>Ga0335081_10002265_pt1 | contig 30272 bp, 32 predicted proteins | sample Lox_Sample_35_FD_206713 | JGI IMG/M metagenome (GOLD analysis project Ga0335081, IMG submission 206713) | Soil microbial communities from Loxahatchee National Wildlife Refuge, Florida, United States - Lox_Sample_3.5 | ecosystem: Environmental > Terrestrial > Soil > Wetlands | place: USA...
GATAGCGCTCTCCTATATGAGCCAAGGGTAAATCGGCCTGGGCGGCAGCCGTGGTCCCCACCACGGCTGCATCGGGGCGATTGAGAGAGTTGATAAGGGGGTTGGACTTAAGGGCGCCTTTGGGGCCTGCCCAACCTGCCGCAAGAGAGAGGATTAAGGACCATGGGCAAGGTCATCGGTATCGACCTCGGTACTACGAATTCGTGCGTCGCCGTCATGGAAGGCAAGACGCCGAAGGTCATCGAAAACGCAGAGGGGATGCGGACCACGCCATCCATCGTTGCTTTTACCGACGAGGGTGAGCGGCTGGTCGGCCAGCCGGCGAAACGCCAGGCTGTCACCAATCCCGAACGGACCATTTTTGCCGTCAAACGTCTGATCGGCCGTCGCTACGACGACCCGATGGTGGACAAGGACAAGAAGCTCGTTCCTTACAAGATCGTGCGCGCCAGTAACGGCGACGCCTGGGTCGAGATCGAGGGTAAGAGCTATTCGCCGTCGCAGATTTCCGCCTTCATCCTGCAGAAGATGAAGGAGACCGCGGAAGCCTATCTGGGCTCCAAGGTCGAGCAGGCGGTCATCACCGTTCCGGCCTACTTCAACGACGCGCAGCGCCAGGCCACCAAGGACGCCGGCAAGATCGCCGGCCTCGAAGTGTTACGCATCATCAACGAGCCGACGGCGGCGGCGCTCGCCTATGGCCTCGACAAGAACAAGACCGGCACCATCGCGGTCTATGACCTTGGCGGCGGCACGTTCGACATTTCCATTCTCGAAATCGGCGACGGCGTTTTCGAGGTGAAGTCGACCAACGGCGACACCTTCCTCGGCGGCGAAGATTTCGACATGCGGCTGGTCAACTATCTGGCCGACGAATTCCAGAAAGAACAAGGCATCGACCTGCGCCGCGACAAGCTCGCGCTGCAGCGGCTGAAGGAGTCGGCGGAGAAGGCCAAGATCGAGCTGTCGTCGACGACGCAGACCGAGATCAACCTGCCGTTCATCACGGCCGATGCGTCGGGCCCGAAGCATCTGACCATGAAACTCACCCGCGCCAAGTTCGAGGCGCTGGTCGACGATCTCGTGCAGAAGACCATCGAGCCGTGCCGGCAGGCTCTCAAGGACGCCGGCCTGACCGCGGCCGAGATCAACGAGGTGGTCCTGGTCGGCGGCATGACGCGCATGCCAAAGGTCCAGGAGGTCGTGAAGCAATTGTTCGGCAAGGAGCCGCACAAGGGCGTCAATCCCGACGAAGTCGTCGCGGTCGGTGCCGCGATCCAGGCGGGCGTGCTGCAAGGCGACGTCAAGGACGTGCTGTTGCTCGACGTCACGCCGCTGTCGCTCGGCATCGAGACGCTGGGCGGCGTGTTCACCCGGCTGATCGACCGCAACACCACGATTCCGACCAAGAAGAGCCAGGTGTTCTCCACCGCCGAAGACGGCCAGACCGCGGTGACGATCCGCGTGTTCCAGGGCGAGCGCGAGATGGCGGCCGACAACAAGCTGCTCGGCCAGTTCGATCTCATCGGCATTCCGCCGGCGCCGCGCGGCGTGCCGCAGATCGAGGTCACCTTCGACATCGACGCTAACGGCATCGTCAACGTCTCGGCCAAGGACAAGGGCACCGGCAAGGAGCAGCAGATCCGCATCCAGGCGTCGGGCGGCTTGAGCGAGGCCGACATCGACAAGATGGTGAAGGACGCCGAGGCTCACGCCGAGGACGACAAGAAGCGCAAGGCCCAGGTCGAGGCGAAGAACCACGCCGAGGCGCTGGTTCACGCCACCGAGAAGACGCTGGCCGAGCATGGCTCGAAGGTCGGCGAGGCCGAGCGGCGCGCCATCGAGAACGCCATGGCGGATCTCAAGGAAGCCCTGAAGGGCGACGACGCCGAGGCCATCACCGCCAAGACCAACGCGCTGGCGCAGGCGTCGATGAAGCTCGGCGAGGCGATGTACAAGCAAGCCGCCGAGCAGCAGCCCGGCGGTGAAGGCGGCGACGGCGGCGCCGGAGCCGAGACCAAGAAGGACGACGTCGTCGACGCCGAGTTCACCGAGGTCGACGACGACAAGAAAAACAAAAAGTCCGCTTGATCCCGGCGAGGCGTTTCATGCCGCTTGGGTACGTCAAAGCAGCACCCCCGGTCGCAAGCTGGGGGTGCATGTTTTTGCCGCGTGACCTTGTGGCTCCGCGTCGCTGTCTATGGAATGAATGGACATCGTCGGGGACGGCATGATGGCCAAGCGCTGCTACTACGAGACACTGTCGATCGAACGCACCGCCAGCGACGGCGATATCAAGACCGCCTTCCGCAAGCAGGCGATGCAATGGCATCCCGACCGCAACGCGGGCGACAAGGATGCCGAGCACCGCTTCAAGGAAATCAACGAAGCCTACGAAGTCCTGAAGGACCCGGACAAGCGCGCGGCCTATGACCGTTTCGGCCATGCCGCCTTCGAGCACGGCATGGGCAACGGCGCGGCGGCGGGCTTTGGCGCCGATTTCGCCACCACCTTCTCCGATATTTTCGACGACCTGTTCGGCATGGGCGGCCGGCGCGGCCGCGGCGGCGGCCGCGAGCGCGGCGCCGACCTGCGCTACAACATGGAAATCTCGCTGCAGGAAGCGTTCGCCGGCAAGGCGGCGCAAATCCGCATTCCGACTTCGGTCACCTGCGAGGCTTGCTCCGGCTCCGGTGCCAAGGCCGGCACCAAGCCGAAGACCTGCCAGATGTGTGGCGGCCACGGCCGCGTGCGTCACGCCCAGGGCTTCTTCACGCTGGAGCGCACCTGCCCGAACTGTCAGGGCCGCGGCCAGTCGATCGACAGCCCGTGCGCGTCCTGCGCCGGCTCCGGCCGCGTCACCCGCGAGCGCACCTTGTCGGTGAACATTCCGGCCGGCGTCGAAGACGGCACCCGCATTCGTCTTGCCGGCGAAGGCGAGGCCGGTGTGCGGGGCGGCCCATCGGGCGATCTTTATATTTTCCTCTCGATCGGCGCCCATCCGTTCTTCCAGCGTGAAGGCGCCGATCTGCATTGCCGCGTGCCGGTCTCCATGGTGACGGCGGCGGTCGGCGGCGAAGTCGAAGTGCCGACTATCGACGGTGGCAAGGGCCGGGTGAAAGTGCCGGAAGGCAGCCAGTCGGGCCGGCGCTTCCGCCTGCAGGGCAAGGGCATGCCGGTGTTGCGGGCGCGGCAAGCCGGCGACATGTACGTCCAGGTCGTGGTCGAGACGCCGCAAAATCTGACCAAGAAGCAGCGCGAGCTGCTGGCCGAGTTCGACCGCCTGTCGTCGGAGTCGACGCAGCCGGAATCGTCGGGATTCCTCGGCAAGGTCAAGGACTTCCTGGACGGGCTCGGCGCGCGCGCGAGCTCCTCTTAAATCCTCGCCGGCCGTCGCGCGGCTGGTCTTTGCCTCGCGAATGTTTTAAAACCGTCAAGATTTTGTCGCGTGGGATGTCATGCCGCTGCCGGCCCTGCAAAGATTCGAACGCAAGATCGAGCGGCAGATCCGTCTCCTCGAGATCAGCAAGACCATCATCGAGCGCAAGATCGATCGGCAAATCCGGCTGTTCGAGCAAAGGCGCGACAGCATCGGCAAGAAGATCGAATCCCAGATCCGGCTGTTCGAGCGCAAGCGCGGCATCCGCCTCGATGACGAGGTGCGCTTCATCCGTTCCTGGATGGAGCGGCCGCTTTCCATCGGCGCGGTGACGCCGTCGGGCAAGATTTTGGCGCGCGCCATGGCGCGTTATGTCGATCCAAGCAGCACCGGTCCCGTCGTCGAGCTCGGACCGGGCACCGGTCCGGTCACCGAGGCCTTGGTCGAAGCCGGTGTCGATCCCGCGCGCCTGGTGCTGGTCGAGTTCAATCCGAACTTCTGCCGGCTGCTTCGCGCGCGCTATCCCGACGCCACCTTGGTGCAGGGCGACGCCTATAGCCTGCGGCGGCTGCTCGAGACGCTGTTGATCCAGCCGGCCTCGGCCGTGGTCTCGGGGCTGCCGCTCGTCACCAAGCCGATCCGCGAACGCTGGCGGCTGGTGCGCGATGCCTTCGATCTGATGGTGCCCGGTGCGCCGTTTGTGCAGTTCACCTATTCGGTCGCTTCGCCGCTGCCGAAGCGGCTCGGCGGCTTCACCGCCGAAGCCTCCGAGCGAATCTGGATGAACATCCCACCGGCGCGGGTGTGGGTGTACCGGAAGTCAGGAGACAGGTAACAGGGGTCAGGTATCAGGCGACGGCGATGTCCTGATACCTTAAATCCTGACCCCTGCCTCCTGATCCCCGACTCCTGCCATGAAAATCCTGGTCATTCCCGGCTCGCTGCGCACCGGCTCGCACAATGGGCGGCTCGCGGCGCTGGTCGCTAAGGAGCTGGCGCTGGCCGAAGCCGACGTGACGCGGATTTCGCTCGGCGATTTTCCATTGCCGCTCTACGACGGCGATCTCGAAACCAAATCGGGGCCGCCGGCGGGCGCCATCCAGCTCAAGCGCATGCTGTCGGTGCATCAGGGCGTGTTCATCGTCACGCCGGAATACAATGCCTCGGTGCCGCCGCTGGTGAAGAACACCATCGACTGGGTTTCGCGGGTGCGCGAGCGCGGCGAGGCGCCGCTCGCCGTGTTCAAGCACCGCGCCTTTGCGCTCGGCTCGGCTTCGCCCGGCGGCTTCGGCGGCATGCGCTCGCTGTTGGCGCTGCGCCAGGTGCTGGAGATCGGCTGCAGCGCGCTGGTGATCCCGGAGCAGATCGCGGTGCCGCGCGCGGACGCGGCATTTGACGACATGGACAATCTGAAGGATGAACATTTGACCGCGTCGCTGAAGACCGCCGTGCGGGCGCTGATCGACGCCGCGCAACGGTTCGCTTGAGGAAAGCTCGCGCCAGGACATTGGAACCATGGCATTGGAACCGCGCGACCGCCTGATCGTGGCGCTCGACGTTTCCTCGGTCGAGGAGGCGCAGAGGCTCGTGGCGCGGCTCGGCGACGCCGCGTCGTTCTACAAGATCGGCTATCAGCTCGCTTATGCGGGCGGCCTCGGTTATGTCGCGGCCCTGGTCAATGCCGGCAAGCGCGTCTTTCTCGATCTCAAGCTGCACGACATCGGCCACACCGTGGCGCAGGGCGTCAAAAGCGTGGCGAAAAGCGGCGCGAGCTTTCTGACCGTGCACGGCTACCCGCAGACCATGAAGGCCGCGGCCGACGCCCGTGAAGGCGATCTGCGCATTCTCGCCGTCACCGTGCTGACCTCCTACGACGACGCCGATCTCGCCGCCGCCGGCTACGACTTCACCGTGGCCGATCTCGCCGCCGAGCGCGCCGCCCAGGCCCGCGACATCGGCGTCGACGGCGTCGTCTGCTCGGCCGAAGAGGCGGCGAGAATTCGCGGCATCGTCGGCACCAGGCTCGCCTTGGTAACGCCCGGCATCCGGCCGGCCGGCGCCGAAGCCGGCGACCAGAAGCGCATCATGACGCCGGCCGCGGCGATCGCTGCCGGCGCCGATTATCTCGTCGTCGGCCGGCCGATCGTCGCCGCCGCCGATCCGAAGGCGGCGGCGCAGGCGATCGTCGCCGAGATCGCGAATGCAAGCAGCTAACAGGGAGACTGCAGATGGCCAAAGGCTATTGGATCGGCCGCGTCGACGTGCACAACGACGAGGGTTACAAGCCCTATGCGGCGGCGAACCCGGCGATTTTCAAGAAATTCGGTGCTAAGTTCGTGGTGCGTGGCGGCCCATTCGAAAATCCGGAAGGCACCAGTCGCTCGCGTAACGTCGTCATCGAATTTCCCGACTACGCCGCGGCGCTCGCCTGCTATCGCTCGCCGGAATACCAGGCCAACATCAAGGTGCGGCAGCCGCACGCGATTGCGGATATTGTCATCATCGAAGGCTACGACGGGCCGCAACCGTAATTTCCTTTGAGCGAGGACACGTCATGGCCAAGGGCTATTGGATTCCGCAGATCGACGTCAGCAATCCGGAAGGCTACAAGGCCTACATGGCGGCGACGCCGCCGGCGCATGAGAAATATCGCGGCATCGCGCTGGTGCGCGGCGGCAAGATGCAGGTGATGGAAGGCCGTGTCCGCTCCCGCGCGGTGTTGCGCGAATTTCCCGACTACGCCACCGCGCTCGCCTGCTACGCTTCCGACGAATATCAGCGCGCCAGCCCGCTGCGTCTGCCGCACGCCAGTTGCGATTTCATCATCGCCGAGGGCTACGACGGCCCGCAGCCGCAACCGCCGCAAGGCGCATCGCCGCCGCCCGCCGCGGCGAGCAAAGGCTACTGGATCGTCCAGATCGATGTCCCCGACATGGAGGGCTTTCAGCCCTACATGGCCGCCAACAAAGCGCCGTTCGGTGAGTTCGGCGCGCAGTATCTGGTGCGCGGCGGCAAGCGCGAAGTGCCGGAGGGCAAGGCGCGCGAACGCATCGTCGTGCTGGAATTCCCGAGCTACGAGGCGGCGCTCGCCTGTTACCGTTCGCCCAGCCACCAGGCCGCCAAGAAGCTGCGCGAAGGCAAGGGCGTCCTCGACCTCGCCATCGTCGAAGGCTACGACGGCCCGAAGTTCTGATATACCCGCGCACACTGGAGATAACGCCATGGCCGACATGCGGATGGTGATCGCGGGGGCCGCCGGGCGCATGGGGCGCACGCTCATTCACGCCATCGCCGCGACCAAGGGCTTGGCGTTGGCCGGCGCGGTCGATGCGCCGGGCTCTGCCGTAATCGGCCGCGATGCCGGCGAGCTCTCAGGCCTCGGCCCAAACGGCGTCAAGGTGACGAACGACGCGGCATCGCTCCTGAAGGACGCCGACGGCCTGATCGAGTTCACCATTCCGGCCGCGACGCTGGCCTTCGTGGAACTGACGGCCGCCGCCGGCAAGGTGCATATCATCGGCACCACCGGCCACTCGACCGAAGAGGAGGCCGTCATCGCCAAGGCCGCGGCGCGCGCCACGATCGTGAAATCCGGCAATATGAGTCTCGGCGTCAATCTGCTTGCGGCGCTCGTCAAGCGCGTGGCGAAGACGCTCGACGACGATTACGACGTCGAGATTGTCGAAATGCACCACAACAAGAAGATCGACGCGCCGTCGGGCACGGCGTTGATGCTCGGCCGCGCCGCCGCGGCCGGCCGCGGCATCGATCTCGCGCAGCACTCCGCGCGCGGCCGCGACGGGCTGACCGGCGCCCGCCACAAGGGCGACATCGGCTTTGCCGCGCTGCGCGGCGGCACCGTGGTCGGCGAGCATTCGGTGATCTTCGCCGGACCGGCGGAGCGCGTCGAGCTCACCCACCGCGCCGAGGATCGTCTGATCTTCGCACGCGGCGCGCTGCACGCGGCGCTGTGGGCGCGCGGCAAGAAGCCCGGGCTTTATTCCATGGCCGACGTGCTGGGGCTGGCGGATATCTGAAAACGCGGGGGCCGCCATGATGCCGCAATCGCCCAAACGCTTCGTCTATGCGCTGATCGCCGTCGGCGTCGCCTGCCTAATTGGCTCCTACGTCTTCGGCAAGATGGCGGCCGATCCAAACGCCGATACCGCCATCATCGTCTCGTTTCTGATCACCGCCGCCGGAACGGCCGCCTTCGTCTTCGCCGGCATCATGGCGATGCGGCTGCTGCGCAGCGGCCGGTGGCGCTGACTGTCATGCCCGCAAAAGCGGGCATCCAGCAATCGCCGGCGCTGACGTTCTTGCGCTGCGAAGCAAATGGTGCAGCCCGTGATTACTGGATCATCCGCATTCGCGGATGATGACATCGCGCCGGCGCGGCTCTACTCCGCCGCCACCGCGACGTCGGCGATGAACTGCGACGCATAGACGTTGCGGCGCTTCAGGTTCGCGCGATAGAGCGCCTCGAACTCGGCTTCCGGGAACGAATGGGTCGAGGGCCGCTTGAGCAGCGTTTCGGTCCAGGCCTTGAGCCGCGGGAATTTTTCGATGATGCCGAGCGGCTTGACACGGTCGAGGAAGACGTAGCGCTGCAGGAACGGCGCGTAGGCGGCATCGACCAGCGAATACTTCGCGCCGTTGAAAAATGGCCCGGCGGCCTGCTTCTCCAGCGCCCGCTCGAGCTGGCCAAACGCGGCCGGGATTTTCTCGGCGGCGGCCTTATAGGCAGCCTCATCGGCCGCGTAGCCAGTGGCCGTCACCGAACTCGCAAACGTCGGCACATAGTCGGTCCAGGCGCGATTGACGGCGCGCTGCACCGGATCCTCGGGATGCAGCCGCGGCGCAATGGTCTCGTCGAGAAATTCGGCAATGGCGCTGGACTCGAACAGCGACACCGTCTCGTCGATACGCAGCACCGGCACCTTCTTGTGCGGCGAGATGGCGAGGAACCAGTCGGGCCGATTGTCATGCTCGATGTGGCGAAACTCGAACGGGATGTTCTTCTCGCGCAGCACGATCGCGGCGCGCTGCACCCAGGGGCAGGTCTTGAAGCTTACGAGCAGGTATTTTGCCATGTTGTCCTCGCCGGCATACGCGTGCCGTTCCGTCGGAGAATTTATTGCACTTTGGGCTACGGCTCAATCGGCCCGCAGCAGCGACGCGCCGGTCATTTCCTTCGGTCTCGGCAATTCCATCAGCTCGAGCAGCGTCGGCGCGATGTCGGCGAGCCGGCCTTCGGCGACGAGCGCGCGGTTGCGCGCGCCAACCAGCAGCACCGGCACCGGGTTCAAGGTGTGCGACGTGTGCGGGCCGCCGGTTTCGGGATCGCGCATCATCTCGCAATTGCCATGGTCGGCCGTGACGATGAGCGCGCCGCCGGATTTCTGGATCGCCTCGACGATGCGACCGAGGCCGGCGTCGACGGTTTCGACCGCCTTGATGGCGGCCGGCAAGCTGCCGGTATGGCCGACCATGTCGGGATTGGCGTAGTTCAGCACGATCAGGTCGTATTTGCCCGACGCGATGGCGGCGACCGCCTTGTCGGTCAGCTCCGGCGCCGACATTTCCGGCTGCAAGTCGTAGGTCGCGACCTTGGGCGAGGGCACCATGATGCGGTCCTCGCCCTGATACGGCTGTTCGCGGCCGCCGTTGAGGAAATACGTGACGTGCGGATATTTCTCAGTCTCCGCCATGCGGAGCTGCGTGCGGCCGGCATCGGCGACGACCTCGCCGAGGATGTGCGCGAGCGGTTGCGGCGGAAAGATCGTTTGCATCAGCTCGTCGAGATCGTCGGAGTATTGCGTCATGCCGACGGCGGCGACGACGTCAACGACGCGCTGGCGCGGAAAGCCGGAGAAATCTTCATCGAGCATGGCGCCGAGAATCTCCCGCACGCGATCGGCGCGGAAGTTGAAACACAGCACGCCATCGCCGTCCTTCACGCCGCGGTAATCGCCGACCACGGCCGGGACGACGAACTCGTCGAATTTCTTGTCGGCATAGGCCGCTGCGATCACCGCCGGCGCGTCGGCAAAGCGCGGGCCGTCGGCTTCGACGACAGCCTTGTAGGCCTTTTCGACGCGGTCCCAGCGCTTGTCGCGATCCATGGCGTAGTAGCGGCCGCACACGGTGGCGACCGGCACCGACTTCGGCAGTGCGGCGATGAGGCGCTTGATGTCGTCGCCGGCCGATTGCGGCGGCGTATCGCGGCCGTCGGTGAAGGCGTGCACGACCGTCCGTACGCCGGCCTCGGCGAGGATCTTGGCGAGCGCCACGGCGTGATCCTCGTGCGAATGCACGCCGCCCGGCGAGACGAGGCCGAGCAGGTGGCAGGTGCCGCCGCTTTTCTTGAGCTTGGCGATCAGATCGGTGAGCGCTGGCGCGCGCTTGATCTCGCCGTTCGCGATGGCGTCGGCGATCCGTTGCAGATCCTGCGCCACCACCCGGCCGGCGCCGATATTGACGTGGCCGACTTCGGAGTTGCCCATCTGGCCGTCGGGCAGGCCGACATCGCGGCCGCAAGTGTGCAGGAAACCATGCGGCCCGGCCTGCCACAGCCGGTCGAAGGTCGGCGTCTTGGCCTGGCGGATGGCGTTGTCGGTCGCCTCTTCGCGCCAGCCCCAGCCGTCGAGAATGACCAGCATCACTGGCCGACGTCTCTGCATTGCGCTGCCTTTCGGTCAGATAACGCCGAAAGGGGTATTGCGGATCGCCGCGGCAGCGTCAATCGGCGGATATTTTACGCCGCCGCGCCGACCTGGCCGGCTTCCCAGCCGAGCATGGCGCGCTTGCGCGTGATGCCCCAGTGGTAGCCGGTGAGCTCGCCGGATTTGCCGACCACGCGATGGCACGGCACCACGAACGACACCGGATTCTTGCCGACGGCGGCGCCGACGGCGCGCGCCGCGGTCGGCTTGCGCACCTTGTCGGCGATGTCCGAATAGGTGACCAGCCGCCCCATGGGAATTTGCAGCAAGGTCTCCCAGACGCGGACCTCCCAGTCGGTGCCGATCAGCACCACTCGCAGCGGCGCGCTCGCCTGCCACTGGGTCGGATCGAAGATGCGTCGCGCGATCGTCGCCGTGCGGGCGCTGTTCTCGACGTAAGTGGCGCGCGGCCAGCGGCGCTTCATGTCGGCGAGCGCCGCGCGTTCCTTACCGGGATCGGCGAAGGCGAGGCCGGCAAGTCCGCGCTCGGTCGCCATCACCAGGGCGCTGCCGAACGGCGAGGGATGAAAGCCGAAGAACACCGTCAAGCCTTCGCCGCCCGATTTCCATTCGCCGGGCGACATCGCCTCGTGGGTGACAAAGAGATCATGAAGGCGGCCGGGGCCGGACAGGCCGACCTCGTAGGTGGCGTCGAGCACGCTCGCGGAGTCACGGAGAAGCTGCCGCGCGCCATCGAGCGTGAGCGCTTGCAGGAACGCCTTCGGCGTCAGCCCGGCCCAGCGGCGGAACAGGTGATGCAGTTCCGTCGGCGTGACGCCGGCGGCTTCGGCGATGGCTTCGATCTCGGGTTGCTCGCGCCAATGGCCGCGGATATGGCCGATGGCGCGGCGCACCACGTCGTAGTCGGCCGCGGCGGCGGCCAGCGGCATGGGATTTTGCATACGATCGGGCGACAGCATGGGAGCCTCCTTCATCTGTCTCCCATCTAGGCCGCGGCGGCGCGCCGAACCACCCGATATCTGACCTACTCGAACACCGTGCGCGTCGGGCCGCGCTTGGCTTCGCCCAGCGCTGCCGCGAGCGCGGTGGCGAAGCCTTTCTTCTCGTCGGGGCCGAGGAAGCCCGCAATCGACAGCCGCCGGCCGTGCGAGACGAGGAACAACCGCTCGATGCCGAATTCCTCGTGCACGATGCGGTCGAGCCGCACCCACACCGGATTGAGCGTCCATTCGCGCACCTTGCCGTGCTGGCTGACCTTGCGCACGACGAGTTCGGTCGGCGTCACCCGCACTTCCTCGTAGGCGCGGGCGGCGCGGAAGTTGACGCGGAACGCCCAGTAGATCAGCAGCACGTCGAGGCCGAGAAAACCGAATACCGGCCAGGCGCCGAGCATCAGAAAAACCACGCCAGCCGCGAAGCTCGCGGCGCTGATGCACAGCATGAAGATCAGAAAGCCGGTCGACGACAGCGACCGGTGCGGCGTGATCACGGCCGAGAAGATCGCGGGCTCGGTCGACGCATCGTGGGCGTGGTGGTTGTCGCCGCTCATGGCGCTCATTATACGGGGAACATGGCGCGCAAGACCACCCGGCCGGCGAAGGCGACGCGGCAGCGGCTCAAGGCCGCCCGCAAGGGCAAGGCGGCCCGGGTCAAGGACCGCAAAGCGCGCCGCAAGGCCGACACCAAGGCGGTCCACGGCGAATTGCCGCAGTGGACCAAGCCTGAGATCGAGGAGGCGTTCCGCCGCTTCGCCGCCGCCAATCCGGTGCCGAAGGGCGAGTTGGAGCATATCAATCCGTTCACGCTTCTGGTTGCCGTGGTGCTGTCGGCGCAGGCCACCGACGCCGGCGTCAACAAGGCGACGCCGGCCCTGTTCGCGCTCGCCGACACGCCCGTGCAAATGGCGAAGCTCGGCGAAGCCAAGGTCCGCGAGCTGATCAAGACCATCGGGCTTTATCGCACCAAGGCCAAGAACGTGATAGCGCTGTCGCGACAGCTGATCGAGCAGCACGGCGGCCAGGTGCCGCATGACCGTGAGGCATTGGAAGCGTTGCCGGGCGTCGGGCGGAAGACCGCCAATGTCGTGCTCAATGTCGCGTTCGGTGAGCCGACCATCGCGGTCGACACTCACATCTTCCGCGTCGGCAATCGCACCGGATTGGCGGTCGGCAAGACGCCGTTCGACGTCGAGATGAAGCTGATGGAGGTGGTGCCGGAGCAATACCGGCTGCATGCCCATCACTGGCTCATTCTGTTCGGCCGCTACACCTGCATCGCGCGCCGGCCGTTGTGCGAGACGTGCATCATCGCCGATCTGTGCAAGTGGCCGGGCAAGACTGTGAACGCGCCGGCCGCCGTTTAAGGGTGATCGGCCGCCATCCGCTCTTGCGCCATCGCCTGCAGCGCCGCGCGGTCGACCTTGTTGGTCGAGGCGAGCGGCAATTCGTCGACGAACCAGACGAAGCGTGGGTGCTGGTAGGCCGGCGCGTTTAGGAGCGCGAAGCGCTTGACCATTTCGCCGTCGAGGGCGCGGCCCGGCTTTTTGATGACGAACGCGACCGGTTTTTGCCCCTTGATGTCGTCGTCGATCGGCACCACGGCGGCTTGCGCGATATCGGGATGGCGCTCGAGCATGCGCTCGACGTCGGCCGGATAGATATTCTCGCCGCCGGATACGAACATGTCGTCGGTGCGGCCGACGAAATAGTGAAAACCGTCGCTGTCGCGACGAAGCACGTCGCCGGTGACATAGAAGCCGTCGGTCGTCAGCGGCGGCGGCACGTCCGGGCGATTGTGATAGCCCAGCATCAAAGCAGGACATTTCATTTCCAGTACGCCCTGGGCGGCGTCGCGATTGCTGCTGTCGACAAGACGCAGCGTCACTTTCGGATGCGGATAGCCGACGGAGAGCTCCGGCTGCGGCAGACCTTTCGGATGCGGGCCGAACACCACCGGGCCGGCTTCGGTCGTGCCGTAGGCGTTGGTCACCGACGCCCGAGGCAGCGCCTCGTGCAGCGCCGCCATCAGGGCGGCGCTCACCGGCGCCGAGCCCATGCGCACGAATTCGACGCTCGAGAGGTCGGTCGCCTGCATCAGGGCGGTCTCGCGCAGCATCATGGCGATCATCGGCGGCACGGCGGTGAGCCAGGTGCAGCGGTAGCGTCCGATCGCCTCGATATAGGCCGGCGCGGAAAACTGCGGCAGCAGCACGATGGTGGCGTGCGCGGCGCAGGCGAGCTTGGCCAGCGCCAGCGCGTTCATGTGGTAGAGCGGCGCCGCGATCAGATAGCGGTGGCGGTCAAGACCTGACGCAAGCCGCGTCTCGACCACCCAGATGTGGCTTTGGTGCGAGAGCACGACACCCTTCGGCGTCCCGGTCGAGCCCGAGGTGTAGAGGAACATCGCCGGCTCATTTTCCCTTGGCGCAATCGGAACGAACGGGCCGGGATCGAGAAAGGCGTCGAAATCGGCGCCGAAGGTCGCGCGTTCGATGTCGGGCGGGCTATCGGCGGCGCGCCCGGCGTCGCAGAACAAGAACTTGGCGCCGGCATCGCGCATGATGAAATGAATGGTCGCGCGCGGAAACTTGAAATTCACCGGCACGGCGACCAAGCCGGCGCGCATGATGCCGTAATAGGCGGCGATATATTCGACACGGTTGGCAGACAGCAGCGCGACGCGGTCGCCGCGCCGCAGGCCGCGCTTTTGCAACGCGCGCGCGACACCGTTCGCCATGGCGTCGAGTTGCGCGAAGCTGACCTCGCGCGGTGCCTGTTCGCCACCGAGATCGATGATGGCGACTTTGCCGAGGTCGCGGTCGTGGCGGATCAGATCGCCAAGGTTCGTAAAGTGATTGGAAAAGCCCGTCATCCGTTCATGCCGGCTTCGCCGGCGGCGCAGCCGTCAGATACGTGCCGCGGCCCGAGGCGACGAGCTTGCCGTCGAGATCGAAGATCTGCGCTTCGGCGGTGGCGAACTGCGAGCCGAAGCGGACCACCTTGCCGCGGTAGATCAGATCGCCCGGCATGGCCGGGCGGTGATAATCGACGCGCATGTCGATGGTCGGCACGCCGCGTCCGGTCTGTTTCACCATTGCCCAATCGGCGGCGAGATCGATCAATGCGGCGAGAATGCCGCCGTGGGTGAAGCGGCGCTCGACGCTGACCACCCACTCCTCGCGCCATTTCGCGCGGATCTCGACTGAATCGTCGTCGACCGCGAGCACGGTCAGGCCGAGCCATTGGTGAAACGGTGCGCGGGTGACGAGCGCCTGGACTTGCTCGAGCGTCAGGTCGGTCACGGCGTCACCACCACTTTGCCGATGACTTCGCGGTCGGCGATCAGCCGCAGGCCCTCGCGCGCGTCTTCCAGTGGCAGCACTTTGTCGATCACCGGCTTGATCTTGCCGGCGGCGATCAGCTCCATCAGCGCGGCGAGGTCGTCGTCGTAGAAGCTGTTGGAGCCGATGATCTTCAGTTCAAAGCTCCAGACGTAGCGCAGATCCTCCTTCGGGTCGTAGCCGGCGGTGGCGCCGCAGACCAGAAGCTTGCCGCCGCGCTTGAGACAGCGCAGCGACGGCAGCCAGGTGTCGCCGCCGGTGAAGTTGATCACCACGTCGACGCCGCCGGCGTAGCTGCGGCGCTGTGGCTTACCGTATTTCTCCACCGCCCATTTCGACCAGTCGGTCTTGGTGTAATCGATCGCCTCGTCGGCGCCGAGCGCTTTCAGCCGCGCAAGCTTCTCGTCGCTCGAGGCGCAGGCGATCACTTCGGCGCCGAGCATCTTCGACAGCAGCACGCAGCCGGTGCCGACGCCGCCCGAAGCGCCGAGCACCAGCACGCGCTCGCCGGCCTTCACCGTGTCATGGGTGATCAGCATCCGGTGCGCCGTGCCGTAGGCGACCGGCAGCGAGGCGGCATCCTCGAAGCTGACGCCGGCCGGCATGGCGATCAGCTGGTCGGCGGCGACCGCGCAATATTCCGCCATGCCGCCGTCGAGCATTTCGCCCATCAGGCCTTTCTTCTTGTTCACCGGATTGACCAGCACGCGGTCGCCCGCCTTCCAGCCGGTGACGCCGGCGCCGACCTCGGCGATCTCGCCCGCCATGTCGAGGCCGATGATCACCGGCAGCGGCACCTTGATGCCCGGCATGCCGCGCATGGTGAACACGTCGTGGTAGTTGAACGAAGCGGCACGCACGCGGATCACCACGTGGCCGTCAGCCGCTTTCGGCGTCGGGTAGTCGTTCGCGACTTCGAGGTCGTCCAGGGTGCCGTGCTTACGAAGAACGAGGGCTCGCATTTCGTGATCCTCAAAACGCCGCCCCAACAGGCGGAGTTGTCCTTAAATTGCACGGTTGAGCGCAGCGCAGAGAGAAATTGAAGTCAAGGATTGCCTTTGGCAACCGCCGTAGGCGGCGGCGCTTCGCGCCGTCCTTGACTTCAATTTCTCTCTGCGCTCACTGCTACCGTGCAATTTAAGGGTCTTTGGCTGCAAGGGGCAGCCATCGGGCCACTAAAGGGCCGTTCGCGCGGAGCCATCATGCAGGAAAACTTCCGCCAATTCCTCGACCGTTTGCGGCAGACCGGCGAGCTTGTCGACCTGCACCAGCCGGTCGACATCCGTCACGTCGCCACCCTGGTGGACCAGGCCAAGACTGCGCTCTTCTTCCACAACATCATCGGCTACGACATGCCGATGGTGTCCGGCATCATCCGCTCGCGCGAGCGCGCCATGATGGCGCTCGGCTGCGAGACCTACCGCGAGATCGAGGATAAGCTCTCGCACGCCATCGCCAAGCCGATCCCGCCGAAATACGTGAAGTCCTCGCCGACGCGCGAGGTCACGCTCGTCGGCGACGACGTCGATCTCTACAAGCTGCCGATCCCGATGTCGTCGATCTACGACGGCGGGCCCATGATCACCGCCGGCGTCGTCATCGCCCGCGATCCCGAGCTCGGGATGAACTCTGGCATCTACCGCTTCATCGTCAAGGAGAAGGCGCTGACCGGCATCGACCTGGTCACGCCCAACAATATGCGGCTGTTCACCGAGCGCGCGCTCAAGCGCGGCGAGCCGCTGCCGATCTCGATCTCGATCGGCACCCATCCCGTCGAGATCACCGGCTCCGGCTACCGCGCGCCACTCGGCGTCGACGAGATGGGGATCGCCGGCGGCATTCGTGGCGAGCCGGTACAGCTCGCGCCGTGCCGGACCATCGACATGCCCTACATCGCCGACGCCGAGATCGTGCTGGAGGCGGAAGTTTTGCCGACCGGCTGGACCTATCCCGAAGGCCGTTTCGGCGAGTTCACCCGCCTGATGGGCGGCCTGCACTGGAATCCGCTGGTGCGCATCAAGGCGATCTCCATGCGGAAGGATGCGATCTATTACAATCTGCACATGCCGTGGGAGAACACCTGGCTCGCGGCGCCGACGCGCTACGCCACCATCCGCGCCGCGCTACGCACCGCGGGCGTGCTGGTCAAGGACATCAACGTCACGCTCGGCGGCTGCGCCTTCTGGCACGCGGTGATCTCGATCAAGAAGCAGCCCGGCGAGGGCAAGAATGCGCTGCTCGCGGCACTGTCGGTGATGGACTTGAAGCACGTCGTCGTGGTCGACGACGACATCGACGTCAACGATCCGACCGACGTCGAATGGGCGATTGCGACGCGCGTGCAGGGCGATCGCGATATCATGATCGTGTCGAACGCGCGCGCCAAGCCGCTCGATCCGAGTCTTCCTCAAGGTTATGGCGTGGTGCCGACCGGCGCCAAGGTCGGCATCGACGCCACCATCCCGGAGAACATTCCGCGCGAGTATTACGAGCGCATCACCTATGCCTACGCCGATCGCGCCAAGATCGACGACTATGTCGGCGGCAAGAAAGATTCCGTTGGCGAAGCCGGCGACGAGCGGGCGGTGGCGGCGCTGGCCGCGGGCATCCTCAGCGCCATCGGCCAGTCGCCGATGTACTTCACCGACGTCGCGGAAAAATTCGCCAAATACGACTTCCGCACCATCGCGCGCGCCATCGGCCACCTGCACGCCACCGAAAAGCTCTGGCAGGACCCGCGCGGGCGGCTGTGTGTGCGCGGCTCGGGATTCGCGGCGAAGCCGCCGAAATAATCGCACTGTTTCCCGGACGCGATGCAGCACGCAGTGATGCACCGCTGATCCGGGACCTTCGCAAGCTCTGAGTTTGTGACGATCCCCGGGTCTGCAGCGCACCACTTCGTGCTGCGCTGCGTCCGGGAAACAGCCATAGGAGGAGGATCCAATGTACGACGTGAAACGGCGAGAGGTTTTGGCCGGTACCGTTGGGCTGGCGTCGGCGGCGATCGCGGTCACGGCGACGCCTGCCGCTGCCGGCGATCCGAGCTTCATGAACAACGTTCCCGATCCGCTGCTGTCGGGCAAGGATTTGCCGACGTTCAAGTTCGCGCTGGAAAAAACCACCGGCAAGGTGATCGGCGGCAGCTCCGGCAAGGAGGCGACCGTTGAGCAGCTGCCGATCTCCAAGGGCATCGCCGGCGTCTCCATGCGGCTCGAGCCCGGCGCCATGCGCGAATTGCACTGGCACGCCACAGCCGCCGAATGGGCCTTCGTGGTCGCGGGCCGCGTGCGCACCACCGTCATCGATCCGCAGGGCAACGCCGAGACCGACGACTTCGAGCCGGGCGACGTCTGGTATTTTCCGCGCGGCCACGGCCACATGCTGCAGTGCCTTGGCAACCAGCCCTGCCACTTCATTCTGATTTTCGACAATGGCTACTTCTCCGAGTTCGGCACGTTCAGCATCACCGACTGGATCGGCCATGTGCCGAAGCCGCTGTTGGCGAAGAATTTCGGCGTGCCGGCGACGACGTTCGATTCGTTCCCCAAGGACGAGGTCTACTTCGCCCGCGGCGCGATCCCGCCGGAGCGGCCGACGACGCCGTTGCAGGGGCTGAAGCTGCCGGCGCAGACGCACAAATACCGCCTGCTGGCCCAGGACCCGCACCGGGTATTTCGCGGCGGCCGCGAATGGCGCGTCGATGCCAGCCAGTTCCCAATCTCGACCACGGTTACCGGCGTGATCCTCGATCTCGATGCCGGAGCCTTGCGCGAGCTGCACTGGCACCCGACCGCCGACGAGTGGCAATATGTCATCGCAGGCCGCGTCGCCGTGACCATGTTCGGTTCCCACGGCCGCTTCCGCATCGAGACACTGGAGCAGGGCGACGTCGGCTACATCCCGCAGGGCTATGGCCACTCGATCGAAAATATCGGCGACGCGCCAAGCCGAATCCTGATCGGATTCAACAGCGGTCTCTATCAGACCATCGACCTGTCGCAATGGATCTCCGGCAATCCGGCCGACGTGCTGGCGACCAACTTCTCGCAGCGGCCGGAGCTGTTCGAGAAATTCCCGCACCACGACGTGTTTGTCACCGGTAAGGACGGTCCTGAGAAATAACGCGCAGCACGTCGGGTGGGTTGAGCGAAGCGAAACCCGCCCTGGGCCGTAACGATCGTTGATGGGTTTCGCGTTGCTCAACCAGCTGTCGCGCGCGGCGATGAATGATCTATCGGCGTCGCGGAAACGGTCGAAGGTGCGCTCGCCCGAGAAGCTCGACCGCTAGTCGCCGCTGCCGTTTACGTCTGCGCAAGGCGCTCGGCGCCCTGGAAGGCGCGCTATAATCAACCGCCGCTTCGCCAAAAACCGGAGGACCTCATGACACTTTCACGCTTCGCTGCTGCCGGCGCCCTGATCGCCGCGCTGGCCGCATCGCCGTCGACCGCCGACGTGATCTCGGACTGGGCCAGCGCCGTCGCGCCGCCACCGCCGGAGCTCAAAGAGGTCACGGTCGAGCCCGCCACCACGGCGCTCCTTCTGCTCGACATCATGAAGGTCGGTTGCACCGCCGGCCGCGCTGCGTTGCCGCTATGCCGACCATCAAGCAGATGCACGACGCGGCACGCGCCCGCGGCATGATCGTCTGGTACAGCCTGGTCGGCATGAACGGCAAGGCGACGCCCGACGACGTCATGGATGCGGCGATCAGGCCCCGCGACGGCGAATGGTATCGGCAGCCTGGGCCCGACAAATTCCTCGGCTCGACACTCGAGCCGGTGCTGAAGCAAGCCGGCATCAAGACCGTGATCATTTGCGGCAACTCGTTCCAGGGCGCCACCGTCGGCACGTCGATCGAGGCGGTGCAGCGTGGCTACAAGGTCATCGTTCCGGTCGACTGCTCGGCGGGCGAAGACGTCTACCACGAGCAATACGCGGCGTTTCATCTCGCCAAGGGCGGCCCGGTCGGCATCACCAGCAACGTCACGCTGACGCGCGCCGCGATGATCAAGTTCTAGACTGGAACGCGCGCTCTCGGCGCGCCGCTCAGGCTTGCGGCGACCAGCGCCTGGTCGCGCGACCACATAGCCGGTGCCGGTGAGGATACCGAAGATCAGCCACGACGCGGATGCGGCCGCGCCTCGCCGGCGAGCATCTTCCACACATAGAGGCCGTAAGCGGCGAGCGCCATCGCCGCGGCCAGCGCGCCCATGGCGAAGGCGACAGGCCGTGCCACGGGCCGTCCTTACAGCCCGAATACCGGGACGAACGGCACCAGCAGGAGCAGTGCAAGAATCGAAAGCAGCCAGGCGATCTGATAACAGTTCTGGCGCAGCACCAGCGCACTGAGCAGGTTGTTCCACTCGGTTTCATACTCGAAGCGGTTCGGCTCCGGAATGGCGTAGCGGAGAAACTGCCAGTAGATGCCGACCACGATCAGACTGCAGAAGATCGAGGCCAGAACGACGACCGCGATGACGATCGAATAGCTGCGCTCGCTGATCAAGCCGTGCAGCACGGTTGCCTCCTCGGCCTTCTGGTGAATATTGGCCGACGCCGAGGACGGCGAGCGTCAAGCCGCTATAGACCAGCAAAGCCTCGGCCTTCTCGTTGAGGATGCCGAGCAGTTCGTACGCCGCCTTGTAGTGTTCCCGCCAGCGCTCGCCCTCGGTCATCTCGGGCGTGACCTTCACGAACAGCCTGATACGCTCGCCGACGACGTCAGGCACTTTCATCCGCCACGACACGAGCCGCCAGAGCAGATCGGTCAGAGCGTTCACAGCGCGCATGATCATGCCAACCTCCGGTTCGGGCGGGGCTCGTCGAATCACAAAGCCGCGGCACGATAGTGCGACGACACCGTACTACGGCAAATACGAGAAAATCGTCGCCGCGGAATGCTCAATGCAAGTGAGCGCGCGGGGCGGATTATTCCGCTGCGGCCTTGGGCGCGCGCTGTTGCGGCAGGCGGTCGCTGAACGCGGGGAGGATTTCCTCGGCGATCGCCGTCATGTTGGCGCGCGCCATCTCGTTTGGCATGGTGCCGAACTGGGTCTTGGTCAGCGAGGTGTTGAAGCCGGCGAGATCCTGATACTCGGCGAGCTTCTCGCGCACCGTCGCGGGCGAGCCGATGATCACCACGCCCGACGCCATCAGATCCTCGATCGAGGACGGCTTGCCGGTGACCTTGACGGCGCGCACGCGCTTCATCGAGGCGGTGTCGGTATAGCCCGGCGGCAGCAGCATCTCGGTCGGCATTTTCAGGAGATAATTCACCAGCGCTTCGAGATGCGGCTTCGCCTCCTGCACCGCCTTCTTGTCGGTGTCGGCGACATAGATGGTGTTCGACCAGGCGAGCTGGTCGGCCGAAGCCTGGTAGCCGGCCTTGTCCGCTTCGTCACGGTAGAGCTGGAAGAACTTCGCCACCGCGGCGATGGGACTAAGCGTCTGGCAATAGGTGTAGCGCAGCTTCGCCGCCCAGCGGATGGTCGAGCCGGAGCCCTGCGAGGGAATCCAGACCGGCGGATGCGGCGTCTGGTAGGGCCGCGGCCACGGATTGACGTAGCGGAACTGATAGTGCTTGCCCGAATAGGAAAACGGCCCGGGCTCGGTCCAGGCCCGCACGATCAGATCGTGGGCCTCGGCGAAGCGCTCCTGCGAGGTCGCCGGATTGATGCCGGTGGCGTGATATTCGGCGCCGATGCCGCGCACGAAGCCGGCGATGAAGCGGCCGCGCGTCAAATTGTCGAGGATGGCGTATTCCTCGGCGACATTGAGCGGATTGTTGATCAGCGGCAGCGCGCGGCCGAGGATGGCGATCTGGGCGTGCTTGACGCTGCGGGCGAGTGCGCCAGCGAGCACGCCCGGGATCGGCATCATGCCGTAGGCGGTCTGGTGATGCTCGTTGAGACAGACGCCGTCGAAGCCGAGCTGGTCGGCGAACTCCATCTGGTCGAGATAGTCGTGGTAGAGCTCGGCGCCTTTTTCCGGATCGTAGTGGCTGTTCGAGAACGTCACCCAGGCCGAGCCGTTCTTGGCGATGGCGTCGAGATCGACGTGGCCATAGGGCATCAGGTGAAAGTTGAAGAACTTCATGGTTTGGGCATCCTAGAATCTTGGTTTGCGCATGATCTTATCTGAAAACCGGGTTTCACTTTTTCGGGATCATGCCTTAGGCCGCGATCTTGCGCGCGCCGAGGAATCCTTCCAGCGCGGCGACAAAAGCGTCGGGCTTTTCGATTTGCGGGACGTGGCCGCATTCCGGAATGATCACGAGCTTCGCGCCGGGGATCGCCTTCTGATAGGCGAGCGCGTACTCCTTCGGAAACGCGCGGTCGTGATCGCCCCAGATCAGCAAGGTCGGCACGTCGATCCGGTGCAGCCACTTGGCAAGATGCGGATCGTGGCCGCGCGGCTGCCAAGCGAGCTTGGCGACCGTGGTGCGGTTCTTGAGCGTGACGTCTTCGAGCTCCGGCCGCAGCGCGCGAGCGACGACCTCGTCGGCCTTCTTCTGGTCGTAGAAGAAATCGCGCAGCCGCTGCTCGTCGCTGCGCAGAAACGGATCGAGCTGCACGGCGCCCGGGACATGAAGCCCGGCGGCGCCCGCAAGCGTCAGCGAGGCGAGCCGCGCTGTGGAGCGCACCGCGAGCTCGGCCGCAATCCAGCCGCCGAGCGACAGCCCGACGAGGTTGACGTCCTTGAGCTTTAATTCGGCGAACAGGTCGAGATAGAAATAGGCGAGGTCGTGGACGGTATCGAGCCAATCCGGCATGTCGGATTCGCCGAAGCCCGGATGTTCCGGCGCGATGACGTCGAACTTTTGCGAAAGCGCGCTCATGAACGGCGGCCATTGCGCGCCGGATGCGCCATGCAGGATGACGAGCGGTTGACCGGCGCCGCCGCGCATCAGCCGGATGCGGTTGCCTCGGACCGCAAGTACCGACGTCGTAAAGTCCGCCATAGCTCAAGCTTGGGGTTTGGCGGGGCACGCGTCAAGGACGCCCTGCATTTTGCGAATGGCCATAGGGAATTTCTATCAGAACAAGAAATATCTTTGTGCCATCGGCAACACTTCCGCCGGCGCGCAGGTCAGGAGCTCGCCATCGGCGCGCACCTCGTAAGTCTCCGGATCGACCTCGATTTCCGGCGTCGCGTCGTTGTGGATCATGCTCTTCTTGGAAATTTTCCCTCGGGTGTTTTGCACCGCGAAAAGCTCCTTCGCGATGCCGAGCTTCTTGCGAAGGCCGGAATTCACCGCCGCCTTGGAGGCGAACACCACCGAGGAGGCAGTGCGGGCGCGGCCGAAAGCGCCGAACATCGGCCGGTAATGCACCGGCTGCGGCGTCGGGATCGAGGCATTGGGATCGCCCATGGGCGCGGCGACGATCGAGCCGCCCTTGATGATGCAGTCCGGCTTGACGCCGAAGAACGCCGGCGCCCACAGCACAAGGTCGGCGAGCTTGCCCTTCTCGACCGAGCCGATCAGCTTGCTGACGCCATGAGCGATGGCGGGATTGATGGTGTATTTGGCGACGTAGCGCTTGACCCGAACGTTGTCGTTGTCGCCGTTTTCTTGCGTCAGGCGCCCGCGCTGCTTCTTCATTTTGTCGGCGGTCTGCCAGGTGCGGATGATGACCTCGCCGAGCCGGCCCATGGCCTGCGAATCCGACGACATCATCGACAGCGCGCCGATGTCGTGAAGGATGTCTTCCGCCGCGATGGTCTCCTTGCGGATGCGGCTTTCGGCGAACGCCAAATCTTCGGCGATCGACGGATCGAGATGGTGGCACACCATCAGCATGTCGAGATGCTCGTCGATGGTGTTCCTGGTGTAGGGTCGCGTCGGGTTGGTCGACGACGGCAGCACGTTCGCAAGGCCTGCGACCTTGATGATGTCGGGCGCATGGCCGCCGCCGGCGCCTTCGGTGTGGAAGGCGTGGATGGTGCGGCCCTTGAACGCCTTGATGGTGTCTTCGACGAAGCCGGATTCGTTGAGCGTATCGGTGTGGATCATCACCTGGATGTCGTAATCGTCGGCGACCGAGAGACAGCAGTCGATCGCCGCCGGTGTCGTGCCCCAGTCCTCGTGCAGCTTCAGCGCGCAGGCGCCGGCCTTGATCATCTCCTCGAGCGCTGCCGGCCGCGACGCATTGCCCTTGCCGGCAAAGCCGAGGTTGACCGGAAAATCGTCGGCGGTCTGGATCATGCGGGCGATGTGGAACGGCCCCGGCGTGCAGGTGGTGGCGAAGGTGCCGTGAGCCGGGCCGGTGCCGCCGCCGAGCATGGAGGTGACGCCCGACATCAGCGCCTCGTCGACCTGCTGCGGGCAGATGAAATGAATGTGAGTGTCGAAGCCGCCAGCGGTGAGGATCTTGCCCTCGCCGGCGATCACTTCGGTGCCGGGCCCGATGACGATGGTGACGCCGGGCTGAATGTCGGGATTGCCGGCCTTGCCGACGGCGAAAATCCTGCCGTCTTTGATGCCGACGTCGGCTTTGACGATGCCCCAATGGTCGAGGATGAGCGCATTGGTGATGACGGTGTCGACCGCGCCTTGCCGGTTGGTGACCTGCGACTGGCCCATGCCGTCGCGGATCACCTTGCCGCCGCCGAACTTCACCTCCTCGCCGTATGTGCAAAAATCCTTCTCGACCTCGATGATGAGGTCGGTGTCGGCGAGGCGCACGCGGTCGCCGGTAGTCGGGCCGAACATGTCGGCATAGACGGCGCGGCTCATCCTGGTCGGCATTGCGGGGGCTCCTGTCGGGCGGAATGCGGGATGCATTATCTCAGTGCAGCGCTGCGGCCGCTGATGCAAAGCGCGGGCGCAGCGCTTTCAGAGTCAGGTCGCGGCCGGCCTTGCGGCGCTGCTCGACGCCGTCGCGCGAAAAATCGCGGAAGCCGTAAGGGTCGTTGAACGCCATGTCGGCCGTGAGCGCGATCTCGACGGTTTCGACGAGCTTGAACTTGTTGACGGTATCGGCGAACTCGGCCGGCAGTCCGTCCGGCAGGCGCTGCGCCAGCGCGTCGATGATCGCGATCAATGCGTTGATCTGGTCGGCGGTGCTCTTGTCCTGATGCAGGCGGTTGCCGAAGCGGAGCTGATCGATGCGATCGTTCACCTCGGCGAACGTCGTCGGCAGCTTGGCCGCTGTGGGAAAGAGATTCATGATCACGAGCAGGCGCCGCACGTCGCGGCTGCCGTCGAAAGCGTCGATCACGTCGCCGAGCGGCGTGTTGTCGACGATGCCGCCGTCCCAGTAACGGTGCACCGCTGCGCCGTTGCGAATATCGGTCCAGGGAAATTGCGGCGGCAGGCTGCCGCTCGCCAGAACGTGATGCGGCGCGATCGCGGTCGCCTTGGTCTTGCCGACGTCGCGGTTGGCGAAACGCTTGAGCTCGCCGCTCTCGACGTCGACCGCAGTGATGACGAAGGTGGTGGCGCTGGCGTTGAGCGCGCCGAAATCGACGCGGCCGGCAAGCGTCCGCAGCAGCGGCGCCGTGTCGTAGAGGTAGGTCCAGCGCGGCATCAGCAGCACGTCGGCGCGCATGCTGTAGAAGTGCTGCACGCCGAACAGCGACAGGTCGCGGCCGATCTGCGACGGCAGGAACGGCGGCGTGTTGATGATCAGATCGTTCCACAGCGCGGTGAGGCGCTTGCGCGCGTCGGCGCGGTCGCGCGCGCCGACCACGCAGGCCGCATTGATGGCGCCGATCGAGACGCCGGCGACGACCTTCAGCGTCACGGCGTGGCCCTTGCTCACCTCTTCGTCGATGAGATCGAGCAGGCCGACGATACCGCCATATTCGTAGGCGCCGAGCGCGCCGCCGCCCTGCAATACCAAGCCAATTTCCGTCGTCTTGGCCGCTTCGCTCGCTGTGGCGCTCATGGCACGCTCCAGAGCAAAAACAAAAATCCCCAGAATTATCCCCACGCGACGACAACCTCATATCCAGATCGGTGCGTTCGGTTCTGCCGGATGTGACGGTCGCCAAGGTCAGGTTGGCCTGGGCGCGAGGCCGCTACCAGCGTTGCGCCAAGTGGTAGATTTGATCCTGGTTCCCAGCGATGGGTAGCAGCGCTGAGAACGTGACGGGCGGGCGCAAGCTCGCCCGTCATGATTCTTGCGGCTCTAGCTTGCGGCCGCGTCATTTTTTCAGCTTTCCCATGACGGCTTGACGAAAGCCGTAAATTGTTCGCGAGCCTGAGACCGCGACCAGGGTGACCTCGCGGCTTTGGCCGGGCTCGAAGCGCACCGCGGTTCCCGCCGCGATGTCGAGCCGCATGCCGCGAGTCTTGGCGCGGTCGAAGTGGAGCGCCGGATTGGTCTCGAAGAAGTGATAATGCGAGCCGACCTGGATGGGGCGGTCGCCGGTATTCGACACGGCCAAAGTCAGCGCCTTGCGTCCCTTGTTGAGCTCGATTTCGCCAGGCTCGACGAAATATTCGCCGGGAATCATGTGGGCCTCATCGGATCGGCTCGTGCACCGTGACGAGCTTGGTGCCGTCGGGAAACGTCGCCTCGACCTGGATTTCGGGGATCATCTCGGCAATGCCGTCCATCACCTGGGCGCGAGTGACTACATGGGCGCCGGCCTCCATCAGCTCGGCGACGCTGCGGCCGTCGCGTGCGCCTTCGAGGATGAAATCGGAAATGAGCGCTACGGCTTCCGGATGGTTGAGCTTGACGCCGCGTTCCAGGCGCCGCCGCGCCACTATGGCGGCCATGGCGATCAGGAGCTTGTCTTTCTCGCGCGGGGTCAAATTCATGCATTAGATTCCTGGGCGGCCCTTCAATTCAACCACAGCCGCGGCAGCGGCGCGCCGCCGAGCGCCGTCAGCACGGCGACGAGGTCGCGGCGCAGCGCGGCGCCGTTGGCCGCGATCAGGCGCGCCATAGCTAATCGATTCCAGGCCGAAACGCCGACTTCGCCGGCAAAGTGTTCCTGCAGGGCGCGGACCGCGGCCGCATCGTCATCGCTTCCCGGAATTTTGATGATGCTGGCCACGGCGACGTTGTCTGCAGCGACGGCGCGCTGCGCCAGGCGCTGCGCGATCGCCTCATCGAGGCGAAGCGCTTCGGCGAGAACGAGCGTGCCGCCGACGCGCACCCGCCAGCGGTCGAAGATCGAGCCGTCGGTGACGGTTTCACCCATGGCGGCGCGGCCAAACACGCACGCTTCCACCAGCAACAGTTTGGCGTCGCGGACGAGATCGACATCGATGGTGCGCCGCAGTCGCACGGCATCGAACACGATGGTTTCCTGCGGCAGCCATTTGAGCGTGCCGCCGGAACCGACATCGAGCTTGATCGCGATCTCCGTATCAGGCCCGAGCGAGCGATAGATCTTCTCCGCGGCCGCGGTGGTCACGGTCAGCGCGGCGCCGGCGCCGACCTTGACGTCGATATCGAAGCGGTCGCCGCCGGTCATGCCGCCCGCGGTATTGACGATGACGGCATCGAGCGTAGCCCGACTTTGTCCGTTGGGGAAACGTACCCGCAGCGAACCCGCTTCGTGGACACGCTCGCGCCGGCTGCCGCCGGGCCCAGCCGCGACGGTGAACGCGACGCGGCCGACGGCGCGATTGCCGGCAAAGATTTCGTTGCGGAGCGGCGCGCCCATCATCATCGTTCGGGCCATCGAAACGTCACCGGTCAAATCGCCATTTCATATCGCCATGGCGCGCCGCAACGCGCCTTCATCGAGATCGTCGCGGTTGCAGGAATAGACGACGGCGCCGCGGTCCATGACGGCGAAATGGTCGCCGAGTTCGCGGGCAAAGTCGAGGTATTGCTCGACCAGCACGATCGCGATCTTGCCGAGCGAGCGCAGGTAAACGATGGCGCGGCCGATATCCTTGATGATCGACGGCTGAATGCCCTCGGTCGGCTCGTCGAGGAGGAGAAGCCGCGGCCGCATCACTAGCGCGCGGCCGATGGCGAGCTGCTGCTGCTGTCCGCCCGACAGGTCGCCGCCGCGCCGGCGCAGCATGCTTTCCAGCACCGGGAACAACGAGAACACGTCGTCGGGGATGCTGCGCGCCTCGCGCGGCAGCGGCGCGAAGCCGGTTTTCAGATTTTCCTCGACCGTGAGGAGGGGAAAGATTTCGCGGCCTTGCGGCACATAGGCGATGCCGCGGCGTGCCCGCTCCGGCGGCTTCAGGCTCGTGATGTCGCTGCCTTCCCACAGGATGGTGCCGCGGCTCACCGGCTGCTGGCCGGCCAGCGCGTCGAGCAGGCTCGTCTTGCCAACCCCGTTTCTGCCGAGCACGCAGGTGACCTTGCCGGGCTCGGCCTTGAGCGACACCGCGCGCAGCGCCTGCGCCGCGCCGTAGTGCAGATCGATCGATTGCGCATCGAGCATGATCATAGTCCCTGACGCATGATCTTCTCCGAAAACCGGTTCCCACTTTTGGGGATCATGCGTTAACGCCCTAGATAGACTTCGACCACGCGCTCGTTTTCCGAGACCTGGTCGATCGAGCCTTCGGCCAGCACCGAGCCTTCGTGCAGGCAAGTCACTTTGACATCAAGGTCGCGCACGAAGGTCATGTCGTGCTCGACCACCACGACGGTCCGCTCGCGGGCGATCGCCTTGAGCAGGTCCGCGGTCTGCCGCGTCTCCGCGTCGGTCATGCCCGCGACCGGCTCGTCAACCAGCAGGAGCTTCGGGTCCTGCGCCAACAGCATGCCGATCTCCAACCACTGCTTCTGCCCGTGGGACAGGCTGCCGGCGAGGCGGTCGCGGACGCCCGTGAGGCGAATGGTGTCGAGGATTTGCTCGATGCGGTGGCGCTCGGCCGGCGTCTGCCGCCACCACAAGGTCGCGCGCGGCCGGCGGTCGGATTTCAGCGCCAGCTCGATATTGTCGAACACGGTGTGGCTGTCGAACACCGTTGGCTTCTGGAATTTGCGGCCGATGCCGAGCTCGGCAATCTCGGTCTCGTCGAGGGCGGTGAGATCGTAGGTGCCGTTGAACATGACGTCGCCGGTGTCGGGCCGGGTCTTGCCGGTGACCACGTCCATCATGGTGGTCTTGCCGGCGCCGTTCGGGCCGATGATGGCGCGCATCTCGCCGGGCTCGATGGCAAAGGAGAGATTGTTGAGGGCACGGAAACCGTCGAACGAGACCGTGACGCCGTCGAGATAGAGGAGCGATTGGGTGAGCTTGTCCATGATCGGTCACTCGGCCGGTTGCGGCTTTGGCGGCGCAGACGCAGCGTTCGCTGCCGTGGCGCTTGCGGCTGCGGCACGCGCGCGGCGCTGCGTCAGCCAGTGCTCGAAGGTGCCGACCACGCCACGCGGCAATAGCAGCGTCACGCCGATGAACAGGCTGCCGAGCATGAACAGCCAGTAGGGCGCGAGCCAGCCCGAGGTGAAGTAGGTCTTGCCGTAGTTGACCAGCACTGCGCCAAGCGCTGCGCCCGTGAGCGTGCCGCGGCCGCCGACCGCGACCCAGATCACCGCCTCGATGGAATTGCCTGGCGCGAATTCGCTCGGGTTGATGATGCCTACCTGCGGCACATAGAGCGCGCCGGCGATGCCGGCCATGGCGGCCGACAGTGTGAATACGAACAGCTTGTAGGATTCCACGCGGTAGCCGAGGAAGCGCGTGCGCGATTCGGCATCGCGGATGGCAATCAAGACCTTGCCGAGCTTCGAGGTGACGATGGCGCGGCAGACGACGAAGCCCGCCATCAGCGCCAGGCACGAGATCGAGAACAGCGCGTTGCGCGTGGATTCCGCCTGGACGTTGAAGCCGAGAATGTCCTTGAAGTCGGTGAGGCCGTTATTGCCGCCGAAGCCGAAATTGTTGCGGAAGAAGCCGAGCATCAGCGCGTAGGTCAGTGCCTGGGTGATGATCGACAGGTACACGCCGGTGACGCGACTGCGAAAGGCGAACCAGCCGAACACGAAGGCGAGTGCGCCCGGCACCAGCACCACCATCAGCGCCGCATAGGGGAAATGCTGGAAGCCGTACCAATAGGCCGGCAGCTCCTTCCAGTTCAGGAACACCATGAAGTCGGGCAGGATCGGATCGGCATAGACGCCGCGCGTGCCGATCTGCCGCATCAGATACATGCCCATGGCGTAGCCGCCGAGCGCGAAGAACGCGCCGTGGCCGAGCGAGAGAATGCCGCAATAGCCCCAGACCAGGTCGATCGACAGCGCCAGCAGCGCGTAGCAGACATATTTGCCGAACAGCGCCACCAGATACGTCGGCAAGTGCAGCGTCGAGGATACCGGCACCGCGAGATTGAGGATCGGCACCAGGATCGCGATGGCGCCGACCACGACTAGAAAGATGGCGGCGCCACGGTCCAGCGAGCGGATGAGGATGTGGGCCGTCACGCTTCCACCGCCCGACCCTTGAGCGCGAACATGCCGCGCGGCCGTTTCTGAATGAACAGGATGATGAGGACGAGGATCGCGATCTTGCCGAGCACCGCGCCGGCGACCGGCTCGAGGAACTTGTTGGCGATGCCGAGCACGAACGATCCAACCAGCGTGCCCCACAAATTCCCGACGCCGCCGAACACCACGACCATGAAGCTGTCGATGATGTAGCCCTGGCCGAGATTGGGGCTGACGTTATCGATCTGCGACAGCGCCACGCCGGCCATGCCGGCAATGCCGGAGCCCAGGCCGAAGGTTAGCGCATCGATCGTGCTGGTGCGGATGCCCATGGACGCTGCCATGGCGCGGTTCTGTGTCACTGCGCGCATTTCCAGGCCGAAGCGGGTGAAACGAAGGAGCCCGAGCAGGGCGACGAAGACCGCCAGCGCGAAGCAGATGATCCACAGCCGGTTATAGGTGATGGTGATGCCGCCGAGGTCGAACGCGCCGCTCATGAACGACGGATTGCC
>Ga0335081_10002267_pt1 | contig 30264 bp, 31 predicted proteins | sample Lox_Sample_35_FD_206713 | JGI IMG/M metagenome (GOLD analysis project Ga0335081, IMG submission 206713) | Soil microbial communities from Loxahatchee National Wildlife Refuge, Florida, United States - Lox_Sample_3.5 | ecosystem: Environmental > Terrestrial > Soil > Wetlands | place: USA...
CGGCTGCATATTCCTTGTTCTGGAACAGCGTCTCGTTGACAGCGATCGCGGTGGTGGTGGCGAGAAGCGTGTAGCCGTCGGGCGCGGCGCGCGCCACGATGGTGGCGGCGATATTGCCGCCGGCGCCGCCGCGGTTCTCGACCACCACCGGCTGGTGCAGCCGGTCGCTCAAGCCCTGGCCGATGAGGCGGGCGAGCGTGTCGGCGACGCCGCCCGGCGCGAAGGCGACGACGATGGTGATCTTGCTCGCCGGATAGGTTTGGGCGCCGGCCGGATCGACGACGAGAGCAAGCGTCACGGCGGCCACCGCAATCGTGCGGCGGATGGTCGTCGGCGGCGGCATTATCGTTATCTCCCCCTCAGCCTTCGCGCAGGACACGCTCGATGCGCCGGTCGGGGATGAGCCACATCACCGCCACCAGCACGTAGAGCGCAATCGACAGCCACGGGTCGACAAAGGCAAGGACGATGGCTGCGGCATAAAGGAGCGGCGAAAGCTTGCCCTTGAGATCGCGGCCGAGCGCGCTCGCCAACACCGAGTGGCGGCCCTGCTGATGCACGATCGCGCGCTGCAACAGGTAATAAGCGATGGCCGGCATCAAAAGGATGGCGCCATAGACCGCGGTCGGCAGCGGTGCCAAGAAATTCTCGCCCATCCAGGCGGTGGCGGCGGGAATGAGCGACAGCCAGAACAACAGGTGCGAATTGGCCCACAGAATGAGCCCGTCGACCCGCGTCACCGTGTGCAGCATGTGGTGGTGATTGTTCCAGTAGATGGCGAGATAGACGAAGCTCAGGACGTAAGCGACGAGATTGGGCCCGAGACTCTTGAGTGCCGCCCAATCGGCGCCGTGCGGCACTTTCAGCTCGAGCACCATGATGGTGATGATGATGGCGATGACGCCGTCGCTGAAGGCTGCCAACCGATCCTTGCCCATCACGAAGCGCCTTTCTTGCGCGTCTGCCGTGCGGCGAGAAATTTCGCCATCGTGGCCTTCGGCTCGTCGCTGCCATAGGCCGCGGCGAACGCGCTGATGCCGGCCTCGATGGCAGCGGTCAGCGGCAAATCTTCCCACTGCCGCATCAGTTGCTTTTGCAGCCGCACCGCGCCGGGCGCCGATGTCAAAAGCTTGCCGATCCAGTCCTCGACCTTGGCGTCGAGCGCCGCCACGGGCACCACATGCTCGACCAGGCCCCACGCCAGCGCCTCGGCTGAGCCGAAGGTTTCGCCCAAATACATGATCTCGCGGGCGCGGCCGAAGCCGACGAGCGTCGGCAGCAGGGCCGCTTCGATGACCGACGGAATGCCGAGCTTGACCTCCTGCATGCCGAAACGCGCGGTGTCGGCAACGATGCGCACGTCGCAGGCCGCGGCGATTTCGAGGCCGGCGCCGAAGGCGTAGCCCTGGACGCGGGCGATCACCGGCACTGGACAATTGCGGATGGCGTCGCAGGCGCGGTGCAGACGGGTGATGAAGGCGGTGGCTTCGGCGGCGTCCTTGATGGCGGCCATTTCGTTGATGTCGGCGCCGGCGACAAAGGATTCCGCTCCGGCTCCGGTCAGGACGACGGCGCGCAAATGCGTGTCGGCGCCAAGCTCGCGGAAGACGCCGGCAAGCGCGTCGATCATTGTGCCGCTCATGGCGTTGAGCTTCTGTGGATTGTTGACGGTCACGTAGGCGACAACGCCTTGCGGCCGCGCGTCGCGACGAACGAGAACCTGACGATCGCCGGCGTTGTTCAAGGCGCTTCCTCAATCCGTTCGCGACGCTGCGAACGGCATGAGGGTCGCTGTCGTGCTGAAAGTCAACGGCCGCGCGCGGCGGGCGCGGTCCTTAATGTCGGGCGTGCGAGCCGGGCCGACCCATTTCATCCTGTTGGCGGTATTCGGCGTCGTATTCCATGATGCCGCGCATGAGCTGCTCGATCATGCCTTGCCGGGCCGTTGCGTCCTGGCTGCAGGTCAATTCCGCGACCGTCTTGGCAAGCGCGGTGAGAACCTCGTCGGTATCGATCGCGTCCGGCTCGTCGTCGGAAACGGGATATTCGGCAAAATAGCTATCGACCACGTCGACGATCAGGCAATGCAGGCACGGCCGTTCTTCGTCTTCGGTTTGTTCGTCTGCCATGGCTGTTCCTCTGATATGCCGGATATATAACAACGATTGCCGGCCGATGTAGCCCTCAAAATACGGCGCCTGGCGCAGTCGCTCCTCAGCCGCCGGGCCGATCAAGCTCGGCGGCGAGGCTGGAAAAAAGCGCATTGTCGCGGCTGTATACATAGTCGAGCGGGCCGACGGAGACCGCCTCGGCGCCGTGCTGACGCAGGAAATTGGCGAGGCCGTGGACTTGATCGGGCGGGCAGTGCAGCGTCAGCATGCCCGAGGAGGTCGGGCCGCCGAATGGGGCGGCGACGCCGAATTTTTCCCTGGCGGCCGCAAGCAGCATGTCGTTGAGCCCGACAAAGCGGGTGCGCACCTCGCGGTACGCCGCGGCACGCTGTTGCGCGGCGATGCGGTCGAGGATCAGCCGCGCGGTGTCGCGTTGCGCCCCGCTCCAGGCGGCGGCGCGCGCTGCCACGAGATTGGCTTGCGAGCGCAGGATGACGCCATCGTCGATCACCTTCAGCGCGTTGGCGGCAAGCGTGGCGCCGGTCGTGGTGATGTCGACGATCATCTCGGCGGTGCCGGCGGCGGGCGCGCCCTCGGTGGCGCCGGTCGACTCGACGATGCGGTAGTCGACGACGCCGTGGGCGGCAAAAAAATCACGCGTCAGGTTGGCGTATTTGGTGGCGAGCCGCATCTTGCGCTCGTTGCGCAGGCGGAACGCGGTGGCGACATCGTCGAGATCGGCCATGGTGCGCACGTCGATCCAGGCCTGCGGCACCGCAACCACGACATTGGCATGTCCGAAGCCGAGCCCCGCTACCATGACGATGCGGCGGTCGGATTGCGGAATCATCTCCCGCACCAAATCCTCGCCGGTGACGCCGAGATGCACGGCGCCCTGGCCGAGCTGCTGGGTGATCTCGGCGGCCGACAGGTAGGCGACTTCGACGCCGTCGAAGCCGGCGATAGTGCCGCGATAGTCGCGGGCGCCGCGCGGCTTGACGAGGTCGAGGCCGGCGCGGGCGAAGAAGCTTTCCGCGTTCTGCTGCAGCCGGCCCTTCGAGGGCACCGCGAGGATGAGGGGCGCAGCGCTCACGGCGCACCTCCGCAGGCCGTCAACTCCTCGATCGAGGCGGCAAAACCCACGGCCGGGATTGGCTCGCGGGTGCCGAGCCGCGTGAGCAGCCCGTCATAGCGGCCGCCGGCGACGAGCGCACTCTTGCCGCGCGGATCGTGCAGCTCGAACACGACGCCGGTGTAATAGTCGAAGCCGCGTCCGAAGCCGGTCGAGAATTTGATCGCACGCACGTCGACGCCGCGCGCGGCGAGGAAGCCGGTGCGGGTCTCGAACAGATCGAGCGCACCTTCGAGCGTGATCTTGGCGTCGGCCGCAAGCGCGCGCAGCTCGCCCGCCGCCTCGTCCGGATCGCCGCCGACGGCAAGGAAGCGCTCGATCAGCGCGCGGGTCTCGCGCGGCAGCCGGGTCGGCGCATTGAGCGCCGCCTGCTCGAGGAAGCGGTCGGCGATTTCGGCGACCGAGCGGCCGCCGACCGCGGCGATACCGGCGATCGAGAGCAGATCCGTCACCAGGTGATGGGCCGCCTTGCGGTCGGAGCCGGCGAGCGCGGCGAGCACGCCCTGATATTCCGGCGCGCCGTTGGCCGACGCGAGCGTCATCTGCTCGAGATCGTGGGCGAGCGAGGTCTTGCGGTTGAAATCCTTGACCAGGCGGCGCTTCCACACCGGCGCGAGGTCGAGCGCGGCGACGAAAGCGGCAAACAGCCCGACGTCGCCCATGCGGATTTCCGGCGCGTTGAGCCCGTAGTGCGTGGTCGCTTCGAGGCCGAGCGCCAGCATTTCGGCGTCGGCCGCGGCCTTATCCTGCCGGCCAAACGATTCGATGCCGGCCTGCACGAACTCCGCCGGCGCGCCCTCGCGATGGCGGAACACGGCGCCGAGATAGCAAAAGCCCGCGGCCTTGCCGGCCTGCGGCGACGCCAGATATTCGCGCGACACCGGAATAGTGAGATCGGGCCGCAGGCACAGTTCGCGGCCTTCGGGGTCGCTGGTCAGGAACATGCGGCGGCGAATGTCCTCGCCGCTCAGGTCGAGGAACGGCTCGGCCGGCTGCAGCACCGGCGGCGCGACCTGGGCGTAGCCGGCGCGCACATAGGCGGCGACGAGCGTCTGCGCCCGCGCGTCCGGTCCGTTGAGGCTCCTGCTCGACATGGCACTGTACTGCTACTCTTTGTGGCGGCCGGCGCTCGTTTCGCCGGCCCACGCGATCCCTGCTTGATTGGGCGGCCCTTTAGCACGGCAATCCCTATAATTCGACGAAGATTGGCCTGGCCACTTAATGCTGCGGGAAATCAACGGCTTCCGATGATTAATCAAGGGTGTGGTGGCGCTGCTTATGGTTAGCGGTTAGCTGCTCGCTGTCAGCCGCGCTGCACTTCGACGGTGACGTGAGAAAGGTTGCGGAAGTGGCCGAGCAGGCGCCGGTAATGGGCGGTATCGCGCGGCTTCTCGGTGACGACCGAGACGATGGCGCCGAGATGGCCGGGGCCGAGCCGCCACAGATGCAGGTCAGAGAGCCGGTCGCCGTCGCGCTCGATTGCCACACGCAGACGCTCCGCCATGCCGCGATCCGGATTCATGTCGAGCAAGATGGCGCCGGTGTCGCGGATGAGGACGTACGACCACGACGCGATCACCACCGCGCCGATGATGCCGGCCACCGGGTCCAGGAACAGCCAGCCGAACGTGCGCGCCAGAACGAGGCCAACGATCACCAACAGCGAGACCAGGGCGTCGCCCAGCACGTGGATGACGGCCGCGCGCATGTTGTTGTCGCGGTGCGCCTTGTGATGCGCATGGTGGTGGACGTGATCGTGATCGGCGTGGTCATCGTCGTCACGGCCGTGCGCGTGGCCGGCATGACCGTAATCGCGGCCGCCGCCTGAGAGCAGCAGCGCGCTCGCCACATTGACGATGAGGCCCAGCACCGCGATCGGGATCGCTTCCCTGAAATGGATCGGCACCGGCACGAACAGGCGCTCGACCGCCTCGTAGCCGATCAGGATCGCGATCATCGCCAGCACGATGGCGCTGGAGAAGCCGGCGAGATCGCCGAGCTTGCCGGTGCCAAAGGAAAACCGCGGATCGTCGGCGTGGCGGCGCGCGTAGCGGTAGGCCAGCGCCGCGAGCAGCAGCGCGCTGGCATGGGTCGACATGTGCAGGCCGTCGGCAATGAGCGCGATCGAGCCGAACAACAGCCCGCCGACGATCTCGGCCGCCATCATGACGGCGCACAGCACGATCACCGCCCAGGTGCGGCGCTCGTTCTTGTCGTGGCCGGCACCGAGGAAGACGTGGTTGTGGCCCGTGGCGGTGTCCATGCTCATCACGGTTGCTCCGCCTTCACTTCAGGTAAGCCTGCACCGCCTCGATCAGTTCCTCGGCGCCACGCTCGCGCTCGGCGTCCTTGGCCGGATCGACGACGTGCAGACGGATGTGGTCCTCGATCACCTCGGTCATCAGGCCGTTCATGGCGCCGCGCGCGGCGACGATGAGGTGCAGCACGGTGGCGCAGCCTTTCTCGTCCTCGAGCGCGCGCTCGACCGCTTCGATCTGGCCGCGCACGCGGCGGACGCGGGCAAGCAGCTTTGCCTTCTCGGTTTTGGTGTGTGACACGATTGACGGCCTTTCGTCGTATAGGGTAGGGGGTATGGTATTAGCGGCGCGAACCCTTGTCCAGCCCGATCTGTTGTCGAGGCGGCAGGCGGGACACCGGTGCGGCAAGGTCGGGGTGAACAATGCTCAGTGTGACCGTGCGGCCACGATGGCGCGAAACGTTGACGCGAAGGCGTTCGCTGCGCGGTATTCGTCATAGAACTCGCGGTAAACTCGTTTGCCGCGTGCGGGGCGTCGGGGATCGAAGGGTGATGAGGGTTGCGAGCTTTGTCGGCATGGCGCTGTGCGCGCTCGTGGGAAGCGCCGCGGCTGCAGACATGCCGGTGAAGGCGCCGCCGCCGGCGATTGCTGCCGCCTATGACTGGAGCGGCTTCTATGCCGGCGGCCATATCGGCTATGCCTGGGGCAAGTCCGATTGGTCGACGTCGGGCAATGCCGGCGCATTGGATCTGTCGCAGCGGCTCGATCCTTTCGCCGACACCGGAAGCTACTTCGGAGGGTTTCACGCCGGCTACAATGTCCTGCTGCCGAACCGCTTCGTCGTCGGCGCCGAGGCCGACACCACGTTCCCGGCCTTTCGCGATCTCAACGGCCTCTCGACCGGCGGCAGCACGACCTTTTTCTCGCCCGCGGCGGGCGCGCTCGAGACTTACAGCGAGACCGTGCTCGCCTCCGGCACCGCGCGCGGCCGCATCGGCTATGCGCCAAATCTTGGTGGCACAAGCCACTGGCTCATCTATGCCACCGGCGGCTTTGCCTGGAGCTATGACCAGGTGACGCTGACGCAACTTGCGACCGGCAATACCGACAAGCCGTTCCTGTGGCGGTTCGGCTTTGCCGCGGGCGCCGGCGTCGAGGCGCCGATCGCGCCGCACTGGACGGCGCGGCTCGAATATCTGTTCACCGATTACGGCAACCGCACCATCGGCTTCGCCAACAACACCCAGCAGTTCACCTCGGACTTCAGAGTCAACGAGCTGCGCGCCGGCGTGAGTTATCACTTCGGCCAGCCCGTGAGCGCCGACAAATTCGTGGCGCCGGGCGTCCCCGACGCCGACCTGGTCAATTTCCACGGCCAGACCACGCTGAGCTGGCAAGGCTATCCGGCGATCCGCTCGCCCTATTCCGGTCCTAACAGCTTGCTGGCGAGCGGCGAGGGGCGCGAGGTCGGCGACGCCACGTTCTATGCCGGCTTCCGACTCTGGCAGGGTGCCGAGCTCTGGTTCAATCCGGAGATCGATCAGGGCCTGGGGCTGGCGGCGACCCACGGCATCGCCGGTTTTCCGAGCGCCGAAGCCTATAAGGTCGGCGACGATTATCCTTATGCGCGCATCCAGCGCGCCTTCGTGCGGCAGACCATCAATCTCGGCGGCGAGGAGCAGAAGGTCGCCGCCGACCTCAACCAGTTCGCCGGATCGCAGACGGCGAACCGCCTGGTGTTCACCGTGGGCCGGTTCGCCATTGTCGATATTTTCGACACCAACCCCTACGCCAACAATCCGAAGGTCGACTTTCTGAACTGGACGGTGATCAATGCCGGCACCTTCGACTATGCGGGCGACGGCTGGGGCTACACCTACGGCGCGGCCGCCGAATGGTACCAGGGCGACTGGACCGTGCGCGGCGGTGTGTTCGATCTCTCGGTCTCGCCGGCCGGCGGCAACAGTCCCACCGCCGGCAATCTCGATCCGACCTTCGATCAATTCCAGATGATCGGCGAGATCGAGCGGCGCTATCAGCTTTGGGGGCAGCCGGGCGCCATCAAGGTCACCGGCTTTCTCAGCCGCGGCCGCGCCGGGCAGTTTGCCGACGCCAATGCGCTGGCGGCAATTACTGGCATGCCGGCAGACATCACCGCCGTTCGCCGCTACACCAGCCGGCCCGGCGTCAGCGTCAACCTGCAGCAGCAGGTCACCGAGGATTTGGGCGTGTTCGCCCGCGCCGGCTGGGCCGACGGCAACATCGAGCCGTGGGACTTCACCGACGTCGACCGCACCGTATCGGCGGGCATATCGCTCAAGGGCAGGCAATGGGGCCGGCCCGACGATACGGTCGGTATTGCGGGCGTCGTCAACAACATTACCGGCGTGCACCAGGCGTTTTTCAACGCCGGCGGGCTCGGCATCCTGATCGGCGACGGCATGCTGCCGCGGCCGGGTCTCGAGCAGATCGTCGAGGCCTATTACAGCTATGCCGTCACGCCCTCGACCAAGCTGACGGCCGACTATCAGTTCGTCGCCAATCCCGCCTACAACACCGACCGCGGCCCGGTGAACGTCTTCTCCGGCCGGTTGCACTGGCAGTTTTAGGCCCGGGCGGGGTCATTTAGACCATCGGCGACCTATACGGCGTGACCCGGTTCCGCTACTGTCTTACTCGCCAAGAGGGGCATGAGGCACTTTGGGGGGGCCCATGAAGACCTTGAAGGGCGTCATCCCGATTGGGGTGTCGTTCGCCGTGCTGGCGGCGGTCACGCTGATTCTGTGGCGCTTGAACCTGACGACGACGAGTCCACCGCACCTCGTTTATTTCTATTTGTTGCCGGTAGTTTTGATCGCGGTTCTCTATTCGGGGCGGCTGGCGCTACTGTGCGCCGCCATAGCGATGGTCCTGGCCGACTACTTTCTGCAATACCCGATTTACTCGCTCGCCAACGACAATCCTCTCGAATATGGCGACCTTATCTGCTTCGCGGCCTTGGCCGCGATGGCGATCAAGTGCATCCGCGTATTGGTTCGGCCTCGCGCAAAGATTTTGGAGGTCGGACCCCGTCACAGGCGAGGCTGGTAAAACAACAAAACGTACAGACCTACGGCGCCGGCTCGATCACGATCGGGGCGGCGACATCAAGGCGGCGCTTGGGGCCGAGCGCGGCTCTGACGGCGACCGTCCAATTGCCCGGTTGCGGCAACGCGATGCGGCCGACCTGCCAGGTGCCGTCGGCGGCTGGTGCGGCAAGATACGTGATCGGCTTGGCCGCAGTCTGCGGCGCGATCAGCGTCAGGGTCACGTCTTGCGCTGCCAGTGGCTCGAAGTTTTCGTTCAACAGCTGGATGCTGGCGCGCGCCGTGCCGGCGTGGCCGGGGATAATGGTGACCTCGGCCATGCCTTGGTCGGAGTGGATGTGGGCGAAAGCGGCGTCGGCCGGAACGGCGCCGCCATAGGCCGCATGTTCGTGCAAATGGCTCGCCGGCGCCATGGCGCCGAGAAAGCCGACCACGGCGACGGCGGCAAAGCCGAGCGCGGCTTCGGCGATGGTGTTGCGCTGCAAGGCCGCCGCGACGCCGGCCGCGGCGAGCCGCGGCGTCAGGCGGAAGCGATTGATCGAAGCGAGCGCCACCATGGCAACGAACAGGCCGAGCTTGAGCAGCACCAGGCGTCCGTAGTCGGTGGCGATGAGCGCGTCGAATGTGCCGACATCGTACCAGGCGTTGACGAGCGCGGTCGCGACGAGGCTGCCGACGCACGCAATGCCGAGCCAGGAAAACCGCTGCACGGCGGCCGTTGCAGTGACGCTCGTCCATTCCGGCTCCGTGGCGCGGCGCGCGGCGGCGAGGAGCAGCGCCAGCGGAATAAGGCCGCCGACCCAGGCGCCGGCTGCAAGCAGATGCAGCGCGTCGGCGCCAAGAAGGAATTCGCCCCCGCGGCCGGGCGTGGCGCCGGCATGGCCGGTCCAGGCCGGCGCGATCAAGAAGGCGGCGGCAAGGATGACGGCCACGGATCTGAGAGGCCGCCGCAACGGCGCATTCCCGGCGACAAACAGGGTCAGCGCCAGCGCGACGGCAAGTCCGAGCCGGCCCAAGAGAACCCCGCCGAAGCGGGTTTGGCTCGCCACCCTCCAGGCGTCGCCATTGATGCAGATTTCGCCGACCGGCGCGTCATAGATGTCGGCGGCGAGCAGCACCAGCCAGACCGCGGCCGACAGCGCCGCGATGATGAGGCTCACCGCCACCAACGCCACGAGCCGCCGCCGCAAGCCTTCGAAGTCGGGACGCAGCGCGCCGTGCGCGGCGGCGAACGCCGGCTCGGCGATCAGAACTTGAAAAAATATCACCCCCGCCGCGACGATGGTCGCGGCGAAGTGCACGGCCCGCACATAAACGAGCGGGTCGGCGAAATTCATTTGCCGACGGTGAAAGAGAAATTACCCTCGGTCTTGTGGGTATCGACCGATAGCACATGCCACTGCACCCGATAGCTTCCCGGGCCAGCTGATTTAATACCGACGCGCATGGTGTTGCCGCTGACCGACGCTCTGCCCTGGTCGACGCGTGCACCGCCCGGACCGGTGACCTGGACAGTACTGAACGACTGCTCGAGATTTTGCGTGAATGTCAGCACCACCTCTGCCGGCGCTGACGCGACGGTACTGCCGACCAAGGGACTGGCGTGGTCGAGGAATGCATGCGCGTGCGCCGCAGTGACAGCGAGTGGGAGGAGAAGCAGCGATAGAACGATCAGAGGCTTTCGCATGACGGCACCTTTCAGAACTTGAGCTGCTGGGGCGGCGTCGAGCTGCCGCCGAACAGCGGTTGGCCGATGGTCTTGGGGAACATGTCGTCGAGATAGAGGTGCAGTTGCCCGATGACGCCGATGCCGTGGCCGCTCTCGCGATTGACCGGCACCTGCGCTTCGAGCCCGACCTGGAAATAGCTGCCCACCCAGATCACGCCCGGATTGATGGTGCCAGTGGTGACGAAGCTCATGCCGAAATTATTGGCGACCGGCGTCGACATCGAAAACTCGACGATCGGGATCAGGTGGTTGATGAAGTCGGGCAGTTGCAGATCGATAATCTCCGATTTCAGATACGGCATGCTGTACTGGATCGAGCCGCTCCAGGCCAGCACCTGCGGGATCGGCGTGCCGGCGACGTCGTCGAACGACCGGCTCGGGATCTGATAGCCGACCTCTCCGGTGACCGCGAAGGCACGCAGCCAGCCGGCTTCTTCGGGCAGGTCGCCGAATCCCTTGCCGAAATAAAAGGTCGGCGTCAGCACGCTCCACGGCGTGGCGATGCCGGAATTGATCGCGCCGGTCGAGCCCCAGTCGACGATCAGGCCGAGCAGCATGGCAAACTCGTGCGAGCCGTCCTTGAGCAGCTGATACTGCGCCGTGGTTTCGAGATTGTCCCAACCGGCCATGGTCGGGCCACCGGGCGGACGGAACTGATGCCAGGTATTGCCGACCACGATGCCGAAATCCTCGGTGATGCGCTTGGCAATTTCCACGCCGACGTCCCATTCGGTCGCCGGCGGCATATCGGCGGTGCGCGACCACGATACCGTCGGCAGCGACAGTTCGTCGGCGACGCAGGGGTCATCGGTGACAAGCGTCGCCGGCAAGAAGCGCGGGCCGACGAAACAATGGGCGAAGGCGCCGGATAGCATCAACGGCGCGAACAGCAGCGCCAGCGCGAAGGCGCGTGAACACCGCTTGAAGCAGAACATGGCAAGTCTCCATCGTGCAGCGTGAGATGAATGACGCGGGGGATTGGTTCCCGCGCGACGTCACGCAACCGATGGAGGCGCTCTTGAGCGATGGGAGGCGGTTTCGGGCGGCGCCGTGAGGGCGACGGCGACGGAGGGAGGCAGACGTTGCGCGGAGAATTGCAGCACGCCGGCGGGTATTGCGGGCGCCGGCGGCAGCGCCGCAAGCTGCATGATGCAGCCGAGACAGCAATTGTCGGCGCAGTGATCGGCCTGGTCGGAGGCGGGCGAGGGCGCCCGGTCGGCGTCAACAGCCGTGTGGCAGATGACGGCGCCCGGAACGGCGGCCGTCGCCGCGGCGCGCGCCAGGCCGTGGCTCGCGACGAGGCTCGACAACGCCACCGCATAGGCCGCCGCCAGCGCAATGATGCGCTGCCGCAACGACCGCTCGGCGGAACGCTGGCGCACGGCTTGAAACCTCGTCCGGCACAACGGCAGCATTCTATCACGCCCGCGGTGCGACTGACGTTAGGAACGCCCGGCAGTTCGCTTTATTCCCGGACCTGAGGCGCCGGGGCCACACTGGGAGGACGGCGGATTTCAGCGCGATTTATGGCGCGCGAGCACGGCGCGCACGGCTTCGACCAGCTCAGCCTCCGGCACCGAAGTCTGCGCCTGCGCTTGTTTCTGCAAGTGTTCGTCGCGGTCCTTTTCCATTTTCGCAAGCTCGGCGCCGACGACGAGATCCTTGATGGTGACTTCGCCCCTGGCCTTCTCGTCGGAGCCCTGAATGACGACGCACGGCGAATTGCGTCGATCGGCATATTTCATCTGCGGGCCGAATTTGCCGGAGCCGAGATAAAGCTCGGCGCGGATGCCTTCGGCGCGCAGCTTCGCCACCATCTGCTGGTAGTCGGCGATGCGGTCCTTGTCGAACACGGTGACCACGACGGGGCCGGCTTCGGCCTTGCTCTCGACCTTGCCGAGATGCTGCAGCGCCGCGAGCAGCCGCGACACGCCGATGGAAAATCCCGTCGCCGGCACCGGCTCGCCGCGGAAGCGCGACACAAGGCCGTCATAGCGCCCGCCGCCACCGACCGAGCCGAACCGCGTCGCGCCGTCCTTGCCGTCAGTCGGGAATGTCAGTTCAACTTCGAAGACGGGGCCGGTGTAATATTCGAGGCCGCGGACGACGGAGGGATCGATACGCACGCGATCATAACCGTAGCCAGCGGCTGAACAAAATCTTGCAATCTCAGTAAGTTCATCTTTTCCGGAGACATAATTTGACGAATTCATAAAGAGCTTTAGTTCTGCGATGGAATTTAGAACGCGCCAGTTGAACTGGAGATTTTCCGAACTAGTCAGACTGGAGGGCTCACCTACGCGACGTTCAAGAAAATTCAATAAAGAGTGGATTTGCGGATCGGCCAGGCCCGCTCCTTTCGTGAAATCGCCACTCTCGTCTTTTCGTCCCGGTCCAAGTAGTGCACCCACAGCGCCACGACCTAATCGGTCCAGCTTGTCGATCGCGCGCAAGACAGTGAGCCGCCTTTCGGCATTGGCCTCGCCACCTAGCTCGATGGATTCCAGTACTCCGTCAAGCACTTTTCGATTGTTGACCTTGACGACGTAGTGGCCGTTGAGACCGAGCGCCTCCATCGTATCTGCCGCCATCATGCACATCTCGGCGTCGGCGGCGGGCGAGGCGCTACCGACCGTGTCGGCATCGAACTGCATGAACTGCCGGAAGCGGCCGGGGCCCGGCTTCTCGTTGCGGAACACCCAGCCGAAGCGGTAGCTACGATACGGCTTCGGCAGCGTGTCGAAATTCTCCGCAACATAGCGCGCGAGCGGCGCGGTGAGGTCGTAGCGCAGCGACAGCCACTGCTCGTCGTCGTCCTGGAACGAGAACACGCCCTCGTTGGGCCGGTCCTGGTCCGGCAAGAACTTGCCGAGCGCGTCGGTGTATTCGATCGCCGGCGTCTCCACCGGCTCGAAGCCGTAGAGTTCGTACACGGCGCGGATCTTCTCGATCATCGCGCGGGTCGCCGCGATCTCGGCCGGGCCGCGGTCGGCGAGCCCGCGCGGCAGCCGCGCCTTGAGGCGATTGGTTTTGTCCGGCTTGTCGGCCATCGTTCCGGCTTTGCGTTCGCGCTTTCGGCGCGGTGGTAGCAGCGGCGTCACGGGGCGGCAAGGCGCCGCGAATCATAAAGCAGATTAAGAGAATATAGGCGCGCATAGGCAGCGTTCGGGCTACCCGGTGTCTCCGATTCGCAGCTAAGGCAGCCAAATGCTCCGTCGGATCGGATGCCCGTGAACGCCGCACGGCCGCTCGACAACTTCCCGCTGATCCGCTCCCGAAAGCTCGAGGAGCTGCAGGAGGCCTTTGCCCGGGTCTATGCCGAGCCCGTGGTGATGCCGACGCGTAACGTCGGGGAACTCGCCGCCGTCTTCAACAATTGCCGGCTGCGCCGCATCGAGCTGGCGTATGTCGGTTTCAGCGGCCCCGTGGCGTTCGATTTTCCCGGCGCCGCCTTCTTCTCGCTGCTGCTGCCGGTGCGCGGCACCGGCGGAATCCTCAGCGGCAGGACGGCTTCGGTGTTGAGTGTCGGCAGCGCCGCCGTGCTGTCGGCCGGTATCGGTCACCGCTCGACCTATCCGGGCGCCTACGAGAACATGGTGCTGCGCGTCAGCGCCCGCACCTTGACCGAAAAGCTGCAGGCCATGACCGGCGCGACCATCGGCGAGCCGCTGCGGATGCGCCCGGAATTGCCGCCCAAGGAGCCCGCCGCGCAAATGCTGCAGCTCTACGTGCCGCGCCTGATCGCCACGCTGAGCCAGTCGCATCCGCCGTTTCCGGACTGGTGGATCGAGGAGACCGAACAGATCCTCATGCTGCTGTTCCTGCGCGGCCACCGGCACAACTACAGCTACTTGCTGGAGGCGGACGTGGCCGATGCCGCGCCGTGGCAGGTGCGCCGGGCCGAGGAATACATCGCCGCCAACGTGCAACGCGCGATCACGCTCGAGGAGCTGGCGGAAGTGACCGGCGTTAGCGGGCTCAGCCTGTTCCGGGCGTTCAAGCAAAGCCGCGGCTGTTCGCCGCTCGAATTCGTCAAACGGCTGCGCGCGCGGGGATGCGGACTATGACCTGTGCCGCGCGGCCGCTCGACCGCTTTCCGCTCGTTCGAACGCAGAACGTCGACGAGATGTACGCGGCGATGGAGCGGGTCTATACCAGGCCGCGTCTTGAGCTTCCGGCCTCGACCAGGAAGGTCGACGCTGCGCTCAATTACCTGCCGATGAGTCACATCGGTCTCGGCTACACCACGTATGGTGTCGACCTGACCATAGCCTATCCGGAAAGCCATCGCGTCTGTCAGTCGTTTCCGATAGCCGGGTGCGGCGAGGTGAAGTCCGGCGGCCTGGACTGCAGGTTGGATCCCGGCCATGGCGTCGTTGCCTCGCCGGGCGCGACCTCCACGACGCGGATCAATGGCCGGTTCCAAAACATACTGCTGGTGATGGAGCCGGCGGCATTGGCCCGGAAACTCTCGGCGCTGACCGGACAATCGATCGGCTCGCCGATCCGCTGCGAGCCGGTTCAGGACTACACGCGGCCGGCGGCGAAAGCACTGCGCGAGCACGTCCTCTGCGCCGTCGCATTGCTGAACGCGCCGCCGGTGACCATTCCCGAAACGCTGCTGGCGGCGTTCGAAGAAAGCCTGGCGGTGATTTTTCTTCGCGCGAACCGCCATAACTACAGTCATTTGCTCGAAGGCGAAGCGAAGTACGCCGCGCCGTGGCAGGTTCGCCGCGGCGAGGACTATGTCGCGGCAACACCCGACGAGCCGATGGCGCTCGAGGCGTTGACGGAAGTGACGGGTGTCAGCGCACTCAGCCTGCTTCGGTCGTTCAAGGCGCGTCACGGCTGTTCGCCACGACAATTCATCGCGCAATTGCGGGCGTCGCGCCGGAGGCCGCAATGACCGGCGCCACGCGACCGCTCGACCGCTTTCCGCTGGTCCGCACCCGGGACGTCAGCGAAATGTGTGCGGCGCTGGAGCGCGTCTACGCCAAGCCGCGGCTGGAATTTGCCGCCGGGACCAGAAAGGTCGACGCCAGGATCAATTACCTGCCGATGAACTATATCGGCCTGGGCAATGCCGGTTATGGCATCGAGCTTGGCTTCGCCTACCCGGAAAGCGAGCGCGTCTTGCAGTCGTTCCCGATGGCAGGAAGGGGAAAAGCAACGATCGACGGTCGGGACATTCAATTGGATCCGGCCAACGGGGTTGTTGCCTCGCCGGGCATGAATTTCGCCGCTCGGCTCGATGCCGATTATCAGACCGTTCTGCTCTTGATCAGGCAGCGGGCCTTGACCGAAAAGCTCGCGGCGCTCACCGGGCGGCCGATCGACGAGGCGCTCCTGGTCGAACCGGTCCAGGACTACACCCGGCCGGCGGCGAAAGCGCTGCGCGCGCACGTCTTTTCCGTGGCCGAAATGCTCAACGCCGCGTCGGCGACCATCTCCTCGTTGCTGTTGGCGGAATTCGAAGACAGCCTGGCGATAAGTTTTCTGCTCGCCAACAGCCACAACTACAGTCACCTGCTGCGCCGGTCCGCCGCGGAGGCGGCGCCGTGGCAGGTTCGCCGCGCCGAGGAATTCATCGCCGGCAATTGGGAGCAATCCATGACCTCGGAATCTTTCGCCGAGGCGACCGGCATCGGTACGCTCGATCTGTCCCGGACTTTCCGGAAACGCCGTGGTTACTCGCCGTGGCGGTTTGCCCGTCGGGTGCGGCTCGACCGCGCCCACGATTTGTTGCGGCATCCGAACGTCGCGACCACGGTGGCCGGCGTCGCCGCACGCTGCGGCTTTGCCGATCTCGGCCGTTTCAGCTGCGATTACATGGCGGCCTTCGGCGAACGGCCGTCGGACACGTTGCGTCGCGGCCGGGGCGCGGCGCCGCCGCCCGAAATGGCGTAGCCGCCCGCCGCGGCGGCTTGGCGCTTATTCTTCGCGCAGGATTGCGGCGAGCGACGGCCGCACCGTGAGCTTGTCGCCCATGCGTCCGCGATAATCGATCATGCCGAGCCGGCGAAATTTATTCATGAAGTAGTTCACCCGCGAGCGGTTGGTGCCGATCATCTCGGCGAGCGTCTCCTGACTGATCGGCGGCAGCCGGTTGCCGCGTCCGTCACCGAGATTGACCTTAGGCAGCCGCAGCAGGGCGCGGGCGAGTCGCTTTTCGGTCGGATAAAAATGGTGGCCGCTGAGATCGATCAGGTAACGGCGGTTCCTGTTGACCACGAAATCCATGAAGACCCTGGCAAAGCTCGGCTCCTCACGCAGCCGGCGCCAGGCCTCGGCGCTTTCGATCCGCTCCACGGTGCATGGGGTGATCGTCGTCACCGAGCAGATCCGCGGCGTGTCGTGAAGCATCGCGCTTTCGCCGAAGAAATCGCCCGGGCCGAGAATCATGATGACGGCTTCGCGCCCCGACTTCGACAGCACGTGCACCTTGGCGGCGCCGACGCGCAGATAGAACAGGGCGTCGCAGGGTTCTCCCTGACGGAAGATCGATTCGTCCGGAGGGATATGGGCAATCGCCGCGTGATCGCCATCGGTCGGTCGGAACGCGATGACGTTCGCAGTCGCGACCGGAGCTTTGTGAGCGGCAAGAGCATGTTTCTTGCGCATCGAGAACATTATGCAGAAAATTTCCCCCAGATGAACAGCAATCGCGCGTGGAATATGTATTCTGGTGCATTCATCGTTGCGCCGCGCAATCGGCCGCGCCACTGTCAGGGCTTGCCTGACAGTTCGTTGCGCGTTGCGGTCCGGCGTAATCCATGCTTACGCCTGACAGGCACGAGAGAATTCGCCGCCGCGGGAGGCCGATCGCCATGCCGTCCACCAGCCGAAGTCAGAACGCCGCACCGCCGGTCGGCGTGCCCAACGATCTCGACGCGTTCTGGGTGCCGTTTACGCCGAACCGGGCTTTCAAGCGGGCGCCACGGCTGATCGCCCGCGCCAAGGACATGCACTATTTCACACCGGACGGCCGCGCCGTGCTGGACGGCGTCGCCGGCCTGTGGTGCACCAATGCCGGCCATAACCGCGATCCGATCGTGGCGGCGATCCAGGATCAGGCCGCGGCGCTCGACTATGCCCCAGCGTTCCAGTTCGCCCATCCGAAATCCTTCGAGCTCGCGAGCCGCATCGCTGCGCTGACGCCGGGCGACCTCAACCGCGTGTTCTTTTGCAATTCCGGCTCGGAGGCGGTCGACACCGCGCTCAAGATTGCGCTCGCCTATCACCATGTGCGGGGCGAAGCGTCGCGCACGCGACTGATCGGTCGCGAGCGCGGCTATCACGGCGTCGGCTTCGGCGGCATTTCGGTCGGCGGCATCGTCGCCAACCGCAGGCATTTCGGCACGCTGCTCGCCGGCGTCGATCATTTGCCGGCGACCTATAGCCGCGAGCATCAGGCCTTCACCAAGGGCGAGCCGGACTGGGGCGCGCATCTCGCCGACGATCTCGAGCGCATCGTCGCGCTGCACGATGCGTCCACGGTCGCCGCGGTGATCGTCGAGCCGATGGCGGGCTCGACCGGCGTGCTGCCGCCGCCGAAGGGTTATCTGCAGAAGCTGCGCGCCATCTGCGACCGCCACGGCATTTTGCTGATCTTCGACGAGGTCATCACCGGCTTCGGCCGTCTCGGCTTTGCCTTCGCCGCCGAGCGCTACGGCGTCGCGCCCGACATGATCACCTTCGCCAAGGGCATCACCTCGGGCGCGGTGCCCATGGGCGGCGTCATCGCCCGCGACGGCATCTACGAGACGTTCATGCGGGGACCTGAGCACGTCGTCGAGCTGTTCCACGGCTACACCTATTCGGCCCATCCGCTCGCCTGCGCCGCGGGTCTGGCGACGCTGGATCTTTATCGCGACGAGAAGCTGTTCGAGCGGGCGAAAAAGCTTGAGCCGTACTGGGCCGACGCCGCCATGGCGCTCAAAGGCACGCCGGGTGTCCTCGACATCCGCACCGTGGGCCTGACGGCGGGCATCGATCTCACCTCGCGGCCCGATGCTTTTGGGAAACGCGCCTACGAAGCCATGGAGCGCGCCTTCCACGACCACGGCCTGATGGTGCGCATCACCGGCGAGACGCTGGCGCTGTCGCCGCCGCTCATCGTCAGCGAGCCGCAGATCGGCGAAATCTTCGACAAGCTGACGCGCGTGATCAAAGCGGTGATGTGATCACTGCGGCTTCATGAGCGCCCAGCCGACATGGAGCGTGCCGGGGCCGCGGCGCATCGGCAGCTCGAACGGCGTGCCGACTTGTGCAGTGCCGGCGATGGCGGCGAACGACGGAGGCAAATGCGCAGTATCGCCGCCGGTCCACACCACGATGGCGCCAGCTTTGCGCAACTCCGCAAGATCGATCCACGGCGTGCGCTGCGGCAGGGCGTCGATCAGCACCTGCGGCTGATCCGGCGAATAGTGGGCGAGGTTGCCGCCGTCCCACATCGAGCCCACGACGTAGCGGAGCTTTGTCCCTGTTGCGTCGTGGAAACGCTGCGTCAGCGCAGCCGCGAGCTTGTTACCGGGATAGAACACGGCGCGATAGCGGTGGTCTAACAGTGGCAGCACCGAATAGTTCACCGCAAAGACGATGGCGAACAGCGCGAACACGATGCTCCAATGGGCGACGATATGGGCGAGGCGGGCGCGGTCGAGCCGCGGCCGGAGCATCAGCACGACCCACAGCCCGACATAGAGCCACAGCGGATAGCCCCACATGGCAAAGGTGCCGCGGCCGCTCGCCACGGTCAGCGCGATCATGGTGATGCCGGGGCCGAAGGCGATGAGGGTGACGATGCGGCGGTCGAAGGCGTCGGCTGAAAATTCCCTCCGCCCTTGTGGGGGAGGGAAGAGTGGTGGGTCGGGAGGCGAAGTCGCAAGCGTTGACGTTCGCGCCAAACTTCGCGATCCCCACCCCCAACCCCTCCCCGCAAGGGGGAGGGGAAGAAGCAGCGGCGCGGCGATGAAGAGCGACGGCAACGCGAAGAAGATCTGACTGCCGAAGAACACGACCGGGTGGATGATATGGTCGTACCAGCCGCGCAGCGGCGCGGCGCGCTGTTCGGCATAGGCGAGGGGGAGAAAATCGTTCTGGAACAGCCACACGACGTGGGGTGCGGCGATGATGAGCGCGACGATCAGCGCGAGCCAGGGTCCCGGCGTTGCCAGTGCACGGCGCGCATCGCGATCGAAGATCATGAACAGCGCATAGGGCGCGGCCAGCACGGCGACGAAATATTTCGCCCATAGGGCGCTGCCGAACGCGACGCCGAGCAGGAGCCAATGGATCAACCGGCCGCGCTTGAGCGCGGCGTGAAAGGCGTAGCCGGCGAGCGCCCAGAATGGCAGCTGAATGACGTCGTGATTGAACTTCACCGCCGTGTATTGGAAGTAGTGCAGGCCATCGATGATCAGCACCGCAACGAGCGCGCCCGTGGCCCCGACCAGGGGCCGCGCCGTCGCCCAGACCGCAACGAAGGCGGCGAGCACGACCACCTGCGCCAGCGCGTAATAGGCGGCGTCGGCGCCGAAGGCGCGGTGTGCTATCTCGACGAGCCACCACGGCAGCGGCGGCAGCTTGTCGTAGCCGAGCTGCCACTCGCGGCCGTAGGTCAGCGCCTCGATCAGGTCGAGCGGCAGGTTGGCGTAGAAGAGCGCCGGCAACGCCGTCCACACCGCAAAATGCAGCGCCAAAAACGCCGCGAAGGCCGCGCGCGGGGCGTCTTCGATCCAGTCGGCAAAGCCCAATGCCGGGCCTAACCGCGGCGCCGCGGCGGGGCTCTGTTCGGTGGTCTTTGGCGTTGCCGACATGGACGCGGTTTTTGCCTATGATGCAGTTCCGGGAACGGCGCCGGCCGCCGTGCCGGTTCGAGGTTATAAAAGTACGGCAAAAGCTTAGCCACCGGCGGCGGCAGACTTGCGGCGCCGCGGCGCTTGTGGACACTGCTCAGGTCCGGGCCCGAATCATCGGTTTGGGGCCTGCGACGGCGTGGGCGGGGCTGCCGGCGCCGGCTGAAGCGGGGTTTTGCATGGTGCGCATCAGCGCCATCTTCATCGCCATCTGCATGGTGCTGATCGCGGCTTCCGTAGGCTTCGTGGTTTATCTGCGCTTTGGGCTGACCGGCGCCGAATCGTTCCTGATCGGGCTTGGCGTGCTTACGGCGCTCGCGGTTTACAACGCGGTTGCCGCGCGGTCGCGCGACCGCGCCGAGGTCTCCGACCAGATCGCCACCATCTCGCGCGGCTCGGCCGATCTCGCCCGCCAGCTTGCCGAACTCGGCCGGCAGCTCGCCACCGTGGAGACCAAGGTCGATTCCATGGTCGACAAGGCGCTCGCTTCGGCGCAGCCGCTTGCCGCCGAGATCGAGGAGCTCTCGACGCTGGTCAAGCAACTCGCCGACACGGTGGCGATGCACGAGAGCGCGCTCGCTGGCGTCGCCGCTGGCAAGGAGCGCATCGCGCCCGCGGCGGTGGCTGTGACGCCGACCGTGCCGGCAGCCGCCGTGACGACGCCAGAGGTGAGCGCGGCGCCGGTTGCCGCCGCGCCGCAGGCGAGCAGCGTCGCCGCGTTCAGGGGACTCGATCAGGCCGGCATTCTCGCCGCGATCGAAGGCGCCATCGCCGCCGGCCGGATCGATCTTTACCTGCAGCCGATCGTGACCTTGCCGCAGCGCAAGGTGCGCTACTACGAGGCGCTGTCGCGGCTCAAGGCTGACAACGGCGAGGTGGTGGCCGCCGCGGACTTTCTCAAGTTCGCCGAAACCGGCGGCCTAATGCCGAAGCTTGACAATCTGTCGCTGCTTCGCTGCGTTCAGGTGGTGCGGCGGCTTCTGTTGAAGAACCGCGACATCGGCCTGTTCTGCAATCTGTCGACGGCGACCTTGGCCGACGCCGGCTTCCCGCAGCTTCTGCAATTCATCGAGGCCAACCGGGCGATCGCGCCGTCGCTGGTGTTGGAATTTACCCAGAGCGCGGTGCGCGCCATGGGGCCGATCGAGCATGAGAGCCTGGCGGCGCTCGCCGAGCGCGGCTTCCGCTTCTCGATGGATAATCTCACCGACCTGCGCATCGAGCCGCGCGAATTGACCGAGCGCGGCTTCCGCTTCGTCAAGGCGCCGGCGGCGCTCTTGCTCAACCGCATCGGCGCGGTCTCGACCGACATTCACCCGGCCGATCTGTCCGATCTGCTCGGCCGCTTCGGCATCGACCTGATCGGCGATCACATCGAGGCCGAGACCGCGGTGGTCGATCTGCTCGACTATGATCTGCGTTTCGGCCAGGGCTTCCTGTTCTCGCCGCCGCGCCCGGTGCGCGCCGAAGCGTTGCAGGGCGCTGAGGCAGCGAAGCCCGATGCCGCTGATCAAGGAAGCCGCGATGCGGCGTCGCCGCGCGGCGGCACACTCGCCCAGCTCGCCCGCGCCGGCAGCGCGCGCAATTAACCGCCTTTGCCGCGCGCCTAGTGGGTGATCTTCACCGGCAGGAATTGCGTGGTGAACATGTCGCTGTCGGCCGGCGTCTCCTTGAGCAGCCCCATCTCGAGATAGGACTTCTTGAGCGCCGCGACCGCCTGCGGATCGAACGTGCCGTCGGTCGAGAACGCGCCGATTTGCTCGTCATAGACCCGTGACGCCACCGCCTCGCTGATATTGATCACCTTAGCCGAGATCGCGACCGATTCCGCCTTGTGCGTCTTCATGTAGGCGATGATGTCGAACCAAGCCTCGAGAAAGGCCTTGACCTCAGCGGGGTGCTTCTCGATCGCGTCGTTGGTCGCGAACATCACGTGGGTGATGAAGTGATCGACGAACGGCGTCGCTTCGGTGATGACGCGCCATTCCTTGGCCTCCTCAAGCGCGTAGCCGGTTTCGAGCGCTCCGATATAGCCGTCGATCTGACGGGTCTTGATGGCGGCGCGCGCCGGCGGCATGCCGCCAATCGGCACCATGGTGATGCCATCGTTGCCCCAGCCTTCCTTCTGGCTGATGCGGCCGCCGATCCAGTCGGTCAGCGAGCCAACCGTGGTGCAGCCGAGCTTCTTGCCCTTCAAGTCGGCAACGGTCTTGATGTCCGAATCGTAGCCGACCATCACCGCCATGTTCTTCGGCAGGCCGAACATGGCGGCCACGGCCTTGGCCGGCACGCCCTTGACGATGAACGCCATGCCGGGGCCGGAGCCGATGCCGATATCGATCGAATTGGAAGCGAGGAGCTGCTGCAATTTGGCGTCACCGGCCGAGGCCGAAGCCTCGATGTCGAGGCCGTGCTTTAAGAAGATGCCCTGCTGCATGCCGATATCGAGCGGCGTGAAGCTCCAGGCGAACGGCACCACCTTGGCGACGCGCAGCTTTTCGGCGGCCTGCGCCGGCGTGAGCCATGCGGCGGCGAGCGCCAAGGCGGCACAAGTGGCGCCGCACATCATGCTCCATGCCAATCTTGCCCGGTTACCTCGCTGCATCGTTCTCTCCCGAGTTCAAGCCTGTGAACCTGTGCGATTTAGAAGGAAGCATTGCAGAAATCCCCACTCCTTGCCATGCGGCAGGGTGCGGCGTGGCGCGCGGCAAGGGTCTGTTCACGTAGAATCCGCGGATCGGGTGGCGTCCGCGGCGTTTTCACCGAATATCCATGGCGGTCGACAGACCATGCGGCCAGGCACATCGTGCGCGGCCGAGGGAAGGCAGCCATGCCCGCCGGATCGTCATTCATCCGTATTGTCGGCGTGCCGCCGGGCGAGGCGCCGCTATGGGTGCACGAGAAATGGGTCAGGCTTGAGTTGCCGCTCGCCGACGGCGACCGCGGGCCGCGCCAGACCTGGACGTCGGGCGTGCTGTCGGGTCCGCGCAACCGGCTGATCGCGCTGTGGTGGGCGTTGCGCGGCCGGCTTACGCGAAAATCCGGCTATGCGGTCGACGCCACCGAGGCGGTCCGCATTCTCGAGCGCACCGCGCCCGAGGCCGCAGCGTGGTGGCGGCAGAACGTGCCGCGGCTGCAACGCCGCCGGCGCAAATTCCTGTTTGCATCGTCGGCGTGCGCCATCGTGACCGAGGGTTCCTGACGGCGAAAGCCATGCATGTTCCCGCGGCGGCACTGCGCCAGGTCGCGTTGACCGGCCACCCCCCGATCACTAGAATCACGCCAAATTTAAGCCGTTTTGGCAGGAGCGCCCCGTGCACATCATCGACTCCCATTTCCATTGGTGGCCCCGGTCGGTTTTCGACAAGCTCTGCAAGCGGAGCGAGTTCCCGCGGGCCGAAGTCAATGAGAAGGGCGGCTACAGCTATTTCCGGCGCGCCGGCTCTGGCTGCCATCTGAACTCCTGGGCGGAGTGGTTCGATCTCGACAAGTCGTTCGAATACATGGACAGCCTCGGCCATCAGGTCGACGTGGTCTGCTCGATCGGCCCGTTCTCGGTGTCGTTCTCCGACATGCCGCTCTCCGAAGGCCGCGACTTCGCGCTGATGTGGAACGAGGAGATGGCCGGCGCGCAAAAGAAATATCCCGGCCGGGTGTGGGCGAGCGCGGCGGTGCCGCTGCAGGACACGCGCGCCGCGATCGAGGTGGTCGACGACGCGGTCAATCGCCTGGGCCTGATGGGCGTCAATCTTCCAGGAAGCGTCGGCGAAGACCCGCGCATCGACGCCGAGCGGCTCGAGCCGTTCTTCGCCCATGTCGAGAAGCTTGGGCTGCCGCTGTTCCTGCATCCGACCGACGTGATCTTCCAGGACATGCTCGACGGCTATGACGGCGCGCTGCACTTGAGTCTCGGCCGCGTCATCGAGGTCTCGGTCGCGGCCATGCGCCTGATCCTTTCGGGCATGATGGAGCGGCATCCGAAACTAAAGATCGTGATGTCGCATACCGGCGGCTCGCTGCCGTACCAGGCCGGCCGCATGGACAAGAACTCGAAGGCAGCGAAGCTGCCGCGGCCGGTGACCGACTACATGAAGCGCATGTACACCGACACCGTGTCGCCGCACTCCGCCGGCATCCAGTTCGCCATCGATTATTTCGGCATCGACAACGTGATGTACGGCACCGACTATCCGTGTTGGGACCCGGCGCCGTGCCTGAAGCTGATCGACGACATCAAGCTCTCGGCGGCCGACAAGCAGAAGCTGTTCTATGACAACGCCCGCCGTGTCTTGAACCTGCGCGATCCTGCGCCGGCCAAGGCGCAAAAGCGCGAGCCGGCGCTGGCGTAAAGCGGCGGCGTTTTTCCCTGACCTCTTGACGCTCTTCGGTCCCGGTGCTTAAGCCAGCACCGGGAACGGGAGGGGTTTTCCGTCAATGTGGACTGTGTTGCGTGCCCGGCCGCGGCAGGCCGGCGGCTCGCGCGGGTGGCGGCGATGACGCTGCAACCGCTGCTGCAGGCGCCCGTCTTCGTGCAAGCCCACGCCGTTTTGGCGCTGTCGGCGCTCGGGCTTGGCGCCGTGCAGTTTTTGGCGCCGAAGGGCACCATCCCGCACCGCGCGTTCGGCTACACCTGGGTGACGTTGATGGGGCTGATGTTGATCGCCGCCTTCATCAATCACGGCATATTCACTTACGGCCTCTTCAGCCCGAAGGTCTGCTCGCACGGCAAATTCACCTGCGCCTCGATCCATATCCTGTCGATCGGGACCTTTTGCGCGCTGCCCTATGCCGTGCTGCACGCGCGCCACGCCAATATTCATTACCACAAGTCGATGATGTTCGGCCTGTTCATGATCGTGCTCTTCCTCGGCACGATTCTGACCACCATCCCGCACCGCATCATGCACACGGTGGTGTTCGGCGCTGCGACCGAGCAGCCGCTGGCGCCGCTCAAGTCAGTCTGGGAATGAGATAGAGCGCCATCAAGTAGCGCACCCACATCAGGATCAAGAGCAGCAAGAACGGCGAGCCGTCGATGATGCCGGTTTTCGGCAGGATCGGCCGCAGTGGCCGCAGCAGCGGCTCCGTCAGCAGCTTGAGATATTTGTCGATGACCGCCACGCCGCGCGTCTTGTCGTCGACGAGCTTGAAGCCCTTGAGCCAGACCAGCACCATGACGGCGAAGGCGAGCCAGGTATAGATCGCCAGCACCCAGTCGACCGCTAGAACGAAAGTAAGCCACACCTTAAGTCGTTCCACTCTTGCCGGTCATTGCCGCGGCGCAAAGCGCTCGTCGATGCTTTCCCAGGTGTCATAGCCGACGAGCTTTTTATAGTCCTCGAAGTCCATGCCGTCGTTGCGATGGGCGAACTTGCCCGACTTCATGTCGACGAGCACGGCCTCGATTGCTTTGGCGGCATGCATGATGGTGTCGAGCCCGAGCACGGCGCAGTTGAAGCCGAGCTCGCCCAATTCCTCCATCGACAGGATCGGCGTGTGGCCGCCCATCAGCGGGTTGCAGATCTGCGGCACGTCGAAAGCTTTGCCGATGCGCTCGAGCTCCTTGATGCTGCGTGGCGCCTCGATGAAAATGCCGTCGGCGCCGGCGCGGATATAGCGCTCGGCGCGCCGCATGGCTTCGTCGAGGTCGTAGACCGCGCGCGCGTCGGTGCGACCCAAAATCCAGGTCTCCGGGTTGATGCGTTCCGAGGATGCCGCACGGATTTTCGCTTCGGCCAGCTCGATCGGCACTACCTTCTTGCCGACCATGTGGCCGCAACGCTTCGGCCATTGCTGGTCCTCGATCAGGATCGCGCTCACACCCATGCGCTCGTAGGTCTGCACCGTGTGCACGACGTTCTTGACGTCGCCATAGCCGTCGTCGCCATCGACAAAGACGGGGAGGTCGCAGGCCGCCATGATGTCGCGCACCGCGGCCGAGATTTCGCCGAAGCCCTTCAAGCCGACGTCGGGCACGCCGTAGCGGGCGCCGACCGCCGGAAAGCCGCCGATGAAATAGGTCTCGAAGCCGATCTTCTGGATGAGCCGCGCCGAGAGCGCGTCATGGGCGCCGGGCACGACCAGGAATCGCTTGTCCTTGACGGCCTTGTTGATGATCTGGCGGAAGCTTGTCGGCATGGGGCACGCCTTGAGCGTTCGGGGAGGGTCGGCATCCCATACATGCCGCGGCGCGGCCGATCAACTCGCGGGCGCGGGGTTACATCGCGGTCGCGGCCCGCTATCATTTCGGCAAACACCCAGCGCCTTTCGGGGAGGACTTGATGAACGCCGAGCGCCACACGCCGCCGATCGTGCATTTCGTCGGCAGCATTCCGTTGCCCGACACCGAGACCGTGTTCCGCACGCTGTCGTCGGCGGTCGGCGGCCACGTGGCGCGGCTGCCCGACGGCGAGACTGGCATCCGCAAGACCTGGATCCGCTTCCTGCAAGACGTATTGGCGCAGAACCCGGCGATCGAGTTCGCCACCGACGTGCCGCCGTTCCGGTTCGTGCAGTGGGACGGCAAGCTGGTGCGCGAAATCCCGCGGCTGCGCGTCAAGTCGGGCATGACGCCGAACCGCAAGGATTTCAAGACCGGCTATGCCGAGATGGCGATCGACTCGTTTGCCGTGTTCGATCGCCTGCAGAAGGTCGGCGTCATTCCGCAGGGCGTAAAATTCCAGATCAGCATCCCGACGCCGATCGCGCCGATCTACAACAACATGGTGCCGGCCGACCGGCCGAAACTGCTGCCGCCACTGACCCAGCATTTTATCGGCGAGGTCCATGCCATTGCCGCGGCGCTCCCCAACGATCGCGTCGCCATCCAGTGGGACGTCTGCCAGGAGGTCTTGGCCTGGGAAGGCTATTACGAGCCCGGTCCCGTCGATTTCCGCACCGAGACCGTCGACGTGCTCGGCCAGATCGGCGACGCGGTGCCGAGCAAGATCGAGCTCGGCTACCACCTGTGCTACGGCAGTCCCGCCGACGAGCACATGGTGCAGCCGAAGGATGCCGGCATCATGGTCGAGATCGTCAACGGCATCGTGGGACGGGTCACACGCGGCATCGACTTCTTCCATCTGCCGGTGCCGAAGGGCCGCACCGACGACGCCTATTTCGCGCCGCTGGAGAAGCTCAAGCTGCGGCCGGGGACCGCGCTCTATCTCGGCCTCATCCACCACAGCGACGCCGCAGGTGACAAAGCGCGGCTCGCCGCCGCGCGACGCCACACCCGCGTCGACGGCATCGGCACTGAATGCGGCATGGCGCGCGGCGATCCGGCCCGCCTGCCGGCGCTGCTCGCGGCGCATGCCCGCGCCGCCGAACTCGCCGATTGATGATCGCGCGCGAATAATCTAAGCACCTCGCGCGCCGACCGCGGCGCCGAGGGTTTACGATCGTTGCCCGACTTCATCGAACATTTCGAGCCGCTGGCGCGCGACTACGACGTGCTGTTCTGCGACGTCTGGGGCGTCATCCACAACGGGATCGCCGCCTTTGCGCCGGCCTGCGACGCGCTCGTGCGCTTTCGCGAGCGCGGCGGCACCGCGATCCTGATCACCAACGCGCCGCGGCCCGGCGCGTCGGTGGCGCGCATCCTCGACCGCCTTGCCGTGCCGCGGCAGGCCTATGACGCGATCGTGAGTTCCGGCGACACCACCCGCGGCATCGTCGAGAGCCGCCGCGGGAAGAGCCTGTTTCATCTCGGCCCGCAGCGCGACGTGCCGATCTTCGCCGATCTCGACATAACGTTTGCTCCGGTCGAGCGCGCCGATTACGTGGTCTGCTCCGGCCTGTTCGACGACACCACCGAGACGCCGGAGACTTACCGCGACATGCTCGCCCTGATGCGGCGGCGCGCGCTGTTCATGGTCTGCGCCAATCCCGACGTCGTGGTCGAGCGCGGCGACACGCTGGTTTATTGCGCCGGCGCCTTGGCCGACGCCTACGTCGCGCTCGGCGGCGAGGTGCTCTATTGCGGCAAGCCTTACGCGCCGATCTATCAGACCGCGCTGGCGGCGGCGCAATCGGCACGCGGCGGCGCCGCCGTGCCGCTTCCGCGCGTGCTGGCAATCGGGGATTCAGTGCGCACGGATCTGAAAGGCGCCGCCGCGCTCGGCATCGACAGCCTGTTCGTCACGTCGGCGCTGCACGCCGAGGACTACGGCGATCGCGAGACGCCGGACCTCGATGCGCTCGATGCGACCTTCGCCGCGGCCAAGGTCAAGCCGCTCGCGGTGACGCGCGGGCTGAAGTGGTAGAGTAAGTACGCGGGATTTAAGTCTCGACCGACGTGGGCTCGGTCTTTTCGGCGAACACCGCCTCGATCTTGGACTTCAGCGTCTGGGCATTGAACGGCTTGACGATGTAATTGTTGACGCCGGCCTTCTTCGCCGCGATGACGTTCTCGGTCTTGGATTCCGCCGTCACCATGATGAACGGGATTTCGCCAAGCCCGGGATCGGCGCGCACTTGGCGCAGCAGGTCGTAGCCGGTCATCGGCTCCATGTTCCAGTCCGAGATCACGAGGCCGTAGCGGCGGGCATGGAGCTTCTCCAGCGCAGTGGTGCCGTCCTTGGCATCGTCGACGTCGGCAAAGCCGATCTGCCGCAACAGATTGCGGATGATGCGAACCATGGTGCTGTAGTCGTCGACCACCAGCACCGGCATTGACGGATCGAGCGCCATGCTCCGCTCCTGACGCGCCAAATTTGCGCGGCGCCCAGCACCGGCCGAGGCAGACCGGTTTCACTCACAATGAGGCAGGGCCACATTTCCCCAGACCGGCCCAGCCGGTCGGGTCGGAAAGTTACTCCGCCCTGTTTGAAGATCGGTTAACCGCACCAATAATGGGCAATTGCCGCCCGAACGGCACGCCGGCCCCGCGCTTGACTTTGCCGGTGCCGGCACGGCACCTAGGCTTGAGTAGAATTTCTTAACCATTGAAGCCCAATGCCGGCGAAAAATTTCCTCGTCGTGCGCGACAGCGCGCCGGCCGATGCGCTCCGTGGCGCGGTCGTCGCCATCGGTAATTTCGACGGCGTGCATCGCGGCCATCGCGCCGTGATCGGGGTTGCCGAGCAAAGGGCCCGGGCACTGAACCGGGCGGCGGCGGTGCTCACCTTCGAGCCGCATCCGCGCGCCTTCTTCAATCCGGCCGAGCCGCTGTTCCGGCTGACCAGCGAAGCGACCAAGCTGCGGCTCCTTGCCGGCACCGGTCTCGACGGTGCCATCGTGCTGACCTTCGACGCGGCGCTGGCGAGCCTGACAGCCGAGGATTTTGTCGAGCGCATCCTGGTTGAACGCTTCGCCGTGAGCGGCGCGGTGATCGGCTTTAATTTCCACTTCGGCATGCGCCGCGCCGGCTCGCCGGAATTCCTCAAGGCCGAGGGCGAAAAGCGCGGCTTCGCCGTCGACGTGGTGCCGGTGTTCGAGGACCGTGGCCGCCCGGTGTCGTCGGGGCCGATCCGCGATGCGCTCACGGCCGGCCGCATCGAGGAGGCCAACGAGTATCTCGGTTACCCGTGGTTCATCTCCGGCACCGTGATCCACGGCGACAAGCGCGGCCGCGAGCTCGGCTTTCCCACCGCCAATCTGACGCTCGATCCGGCCTGCGGGTTGCGCCACGGCATCTATGCGGTGCGCGTCGGCCTCGGCCTCGGCGGGCGGCGCTACGACGCGGTCGCCAATTTCGGCCGCCGGCCGATGTACGATACCGGCGCGGTGCTGCTCGAAGTTTTCGTCTTCGACTTTGCCGGCGATCTCTACGGCCAAATCGTCGACGTCGCCTTCATCGACTGGATCCGCGAGGAGCGGATGTTTAATTCGGCTGACGCGTTGATCGCCCAGATGCAGGACGACAGCCGCCGCGCCCGCGACGCGCTCAGGCGCGCGGCCGACGCGTTTCCGCCGGTCTAAGAATCGTCGCTCTGCCGGCCGTGCTCGCGATGCTCGCGCGCCCACTGCGCCGCCATGAAGCCGAGCAGCGCCACCGGCACGATGCGCTGCCAGCCGATGTCGCGGCCGATCTGCACGGCGGCGGCGAGCAGGCGCGGGTCGAACAGCCATGATGGCGCATGCGCGCGGGC
>Ga0335081_10002268_pt1 | contig 30247 bp, 15 predicted proteins | sample Lox_Sample_35_FD_206713 | JGI IMG/M metagenome (GOLD analysis project Ga0335081, IMG submission 206713) | Soil microbial communities from Loxahatchee National Wildlife Refuge, Florida, United States - Lox_Sample_3.5 | ecosystem: Environmental > Terrestrial > Soil > Wetlands | place: USA...
TCCCCGGGTCTCGCGAGGATAGACCTGGAACCGCTCGACAGCACGCGGCATGGAGCCGTCACCATCCTTCGCTTCGGCGTCCGCAAGCAGCCATCGGTGTAGTACTGCGGCCAGGCGCGCGCTCCGCGACCCGAAGGTCCTAGTCTTGTCTGTTCTTCGTCATAGGCGCCGAATCCTTGCGAGCGGGCGCCGGGTCAAATCACAATGCCACTTAGCTTAGTTTGATCTTGTTCCGACGTTACGAGCTCGCAGGCTGTGCTTCGCCAATGGGCACGACGTCGACTCGGTAGACGTCTTTCGACTCACGCTTCAGACCCGACTCGATGCCGCGAACCAATGCCCTGACCTGGACACCGCGCAGGCCATCGTCGATGTTAATCCGGGCGACAATCCATACCTGGCCCGGACCGACGAAGGTGAAGAGGAGTTCGCGAATGGCGGTCACACCGGAGTACCCGAGAAGAAAGGCTCGTACCCTCTCATCATCAGCTGGCCGGAATGGCTGGGTGAAGCCAGCAACATCGTGGCCCCGCGGCCCCCCGGCGCCTCCCGCCCAGGAGCCGACCAGGAAGTCGTGGCTGCGCTGGATGAGCCGAAGACTGACGCGGATCAGCACCAGCGCGATGAGCACCGCGGCCACTGCCTGAGATATAGACGACCCAGTGATCTGATTCAGGGCCAGGGCGGCAAGCGCGATCACGTCTCCGGAGACTGATACCGCGTCCTCGGCGAACACAGCCCGCAGCGAGGGGTCGGACGTGACCCTGGACTCCTCCAGGAACTCCCGGTGGTAACGGCGTGCCCGGCGGATCATCTGCCCCGCCGACTGGCGGAATGACACCAGATCAAGGACGGTGGAGATCGCCAGCACGATGTAGGCCACGGCGAACGATGACGTGGCGCTGGGGTGGATCAGCTCATCGATGCCCTCGCGCAGGGAGAACGCCGCAGCGGTGACGAACACGCCGAGGGCCGCGATCAGCGCCCAGAAGTAGGCTTCCCGCCCGTACCCCAGGGGATGCTGATCGTCGGGAGGGCGGCTACTGCGGCGCTGCGCCACGAACAGGGACAGGTCGTTGCCGCTATCGGCGAGTGAATGCGCGGCCTCGGCGGCCAGTGCGGTCGAACCGGTGAAGACCGCTGCGCCGACCTTGGCCAGCGCGACCCCTAGGCCCGCCCCGAGGGCTACCAATACGGTCCGCGTGCTGTCGTTCGGCATCGCCTGACCTCCGCTCTCCCTGGTGACCGCCACCGGTATGCCCGCGCAACGCCACCTCCCCAGGCGAAAGGCCAGGCCGCTCGACCTCGGTTTTCCGGCTCAGCCGCGCTAACTGCAGTCCCGGCCCGACAGGATCGCCGTAGGTGGACCCCCCTTAGTGCTAATCCTCTCCGCTCCTCGCAGGCGCCAATCCCAGGTGAGTGGTCGCCGGGCCTAGGTTCAATGCTATTTAGCCCAAGTTGATCACGACTGTGGCTGGCAGGTTGACCAGTTTGATGGCGGGCGGCCCGTGGTAGCGGGTACCGCTATCGCATGGCCGCTTGACTCGGTAGGAGTTGTGCCGCGCTCGGCGGACGACGCGGGGGTAGGAGCGGTGGCGCCGGGCGGGGTTGAGTCAGATCCTGGATCACGACCGTGCGAGCGTATCGCTGTTCGGACGACCAGTGATTCGAGGACCTTGTCGGATGAGTTGTCGGCTACTGGGGAAGTAGCGCTTGCTGCAGCGCATTGAAATATGACGTGATGTTGCGTGCGAATACCAGGTTGATTTCGTCGTTTTCGGCAAATGGGGCGTCGGGATACTGCGCCCCGAGGAAGGCAATGAGCGTCTCCGGATCGCCGATGGGGAACGTGTCCAGAAGCGCCATGGCCTTGTACACGAGGACGTCGGAGAAGGTCTCGGCGTTAGTGTTCAGGTTCGGGTACTGGAGCACGCCCTGCGCGAGGACATAGCCCTGCACCTGGTTGGTCCCGGTCTTCGTGTGCTGGGCCGGCGCGATCGTGAAGCCGGTGAAGCCGGCCGCCCCGGTCGAGACCAGGAACGGTCCCTCGCCCGCGAACGTCACGTCCCCGGTCATGTTGGAGCTCATCCCGGACACCAGGTAGTAGCGCCACTCGTCGCCTGGCCTGCCGAACGGGTCGTAGTCGCCGACGAGGCTGAACGTGCTCTGGTCGTAGGTGGATGGCGGCTGGACGTAGTACATGATGGTGCCGTCGGGCGAGGCGACGTAGTCGGCCTGCAGCGAGTGGTAGGTCTTTCCGTCGAAGTACTGAATCGGGTTGCCGTTGACGTCCTGGTAAACCGTGATCCCGAAGTTTGTCGGCACGTTCACGGTGAGGCCGTTCGGGTCGGTGTAGATCGTATACAGGGTCCCGCCGCGCACCGGGTCCGCCACCTGCGCGACCAGCGTCGAGCCGGGCAGGGCGTTCGGCGACATCGGCACGGTGTTCGTGCCGAGCGCCGAGGTGATCAGCTGGGTGAGCAGCTTCGCGTTGTTGGTGTCACCCCAGTTCACGATCGTCGCCGCCGTCTTGGCCAGGTCGAACGGGATGACGTTGTTCGGCTGCACCGGCAGTCCCGTGCCGGGCCCTGAGGTGGGGATCGTGCCCGCGCTCAGGCCCGACTGCGTCGGGATGGCGAGCACGACGTTCGCCTCGATGTCGTTGGCCGGGTTGTGCGCGGGCCGCGCCGCGGTCGAGGCCATGTCCTGGTAGAGGAAGTCGGCGGCCTTGTCCAGCACCGGCACCGCCGTGACCGGGGTGATCTGCGGTATCGCGGTCGAGCCGGTGGAGACCGGCGGCAGGAACCGCTCGGAGTAGGTGACGCGATACAGCAGCCGCCAGGGGATCGAGGGCTGATCCTGCACGGCACGCAGCGCGACCGCGTCGGGGTCCTGGCTGCTCTTCAGCCATACGGGGTCGATGACCGTGCCCCAGAACTCGTCCGCGTTCTGCTGCGCCGGCTGGAGGAAGAATGCATAGGTGCGGAACTGGCTTGTCTTCCCCGGCCGGTCGTACGGCTCGAGGTTGCCGGTCAGCCCGTCGGCGTTGCCGGTCGCGTACGACGGCTGCGGCTGCGTGTAGGTCTGGCTGGTATCGAGGTTGTTTGAGGTAGGCAGCCCGGCGCCCGACGATGCCGACGGCACGATCTGGTACACCAGCCCGTCGGAGCCGATCACGAGTTCGACGCCGCTCTGGTTGTCCGGGTTGAACATCGAGTTGAAATTCATGACGAAGTGCGCGTCGTTGTTGGACGAGTAGTGCATCTGCGTGTCGGTGTCGATGCCGTCGAACGACGCGCTGACGTCGAACGACTCCGTTGCCGTGGTGGTGTAGCTGTACTTCCACGTGTCTTTCGATGAGTAATCCCAGGCGAACGTGAAATCGAGAGCGGTGATCCAGACTGCGGCGATCTTCACATTGAAGGTCACCGTGTTCGCCGTGGTGTGCGAATTGCCGCTCGTCATGACCTCTTCATAGGTCGACGAATAGGTGTGCTTCACCTCCTGTGTCGCGCCGCGCGCCGACCAGATGTACTCGTCGTAGAAGTCGAGCGCCGGGGTGAGCGACACATCGGCGAATAGCTGCTCGCCGGGCGTCTGCGACTGATCGAGCAGCTTTGCCTGCTGCGTGTAGGCCGCGTTGTACAGGGCGAGGCTGTTGAAGGCCTGCTGGTCGATCTGTTTCTTGATCTGGTAGGCCTCGACGAGCTTCATGTAGCTGGCGTCGTGGCCCACGACGCCGGGTGCGAAGTTACCGTCGTAGAGCGGCTCCACCTGGCCGGTGGACGTCGTGTAGGTCTGCGCACCGTCAGGCAGCGTTGCGGGGTTGTAGACATAGCCGATCATGCCGTCCAGGCAGCCAGGCCGGATGTACTGGCTGTTCAGGCGGAAGGAGACGACGTTCAGGTCCCGCGGGATCTGGGTGTTCGGCACCGCGACGAAGCCGTAGACGGTGTTGCTCTGCACGAGCGTCTGCTGGTAGATGTCCAGCGTCTGCGAGGACACGAACGCCTGGCCGTACGGTGCGGGGATGAACATCCGCTGGCCGAACTTCTCCTCCGTCACCGCGGTCTTCGGCAGTGGCGCCGGCGGATTCGATGTGGTGAAGCCGCCGAGATTCGGGTTCGGCAGGATCGCGCTCTTCGTGCCCGGCGTTCCCGGTGTGGTGCTCGGCGTCGTCACCGTGTTCAGGTTCGCCATGAACTGGTCGCCGGTAAACGGAGCGAGCGCGCCCTCCATCTTGACGGTGTACTTGTTCGACTCGTCGAGCTTGAGGCTGGCCGTATCCTGCGTGCCGTTGTCGTCGCTCCAGTCATAGGAGACCTTGTCCCCGGCGGTGAATTCCAGCGACCAGGCCTTGTCCTTCGTCTTCAGGCCGAATCCGAGTGGCGCGACGGTTCCGCCCCAGCCGAAGTCCAGGCCGAAGTTGTCGCCGAAGGTGAGCTTGTTCTCCGTAGTGCTGTCGTGGCTGTCCTGGTACTTGAGCGTCACCGACGTCGGCGCGGTGAGGGTGACGGAGGTCGCGCCCGCATAGGACGACTTGCTGCTGAGGTTGGCCATCGGGGCCGGTGGCGCGCCCTCCACGTAGCCGAGGATCTGGACCTTTCCCTGCTCCTGCGAGACCCAGGTCAGTGTGAGGTCGCCGACCTTCTTGCCCGCGTAGAGCATGACGACGTTGTCCTTGACGTAGACATACGCCTCGTTGATCTCGCCCGCGAGCGTGCCGGTGGTCGTGTTCAGCGTGACCGAGTAGCTGGTCAGGAACGGCACGGTGTCGCACACCGTAAGGGCTACCCCTGGCGGCGTGTACAAGTTGGGGGTGATCAGCGGACCGCAGCGGCCCACGCACGGGCTGCCGATGAGGTCCAGCGCGGCCGGGGTGAACGTGAAGTCGAACGAGGTGACGGCGTTCTGGAACACGACCCCGTCGAGGTACTTGTTCATCGGCAGCGCCGGTGCCGCAGTGCTCGGCAGCGAGAACTCCCCGCTCAGGTAGACCGACAGGAACGGCTCGCTGCTCGGCACCAGCCGCCCGAACATGTCGTCGAGGATCTGGTACTGGGCGCGCGCCATGCTCCAGATGCTGATCTCCTCCAGCCGGTACGGGCCGGCGTTGAAAGCCAGGAGCGAGGAGCCGGGGGTGTACGGCGGCATCTGCGTCTGCGTGTCGCTGCCGGTGGCCAGGCCGAGGCTCATCTGGTAACCGTCGATGTACAGGCTCGTCCCCTCGAGTTCGTGCCCGCTCAGCGCAGTGAGATAGGCCTTCGCCGCGTTCGTCGAGGTTGCCACCGCCGACTGGTCGTACACGTTGCTGACGACGCCGTTCGGGTCGTAGGCAACCGGCCAGTAGCCCACGATTCCGGCCTTCGATAGCTGGTCACTGGTCGCCGCGGCGAGGTCGATCAGGTTGCCATGAGATCTGAGCCCTTCGGGGTTGATGGCGCTGTTGAACAGGTAGAGATCGCGGATGTTCCCGGTCGAGTTCGGGCCACCGAATGGGATCGCGCTGCCGCTGTCGTCAAAGGCCGCGCCGAGCAGCAGGTGCGCGGCGCCGGTGGACTGCTGCGTGAGGCCCGATGCGTCGGGCACGTCATGCGTGGTGGTGACCTGGTCCCACGAGCCGAACGTGCCGTCGTCGCGCACCTCACGGACCGAGATGACAACGGTGTAGCTCTGCTGGGTGCTGCCGCTGTTGAGGTTGTTGAGGAAGTTCGTGAGCTGCGTAGTCGAGCCGTCGGAGTTCTGCGAGACGTTGCTGATGCTGATCGGGCCGCCCGACGCGGGCAGGCTCGAGAGCGTGCCGCTCCCGCCCGCAGAGGCCGCGCCCGCCAGGTCGCTCACCGCGAACGGCGGGTCGTAGGGATCTGTGCTGTCCGAGGTCCCGGTCGCGCTCGTGGTGCTGTGCTTCACTGCGATGATCTGGTAGAACTTGCCCGCCTCGATAGCCGGTCCGGAGAACTCCGGGCTGATGTTCCCGTCGCCGTCGGTGAGCATCAGCGTGACGGTCCCGTTGTGCACGCCCATGCGGTAGGACATGTTGTTGGCCGGCGTGGTGTTGTCCGAGCTGGTTCCCTTGTAGACCAGTCCCTGGTAGGTGTTCACGTCGGAGGCTGCAAACGTCATCGCGACGCTGAAGTCACCGCTGAAGTCGTAGTTCGTGCCATCGGCCACCTCGTAGCCGGCGCCTTGGCAGACCATCGTGTACGGCTGGTCGTAGCTCAGCGCGAAGTGCCGCCAGCGGGAGGAGAACACCGGCGGGGTAGTGGCTGCCTGCATCACGGTGTTGTTGACCCGGACGTAGATCGTCGACGCGTCGTCGAAGTCGACGTCGACGTAGTAGACCAGCGGCGCCGTGGTGCTGGCGGAGTAGGTGAAGGGGTGGTAGCCGGACACCGGCGTCAGCGTGAGCGAATGCCAGAACTCCAGCGTGAAGTCGCCCTGCGTGCCGATGAGGGTGTCGATGGAGGAGTCGGTCGAGATCAGCGGCGTCCGGAAGGCGCCGGCGAAGGTCTGGCTCGGCGTCGCGGTCAGGTCCATGGCGGCGGTAAAGGCGTTGTAGCCGCCGGTCTCGAGGGTCAGCGGCTCGCCGACGTAGAAGGTGAAGGGCGCCGCCTGGGTGAACGTCGGCAGCAGGTCCGGCACGTTCACCTGGACCATGTTGGTGTCGCTGCCGGCCGTGTAGAGGATGTTGTACAGGGTGACGGTGCCGCTGGACCCGGCGACGCTGAACTGGAAGTCATCGGTGCTCGCGGACCGGGTCACGCTGGCCGGCTGTGCGGCGAAGCCGTAGACGAGACCGAACTGCGACTCCGCGGGCGCGATTGCCGTCTGGGCCCACATCGTCCCCGGTTTGATCCCCGCGGCCGGGGTGGTACCCGCAGTGGTTCCGTCGGTCACCAGGTAGGTGGTGCCGCCGAGATCGAACACCGCGAGCTGCTGCTGGGTTGCGACCGGCGCCGATGCGTACACCGTGTATGACTTCTGCACGGCTGTGTAGACGCCGGCCGACTTGATGAGCGTGTACAGGACGTTCTTGTACATGAAGAAGTCGGCACCGCCCGACTCGTTCGTGCCCGCATACAGGTTCAGGACGGTGGTCGCCGAGCTCACCGCGCCGGTCGAGCCAGCCGTGATGGTCCCGATCGGGACGACCGTGCCGGCGTAGTTACCGGCGGCCGGGGGCGTGGTGCTGATCGTGAACACCAGGCTCGAATCGAGCTTGAAGGTCAGGGCAGGCTGCGCGATCGGGTAGAGCTTGGTTCCGGTAATCGCGAGAAGGTTGTGCTGGGGGTCCTCGACGTACGCGTAGATCTGCCCGCCGAGGGTGAACGTCGAGTTCGGCACCGGCAGCCCGTCCTGCACCGTCACGTCGGTCGACAGCGGAGAGGCGTTGCCGTTCCCCACGATCGCATGCGGCACGCGGTTGGTGTCGATCACGTAGTTGAAGCCGCCGATGCTGAACATCGTCGGATCGGGGATCAGCGGATACGGCCGCTTGCTGTTGTCGGTGACGATCAGGCTGGTCGTGTTCAGCGTGTACGTCGAGCCGCCGATGAAGAACGTGGGGGAGAGGTACGCGGTGAACTGCCCGACCGCCGAGCCTGCGTCATAGATGTTCAGGTCGTCGAAGACGAACTTGGCCGTCGTGGAGTCGAACGGATTGGTCAGCTTGAACCCGGAGTTCGCGATCGGAATCGAGGACTGACCCTGGCCGAGCAGTGAGCCGGTGCTGACCGAGTTGTAGGTGATGAGGTAGACGTTGTCGTTGACGCTGATCAGGTCGCGGCTGGGTCGGACCGGGAAGGCGGCCGTGATCGTCTCGGGCAGGTTGCTGCCGTCGAGCTGGAGTGTGTAGGTGATGGCCGGATCGGTGAGCTGGAACGTGTTCGCCGACAGGAACGGCTTGGGCGAGATTGCGTCGCCGACGACCGAGCAGGCCGAGTAGTCGCCCCCGCTGGGCGTCCCAGTGATCGTGTACAGGTTCCCGTTGATCTCGAACGAGTTCTGGTTCGCCGGGATCGCCGTGCTGCTCGTCGTCGGCTCGACCCCGGCGACCTGAACGGCGAAGATGTCCGTGCCGACGGTGGCGACGCCCGCGTTGACCTCCGCGCCCGAGATCACCGGGAACACTACGTCGACGTCGCTGTAGTCGATCAGGTAGGTGATGCCGTTGGCCGCGGTGAACGCGTACTGCGTCGTCTCCGGCAGATAGGAGATCGCCTCGACCCGGCTGTTGGTCTGGTCGACGTAGTACGTCGTGGCGGTGATCGCGTCGAGGAAGAAGTCGTTGACGTAGGGGTACTCAGCGGTGACCGGGTTGCTGCCGCTGCTGTCGAAGGTGAAGGTGACGCCGCTGACGGTATCGGTGAACGTGACCTGCGTGCCGGAGATCGTCGCGGCGAAGGTATTCACCGGATGCCTGCTATCCGTTACCGCGGTACCGGTGAGCTTGCAGGTGACCTCGCTGCCGTCGTAGGAGACTGTGAACGTGCTGGTAGTGCTGTCGTAGGTCAGCCCGGCGGGCTGGATGCTGGCGAATCCGGCCGGCGAGTTGAGCGTGTAGACGGCCGAGCCGGCCGTCAGCGTGGACCCGCTGAGCGTCGCCTGGTTCGTGGCCTTGACGACGTTGACGGCGTTGACCGTGTAGACCACATTCCCGTCAGGGGAGAACTGATCGTCGTCAGATATCACGTAGCCCTTGAGGACGCTGCTGCCCCGGACGGTGTAGGCGATGCTGGAGGCCGGCGCCGTCTGCGGGACTGCGAACCGGCCGTTCACCATCGGCCAGTACGGGCCGGCCGCGGCGTTCTGGTAGGCAACCGGCACGTTTATGGTGTAGGTGGTAGCGTCCGGCGCCGTACTGACGATGAACTGGCTGTTGATGATCGGGTAGACGCCTGACGGGGAGGCGGTCACCGCGAGCGACACTCCGGTGGTCACCACGACCGAGGCGACGAGGACATTCGTCGTTCCCTGCGCGGGGAACGGGTAGATCGTGTTGTTCGAGTCGACGAACGTCGTGACCCCGGCGTTGACGACGCAGGTATAGACGATGTTCGTGACCGGATCCTGGAAGTACCCGCCGGTCAGGACCCCGCCGGCCGCCGTCAGGGCCGGCTCGGCCGTAGCGCCCCCGGTGAAGGTAGTAGCGTCGATCGTGGCCGCGGTGCCAGCGACCGTGATCGTGTATTGCAGCGGGATCGTGAACGACCCGCCGCTGATGGGGAAGACTTCGTAGATCGTGCCAGATGCCGTGCCGGTGTCGGCGACCGGGACGTTGACGAAGTAAGTCTTGCCGCCTGGCACCTCAAAGTAGGCGCCCTGGCCGAGGTTGCTGTAGATCTCGTAGCTGTTGCCCTCGGTCACCGCGGTGTTGCCGCTGAGCGTGAACGTCGTCCCGGTCGTCGTGTCGGTGAAGGTATTGCCCGCGATCGCGTAGTAGCTCGTGCCGTCGAACGCGGCGATGTCGGTGGGCCGGCCGAAATGGAGGGTCTGGGTGCCGAATTGGACCTGGTTCGGCTGAAGCGGGCCGGTCGCGGCGATATAGGTCTTCACCGGCCCGGCGGCGACGGACACGCCGTCTGTTCGCAGCTGATAGCTGACGCCAGCCGCCGTGAACTGGGCGGGTGACCCCGTGATGGGGTAGTAGTTCGTCCCGTCGAAGGCAGCGGTCGCGTTGACGGTGTAGGTGGACGCGCCGTCGGTGAACGTCGGCGGGGTGGCACTGGACAGCGTGAACGGCTGCGGGAGGTCCGCCGTGCCGTCGACGCCGATCTGGTAGGTGCTGGTGCCGTCGGTGAACGTGCGGTAGGCCAGGATCGGGTAGGTGATGCCGTCGCCGACCACCGTCGTGTTGTTGATCTGGTACACGACGCCGCCGATGGTCACCGTGGCCGCGTTGGCTTCCGTGGTGACGGTGAAGCTCTGGTCGGCGGTCGAGATCGTGTAGCTGAACCCCGACGTGGTCAGCGGGTAGGCGGTGCCGTTCCCGACGATCTGCGCGTTCGGAATGTCGAGTTCGTATGCGTAGTCCTCCAGCACGACCACGTTGGCCTGCGTGACGTTGAACTGGCCGGAGATCGTCGCGCCGTTCAGCGAGCCCGCCTTGAGCGAGATCGTGTACTGGACGCCGTTGACGACGAACTGCGTGTTGCCCGCGGTCATCGGGTAGGTGTTGCCGCCGCCGACCACCGTAAAGGGCTGGACGTTGGTGTTGATGATGTAGATCGTGCCGTCGAGCGAGAACTGGTATGGGTTGACGGGAATCGCCTGGCCGTTGCCGGTCACGGTGAGGTAGTCGCCGTTCGCGTCCTGGTCGAAGGTGTAGAAGTTGCCGCCGAGCGTGAACATCTGCGGTGCGGTCATGATCGGATAGCTGGCAGGCGCTCCGGTCGTCGATGCGGCGTAGGGGAACATGGCCGTGCCGTTCACGGTGTAGGCGCCGGTGCCGCCGCCCGTGCCGGCGAATCCTACGACGTAACCGTAGGAGCTGCCGGAGACGAACGCGATGCCGGTCCGGACCGGCGCCGGCGTGCTGGTCGCACCGGCGGACACCGTAACGATGGCGTGGACCGGGTCGTAGCTGTAGAGCCGGCCGGTGACCCCGAGCACGACGTTTTGCAGGCCGCCGGGGTCGTTGAAGACGTCGATGACCGTGGTCAGCCCCCCGGCCGTCATCGAGAACGGCGTCAGCGTGATCGGCGTTGGCGCCTCGGTACCGGCCGGGGCATCCAGCGCGGAACAGGTAACCGTGTAGACGCCGCCCGCCAGCGGGTTGAATGTGAAGCTCGTCCGGTCCGCGGTGACGTGGTTGCCGGCGTCGAACAGGTAGCTCTTGTCCCCGAGAACCAGCGTGTAGCGCGAGGTCACGCCGTCGGGCAGGGTCGTGTTGACGTTCACCGTGCAGGTGAGGCCGTTGAAGGTGAACTTCGGCAGGCTGATCACGCCGTAGATCGGATTCGCGGGGTCGGTCTGGTCGACGAAGTACTGGTTGCCGGCCGCCGTGGCGCTCTTGCCGGTGGAGTCCATGACCGCGTTCGTCACGCCGTTGAACGTGTAGAAGATGCTGTCGTCAGCCTTCATGATCGTGCCTGGCGTCGGATCACTCGCGATAGCGGGCGGTATCGCGCCCGACCCCTGGAACGCGCAGCTGAACTGGGTGCTGATCAGCGACCCGAGCCCGTCGCCGCCGAAGACGCCCTGCGACGGCCCTGGCGGAACCGTGGTGCGCGGGATGAACGATGTCAGGTCTGCCGACTGGAGTGTCTTGACCGGAACCTGCTTGTCCAGGCCATGCGAGAGCGAGCCGTAGAACGGCACGGGCTTGCCCGACCTCTGCGGGACGATGGTGGTCGACCCGGCGATCTGGTAGGTCGTGCTGCCCGAGTAGATCTGCGAGACCTGCACGGGCTGGCGGCTCGCGCTCGCGACGTTGAGGCTGTAGCCGTTGAACCCGGGCGGGCCGCTGATCGGCGCTGCCTGCACCTCGCCGCCCATTGCCTGGATCGGGATGTACGCCGCCGGCTGCCCCGGGCTCGATGGCCCGGACGCGGCGTAGATGAGGTTGGAGACCTTGTTGATCTGCGCCACGAGATCCATCGGGTTGACGCTGTTGGGCGTCTCGGGTACCGGCGGCGTGGCGGCGAGGTTGGCCGGGCTGCCGAGGGTGACCTTGAGCGGGAAGGCGAAGCTTTCCAGCACGCCGCCGGCCGGGGAGTAGAGCACGTAGGTGTAGAGCTCGTAGTAGTTACCGTCCGAGTCGATCGAGTACTGGGCGATCTTGGTGCCGGTGCCGGTGCCATCGTCGACCAGGCACATCGCGTACCCCTCGTCGATCAGCTCGAACGAGCAGTCCTGCAGCGTGGCGTAGTGATCGCGGGAGAAGATGAAGAAGTCGTACTTGGTCGGCAGACCGTACAGCGGAGCGACGTTTCCGGACGCCGGGTTGCTCCCGATCGAGGCGATGTCGCGGTCGGCCTTCTTGCTGAGGAAGATCGCTCCGGTGATGCCGTTCTCCAGGTGCAGGTTAGCCGCGACCACCGAGCTGTAGGTGTCCATGAGCCCGAGCTGTGTCGGGCGCACGGGATTGCGCATGCTCAGGACCAGCGACCGGGTGCGGTTGCTGAAGGTCGGGTCGACCGGCGCCGGCGGCACGTTGGCGATGTAGTTCGGCAGGCCAGGCGCGGTGAATCCGTCGTAGGAGAAGCTCCAGAACTGCTGCGGCAGGTTCGCGTCGATGTTGTAGAACGCGACGTCCGCGCCGAGGATGTCGGCGATCTCGTCGAGCAGCGGCACCTGGCAGGGCAGGATGTCGTTGACGTCGAAGTGATCGGGACTGGAGAAGCTGTAGCCCGACGCATTCAAGTAGCCGTTGATGAAGACGACGCCCTTGGTGGATTTCGTCTCGTCGTACGGCGACAGCGTGCCGAGTTCGTCGTTGTCGTAGTCGAAGAGGACGCCGATCAGCATGTTCGACGTCGACGAGACCTGCGAGATGAAGCCCGCCCCGGTCTGGTCGGTCTGCATCGCGGATTCCTCGATGTTGTAGACGGCGCCGGAGACCGACACGAAGCTGTGCACCGACATGCCCTTGTAGCCGTCGCTCGCCGCCGTCCGCACCGGCCGGTTCTGCGCCGAGTAGATGATGTTGGTACGGTCCATGCCAATGCCAGCGGGCAGTATCTGCTGGGCACAGATGTTCGACGGTGGCAGCCGGTCAGGCTGCACGTCTGCCGTGCGCCAGCAGATTCCCTCGCGGATCTGCCCGTTGGTCAGCGCCAGGACTTGCTGCTTGGGCTGCAGCGGGTACTTGTGCGTCAGGTCGTTCGGGGTATACAGCACGGCCAGCGGGTCATAGACGAAGTGCAGCTTCTGCAGGCTGAGTATCGGCTTGCCGTCAGGATCCAGGTTGTAGCCGTCCGGATAGGCCACGCCGTTGATCGTGTCGCCGGGCTGCGCGACGGCCTCCGGGTAGACGATCGTCCAGATCTGCTGGCCCAGGAAGTCCGACAGGTTGACCACGAATCCCGGGGTGCTGTCGAGCTCGGGAATCGGGATGAAGATCGTCGGCGCGTAGAACGTCGCGCCGGTGATGCTGGTGAAGTCGAGCTGGTCGAGCGTGTCGACCATGGTCGTCGGGGTGTAGGTCGAGCCGAAGTACTGCAGCCCGCTCTGCTTGTAGCGGGCGCCCTGCGCGAGCGTCAGGTTGCCTGCCGCGGTCGGGACGAACGTGTCGATCAGCAGCCCCGATACCGCGCCTGTGCCACCGACATGCGCCAGTGCCGCGACGTTCGAGACCGCGCGGACCAGGTAGACGAGGTTGTTGTACGGGATGAGCTGGAACTGCTGGGCTATGACGTTGCCGTCCGCGTCCTGATTGGCGAGCGCGCCCGTGTCGAGGGCCTGGCCGCCGGTGATGTCGCTGACCGTCGTGAACGTCGTGCTCGCCTCGCCCACGATGTAGACGTTCGGCGGGAAGCTGAGCGGCTCTGTCCTGCCTACGTGCACTCCCGCCGTCCCGGCGGTGGCGCTGATCGAGAAGCTCGTGTACTGCACCACTCCGCCGAAGGTCGTGACGCCCACCATGTACGGGACGTTGCCGAACGTGAAGGTCTGCGCGGAGTCGTAGTGCTTGTCGCTGACGGGGTAGGAGAACTCGACCATGTGCGCGGGCTGCCGCTTGTCGATGGTGACCCCCGCGTCGAGCCGGAGCGGGACGATGTCACCGCCGCCGAACGCCAGGTAGATCGATGTGCCCTGGGGCCGGGTCGCCTGCATCAGGTGGCAGTCGACGTTCCAGTTGCGTCGCCTGCACAGGAACGACGCGGCTACCTCGGGCCTGTCGCCTCCGCCGCGCAGCGTGTAGGGCAGGTTGGTGTACAGGTACGACGGGCCGGCGGGCGGCTTGCCGCCTGCCGCGGGCACGAACTCGAGCGTGTTGAACCCGCCGGTGGCGTCCGCGACCTGGTACATGTAGCCAAGACGCAGTTCGTCGATCTTGCTCAGAAGGTTCTGGTAGGGAATGTCGGGCCGGCCCAGGTACTGGTGCTGGTCCCGCGCCATCGACGGCACGATGATCGACATGTTGTAGCACGTCATCGTGTTGAGGAATACGACGCGTACGTAGTACGGGTCGTAGGTGGTGTTCTGGGTCGGGTCGGGAAGCTGGTCTGGGACCGCGAGGTCCGCGTCCACCACCTCGACGATGTACGCCTCGCCGGTCGCGGGATTGGACACGGAGAACCCGAAGATCGGCTGCAGCCACCGCAGCGCGGGCGTTGCCACCGTGCCGGTGGCCTCGGTGCGTAGCTGCACGACGTCACGCGCCGGCTGCAGGCTCTTGGCGAGCGCGATATCGTCCGCGTTCGGGGCGCTCGCGAGCGCGATGCTGGCCGGACTGAGGTTCGTGACGGCCTGGCCGGACGTCTGCGGCGCTGTCGCGACTTCCAGCAGGATCGGGCTGCCGCCGCCGGTGTTCACGCTCGCGGTCACACCCGCGGTGTAGGGGTTGTTGAGCTGCATATCCGGCGGCAGCAGGATCTGCTCTCCGAGCTGCCCGGCCGTAGGGACCTGCTGGGCCGGGAACGTGGTGTTCAGCAGGTCCAGGATCGTCGTGGTGAGCAGCTTGAACTGGCCCTGGTCGACTGACTGGGTGGCCGTCGCGTACGGGAAGGCGTAGATCGGCCGGACGGTCATCTCGGCCGGGTTCGTGTCCAGGTAAAGCTGCATCGGCTCGTGCGTGAGGATCGTCTCCGCTGCGATGACCTCGACGTCGCGGTAGGCATCCTCCAGTCGCGCTGTCTCGTCTTCCCCGGTGTACTGCACCGCGAGGTAGGGGTTATGCCGGTTCGCGAACTGCCAGAAGCGCACCCCGGGCCAGTAGGACGGCGGGTATGGCAAGGCGTTCGGATCCTCGCCGATCGCGCCGAGGTTGATCACGCTGACGATGTAGCGCACCCCGCCGATCAGCACGCTGTCGTCCTCGGGAATGAAGACGTAGCACAGCAATCCGCCCATCTGCACCTGGCGGATGATGCCCATCAGCAGCCTGCTCGGCGCGAATGCCTGCGGGCTGTGGTCGTCGGGGGCGGAGTTGATGACCGCGCCGGCCAGGTACACGTTCGCCGCGCTGACCGAGCCCACCGCGCCGGTGTCGACATTGATGTTCGAGAACACGAGGAGCGAGCTGTCGGTGATCGCCAGGTTGTAGCCGGGCAGTCCGGTAACCTGCGCGGCAAGCGTCATCATGCCGCCGAAACTGGCACCCGCCGCGGCCAGTGCACCGGGAGTGACTGCGGCGAACACCGGCACCGACCACACCGTGACGGTCGCGGCGCCGCCGGTGAAGCTGCCGAAGTAGAAGTCCCCCGGCTGTGGCGTCGAGCCGTCGCCAGGCTTGGGTGCGGCGACACTGACGCCCGAGCTGACCACGGCCTGGGTCGCGTCGACGATGTCGTAGGTGCAGGTCTTCTTGCCGTAGGTGAGCCGGACCGAGTAGCCAGTTCCCATCGCGACGCCGCTCGTGCCGACGGCGGGCGCCGGGAACGTGAGCGCGAGCAGCGGGTAGAGCGGCACCGTCGCGGTGCCTGCGCCGTACACCGCCATCCCGACGAACGCGTGCGTGGTGTCGCTGTTGGCGCCCGCGGGCAGAACGGCGGTGGCCGCGGACCCGTCCGATCCGCTGACGGCAAGCCCCCCGCCGGTCAGGGAGAACGTGTACGTCACGCCGGCCGTGAACGCGATGCCCGTGGTGGCGAGGGCCAGGCTGAACGGCGCGAGCGCCGGGGTACTTGTTGCCATCAGGTTCAGCACGGTGCCCGTCGGCTGAACCGCGAAGGCGGGGCCGGCGCCCATTGCCTGTATCGGGAATGAGGTCCCAAGCTCGATGTTGCCGATGCCGGTCGCGGTCACGACCGCATGCGGCACCGTCGCCGTCAGCGGTACCTGAACCGTGGTCGGACCGAGCTGCGCCGGACTCGGCACGTTCGCGCCCGACCCTATGCTCTGCAGCACGCCTACCGTCGGGATGACGCCGGCGATCGGCGGACCGGCGACGGCCTCGGCCTGCGGCCGCTCTGGCTCGGGAAGGATGATCGGCAGCGGCGTCGTCGTGACCGTCGCCAGGACTGGCACGGAAAGCTCAGTCACGACCGTGGCGGCCGCGGTCGAGGTCATGGTGAAGTCGAGGGCGGCCGTCATCACGCTCAGGCCGGCGCCGTCGGCGGTTCCCTGCGTTGCGATCGCGCTGTCGAGCATCGCCGCCAGTTCGTCCGACGAGAGCATGTACTGCGCCTGCATGAGCTTCTGGAGCACGTTCAGCAGCGGCCCTCCGTTCAGGAACTCCGTCGATCCGCCATAGATCTGCTCGGGATCGCTCAGCGGAACCGCCGTGGCAGTCAGCGCGCCATTGAACGTGCCGTAGTCGTAAATCGGAACGCCGAGGCAGGTAGCCCAGCCTGAGTCGCGGTAGAAGCCGGCGATCCGCTGGCTTGCGAAGATCTCTCCCGGCGACGCGCCCGAGTACGTCAGCGTGCAGACGCCCGCCTCGACCTGCGGGCTGATCGGGATGAGCGCCACGACCTGCGCGGAATCGAAGGTGTACGTCGTCACGGTCTGCCCGCCGACGCTGGCTACCGACGTGCCGGTCTGGTTCAGCGCGACCGCACTCTGCGCATCGAATCCGGGCCCGCCAGGGAAGGCCGCCGTCTGACCGCAGCTTACGGTGGCGCCGCCCACGGTCGTGGTGGCCGCTAGCTTGCTGACGTAGTAGGCACCCCCGATTTCGTCGCGCGTGTAATACATCGGCAGCGCGAAGGCGGTTGCGCCGACCGTGTTGTTCTGCGTGATGTCGTATACCAGCGAAGTGACGATCGGCACGATCTGCGGGTCCGGGTCGTAGACCTGCTCGTTGTGCGCCGCAATGAAATCAGCCACCGGGACTACCTGCGCCACCGCCGATCCGTCGACGATGACGCGGATGCCCGTGGACGGGTCGTATCCGGGCTCGGTGCCGGGCCGGGCTCTGGACGTGAACTCATCTGCGCCGTAACGGCCGGGAATGTAGCAGTACTTGGCCGCCGCGAAGACGGGGCTCGCGGCCAGCACGTTGTACATCTTGAGGATGTCGGCGTCCGTCGCGGAGAATCGTCCGGCGGATAATGCGGATGCGGTCGAGTTCACGTCCGCTGCGATGCTCAGCAGAAACTCGTCCTCGATCCGCTCGATGCGGAACAGCCGGGTCGAACCGAGCTGCGCGTACGGGTCCACGTCCGATCCGAACAGGTAATTGCCGAACGCCTGCTCGGTGCTGCTCGCGTCAAGGTATGGCTGTCCGAGCCAGTTCAGTGCCGAGTAGAACCACGCGGGCGCGTATTCCACCATGCCGACTATCGGGATCGGCCCGATGACGGTGATGCCCGTCCGCTCCACGACCGGAGCCGCGGTGACCATCTGGCTGGCATTCACGTCAAGCTGCACCATGGACGCACCTCTCTCGAGCTAATGGCCGCATCCGATCAAGAGGCCTCTATTGGTTGCGTTAGCAGCGGCGTCCCCGCGGTTCCAGAACTAGCGCGAAAGCTAACTGGGTCGCCCCTGCCCAAGTGCCTGAACCCCATCGAGTCCGCGCCGCGCTTCGCCCGCAAGGAGCGTCCACTTGCGGGCGCGTCTTCTCTTTAGCAGGTATAGGCAGATATGACGACTGGCGTGGTGGTGACACTCAGCTAACGGTCGGCAGATGCTCAGGTGCACCGCGCGGCCGAGGCCGCCAACCTCTTCTTCCAGCTCGTCAGCTCCCGCTACGAGCGGGCCAGTGTTGACGGTCATCGAGATCTGCCCGCTGGCGGCCATGAGGAACTGCCCGGAAGCGGCCAGCGCGGTCACTGAATGTGACCGCTGAGAGCGCCGCGGCTGCGCCAGAGCCACCGTCTATGGACGATGTCAGAGCGTCCGGCGGGTGCGGCTGGGAAGCCGAAACGGTTGCCCTTCCTGCTTGCAAGAGTTAGCAGAACGGATGGTCAACAAGCGTACGTTTGCTCTGGGTGCCATCGGTGGAGTCGGCGTGTCGGTCCAGCTTGCGCTCGCCGGGCGTGCCGTTGCCTCGACGGCTCCAATACGGCACGAACGCGCGGTAGCAAGGCGGCCTTCCCTGCTGGGCGGCGACCGGGTTGGGACCGGATCAGCCGTAGTGCGCGGCGATGATGTCGCCGATCGCTGCCACTACCGAGAAGTCGCCATCGATCCGGTTGCGCATGACGGCGACGGCGGCGCCGGAGTCAATGTCGGCGTAGGCGGCGGTGCCGTTTGAGCCGACCATTCCGAAGGTTGAGCCCGGACGCGGCTGTGCGCTGCCGAGGCGAGCGGGGCTGTAGCCAAGCGCCCAGGTGGTTGGGAAGCCCATCACCTGATCGATGCCGGAGAACGCCGGTGCCGCGATCATCTGCAGGCGCTTGGGCGATACGAGCTTCACACCTTCGATGTGACCGAGGACCGCGGGATACATGCGGGCGGCGGCGCGTGCGGTGATCGTTCCCTGCGAGGGGATGTCGGCGGCGAGAATGTCGTGGCGGTTGGCGAAGGCGGCGGTTGGTTGCACGCCGGGCGGGATCGCCCGGTCGAGCGGCGAGCCGGGCTGTGGCCGGGGTGGCGCGGCGCCCTCAGGACCGGCGCGGGCAACCTGTGCAAGGAGATGGCGGGGCACGCCGAAGTGCAGCTCGTCGGCGACGCCGAGCGGTGACGCGATCTCCTCGCGCAACGCGGACGCGAGCGCGCGTCCGGTCGCGCGACGCACCAGCTCGCCGAGCACGAACCCAAACGTCAGCGCGTGGTAGCCGGTCATCGTGCCTGGCGTCCAACGTGGTGGCTGATCGGCGATGAACGCGCAGACGCGGTTCCAGTCGCACAGCTCCTCCGGCGTGATCTGGGGCCACAGCTCCGGCACGCCGGCGGAGTGCACCAGGACGTCGGCGAGCGTCACGCCGTCCTTGCCGTGCGCGGCGAACTGTGGCCAAATGTCTGCCACACGCTGGTCATAGGCAAGCTCACCACGGTCGGCCAGCACGTGCGCGACCGTCGAGGCGACCCCCTTGCCCGCCGACGCGGCGAAGAACAGCGTGCTTGCCCTGACGGGCTCGCCGGTGCGCTCGTCGGCCACGCCGGCGACCGCGTCGACGACCGGCCGGCCCTCGTGCAGGACCGCGGCCTGAAGCCCGATCTCACGTCCCGAGGCGACGAGTCCGTCAATCGTTGCCTGGACCTCCCCCTGAAGATCTGCGCTCATCGGGAGAACCGCCACGTCGTCTGGCTGAAGCTGTCGCCCTTGCGAAACCCCAAGCCCCGCACGGGCCGCACCCGGAACACGATCGCGCGGCCGCCGGCAACCCGGTGGGAGAACGCGCCGTCGCGCACCATGTAATCCCAGGTCTCGGTCCCGTACTTGGCCGCAAACGCCGCAGCGATCGCTTCAAGCTCCGCGTCGGCTGTCACCTGTTCGGCTTCGCCCTCGAGCACCACATCGAGCGCGCCCTCGGTCAGGTCGCTACACCCCGTCATCAAGACGCACGACGGGTTCTCGGCAAGGTTCCTCGCCTTGCGCTCCCCGGACCCGGTGGAGAACCAGATCGCCTCACCGTGCCACACAGCGCTCAGCGGCGTGACGTGCGGCCGCCCATCCGGACGGACCGTTGACAGCCAGAACGTATCCGCGGCGCTGACCTGCGCAAGTCCCACTGACCACGGCGTCGGCGCGGCAGCGGGATCGCTGAACCCGTGAATCTCGGCAATTACATCATCAGGCCACGTGCTCATCAGATTGCGGCCATCCGGTCCTGATTCCGCCACCCTGGGACCGGTTGTTCCCGGACGTCACGGGCCCGATCGCGCGGGACAGGGTCGCTGGTGGCCTGACGTCCGGCGCGCGGACTTGTGGCGCCGCAGGGCGGGCCGGGCCATGATGGGATGGCCCGCATGGATGGGCCCGCCTGGCGGGGGGTGTGGCGCCGCATGGCCGTCGATGTGCAGACCGAGATAACGATCCGGCAGCCGGTCGAGGTCGTGGCCGGGTATGCGGCGGACCCGGCGAACGCGCCGCGGTGGTACCGCAACGTCGAGTCCGTCGCGTGGCAGACGGAGCCGCCGGTCCGGGTTGGTTCGCGGATGGCGTTCGTGGCCAGGTTCCTCGGCCGGACACTTGCCTACACCTATGAGGTGACCGAGCTGGAGCCCGGCACGCGGCTGGTAATGCGCACCGCGCAGGGGCCGTTCCCGATGGAGACCATCTACACCTGGCGGGCGGCGGGACCCGGTGCAACCCGGATGACACTGCGCAACCGCGGCGAGCCGTCGGGCTTCTCCGCGCTGGCTGCGCCCGTGATGGCCAGCGCCATGCGGCGGGCGAACAAGGCCGACCTCGCCAGCCTGAAGACGCTGCTGGAAACCGGGGCGGTCAGCTGAGCCAGGGAGTCCGCGGAATGCGGCCTTAAGGATCGGGCAGTGCCGGGGCATGCCCGGCGACGCGACCTGCGCTGCGACGCCCGGCTCGTGGCGCTCCGCCCGTGGCCGGTCGTTGCCCCCAAGTGCGCTGCTGACGGGTGTCCCTCGGGTTAACGCACGAAGGTGGCAATCACCGGGCAGCGCGGGCAGACGGCCCTGGCCCGCTCGACCTGGCGCAGCGAGGCCCCGATCTCGCTGAGGGGGAGAAGAGCGCGGGATCCTCGCCGCGGCAGGCGCTTCCCGACATCCAGGCGAGGGCCGTCATGCCGCCCGCCCCGTCACCTCTGCCTCAGGCCGCCGGGCGGCCGCGGCGGACTGCATTTCGGCGCCGGCATCTGTCAGGGTGAGCTCAGCGAGAAGGACGGCGACGTCGTCGTCAGGCCCGCGGCGGGTGTGCGCGAGCAGCCGGCGCAGCAGCTCATCAACGGCCGCCTGCAGGCCAGGCCGGCGCAGCGCGTCGATCTGCTGGTCCACGCGGAAAACCGGCCCGCGCGGTCGCGGGCCTCCAGCAGCCCGTGGGTGAAGAACAGCAGCCGGTCACCCGTGCGCACCGAGAACGTGGACAGGTGCAGGTCGGGGTGCAGGCCGAGCGGTGTCGCGAACGCGCCGGGAGTGAGCGGCGCCAGCACGCCGTCGGTGCTCAACCGCAGCGGCGGAGGATGCCCGCAGATCACCAGCTGCATCCAGCCCCTGGGGTCGAGCTCGGCGAACACTGCTGTGACGAAGTCCTCGTCGCCCGCGGCCCGGGTCACGGACAGGTCGACCGCCCGGGCGACCTCGGTCAGCGGGAGTCCCGGCTGGGCGCAGGCGTCCCGGAAGCTCGCCGCGGCGAGGCTTGCGAGCCGGACCGCTGACAGTCCCTTGCCCCTGGTGTCGGCGATCAGCCACCGCGGGTGAGAGCTGCCGGCGATTACCTCGATCACGTCTCCGTCGACCCGCGCCCCGGCTGAGGCTGACAGGCAGCGGGTCGCCAGCCGGGCCGCGGCCACGGTCTCGGGGACCTTGCGCAGCAGCGCGCTTTGCGCGGCCCGGGCCACGGCCCTGGCCTGGCCGAGCCGCCGCTGCGCGGCCCTGCGCAGCACGGAGTTGGCCACCGCGAACCCCGGCAACAGCACCAGGATGCCCAGCCCCGAACTCAGCCGGCCGGCCGGGCCCGGTCCGTGGAGGGCCAGCCCCACCTCCAGCAGGATGGTCCACGCCGCCAGCAGCCGGTGCGCAGCGGACGCAGCACCAGCGAGGCCAGCAGCGGCGCGATCGCCAGCCAGGCCACCGGCCAGGGCGGCCGCCCGGTCGCGTACTGTGCCGCCGCCACGGCGGTGACGGCCACCGCCAGCAGCGGCCCGGCCGCCCGGCGAGCGGGAACTGCTCCCGGCACCGGGCCCGCGGGTGCCAGCCCAGCTCCGGCAATCAACCGAATCTACCGCCGGGTCGTTCCGGTTCCCAGACCCGTCGCTGGCTCACGGCAAGTCTCCGCCGTGGTACCAGGCGGCAGCCGGCCCACCACCCCGCGCCGCTGACACCGAGCCGGCTGAGGTCCCAGGGCCCGGCTGAGGTTCCCGGTCCGGCACAGCTGCGCTGCGGGAAATCGGAAAGCAGGCACGCCTCCTGCCGCTCGGCGGATTGACGCGCAGACCGGCGGCAGGCAGGGTCCAGGTCATGGCTGTCTTCCCGGTGCCGCAGTACCTGCAGCAGACCGCGGCCCGCGAGCCGCCGGTGCGGGAGTGGCTCGGCCTGCTGCCGCAGATCGTGGCCGAGCTGGCTGGCCGGTGGTCGCTGGAGGTGGGCGAGCCGTTCCAGCCCGGCGGGCAGTGCTCGTGGACGGCCCCGGCCACCGATGCATCAGGCGCCGCCCTGGTGCTCAAGGTCGCGTTCCGGTTTGAGGGCGCGGAGGAGCGGGACGAGGCAGCCGGGCTGCGGGCATGGGAGGGGAACGGGGCCGTGCGGCTGCATGCCGCCTGCGACATCGACTCGGCCTATGGGCTGCTGCTGGAACGGTGCCTGCCCGGCACGCCGCTGGGTCAGGTGCTGCCTGAGCCGGATCAGGACGTCGTGGTGGCCGGACTGCTGCGCCGGCTGTGGGACCATCCCCGCCAGGCACACCCTTTCCGGCCGCTGGCGGAGATGTGCCAGGCGTGGGCGGATGAGTTCGAGGCCGGGTACGCGGCCGCGACGCCATCGGACCGGATCGACCCCGGCCTGGCCCGGGAGGGGATCGCGCTGTTCCGCGAGCTGCCCGCAACCGCCGCCAGCCGGGTGCTGCTGTGCACGGACCTGCACGCTGACAACATCCTGGCCGCCCGGCGGGCGCCGTGGCTGGTGATCGACCCCAAGCCGTATGCCGGCGACCCCGCCTATGACGTGCTGCAGCACATGCTGTGCTGCGAGGATCGGCTGGCGGCTGACCCGGCCGGGCTGGCCGGCCGGATGGCCCGGCTGGCCGGCCTCGACCCGGGCCGAGTGCGGCTGTGGCTGTTCGCCCGCAGCGTGCAGGAGTCCCTGGGCGCGCCGATCCTGCACCAGGTAGCCCGGCAGGTCGCACCCGGATAATCACCCGCCTACGCCGGAGGAGCCTGACCCATACAACTGACCTCCGGGCCGCCTTCCCAGCGGACCCGGATCGGGGTCGGCGCGGGGGAGAAGGGATAGGCGGCCCGGACCTCGCCGCCGGGAGTGAAGGCGAGCAGGTCCGCCCGGGTCAGCTCGGCCCGGACCCGGTCCGGATCGGCGCCGCCCTGGCGGATGAGGCGGTCGATTTCGGCTGCTGGCGGCGGCCGCCCGGTTGCGGTGAACGCGGCCAGCACCGCCTGGTGCACCGGCATCCTTGGTTGATGACCAGCGTCAGCTCCATCGTTCTCTTCTCGACCCACCACTTGCAGGCCGCCGCCTTCTATCGAGCGATCGGCATCCCGCTCGCCGGCGAACAGCACGACGACGGACCCACCCACCACGCCTGTGAACTCGGCGGCGTTCACTTTGCCATCTATCCCGCCGAATCCGCCGGCAGCGCCCCTGACCGCCGGGCAGGTGGCAGCACCTTCCCAGGGTTCTATGTCGAATCGCTCGACGCCGTCGCCGCGGACCTGTCCAGGCTGTCAGCACCGATCCTCAGCGATCACGAGCAAATGCCCTGGGGCTGCCGCGTCGTATTCCAAGACCCGGACCGGCGGCCGATCGAGATCAACCAGCTGGGCCACTGCCCCAGCAACTAGAGCGTCCCGGCTCTCGGGGGGGACCCCTGGGGCCGGGCCGGCCGTCGGCAACTGACCGATCGCGGTTACAGCGGGTAACCAGCGCGAGGGCGAGCCGAGATCAGGAAGGGCAGCGACGGCATCTGGAGGGGCTCATGACCGCGACGATGCACGGCACCTTCGTGTATGGCCGACGGTCATGTGCTCAACGGCCTCCATAGGGGCTTTGCGCAGGTTCGATCCCCAGCGGGACACCTATGTGATCTCTCAAGACATCGAGGACACCCTGAACCCACGCTGGTCAGGGTGTTTCTTCTTGTCTGGGACTGCGGGTTTTGTATCCGGTGGGCTGGTAGTCCCGGCTGGGGTCGAGGGTGAGCTCGCGGAGGAGCTCGCCGGTTGCCTTGGCGATGATGCGGATGTGCAGGTCCTGGGTGCGGATGAGGACCTCGGTTCCGGCGTGCTTGCGGCCGACGCCGATGTGGTCGTCCTCCCGGTGCTGAGGGTCGAGGCCAACGCGGCGATGCTGATCGACAGTTTCCTCGACGAGGCGCACCTGCCGGTCGTGCATGCGGCCACGATCGGCGGCGCGGGCCCGGAAGTGATTCCTCGCGCCGACGTCGAGCGGCAGGGCTTGTCGTTCACGGCGGTTCGCGAGCACACTTTCACCAACCTGACCGACCCGGCGGTGATTGCGGCAGACCGGCCCGCAGTCCAGCGCCGCCGGATGACCTACCGGTACCAGGCACCGCTGAACGCCACGCTGCTGCTCGAGTACCTCGATGCCGGCGGCTGGCAGTTCCTGACCTTCACCGTCACGCCTGAGGACGAGCAGTCGTGCCGGGTCTATCAGAGTGTGACCGGTCCCGGCCTTGCCGACCCTGAGCGGGCAGAGAGCGCCGCGAAGTACGAGATGTCGATCTTCGAGGAGGACCTGGACCAGCAGCGGCGGGCATTGTCCGGCCTTGAGTTCCCGCTCGATCCCGCGGCCGAGCTGCACACCCGAGCCGACCGGGTCTCGGTGGAGTTCCGGCGCGTGCTTGCCGCCGCCGTCACCACGCCACCGGGCCGAGGCGGTCGATAAAGGTCCCGGTCGGCCCGTCGGAGCCGAGGGTCGCCAGCTTGACGATCGGGTCGGTACCCTCGGTGACCGTCAGCTGGCCGACGTGATTGTTAATGTCGGTGGCGGTGAACTTGTGATTCGCCACTTCTCCAGGGGTGGCGATGTTGAACTTGATCTTCGGGAGCGCCTGGGCGTACCGGACGGTGATCATGTTCAGTGCAGCCTTCGACGAGGTGTAGGCGAGCTCGTAGATCTTCGAGAGTGGCTGGCCGGGATCGGTGACAGTAGTGAACGAGCCGCCGGCGCTGGAGATCATCACCACCCGCGGGTGCTCCGCCGCTTCCAGCAGCGGAAGGAACGCGTGCGTGACTCTTACCGGCCCGTACACGTTGGTGTCGTAGACGGAGTGGATTTCGTCGGCCGTTGCGTCTGCCGGCGCTATACCCCTGCCTGACACGCCGGCGTTGTTAATGAGCACGTCCAGCCGGTCCGTGTGCTCCCGGACGAGCCGTACGGCACCGGCCACCGACTCGTCCGAGGTCACGTCTAGCGGAACCATCACCACGTTCGCGCCGCCGTCAGCCAGCCCGTCGGCAGCCGCCCGCCCGCGGCCTTCGTCTCGCGATCCGAGGAATATCGTCCAGCCGAGCTCCCCAAGCCGCCGGGCCGCCTCAAGACCAAGTCCCTTGTTACCGCCGGTTATCAAAACCGAGGTCTGTTCCGTCCTTGCCATCATCGGTCTCACCGTCTTTCTCCGAGCGTCACGGGCTGGGCCGGGGCGCCGGGTTGAGGGCCGAGAACAGAGTGAGCTGGAGCCCGGCCGGAGCAGTCAGTCGCGAGTTGAGAGATCTCCACGGGGTCGCCACTGGCTCAGCGATGATCGCGGCTCCGGCAGCGGCCAGTCTGGCGGTCGCCCCCGCGGTTTCGCCGACCTCGAAGGCGACGCGGACGTGGCCGGCGACGCGCCGTCCGACTTCGACGGTGTCGACGTAGGCAGCGTGCGCCGGGTCGGCCAGTTCGAGTGTCGCCCGGCCCGCAGCCAGCATGGCCACCCTTCCGCCAGGCGAGGCATAGGCCGCGAGCTCGGGCAGGCCCAGCACGTCACGGTAGAACGTCAGCGCCTCGGGGTAGTCGGGCGCGGTCACCACAAGCCTCAGCTCGGTGACGCCAGGAATGTCGTTCACCGATCACCTCCGGGTACGGTCACATCACGATCGCCGGGAACTTCGGGTGTCGTCAGGGCCGCGGCACCGAAGACCCAGGGGCTGTTATCGCGGATGAACGTAGAGGGGAAACCGAGGTCGATGCGGCTCTCGGCGTCGAGCAGCGCCAGCGCTTCGCCGGGCAGGCAGAGTTCCGCGGCACCGATGTTGTCGACCATCTGGTCAAGACGGCGGGCACCGATGATCGGGTGGATGACCGGTGATCGGGCCCGGGTCCAGGCGATGGCGACCTGGGCCGGGCTGGCGCCCAGCTCGGCGGCTACTGCCTGGACACGTTCGGCGACCGCATGCTGATGATCGGTGACAGCGGCGGGGTCAATTCGGGTGGGCTGCCCGGCTGCGTCGTCGCGTGCATACTTGCCGGACAGGATGCCGTCAGCTAGCGGGCTCCACGCGGCCAGGGTGAGCCCGAGGGCTTCCGCCATGGGCAGCAGTTCCCGTTCTATGTCGCGGCGCAGCAGATTGTAGGGCGCCTGCAGGCCGGCAAATGCGGTCCACCCGTGCCACTGGGCAACGGTGTCGGCCCGGGATACCACCCAGGCGGGCGCGTCCGAGATGCCCGCGTAAAGGATCTTCCCGGCACGGACCTCGTCGAGGGCCCGCATGGTTTCCTCGGTCGGGGTGCGGGCGTCCCACATGTGCACCCAGTAGATGTCGATGTAGTCGGTCCGCAGCCGCCGCAGGCTGGTTTCCAGTGACAATCGGAGGTTCTTGCGGTGGTTGCCCGCCGCGTTCGGGTCTTCGGGATTGCGGGTGACGGTGTACTTGGTGGACAGGACGAACCGATCTCGGCGGCCCTGCAGGAGCTGGCCGACGATCTCCTCGCTCGCCCCGCCGCGGTAGTTGCTCGCGGTGTCGATCACGTTGCCGCCCGCCTCGGCGTATGCGTCCAGGATGCGGGCGCACTCCTGTGGCGGCGCGCCGACCCCGCCCTGCTCACCGAACGTCATCGCGCCCAGGAACAACTCGGAGACCCGCAGCCCGGTGCGGCCGAACATTTTGTAGCGCATCAGCTTTCACCCTGGCCGAAGGCCTCGGCGGCAAGCCGGGCCACCTCGCCCGGCGGTACGTCCCGGATGTGCTGGGCGATAGCCCAGCGGTGGCCGTACGGGTCGATGAACTGGCCGGTGCGCTCGCCCCAGAATGCCTCATGCAGCGGCTCGAAGACCTTCGCGCCCGCTTCCAGCGCTCGCTCCCAGACCACTCCGGCATCTCCCACGGCGAGGTGCAGCGCGCCGTAAGTGCCGCCCAGCGTCACAGGGGAGACGATGCCCAGGTCGGGGAACTCGTCCCCGATCGCGAGCTTGCTGCTGCCGAATCGTAGCTCGATGCTCAGCACCCGGCCGCCGGGCAAGGTGACCCGGCCTTCTTCGATAGCGCCGAGCACCGAGCCGTACCAGGCGGCCGCCTGCGCAGGGTTCCTTGTCACTAGGTGCGGAGTAAGGGTGCTCATCGCAACTCGTCACCTTCCCCTTTCCTGGCTCTTCGCGGCAGCGGCTCCACTTCTTTAGCCTGCGCGGCCCGCAGAGCCCGATCAACGCTGGATTGCGCAACGATTGATAACCTGAGCGCATCGCCGCCGAGGGCAAACCGGACGCCAGCGAACCTGGAATCGAGGCCCGCAATGGACATGGCCGAGGCAGAGGCATTCCTTGCGCTCGCTGAGGAACTGCACTTCGGCCGGGCCGCGGACAAGCTTCAGGTGTCCCAGCCGCGAGTCAGTCGGCTGATCGCCGCCCTGGAGCGCGAGATCGGCGGGAAGCTGTTCGAGCGGACAAGCCGCCGCGTCGGGCTCACCCCGCTTGGCGAGCAGTTTCATGCCCTGCTCCTGCCCGGATACGCGCAGATGCAGACCGCGCTCGCCCGCGCCCGCAACGCGGCCCGGGAGGCGGCCGGGCAGCTGCGCATCGGCTGCCTGGTCACACTCGCCGGCCCGGCGCTCACGAGACTGCTCGACAAACTCAGCGCGCGCTGCCCGGATTGTCAGGTCAGCATGCACGTGGTGGAAACGAGGAACCCCTACGCGCTACTGCGGAGTGGCGACATCGACGTCCTGGTCAGCTATCTCGTCGTGATCCAGCCAGATCTGACTGCCGGGCCGGCGATAGAGCACAGGGACCGGGTGCTGATCATGGCCAACGGGCACCGGCTCGCAGGTGCCCAGTCAGTGTCATTGGAGGACCTCGCTGACGAGGAAGTCCACGAGAACGCGCCGGGATTTCCGGCGGAGGTATACGACGCGCTCGTACCGCGTTTCACCCCGTCCGGCCGGCCGATCCGGCGCACCTATCCCTGGGACGACGACGAGGACGTCATGACAGCCGTGGCCAGGGGACGCATCGTCCACCCTGGCTGTGCGGGCATACCGCTGTTGACTCGCCCGGACCTCGTGCAGGTGCCAATTCGTGACCTGCCGCCTTTGCCGGTCGGGCTGGTCTGGCGGACCGACCACCAGAACGCGAGCATCCGCGCTCTCGCCGCCACCGCCCGCTCCATCTACCGGCCAGGTACCCGAGCCGTTGCTCGCCTGAGGGGACGCTGACGGGATGCCCGGGGTGCGGATTGACGGACGGGTGGGTGCGCCGCCAGGGACTTGAACCCCGAACCCGCGGATTAAGAGTCCGCTGCCCTGATTCGCTGGCCGTCCTCAGACGTCCGCTGGCGCAGGTCACGCGCTTGTGTGGACTTCGGCGGACGGAGCCGGACGTGGGCGAACTGCAACTCAAATTGCAACTGGAGCCCCTCTCCAGCCCAGGGACGAACCGAGCGACAGATAGCAGCCGAGCGGGGCCAGGAGGCCAGCTAGCCTCGCTTGCTGGCTGAGGTTGCGCTTGGCCAGGTTGGCCAGGGACCGCTTGAGGTGGTCGTCGAACCGGTGGCGGCGGGCGCTGGCTGCTGGTGGCCGGCCGGCGCTGGCCTCCAGGGGATTAGTCAGCCCGAGGCGGCAGCGGTCAGGGCGTAGACCGTGGTGCTGTTGCTGACGTAGATGGTGCCGCCAGCGACCGCCGGAGGGCCGCCCGCGGTGGTGTAGGTCCAGCGAACGTAGCCGGTGGCCGCGTCCAGAGCGTACAACGCCTCGCCGCCGCCGACGTAAACGGTGCCGCCGGCCACCACTTGGCCTTCGACGTTGGTCCCGGTGATGGTGCGGGTCCAGCGGACCTGTCCGGTGGCGGCGTCCAGGGCGTACACAGTCTGGCCGCCGCCGACGTAAACGGTGCCGCCAGCCACCGCCGGAGTGGAATTGCCATTGATGCCAGTGACTTGGGTCCAGTGGGTGCGGCCGGTAGCGGCGTCCAGGGCGTAAACCTTGTTCTTGGAGCTGCCGATGTAGACGGTGTCGTCCGCCACCGCCAGGCCGTGCGTAGGACCTCCGGTGATGTTGCGGGTCCAGAGGGTGTGGCCGGTGGCGGCGTTCAGGGCGTACACCCCGTCGTTGATCGAGACGTAGACCGTGCCGCCCGCCACTACCGGGGTGCCGAACCCCGAGCCTCCCGAGATGTATGCGGTGGTTTGGTTCCAGCGAAGGTGGCCGGTGGCGGCCTCCAAGGCGTAAATTGCGCCGTTGTCGCTGACGTAGACCGTGCCGCCAGCCACCGCCGGGGCATTGAGACCGGAAACGCCGCTGCCAATTCCGGTGATCTGGTGGGTCCAGCGGACCTGTCCGGTGGCGGCGTTCAGGTCGTACAACGTTGTGTTGACGCTGACATAGACCATGCCATCCGCCGCCGCCGGAACGGACACAAAGACAAGGCCTGGCGCGGTGTAGGTCCAGCGGAGGTGGCCGGTGGCGGCGTTCAGGGCGTCCACGGCGTCCCCGTTGCCGATGTAGGCCGTGCCGTCCGCCACCACCGGAGAGGTCACAAAGCCAATGGCTGATCCGGTGTAGGTCCAGCGGACATAGGGCGGGCCGTGGTGGCTGGAGGCGATAATGATCGTGGTGATCAGGCCGATGACAGCGATGCCTGCTGCGGTGATGATGATTGCCCAGCGACGCGGTATGACGCGGCTGGCGGGGCGAGGGCGCAGTGCTCGTGGCGTTTCCTGGCCCGGGACTGACGCGGGCGTACTGGCGCGATCTTCGCCGAGCTGACCAGGGGTATCAGCCTCATCGCGGTCGGCTTCGCGGCGGGCCTGTTCCTCGGCCTGCTGCCGGGCGGCCTCCTGGGCTTCGCGGCGGGCCTGTTCCTCGGCCTGCTGCCGGGCGGCCTCCTGGGCTTCGCGGCGGGCCTGTTCCTCGGCCTGCTGCCGGGCGGCCTCCTGGGCTTCGCGGCGGGCCTGTTCCTCGG
>Ga0335081_10002270_pt1 | contig 30233 bp, 27 predicted proteins | sample Lox_Sample_35_FD_206713 | JGI IMG/M metagenome (GOLD analysis project Ga0335081, IMG submission 206713) | Soil microbial communities from Loxahatchee National Wildlife Refuge, Florida, United States - Lox_Sample_3.5 | ecosystem: Environmental > Terrestrial > Soil > Wetlands | place: USA...
TTGCGGATCGGCAGGCGATGGCGCAGGCAGCCCGGCAGCGCGGCTGGCCAGCCCCGGCGATCTACGCCGACGACGGCCCCGGTCAGGCCGGCCGTCCCGGCCCTGCCCTGGGCAGGCTGGAAGCGGCGGTCATCGCTGGCCGTCACGACGGCCTGCTCGTGGCCGTGCCCGGCACGCTCGGCAACCCTGCGCCGCTCATGCGACTGCTCTCCCACTGCACGCGGCACGGCGTGACCGTCGGCTTTGTCCCGCCCCTCGCCACCGGCTGCCCGAATGCGTCAGCCCGGACAGCGGTCAGCGCCGGTTGTCGTAGCTGACAAGGGCGTTAAGGCCGGGGCCGAATATGCGCGCGGTGGCCAGGTGGATAGCATCCCGCGACCGGAGTGTACGGTCCGGCTCGCTCGCCTCAGCCTGATCGCCAGGGAGGGCCGCGAGGCCGCGATCACCCGGCCCTTGGCCCGCTGCAAGCGGCCAGCTGGCGGCGCCAGCTCAGCCCTCCGCCTTGACGGCCCCCGGCGGATCGCTCGCGCCGACAACACCGATCGGGCAGGAGACGCCGGTTCCGTGGTCGGGACAGTACCCGTTCGGGTTCTTGCCGCCTGAAAGATACTGCTGGTGATAGTCCTCGGCGAAGTAGAAGTCCGAGGCCGGCACTACCTCGGTGGTGATCTGCGGAAACCCGGCCTCGGCGAGCCTCTTCTGGTAGGCGGCCAGCGACTGCTCCGCTTCGGCTTGCTGCTCCGGCGAGAAATAGAAGATCGCCGACCGGTACTGCGTGCCGGTGTCGTTGCCCTGGCGCATGCCCTGCGTCGGGTCATGAGATTCCCAGAAGGTCTTGAGCAGCGCGCCGTAGGAGATCTTCGCCGGGTCGAAAACGACCCGGACTGTCTCGGCGTGCCCGGTCCTGCCGCTGCATACTTCCGCATAGGCCGGGTTCGGGGTAAGGCCGCCCTCGTAGCCCACCGAAGTTGAGATCACGCCCGGGGTCTGCCAGAAAATCCGCTCGGCCCCCCAGAAGCACCCGAGCGCGAACTCGGCAATCTCGGAACCGTCCGGATACGGCGGCCGCAAGGGCGTGCCGAGCACCGCGTGCCGGTCGGGCACGGGCATCTGCTCCGCCCGGCCGGGCAGTGCCTCGCCCGGCGTGATCATCCGTGCCTTGCGGAGTCGGAAAAGTCGCACAGCTGCCTCCTCGCCAGAGCCCGGCACCGCCGGCCAGCCGCGTACCGGAACCGCCCGACCCGCGCACCGGGGCAACAACAAGCGGGCGCGCGCGATTCCCCGAAGCTCCGGCGGTGCCGCAGCAGGAACTCGACCCGGCCTGCGGCGAAGCTACCCGCGACCATGCGCCCGCAGGTCGGCCTCGATCAGGGCAGCGGTTTCCAGCAGGGCGGGGGCAATCTCCGTGCGCATGGCCGCCAGGCTTACCCGGCTCGCGTGCGCGGAGACATTGATGGCTGCCATCCCGACGTCCGCCGGTCCCCTGATCGGCGCGGCGACCGCACGCAGGCCCTCTTCGAGTTCCTGGTCGACGATCGCATACCCCTGCCGCGCGACGTCGCCGAGGATGGCGCGCAGCTGGCCTTGATCGGTCACTGTCCGGCTGGTGAACGGCTCGAGGGTCACCTCGGCGAGGTAGCGGTCAAGCTCGTCATCGGCCATGGCCGCGAGCAGCACTCTGCCCATCGACGTCGCGTACGCCGCAAAGCGCGTGCCCACCGAGATCGTGACAGTCATGATCCGTTTAGTAGGCACTCGCACGACGTAGACGATCTGGTGACCGTCGAGCACCGAGATGGAAGAGGACTCGTGCAGCCGCGCGACAAGCTCCTCCACGTGCGGCGCGGCGACCTCGGGCAGCGTGAGGCCGGACAGGTAGGCGTAGCCCAGCTCGAGCACCCGCGGCCGCAGCGAGAATTCCCGGCCGTCGCACCGCACGTATCCGAGCTTGACCAGGGTCAGCAGGAACCGGCGCGCCGCTGCCCTGGTCAGGCCCGTGGCCCTGGCGACCTCACTGAGGCTCAGCCGCTCGCGGTCGGGCCCGAACGCGCGTATTACGGCCAGGCCGCGGTCCAGTGACTGCACGAAGTCGCTGTTTCGGGCTCCGGCACGCCCCTCGGCTGCCGCCGCGCCGGTGACCGGGCGATGCCCCGGAGCAGCCGCATCGTCCGGTGTGCGCCCCGAGGCTCTCATGCCATGCCATGCTAGCGTGACCTGCCGCGGGCCCGGCCCGTGCGCCTAACCCGTGCGCTCCACGACGTACTCGCACAGCGCTTCGAATGCCGCCCTGGCAGGCACGTCGGGAAGGGCGGCGATCTCCGCCGCGGCGGCGTCGGTCCAGCGCTTGAGGTCGGCGCGGGCTCTGTCCATGGCCGGGTGACATCGCAGCAGCTCGAGCGCCTCGGCATGCAGTGCGGGGTCGGCCAGGTCACAGCGGCTCAGCAGCTCTACCAGCCGGGCATCGCCCGGCCCGGCCGAGCGCAGCGCGTGCAGCGCCGGCAGCGTCCGGACGCCTTCCCGCAGATCCGTGCCCGGCGTCTTGCCCGACTCGGCGGACTCGCTGGCCACGTCGAGGATGTCGTCGGACAGCTGCCAGGCAACGCCGATCGCCTCGCAGGCTGGTGTTATCCGGGCCACGATCTCGTCCGGTGCGCCGGAGAACAGCGCGCCGAAAAGACCGGAGGTGGCGATCAGCGACGCGGTCTTCTCGGTAATCACGCTCAGGTAGTGATCCAGCGGGTCCTCGCCGGGCTGCGCGCCGATCGTCTCGGATATCTGGCCGGCGACCAGCCGGGCGAAAGTCCTCGCCTGGATCCTGATCGCGTCAGGCCCGAGCTCGGCGAGGATCTGCGAGGCACGCGCGAAGAGGAAGTCGCCAGTCAGGATGGCGACGGTGTTGTCCCAGCGCGAGTTGGCGCTGGGCGTCCCGCGGCGGACGGCCGCCTCGTCCATAACGTCGTCGTGGTACAAGGTCGCCAGGTGGGTGAGCTCGATGGCCACGGCGGCGGGCACGATGCGCGCGTCCATGGGGTTGCCGAACTGCCCGGCTAGCAGCACGAGCGTCGCCCGGAACCGCTTCCCGCCGGCATCGATCAGGTGCGCGGATGTCTGCGCCAGCAGGTCGTGCTGCGCGCGCGCAGCCGCCCGCAGGCCATCCTCGACCCGGGCGAGGCCGTCGACGACGTCTGATGCCAGCGCGGCGTCGTACAGTTCCACGGGCGGAGCGGCACTCACTCGGGCCCCCCTCATCGGTTCGCCGGTGCGTCCTGCCGAACCGGCATCAGCGCATTGATTGCCAAGCCACCCCCAAGATATGTGCAAGCCTAGGTAATGCGAGCTGTGGCGGCGCCAGCGCCCATGGCCGCCGGGGCGCTTGTCCGTCAGCGGACGAACAGCTGGATGGCGGCATGATTGGCCAGGCTGAGCAGCGGCTGGGGCACGATCCCGAGCACGAGCGTTGCCGCTGCGCCGACCGCGACGGCCAGCCCGGTGAAAGCGCTGGGCCTGACCACGGAGGGCCCGTCGGGCGCTGGCTCGCTGAAGAACATCAGCACGATCACCCGGACGTAGGGAAATGCCAGGATGGCGCTGCTGATGACCCCGACGACCACCAAGGGCAGTGCACCGCCCCGGATGGCCGCCTGGAATACCGCGAACTTGCTGGTGAAGCCGCTCGTCAGCGGGATGCCGGCGAACGCGATGAGGAACAGCGCGAAGACGCCGGCCACCAGCGGCGAGCGCCTGCCCAGGCCAGCCCAGCGGGACAGGTGCGCGGCTTCGCCGGTCTGGTCTCTGACCAGCGTGACCACCGCGAAGGCGCCGATCGTCGCGAACCCGTAGGCGGCGAGGTAGAACATGCTGCCGGACAGGCCAGCGATGTTCGTCGCGACCACGCCGGTCAGGATGTAGCCGGCCTGCGCGATCGATGAATAGGCGAGCAGCCGCTTCACGTCGGTCTGGGTGATCGCGACGATCGACCCGACCAGCATGGTCAGGATGGCGATGGCCCACATCGCCGGCCGCCACGTCCAGGTCAGCTGCCCGAAGGCGACGTAGAACACGCGCAGCAGCGCGCCGAACGCGGCGACCAGGGTGCAGGAGGCCATCAGCGCGGTGACCGGCGTCGGGGCGCCCTGGTAGACGTCGGGCTTCCAGTTCTGGAACGGCACTGCCCCGATCTTGAAGAACAGGCCGAGGCCGAGCAGCGCGATCCCGGCATACAGCAGGGTGGTGGAGCCGACGTTCGCCGCGGCGGCGGCGGCGATGGCCGACAGCCGGACCGAGCCCGAGTAGCCGTAGAGCATGGCAATCCCGAACAGGAAGAACGCCGAGGAGAACGCGCCGAGCAGGAAGTACTTCATGGCCGCCTCCTGCGAGAGCAGGCGGCGGCGGCGGGCCAGGCCGCACAGCAGGTACAGCGGCAGCGACAGCACTTCGAGCGCGACGAACATTGTCAGCAGGTCATTGGCGGCCGGGAACAGCAGCATGCCGCCGATCGCGAACATGGTCAGCGGGTAGACCTCGGTGTGGCTGATGCCCGCTTCCAGGCCCTCCCGCTCCTCGGCGCTGCCGGGGATGGCGGCGGCCTGCGCGGCGAACGCGCTGACCTGGTGCGAGGACTCCGCGATCAGCAGCACGCTGACGAATGCGAGCACCAGGATGGTGCCCTGGATGAAGAAAGTCGGCCGGTCGATCGCCACGGCGCCGACCGCGGCGATGCGGCCGGGGCTGCCGCGGGTGAAGATGCTGCTGGTGGCGGCCACCACGACGGTCAGCACGAACGCTCCGGCGAGCCCGCCCAGGGCGAGCGTGATGTGCAGGACGCGGCGCAGCCGCCGGGCGGCGAACGCCTCGACCAGGACTCCGGCCACCGCCACGCCGAAGACCAGGAGCATCGGCGAGAGCAGGCCGAACTCGATATGCGGCGCGGGGATCGCTGGCGCGAGTGCGGCAACCGGCCCGGTCACGGGAAGCTCCTTCTTCCGGCACTGGTGACCGGGCTAGCCGGATGCGGCGGGACCGGGTCGGTGGAATGCGCCTGCACCAGGGTCTGGTGCACGGCGGGATTGATCACGTTGAGCGCGGGCTGGGGATAGACGCCCAGTGCGATGACCAGCACGATCAGCGGGCCCACGGCCCACAGCTCGCGGGCGCGCAGGTCCGGCATGGCCGCGACCTCCTGGCGCACCGGCCCGGTCATGGTCCGCTGGTACATCCACAGGATGTAGATCGCGGCCAGGATGATGCCGACGGTGGCCAGGACGGCGGCCGCCTCATAGCGGGTGAACGTCCCGATCAGCACGAGGAACTCGCTGACGAAGGTGGACAGGCCGGGCAGCGCAAGGCCCGCGAGCCCGGCGATCAGGAACAGCCCGGCCAGCACCGGCGCCACCTTCTGCACGCCGCCGTAGTCGGCGATCAGCGACGAGCGCCGCCGCGCCATCATGAATCCGGCCAGGATGAACAGGGCGCCGGTAGCGAAGCCGTGGTTGACCATGTAGAAAGTCGCGCCGGTCTGGCCCTGGCTGGTCATCACGAAGATGCCCAGCGTGATCAGGCCCATGTGGGAAACCGAGGTGTAGGCGATCAGGCGCTTGAGGTCGCGCTGGCCGATCGCTACCACGGCGCCGTACAGGATCCCGACAACCGCCAGGGCGATGACCAGCGGCGTGAAGTAGTGCGCGGCCGACGGGAAGAGCTCCAGGCAGTACCGGATCATGCCGAACGTGCCCACCTTGTCGAGCACCCCGACCAGCAGCACAGCCGCGCCGGGCTGGGCGGCGGTGGCCGCGTCCGGCAGCCAGGTGTGGAACGGCCACACCGGGGCCTTGATCGCGAACGCGATGAAGAAGCCGAGGAACAGCCATTTCTGCGTCGTCGGGCTCAGCGCGACGTGGGTGAGCTGGCTGAACAGGAAGGTGCCCGGATGACCGCCGCGGGCCGAGTACACGTAGAGCGCGATCACCGCGACCAGCATGAGCAGCCCGCCGAGCAGGCTGTAGAGAAGGAACTTCACCGCCGCGTACTGGCGCTGGCCGACGCCGAAGCTGCCGATCATGAAGTACATCGGGATCAGCATGGCCTCGAAGAACACGTAGAACAGGAACACGTCAGTGGCGGCAAAGACGCCGATCATCATGGTCTCGAGCACCAGCATCAGCGCGAAATAGGTCCTCGCGCTGCGCCGGGCCGGCGCCTCGCCGGCCGGATTCGACCCGCCCTCGACGTCGTTCCAGGAGGCCAGGATGACCACCGGCATCAAGATCACGGACATCAGGATCAGGACGAGGGCGATGCCGTCCACGCCCACCGCGTAATGCACGCCGAACTGCGGGATCCACCGGTAGGTCTGGGCGAACTGGAAATGCGGGCCATGCGGCTTGAACGCCGCGGCCATCGCGATCGTCACAGCCAGGGTGATGAGGGAGAAGACCAGCGCGATGCGCTTGACCAGCAGGTCGCGGGCGCGCCGGCCCGCCGCGGCGCCGGGCGGGGGCCGGCCCGGCGTCAGCGCGATCGCCAGCGCGCCGGCCAGCGGGACCGCGCCCGCCACTGTCAGCCAGGGAAATGTGCTCATGGGATCCGCAGCCTCATCCGCTCTAGAGCCTCACCAGCAGGAGCGCGCCGACCAGCAGCACCGCGCCGACGAACATGGACAGCGCATATGACCGGACGAATCCGGTCTGCACCTTCCGCATCCGTCCCGAGGTGCCGCCGAGGCTGGCGGCGACAGTATTGACCAGGCCGTCCACGCCGCGATTGTCGAAATAGACCGACAGCCTGGTGAGCCACTGGCCGGGGCGCATCAGCAGCGATTCGTTGATCGCGTCGCCGTACAGATCCTTGCGCGCCGCGACGGTGACGAGGGTGCCGGCCGGCGCGGTGACTGGCACATCACGCCGTGCGTAGAGCGCCCAGGCGATCGCGGCGCCGACCAGCACCAGCGCGAGCGCTGCGAGGCTCACCGGGGTGAAGATCCCGTGCGTTGTCGGCGGCGTGCCCACCACCGGGTAGAGGAAGTTCACCAGCCGGTTGCCGAGGATAAGGAACCCCCCGGCGCACAGCGACCCGATCGCGAGCACGACCATGGGCGAGGTCATCACCGGCGGCGCCTCATGCGGATGGGCCTTCTCGTGCCAGCGGCGCTCGCCGGTGAAGGTCATGATCACGACCCTGGTCATGTAGAAGGCGGTGATGCCCGCGCCGAGCAGCGCGGCGGTGCCGAGTATCGCCCCGGAGGTGCCGCCCTTGTCGAAGGCCGCCTCGATGATCGGGTCCTTGGTGTAGAAGCCGGAGAACGGCGGGATGCCGATGATCGCGAGGTAGCCGAAGAGGAAAGTGACGAAGGTGACCGGCATGACCGAGCGCAGCCCGCCGAACCGGCGCATGTCCACCTCGTCGTTCATCTCATGCTTGACCGACCCGGCGCCGAGGAACAGGCCGGCCTTGAAGAAGCCGTGCGCGAGCAGGTGGGCGATCGCGAACGCGTATCCGGCCGGGCCGAGCCCGGCCGCCAGCATCATGTAGCCGATCTGGCTCATCGTCGAGCCGGCCAGCGCCTTCTTGATGTCGTCCTTCGCGCAGCCGATGATCGCGCCGAACAGCAGCGTGGCGGCGCCGACGATCGCCACGGCCAGCAGGGCATCGGGCGACAGATCGAAGATCGGATTGGACCTGACGATCAGGTACACCCCGGCGGTGACCATGGTGGCGGCGTGAATGAGGGCCGACACCGGAGTGGGGCCCTCCATCGCGTCGAGCAGCCAGGACTGCAGCGGCAGCTGGGCCGACTTGCCGCACGCGCCGAGCAGCAGCAGCAGCCCGATCGCGGTGACGGTGCCCCGGCTCGCGCCGCCGACCGCGCCGAAGACGCCGGTGAAGCTCACCGAGCCGAAGGTCGCGAACATCAGCATGATCGCCAGAGACACCCCGGCGTCGCCCACCCGGTTGGCGATGAATGCCTTCTTCGCCGCGGTCGCCGCGGTCGGCTTGTACTGCCAGAACCCGATCAGCAGGTAGGAGGCGAGGCCGACGCCCTCCCACCCCGCGTACAGGCCGAGGTAGTTGTCGGCGAGCACCAGCAGCAGCATGGCGGCCAGGAAAAGATTCATGTAGCCAAAAAATCGCCGCCGCTCCGGGTCCTGCGACATGTAGCCGACGGCGAAGATGTGAATCAGGGCGCCGACGCCCGTGATGAGCAGCACGAAGCAGATCGACAGCGGGTCGAGCTGCAGGCCGATGGGAACGTGCAGCCGGCCGACGTCGAACCAGGTGAACAGGGTCAGGTCCCTGCTGCGCTGGCTGGCCGGATAGCTGAGCATCGCGGCGAACGCGATTGCGCCGTAGCAGAACGCGGCGACTGGCATGGCGACGCCGAGCAGGTGCCCCCAGGAGTTGGTGCGCTTTCCGCCGAGCAGCAGGATCACGGCGCCGGCCAGCGGGAACGCCAGGAGCAGCCACGCCGCGCGCTGCACGCCGGCAGCCGGAAGGCTGGTCATGACCGTCGCCGGCGGCATCAGCGCGCCGGCCTGAGAGCCTGTCACCTGCTACCTCTCTGCCGTGGTCGGCCCCCTGGAGGCAGGGCGCCCCCTGGATGAAGCCCCTGGCCGCTGACGGCCCGGGGCTTGCTGGTCAATATTTCAGCAGGTTCGCGTCATCCACGGACGCGGACCTTCGGGTTCGGTAGATCGCGGTCAGGATCGCCAGCCCGACTACAACCTCGGCTGCGGCCACCACCATCACGAAGAACGCGATGACCTGGCCGTCGAGGCCGCCGTGCATCCGGGCGAAGGCGACGAACGCCAGGTTGACCGCGTTCAGCATCAGCTCGACGCACATGAAGATGACGATCGCGTTCCTGCGGATGAGCACCCCGACGCCGCCGATGACGAACAGGATCACCGCCAGCGCGACGAAGTGGCCCGGGCTTACCACCGGGCCTCCTCGGGCTCGCTGTCACCGGCGGACTGTCTGTCACCGGGGGACTCCGCGTCGCTCGCGGTGCCTGCGGGCGTGCCGCCGCCGATCGCGCCGGCGGGCAGCTGGCCGCCGTCCTCGCCCCGGCTGGAGATCGCCTGGCTGACCGACAGCGCGGACGTCGACCCGTCTGGCAGCAGCGCGGGCATGTCGACGGCGTTGTGCCGGGCGTAAGTGCCGGGGCCTGGCAGCGGAGCCGGATGACCGCCGGCCACCCGCTGCCGTGCCCTGATCCGCTGCGTCAGCTTCGGGCGGGTGCGCTCCCGGTGCGCGAGCACCATGGCCCCGAGCGCGGCAGTGATCAGCAGCGCGCTGGTGACCTCGAAGGGAAACACGTAGGTGGTGAAGATGAGCGTGGCGAGGCTGCCGACATTCGTCGCGCCGTAGGCCGGCCGGCCGGCGGCGGCCGGGCCGATGACCGCGTGCCCGATCGTCAGGCTGAGCAGCACGAGCAGGCCGATCCCGGCCAGGCCGGCGGCGAGCCGCTGGCCCTTGATCGTCTCCACGATCGAGTCAGCCGACGTCACGCCGACGATCATCAGCACGAACAGGAACAGCATCAGGACGGCGCCGGTGTAGACGATCACCTGGACGAAGGCCAGGAACGGCGCGCCGAGCATCGCGTAGAAGACGGCCAGCGACAGCATTACCACAGCGAGCAGCACAGCGCAGTGCACTGCGCGCCGGGCCACGACCATGCCGAGCCCCGCCGTCACGGAAAGGATGGCCAGCAGCCAGAACGCTATTCCGCGGGCGTTGTCGGCGACACTGGCGGCAACGACGACCGAGGTGCTCATGGTGCTTCTCCGGTTTCCTCGTCAGCCGCCTGACCGGCCGGCGCCGAGCCGCCGAGCAGGTAGTAGTCCTCTTCGGTCTCGCCGAGCCGCATCGGGTGCGGGGGGGCCTCCATGCCCGGCTGCAGCGGCGCGACCAGCTGTTCCTTGGTCCAGATCAGGCTCTCCCTGCTGTCGTCGGCCAGCTCGTAGTCGTTGGTCATGGTCAGTGCCCTGGTCGGGCAGGCCTCGACGCACAAGCCGCACAGGATGCAGCGCAGGTAGTTGATCTGATAGACGCGCCCGTACCGTTCCCCGGGGGAGAAGCGTTCTTCGGCGGTGTTGTCGGCGCCCTCGACGTAAATGGCATCGGCGGGACACGCCCAGGCGCAGAGCTCGCAGCCGATGCATTTCTCCAGGCCATCCGGCCAGCGGTTGAGCTGGTGCCTGCCGTGGAACCGGGGCGCCGTCGGCTCCTTTTCCTCCGGGTACTGGACGGTGTCGACTTTCTTGAACATCTGCCGGAAGGTGACGCCGAACCCCTTGACCGGGTTCAGGAAGTCAGGCATCGGTGACCTCCTTGACAGTGCTGTCGGCCTCGATGATTCCGGCCCCGGCCACCGCGCCGGGGCCGGCGCCGTGGTAGTGCGGCAGGTCCATGGGCGGCACCGGGAAGCCGTGCTCGGCCTCGTCGGCGGCGTCGGCCTCATCCTGCGCCGCGGCCGCGCGGCTCTTGCGCTGCGCGGCCGCGTCGAAGGACCAGATGAGCAGCATCAGCACCACGATGATGCCGCCGGCCACCAGGTACACCGCGACGCCGCCGCCCTGCCGGTGGTAGACCCGGAAGGTCGCGACGATGAGCGTCCAGGCCAGCGCGGCCGGGATGAGCACCTTCCAGCCGAGCGCCATCAGCTGGTCGTAGCGGATCCGGGGCAGCGTCCCGCGCAGCCAGATGAAGCAGAACAGCAGGACCGCGACCTTGCCCAGGAACCATAGCACCGGCCACCAGCCGCTGTTAGCTCCGGACCAGACGGTAATCGGCCAGAACGCCCGCCAGCCGCCGAGGAACAGGGTCACGGCCAGCCCCGAGACGGTGATCATGTTGACGTACTCGGCGAGATAGAACAGCGCGAACTTCAGCGACGAGTACTCGGTGTGGAAGCCGCCGACCAGCTCGCCCTCGCCCTCGGGCAGGTCAAAGGGGAGCCGGTTGGTCTCGCCGACCATGGTGATCAGGTAGATCACGAACGAGGGAAGCAGCAGGATCGCGAACCAGGACGGCCAGTGGAAGATGTCGCCGCCCAGCCGGAACGGGGCGCCGTGCGCCTGGGCCGCGACGATGGAGGTCGTCGACAGCGATCCGGCATACAGGAAGACCGGCACGAAGGCCAGCCCCATGGCGATCTCGTAGCTGATCACCTGGGCGGACGACCGGAGGCCGCCGAGCAGCGAGTACGGCGAGTTGGACGCCCATCCCGCCAGCACGATCCCGTACACGCCCATCGAGCTCATCGCCAGCACCAGCAGGACCGCGACGGGGAGATCGGCCAGCTGCAGCGGGGTGTAGACGCCGAAGATGGAGACGATCGGCCCGAACGGGATGATCGAGAAGCTGATGAACGCGGGGATTGCCGCGACGGCCGGCGCCAGCACGAACAGCAGCTTGTCCACGCCGCGCGGGATGATGTCTTCCTTCAGCGGCAGCTTGATGCCGTCCATCAGCGACTGGAGCAGGCCGAATTTCCCGGCCCGGTTCGGCCCCGGGCGCTGCTGCATCCGGCCGATCACCCGCCGCTCGGCCCAGATCATGAACAGGGTGGTCAGCATCAGGAACGCGAAGATGGCCACGACCTTCAGGAGTATCAGCCACCAGGGCTGATGCCCGAAGCTGTACAGCGTCGGGTCGGCCGGGCCGGCCGCCACGGCGGTCATCGCGCGCTCTGCAGCGTCACGACCGAGCCGTGGCCGGCGCCGAGCTCGGCGCGCACCGCGCAGCCGGCCGAATTGGTCGGCAGCCAGACCACCCGGTTGGGCATGTCAGTGATCTCCACTTCAACGGTGACGGAGCCGCGCCAGGTGGCGACAGTGACCTTGCCGCCTCCCGCCGTCCCGGCTTCCTCGGCCGTCCACGCCGACATTCTCGCGACCGCCCGGCGGGCCGTGCCGGCCAGATTCGGCTCGCCGTCCTGCATGCGGCCGCAGTCGAGGAGATTGTGCCAGGTGGCCAGCAGCGCATGGCCGGGGCCCGGCTGCTGCGGGCCGGCTGGCACCCGCCCGCTAGCGGCCGCCCCGGCGGCGGCCGGCACCGCGGCGCCCAGCCCGGCCAGCTCGCGCCGAGCCGCTGCGGCGTCGGGCAGGCCGAGATGGATATCCATCTCGTCGGCCAGCGAGGCCAGCACCCGCAGATCCGGCTGGGCGGCCGGGACCTGCAGCGCGGGGCCGAACGTGCCCGTCCTGCCTTCCCAGTTCACGAACGTGCCGGCCTTCTCCGACACGGCGGCTACCGGGAACACGACGTCGGCCCGGTCAGTGACCGCGCTGGCCCGCAGCTCCAGGCTGACGACGAATCCGGCGCTTTCCAGCGCCGCCAGCGCCGCCGCGGGGTCGGGCAGATCGGCGGGATCAACCCCGGCGAGCACCAGCGCCTCGATCTCGCCGGCGGCGGCGGCGGCCAGGATCTGCCCGGTGTCGCGGCCCGGCGCGGCCGGCAGCGAGGCGACTCCCCAGGCGCGAGCCAGGTCAGCCCGCGCCGCGTCGTCGGCGACCCGGCGGCCGCCCGGCAGCAGCGTGGGCAGCGCGCCGGCCTCGATCGCGCCGCGCTCGCCTGCCCGGCGGGGGATCCAGGCCAGCTGCGCGCCGGTCTGCCCGGCCAGCTCGGCAGCCGCCGACAGCCCGCCGGCCACCTCGGCCAGCCGCTCGCCGGCGACGATCATCGCGCCGGGCTGGCGCAGCGCGGCCACCGCCGCGCTGGCCGCGTCATCAAGTTCCTGGCCGGCCGCCAGCCGGCTCAGCAGCGCGGCCTCGCCGCCCGGCACGGCGGGCAGCAGCACGCCCGACAGCCGGGCCAGGCCGGGGCTGGCCAGCGCAGCCAGCGAGTATACCGTCATGGCGGCGGCGCGGACCGCCTTGCGCAGCCGCAGGAACACGATGGGGGATTCATCCTGCGGCTCGAAGCCGGCCAGCAGCACGGCGGGCGCCCGCGCCAGGCTGGTGTAGCTGATCGGCATGCCGCGGCCGGCCACCCGGTCAGCGAGGAACCGCGTCTCCTCGGCCGAGTGCGGGCGGGCCCGCATGTCGATGTCGTTGCTCTGCAGCGCCAGCCGGGCGAACTTCGCGTAGGCGTAGGAGTCTTCCAGGGTCAGCCGGCCGCCGGTGAGAACTCCCGCCCGGCCGCGCGCGGCGGTCAGGCCGCGCGCGGCGAATTCCAGCGCTTCCGGCCAGGATGCCGGCTCCAGCACCCCCGCCTCATCGCGGATCAGCGGGACGGCGAGCCGGTCGGGCTGGGTGGCGTAAGTGAAAGCCCAGCGGCCCTTGTCGCAGTTCCACTCCTCGTTGACCTCCGGGTCGTTGCCGGCCAGGCGCCTGGTGACCGCGCCCCGCCGGTGGTCGGTGCGCTGCCTGCAGCCCGATGCGCAGTGCTCGCACACGCTGGGCGTGGATACCAGGTCATACGGGCGGGCCCGGAACCGGTACGAGGCGCCGGTGAGCGCGCCGACGGGACAGATCTGCACCGTGTTGCCGGAGAAGTAGGAGTCGAACGGCACCCCGTCGGCGACGCCGACCTGCTCCTTCGGGCCCCGGTCGAGCAGGTCGATCAGCGGGTCGCCGGCGATCTGCTCGGCGAACCTGGTGCACCGGGCGCACTGGACGCAGCGCTCGCGGTCCAGCAGCACCTGCGCCGACAGCGCGATGGGCTTGGCGAAGGTGCGCTTGGCGCCGCTGAACCTGGTCTCGCCCGCGCCGGTGGACATCGCCTGGTTCTGCAGCGGGCACTCGCCGCCCTTGTCGCACATCGGGCAGTCCAGCGGATGGTTGATCAGCAGCAGCTCCATCACGCCGCGCTGGGCCTTCTCGGCCACCTCGGAAGTCAGCTGGGTCCGGACCACCATGCCGTCGGTGCAGGTCGTCGTGCAGGAGGCGAGCGGCTTGGGCTGCCCGTCCACACTCACCAGGCATTGCCGGCAGGCGCCGACCGGGTCGAGCAGCGGGTGGTCGCAGAACCGCGGAATCTGGATGCCGAGCTGCTCGGCGGCGCGGATCACCAGCGTGCCCTTGGGAACTGTGATCTCGAAGCCGTCGATGGTGACGGCCACCCCGTCCGCGGGCCGGGCGGTCTCCTGACTGGCCTGCACTGTCATCGGGCGGGCTCCCTGGCACTCGGGCTGGCTTGCGGCAGCTCGCCGAAGAGGGTCGAGGCCGCGGGGTCGAACGGGCAGCCTCCCCGCTTCTGGTGCTCGATGTACTCATCCCTGAAATGCCTGATCGATGAGATGACCGGCATGCCAGCGGCGTCACCCAGGGCGCAGAACGCCCGGCCGACTATGTTGTCGCAGATGTCCAGGAGCTTCTCCAGGTCTGCCTCGCTGCCCTCGCCGCGCTCGAGCTGGTCGAGCACCTGCACCATCCAGTAGGTTCCCTCACGGCACGGCGTGCACTTGCCGCAGGACTCGTGCTGGTAGAACTCGGTCCACCGCAGCACGACGCGGACCACGCAGGTGGTGTCGTCGAAAATCTGCAGCGACCGGGTGCCGAGCATTGACCCGGCTGCCGCCACCGACTCGTAGTCAAGCGGCACGTCCAGGTGCTCGGCGGTGAACAGCGGCGTGGACGACCCGCCAGGCGTCCAGAATTTCAGCGCGTGGCCGGCCCGGATGCCGCCGGACAGCTCGAGCAGCTCGCGCAGCGTGGTGCCGAGCGGCGCCTCGTACTGCCCGGGCGTGGTGACGTGACCGGACAGCGAGAAGATCCCGAGCCCCGCGGATTTCGCGGTGCCCATCCCGGCGAACCAGTCCGCGCCGTTCGCCAGGATGTACGGCACGCTGGCGATCGACTCCACGTTGTTGACCACGGTGGGGCAGGCGTACAGGCCGGCGATCGCCGGAAACGGCGGCTTGAGCCGGGGCTGGCCGCGGAAGCCCTCCAGCGAGTCGAGCATTGCCGTTTCCTCGCCGCAGATGTAGGCGCCGGCGCCGGAGTGCACGACGATGTCCAGGCTGAACCCTGAGCCGAGGATGTTGCTGCCGAGGTAGCCGGCGCCGTAGGCCTGCTTCACTGCCAGGTGCAGGCGGCGGATCACGTGCAGCACCTCGCCGCGCACGTAGATGAACGCCTGCCTGGCCCTGATCGCGTAGGCGGCGATCACCATGCCCTCGATCAGCGCCTGCGGGTTCGCCAGCCCCAGCGGGGTGTCCTTGCAGGCGCCGGGCTCGGACTCGTCGGCGTTGACCACCAGGTAATGCGGCTTGCGGTCGCCCTGCGGGATGAATCCCCACTTCACGCCGGTCGGGAACCCCGCGCCGCCGCGGCCGCGCAGCCCGGAGGCCTTCATGATGCCGATGACGTCGTCAGGATGCATCGCCAGCGCCTTGGGCAGCGCCTGGTACCCGCCGGAGCGCAGGTAGGCGCCGAGCAGGAAAGAATCCGGCTCGTCCCAGCGAGCGGTCAGAACCGGGTCGAGAACCGATGTCACTGCTGGCCTCCGTCGCCAGTGCCGGGTTCCGCGGTGCCCGGCTGGCCCTGGCCGGCGTCAGCCGGGCCGGCCTGCCCGCTGCCGGCCTGCGGCGCCGCCGGTCTCCAGCCATGCTCCCGGGCGATCCGCAGGCCGGCCAGCGTCGCCTCGCCGGCGGTATGGCCGCCGGCTGCCTGGTCGTCGGGAAACCCGGCCAGGATCCGGGACGCTTCCTGCCAGCTGCACAGCCGCGGTGCCCCGCGGGTCGGCGAGATCTCGGCCCCGGCCCGCAGCCCGTCAACGAGCTCCCGCGCCCGCTGCGGCGTCATGTTGTCGAAGAACTCCCAGTTCACCATCATGACCGGCGCGTAGTCGCAGGCCGCGTTGCACTCCAGGTGCTCGAGGGTGATCGCGGCGTCCGGGGTGGTCTCGTCGTTGCCGATGCCGAGGTGCTGCTGCAGGTCAGCGAAGATGGCGTCGCCGCCCATCACCGCGCAGAGCGCGTTCGTGCAGACGCCGACGTGATACCGGCCGACCGGCCGGCGCTTGAACATCGTATAGAAGGACACGACCGCCGTGACCTCCGCCTCGGACAGCCCGAGCTGCCCGGCGCAGAACGCGATCCCGTCTGCGGAGACATACCCCTCCTCGGCCTGCACCAGGTGCAGCAGCGGCAGCAGCGCGGAGCGCGGCCGCGGGTAGCGGCCGATGATCTCGGCAGCCTCCGGCACCAGCCGCGAGCGCGCTTCCAGGCTGAGCGCCATTACCTGTCCACTCCTCCCATCACCGGGTCGATGCTGGCGACGGCGGCGATGACGTCGGCGATCATCCCGCCCTCGCACATCGCCGGTGCCGACTGCAGGTTCGTGAACGACGGATCGCGGAAGTGCACCCGGTAGGGCCGGGTGCCGCCGTCGCTGACCGCGTGGCAGCCCAGTTCGCCGCGCGGCGACTCGACGGCCTGGTACGCCTGGCCGGCGGGGACCCGGAAGCCCTCGGTGACCAGCTTGAAGTGGTGGATGAGCGCCTCCATGGACTGGCCCATGATGTGCGCGATGTGGTCCGGCGAGTTGCCCAGGCCGTCTGGCCCGAGCGCCAGCCGGGCGGGCCAGCCGATCTTGGCGTCCTTGATCATCACCGGGTCGTCGGGCGGGCGGGGGCCGGCCAGCCGCTCGACGCACTGCTCGATGATCCGCAGTGACTGGTCCATCTCGTCCATCCGGACCAGGTACCGGCCGTAGGCGTCGCAGCTGGTCTGCACGGGAACGTCGAACTCGTATGTCTCGTAGCCGCAGTAGGGCTGGCTCTTGCGCAGGTCCCAGGGCAGGCCGGTGGAGCGCAGCATCGGCCCGGTAACGCCCAGCGCCATGCACCCGGTCAGGTCCAGGTACGCGATGTTCCTGGTTCTGGCGAGGAAGATCGGGTTGGCGTCGAGGAGAGCGCGTATCTCGCCGAGCTGCCCGGGCATCACGTCCAGGAACTCGCGGATCTGCTCCAGCGCGCCAGGCGGCAGGTCCTGCGACACCCCGCCGGGCCGGACGTAGCCGTGGTTCATCCGCAGCCCGGTGATCAGCTCGAACAGGTCGAGCACCTTCTCCCGCTCGCGCAGCCCGTACAGGAACACCGTCGTGGCGCCGAGCTCCATTCCGAACGGCCCGATCCCCGTCAGGTGCGAGGAGATCCGGTTCAGCTCCATCATCAGCACCCGGATCACGTTGGCCCGGTCCGGGATCCGCTCCTCGATGCCGAGCAGCCGCTCCACGGCCAGGCAGTAGGCGGTCTCGTTGAAGAACGGCGACAGGTAGTCCATCCGGGTGCAGAACGTTACGCCCTGCGTCCACGTCCGGTACTCCATGTTCTTCTCGATGCCGGTGTGCAGGTAGCCGATGACCGGCCGCAGCTCGGTCACCGTCTCGGCGTCCAGGGTCAGCACCATCCGCAGCACGCCGTGCGTGGACGGATGCTGCGGGCCCATGTTGACGACCAGGGTCTCCGTGCTGGTCTCGCCTCGTGCCCGGACGGCATCGACCAGCTGGTCCCAGTCCTCGCCGCCGACTATGTAGACGCGACCTTCTTCTGCGGTACCGGCTGTGGTGGTGCCGCCTGCGGTCGTGCCGCCTGCCGCGGTACTGCCTGCCGCGGTACTGCCCGGGGGGGGCGGACCCCCGGTCCCCCCGCTGGCCCGCGGATCGGCCTGGGCGGTCACTGGTAGGACCTCCGCTCATCGGGCGGCGGAATCGTGGCGCCGCGGTACTCGACCGGGATGCCGCCCAGCGGATAGTCCTTCCGCTGCGGGTGGCCTTTCCAGTCATCGGGCATCTCGATCCTGGTCAGCGCCGGGTGCCCGGTGAAAACGATCCCGAAGAAATCCCAGGTCTCGCGCTCATGCCAGTCGCACGTCGGGTAGACGTCGACCAGCGACGGAATCGTCGGATCCGCGTCGGGCGCCGCCACCTCCAGCCGCAGCCGCCGGTTGTGGGTGAGCGAGACCAGGTGATAGACGGCGTGCAGCTCGCGGCCGATGTCCACGGGGTAATGCACGCCCGACACCCCGGTGCACAGCTCGAATGCCAGAGCCGGGTCATCGCGCAGCCGCCGGGCGACCTCAGGCAGGTGCTCGCGCCGCACGTAGCAGGTCATCTCGCCGTTCGCCACGATCACCCGCTCGACCGCGTCGCCGAAGCTCCCGCCGGCCTGCTGCAGCGAGCCGGCCAGCCGGTCGGCGACCTCGTCGAAATAGGACCCGTAAGGCCGCGGGCTGGACAGCGCGGGCGCGCGCCTGATCCGCAGCCCGCCGTAGCCGGAGGTGTCGCCGGTCGTGTTCGCGCCGAACATCCCGGTGCGCACCACCTGCTCGGCGAGCCGCTCGTGCCCGGCAAGCGCTGCCTGGTCGGGGCCCTTGTCACCGGGCGCTGCCTGCCCGGTCACTCGTGCCCCCCGGACTGCAGCCCGGACATCAGCGGCAGCCGCCGCAGCCTGGCCTGCTCGAGCTCGGTGACCTGCCGCTCGCGGTTGACCCCGAGCTTCATGTTCTGGATCTTGTCGTGCAGCTTCACGATGGCATCGAGCAGCATTTCCGGCCGGGGCGGGCAGCCGGGCAGGTAGATGTCGACCGGGACGATATGGTCGACGCCCTGCAGAATCGCATAGTTGTTGAACATCCCGCCGCTCGACGCGCAGACCCCCATCGAGATGACCCACTTGGGGTCGGCCATCTGGTCGTAGATCTGCCGCAGCACCGGCGCCATCTTCTGGCTCACCCGGCCGGCCACGATCATCAGGTCGGCCTGGCGCGGGGTATTGGACGCGCGCTCCATGCCGAACCTGGCCAGGTCGTGCCGGGGCCCGCCGGTGGACATCAGCTCGATCGCGCAGCAGGCCAGGCCGAAGGTGGCAGGCCAGACCGAGCTCTTGCGGGCGTAGCCGGCCAGCTTCTCGACCGAGGCCAGCAGCACGCCGCCGGGCAGCTTCTCCTCAAGACCCATGACCTAATCCCATTCCAGCCCGCCGCGGCGCCAGACGTAGGCGTAGGCGACAAGGACCGTGGCTATGAACGTGACCATCTCGACCAGCCCGAAGGCCCCCAGCCGGTCGAAGGCGACCGCCCACGGGTAGAGAAAGATGATCTCGATGTCGAACACGATGAAGAGCATCGCGGTGAGGTAGTACTTGACCGGGAAGTGCACGCCGGCCAGCTTCGGGGTCGGCTCGATGCCGCACTCATAGCTCTCGAGCTTGGCCCTGTTCCACCGCTTGGGGCCGGCCAGCGAGCCCATGATCAGCGAGCCGACCGCGAACACGGCCGCCAGTGCCGCGAGCACCAGGATCGGCACATAGCCGCTCATGCCGTAGCACCCCCTTGATATCGGGGCGCCGCAGCGCAGCGCCGCGGCGTCATCTTTCTGCTATGCCGCCGGCGTCATCTTAGACACCGCATTCACGAGGCGATCCACCGCGTCGCCACCGCGGGTCTCGGTCAGGTTGCCGAGGAACTTCATGGTGAAGCGCATCACCGCCGGGCGCTTGACGCCATGGCGGGTCGCGAACCTCATGAACTTCGGGTTGCCGATCAGGTGCACGAAGGCGCGCCCCAGTGTGTAGTAGCCGCCGTAGGCGTCCCGCAGTGCCGCGGGGTAGCTCTGCAGGACGCGCTCGGCACTCGCCGCGGTGGGCCGGGCCAGTGCCTGTATTATCACCCGCGCGACGGTCTCACCCGATTCGAGGGCATACGCGATTCCCTCGCCATTGCACGGATTGATCATCCCGCCCGCATCGCCGGCCAGCAGCAGCCCCCTGGTGTAGTGCGGGGTCCGGTTGAACCCCATCGGCAGCGCCGCTCCCCTGACCGGCTGGGTCCGGTTCTCCTCGGTGAGGCCCCACTCCGCGGGCATCGCGGCAAGCCAGCGGCGCAGCAAGCCGCGGTAGTCGATGTTCTGGAACGCCTTCGAGGTGTTCAGCAGGCCGAGACCCACGTTGCTCGTGCCATCGCCCATGCCGAAGATCCAGCCGTAACCAGGCAGCAGCTGATCACCGTCCCACAGGTCCAGCCACGCTTCGAGGTAGTCGTCGTCGTGCCGCGGGCTGTCGTAGTAGGTGCGCACCGCCACCCCGAGCGGGCGGTCGTCCCGCCTGCGCAGGCCCATGGCGACCGACAGCCGCGAGGAGTTGCCGTCGGCAGCGATGATCACCCGGGCGCGAAACTCCCGCTGCGCCGATGCCGCGGCGGCGCTGGCGTCTTCCGCGCCGGCCGGCGGCGCGGTGACCCCGATGATCCGCCCGGTGCGGTCATCGAGCAGCGGGCCAGTGACGTTGACGCCCTCAAGCAGCCGGGCGCCGGCCTTCTCCGCGTGCCGGGCCAGGATCTCGTCAAATTCGAGCCTGGTGCGCACCAGGCCGTAGCCGGGGAAGCTGGACAGGTCCGGCCAGGGCAGCTCGATGCGGCCGCCGCCGCCGATGATCCGCAGGCCCTTGTTCCTGAGCCAGCCGTCGCTTTCGGCGGTCGGCACGCCCATGCCCGCCAGCGCCTTGACCGCGCGGGGGGTCAGCCCGTCGCCGCAGACTTTCTCCCGCGGGAACCGGGTCTTCTCCAGCACCAGGACGTCCAGGCCCGCAGTGGCGAGGTAGAAAGCGGCCGCGGAGCCTGCCGGACCTGCGCCCACGATGATGACGTCGGCGATGTCGCCGCGCCCGGGCACGGCGGCATGGCCGGCGCGCGCGGCATGGCTGGCCTTGCTGGGATCGCCTGGGGCCAAGTCCGGCGTGCCTGCGGGGCGAACTTGCTCGGTCACGGACCCGTCCTGACTATCTTGTGAACGCCTTCACAAGTATCTTCGTGCAGTCTAGTCCGTCGGCCCGGGCTGCGCGGCGCCGCCCTGCGCCGCCGGGCTGACGGCGCCGCCTGCGCGGCGGATCACCGCGGCAGGCCGTGCTTCCTGGTGGCGACGTGCAGCGCGACAACGCCGAGGCTCAGGTTCCGCCAGCGGACCGCTGACCAGCCGGCCGCGGCGATCTGGCCGGCCAGCTCCCGCTGACCCGGCCAGTCCCTGATCGATTCCGCCAGGTAGTCGTAGGCCTCGGCATTGCCGCAGAGCCGGCGGGCCACGGCCGGCAGCGCCGCGGCCAGGTACCGCTGGTAGATCGCATCGGGGCCGCGGCGCGGCAGGTGACTGAACTCGCAGACGACCAGCCGTCCGCCTGGCCTGGCGACCCGGAGCATCTCGGCCAGCGCCCGGTCGGCGTCGGCCACGTTACGCAGCCCGAAGGAGATGGTGACCGCGTCAAACGATTCACTCCGGAACGGGAGTTCCAGTGCATCACCGGCGACGAAGCTGACTCCCGGCGCGGGCCTGCGTGCCCCGACGGCCAGCATCCCGAGCGAGAAGTCACACGCGACGGCGCGGGCGCCGGCTCCGGTGAAAGATCGCGACGAGGTGCCCGTGCCCGCGGCCAGGTCCAGCACGACCGCGCCAGGCCCGGCAGAGACCGCCCGGGCTACCGCCCGGCGCCAGAGCCGGTCCTGGCCGAGCGAGAGTGTGTCGTTCAGCAGGTCATAGCGCTCGGCGACCTTGTCGAACATCGCCGAGACGTCGCCGGGTCTCTTATCGAGCTGGGCACGGGCCATGGTGTCAGCCGGAATCGGTAATCATCGCCGCGCCGACAGTGGCGCTGGTCGCCTCGTCGATAAGGATCAGCCCGCCGGTCATCCGGTTGCGGTTATAGGGATCGCAGAACACCGGCTGGGTCAGCCGCAGCGTGACCCGGCCGATCTCGTTGAGGCGGAGCTGGACGGCGCTCTCATCGCGGTGCAGGGTGTTGACGTCAAGCCGGTAGTGCAGGTCGCGGACGATGGACTTGACGGTCCTGGTGGTGTGCTTGGCGACCAGCCGGCTGTGCGGCGTCAGCGGCCGTGCGTCCGTCATCCAGCACACCATCGCCTCGACGTCCTGCGTGACCTGCGGCTGATTGTGCGGGCGGCAGATCATGTCGCCGCGGGAGACGTCGAGATCGTCGGCGAGCAGCAGGGTCACCGACATCGGCGCGAAGGCCTCGGGCACCGGGCCGGCCGGGCCGTCAATGCGCTGGATTGTCGTGGTCAGGCCGGACGGCAGGTGCATCACCTCGTCGCCGGGCTTGAGGATGCCGCCGGCCACCTGGCCGGCGTAGCCGCGGTAGTCGTGCAGCTCCGGGTCAGTTGCCTGATGTGGCCGGATGACGTACTGCACGGGGAACCTGACGTCGATCAGGTTGCGGTCCGAGGCGATGTGCAGGTGCTCAAGATGATGCAGCAGGGACGGCCCGTCGTACCAGGGCATATTGGCCGAGCGCTGGACGACGTTGTCGCCATGCAGCGCGGAGATCGGGATGAAGGTGAGATCGCCGATCTCTAGTTTCGCCGCGAAGTTAGTGAATTCCTCCATGATGCTGTCGAATACCGCCGCGTCGTAGCCGACGAGGTCCATCTTGTTGACCGCCAGCACCAGGTGCGGCACCCGCAGCAGGGTGGCCAGGAAGGCGTGCCGCCTGCTCTGCTCGGTGAGCCCGTTGCGGGCGTCGACCAGCACGATCGCCAGGTCCGCCGTCGACGCCCCGGTCACCATGTTCCGGGTGTACTGGATGTGGCCGGGGGTATCGGCGATGATGAACTTGCGCCGCGGCGTGGCGAAGTAGCGGTAGGCCACGTCGATGGTGATGCCCTGCTCCCGCTCGGCCCGCAGGCCGTCGGTCAGCAGCGCGAGGTTCGTGTACTCCTCGCCGCGTTCCCGGCTGGTGCGCTCCACCGAGGCGAGCTGGTCCTCGAAAATGGCCTTGGAGTCATACAGCAGCCGTCCGATGAGGGTGCTCTTGCCGTCATCAACCGAGCCGGCCGTCGCCAGCCGCAGGATGTCCATGTGCCTGTCCCCGTCGGCCGGCCCAGCGCCGGAGCCGGCAGCCGTGGCCGTCATCAGAAGTAGCCCTCTCGCTTGCGGTCTTCCATCGCGGCCTCGCTGGCCCGGTCGTCCGCGCGTGTCTGGCCGCGCTCGGTGATCCGGGTCGCCGCGATCTCGCTGATCACCTCGGCGATGCTGACGGCCGTGGACTCCACCGCTCCGGTGCAGGTCATATCCCCCACCGTGCGGTACCGGACCGAGGTCTCGAACACCGGCTCGTCCTCGGTCCGGTCCACGAACGAGCTGTCAGCCAGCAGGATCCCGTCGCGCTCGAATACCTTCCGACGGTGCGCGAAGTAGATGGCGGGAATCTCCAGCCGCTGGCTCTCGATGTAGTGCCATACATCCAGCTCGGTCCAGTTCGACAGCGGGAACACCCGGATGTGCTCGCCCCTGCGGATCCGGGTGTTGTAGATGCTCCACAGCTCGGGGCGCTGGGCCTTGGGGTCCCACTGGCCGAACTCGTCCCGGAAGGAGAACACCCGTTCCTTGGCGCGGGCCTTCTCCTCATCCCGGCGCGCGCCACCGAACACCGAGTCGAACCGGTGCTCGGTGATCGCATCGAGCAGCGTTGTCGTCTGCAGCCGGTTGCGGCTGGCCCACCGTCCCGTCTCCTCGGCCGCCTTGCCGGCGTCAATGGTTTCCTGCACCGAGGCTACGATCAGCCGGACACCGAGCTCGGCGGCCCTGCGGTCGCGGAACTCCAGCACCTCGGCAAAATTGTGCCCGGTGTCGACGTGCATCACCGGGAAGGGGATCCGGGCCGGCGCGAACGCCCGCTCGGCCAGCGCCAGCATCACGATGGAGTCCTTGCCGCCCGAGAACAGCAGTACCGGCCGCTCGAATTCGGCGGCGACCTCCCGCATGATGTGGATCGACTCGGCCTCCAGGACGTCGAGCTGGGACAGCAGGTAGTCGGAAAGGGCGACTGGCATAGCGGAACTCCGGATCGTCGGCGTCAATAGGTCAGGTGGCGCTGCCGGATCCGGCTTTACTCTGGGCGCTGCTGCCGCGAGCTGATCGCCGCCAGCAGCACGCCGGCAAGCTCGGCCGGACAGATAAGGATATCCGGCAGCGACGGGTCCGGGCGGTTGTACACCAGCTTCGAGCCGTCGATCCTCGAGGCGTGCAGCCCGCGGGCCAGCGCGACGGCCACCGGGGCAGCCGAGTCCCATTCGTACTGGCCGCCGCTGTGCACATAGGCGTCGGCAGCGCCCGTGATCACCGCGGCGGCCTTCGCGCCGGCCGAGCCCAGCGGGACGAGCTCGGCGCCGAGCTGGCCGGCGAGCGCCACCGCGATCGCCGGCGGCCTGGACCGGCTGACCAGCAGCCGCAGCTTCTGCCGCGGCGCGGCTGCCGGGCCGCCGGGAGTCCCCCCCGGAGCCTGCTGCCGCGGCCGGGCCGAAGACCGGCGGGCGTCGTCGGCCTGGCCGGCCGCCGCACCGCCCCGCGCCCGGGGCTCGGCCGTGGACACAGTCATGCCCCGGGCAGGCAGCGCCACCGCGCCCGCGGTCAGCTCGCCCTCGTCCCAGAGCGCGACGTGCACCGCCCAGTCGGTGCGGCCCGGCTCGCCGAATTCCCGCGTTCCGTCCAGCGGGTCCACGATCCAGACCCGGCTGGCGGACAGTCTGGCCGGATCGTCGCGGCCCTCCTCGGAAAGCAGCGCGTCCGCCGGGCGCTTGCGGGCCAGCTGCTCAGCGAGGAACTCATGGGACTGGCGGTCCCCGTCGCGGCGCAGGCGCGCGGCGTCGCCGTCACCGCGAGCCCGGCGCAGCGCGAGCAGCCGCTGTCCCGCGGCGTCGGCAAGATCGCGGGCAAGCAGATGGTCATCGTCGAACGTCACGCAAGCTCCACACCTCGGACTGACTCCGCACCTGGACTGGGCCGCCGGACCGACGTGGGCAGCCGGACTGGCACCGGACAGGCAGATTAGTACGCGCCGGAACCGTGCGCGACTGCCGCGCAGGTCTTCCACAAGATCTGCAAGTCGAGCACGAAAGACCAGTTCTCGACATAACGCAGGTCGAGCCGCACCGCCTCTTCCCACGACAGGTCGGACCGGCCGTTAACCTGCCACAAGCCGGTGAGGCCCGGCTTGACGACGAGCCGGCGCCGGACATGGTCACCGTACAGCGCCGCCTCCTCCGGGAGCGCGGGACGCGGCCCGACCAGCGACATGTCGCCGAGCAGAACGTTGAGCAGCTGCGGGAGCTCATCGGCCGACCAGCGGCGCAGCCAGCCGCCGACGGTCGTTACCCGCGGGTCGTTGCGGATCTTGAAGAGCACTCCGTCGTGCTCATTGCTGCCGGCGAGCTGCGCTTTGCGCTCCTCCGCGTCCAGCACCATCGTGCGGAACTTGTAGACGGTGAAGGTCCGGCCGTCCTTGCCTATCCTGGTCTGCCGGAACAGCGCGGGGCCGCCGTCGGCGAGCCTGATCAGCAGCGCCACGCCCATGAGCAGCGGGGCGGCGAGCAGCAGCGCGGACAGGGCGAACACCTTGTCGAAGCCCGACTTCACCGCCCGCCGGAAGCCGGTGAATTCCGGGTGGTCGAGGTGCAGCAGCGGCAGCCCGGCGACCGGCCTGATCGTCGTCCGGGGCCCGGCTACGTCCAGCAGCGCAGGCGCGACGCACAGTTCGGTGCCCGTCTTCTCCAGTGCCCAGGCCAGCTCGCGCAGCCGCATGCCGCTCATCTCGGGACAGGCCAGCACCGCCACGGTGTCGGCGTCGAACCGCTGCGCGGCGTCGGCAACGCCGCCCATGCCGGCGATCGCCGGGACTCCGACGATGCGGCCCTGCTGCTCCGTGGCCCCGGCGACGCACGCCGCCACCACGGACAGTCCGTGATAAGTCTCGCGGCGCAGCACGGTGGCCAGGTCGGCGATGACGGTCGCGTGGCCGACGACCACGACCCGCCGCATGCAGCTGCCGAGCCTGCGGAACCTGTGCAGCCGTTTGCGCAGGGCGAACCTGGCCAGCAGGTCGAGCAGCGTCGCGGCCGGCAGCGCGATGACCACGTACCCGCGGGCGATTTCGGCCTTGCCGACGTAGGACAGGATGGCGACGCCCGCGGTCAGGCAGATTCCGGCGTTCAGAACCCGCCGGAACTCGTCGGTTCCCACGCCGATGAACCGGCAGTCATATCCGCCGGCCAGCCAGACCGCGAGGAGCCAGAGCAACGGCAGCACCAGCGACAGGAACAGGTAAGGGCCAGGCAGCTGGCCGTCAAAGCGCAGCTGGAACGCGAGCAGGCCGGCCGCAAGCGCGCACATGCCGTCCGCCACTACAGCTAGGCGCAGGTATCGGCTGGTCCACGCTGCGGACGTCTGCGCGGCGAGTCGCGCGACGACGTGGTCGGTCCGGCGGCTGCCGCTGATGGCGGTATCGCCGGCCACCGGCGCATCGCCCTTCCCCGCTGCACTTCCCGCTGCCACGGTCCCCCCCGCGTGAGCAGTCGCCCGGCCACCTGGTCTGCGCCGCGCGAGCACTGTAGAGACGCCTGACCAAACCGGGCGGTTGACATCGAATAGCCACGTTTAGCACGTTGAAGGCGATCTTAGGCCAGATGCCATCGATAGGTAACAGGCAGGACACCTGCTTCCCGCAGGTCAGGGGGCATCTGCGCAGGATGCTGGGTGGCTGGTCACGAGTCGGCGGGCGTGTGAAACTCGTTCTGCGCGGCCCGCAAGCCGTGTCGCAGCAGGGTTTCCACCGCGTCCGCGCATCGTGCCAGCAGCCGCGGCAGGTGCTCCCGCTCGGCGGCCGAAAAATCTTGCAAAACAAAGTCCGCCGGGTCGATCCGGCCGGGTGGCCGGCCGATGCCCAGCCGGACCCGGAAATACTCGCGCGTGCCCAGCGCGGCGGTCAGCGACCGGAGTCCGTTGTGGCCGTTATCGCCGCCGCCTAGCTTGAGCCTGATCGCGCCGAACGGGATGTCCAGCTCATCGTGCAGCACGACGAGGCGGTCCGAGGGGATCTTGTAGAAGCTGCGGAGAGCCGCGACGGGCCTGCCCGACAAGTTCATGAACGTCATCGGTTTGGCGAGGACGACAGGGACGCCGGCCAGTCTTCCGGTCGCCACCCGGGCACGCGAGCGATCCCGGCGCGGCCGCATGCCCATCCGGGCGGCGAGCTCGTCGGCGGCCATGAACCCTGCGTTGTGCCGGTTGCCGGCGTAATGCGGACCCGGATTGCCGAGCCCGGCGATCAGCCAGCGTTCCTCGGCCATGCAGGGCTCATCTCGGGTCACGGCTCATCTCAGGTCACGCGCCCCGTGCCGCCGGGCGCGTGACCTCATTCCGCCGGGGGTCAGCAGGACGGCCAGGTCAGCCAGACTCCTCGGCAGCAGCTTCCGGCCCGCGTTCCGGCGCCGGCGCCGGGGCTTCCGGCACGGCAGCGGCTCCTTCCGCCGCCTCGCCCGGCTCGCCGAGCTCGGCCGCCACCTGCTCGGCGGTCGGCGAAGCCAGCACATGCAGCACGAGGATCTCGGGTTCGACGGCGAGCGCGACCCCCGCCGGCAGCCTCAGATCGGCGGCATGGACCGACTCGCCGATCTCCATGCCCTCGACGCTGACCTCGATGCCCCGCGGGATATTCGTCGCCTCGGCCTCCACGGCGACCTGGACCAGCTGCTGGTCCAGCATCCCGTCCGGAGCGACCTCGCCGGTGATGGTGACCGGAATCTCGACGGTCACCTTCTCGCCCCTGCGGACCATGATCAGGTCGACATGCTCGACAGAGCCCTTGATGGCGTTCCGCTGGACGGCTTTGGGCAGCGCGAGCTGGCTGCCGCCCGCCAGGCCCTCGAGCCGGATCAGCACGTTGGCGGTCCGCAGTGCCAGCAGCACCTCGTGACCGGGCAGGCTGACGTGCCGCGGCTCGGTGCCGTGACCGTACAGGACGGCGGGGACCCTGCCCGCGCGGCGCTCCCTGCGGGCCGGGCCCTTGCCGAACTCAGTGCGCGGCGCGGCGGGAATGCGGACCTCGGGCACGGCGGCGCTCCTTGCAACCTCAGATCTAGCGGACTCAAGTGGTCCCCCGCATCCCCGGGCATGCCGGCAGGCGGGATAGCTCCGGTACCCCGGAGAACCACCCGAAGTCTAGCCGACCGCGGACGGCAGCGTCCCCCGCCGGGCGCGTCCCGGCCGCCGGCTTAGCTCTGACCGTCGAACAGGCTGGTCACCGAGCCGTCGCTGAATACCTCGCTGATCGCCCTGGCGATCAGCGGCGCGATCGACAGCACCGTGAGCTTGTCGAATCGCTTGTCATCCGGGATCGGCAGCGTGTTAGTGACGATGATCTCGCTGATGCGGGAGTTCTTCAGCAGATCCACCGCCGGGCCGGACAGGACGCCGTGCGTTGCCGTGACGACCACCTGGGCCGCGCCCTGCTCGAAGAGCGTCTCGGCCGCGTTCGCGATCGTGGCGCCAGTGTCGATCATGTCGTCGACCAGGACGCAGGTGCGGCCGGCCACCTGGCCGACGACCTCAAGGATCTTGACCCGGTTGGCCACGTCCGGGTCGCGGCGCTTGTGAATGATCGCAAGCGGGCAGCCGAGCCGGTCAGTCCACCGCTCGCAGACGCGGACCCGGCCCGCGTCCGGCGCCACCACGGTTACCCGGGGCAGGTCCAGCCGGCCTTCAATGTAGGTGGCGAGGATCGGCAGCGCGAAGAGGTGGTCGACGGGACCGTCGAAGAAACCCTGGATCTGCGAGGTGTGCAGGTCCACGGCCATGATCCGGTCGGCGCCCGCGGTCAGGAAGAGGTCGGCCATCAGCCGCGCCGAGATCGGCTCCCGGCCCCGGCTCTTCTTGTCCTGCCTGGCATAGCCGAAGAACGGGGCGACCACGGTGATCCGCTTTGCCGAGGCGCGCTTGAGCGCATCTACCATGATCAGATGTTCCATGATCCACTGGTTGATCGGCGCGGTGTGGCTCTGCAGCACGAACGCGTCGGAGCCCCGGACCGACTCAAGGAAGCGGACGAAGATCTCGCCGTTGGCGAAGTCGTACAGCGTTGTCGGCGTCGGCTCGATGCCGAGGCAGCCGGCTATCTCGGCGCTGAGCTCGGGATAGGCCCGGCCGGAGAAGAGCATCATTTTCTTCTCGCCGGATGCGGTAATGCCGGTCACTGCGGCTGCTCTCCCTCGGGTCGCGGCACGGAGGTCGGGCCGCTGCCGGCGGCCCGACCTCCGGCCTCCAGCCTGGTCCCTGGCGTCAGGTACGCGAACGGGCCGACGCTGGCACCCTCGCCGACGACGGCGGACTCGCAGACTGACTGAATGACCGTGGCGCCAGCTGCCACGGTGGTATCGCGGAGCAGGCAGCCAGGCCCCACATGCGCCCCTGCGGCCACCACCGTATGGCCCTCCAGCTGTGTGGCGGGCTCGATCCGCGCGCCGGCCTCCAGGGTGACCCCGACGTCCACCCAGGTGCTGGCCGGATCAACGACCGTCACGCCGGCACCCATCCACGATCCGATCAGCCGCTCGTTCATGATCCGCCGGGCCCGTGCCAGCTGGAGCTGGTCATTGACGCCCAGAACCTCGTCGAAATCCGCGCACCGGACCGTCGCGACCGGATAGCCGTCGCCGCGCAGGATCGCGGCGACGTCGGTGAGGTACTCCTCGCCCTTGGCGTTGTCCGTCGGCACCCGCTTGATCGCGTCAGCCAGCATGTCACCGTCGAATGCGTACATGCCCGAGTTGATTTCCTGGATCGAGCGCTGCTCGGGGCTGGCGTCTGCCTGCTCGACGATCGCGGCAAAGGAGCCGCCAGGATCCCGCACGATCCGGCCGTAACCGGTCGGGTCGGTCGCCACCGCTGTCAGCGCGGTCACTGCCGCGCCAGTGGCAGCATGCCCGGCCACCAGCTCGGCGAGCGTCTCGCCGCGCAGCAGCGGCGTATCCGAGTAGGTGACAACCACGGTTCCGTGGATCATGCCCACCGCCTCGATCACGGTGCGGACCGCATGGCCGGTTCCGCCGCGACGCGTCTGCACCACGATCTGGGCGTCCGGCGCATGCTCGGCCAGATAGCCGGCGACCTGGCCGCGGCCGTGTCCCACGACGACAACCAGCCGGGCTGGCTCAAGCTCGCGAGCGGCAGCGATGACGTAGCCGAGCATTGCCCGGCCGCACACCTCGTGCAGCATCTTGGGCGCGGACGTCTTCATCCGCGTGCCTTCGCCCGCCGCGAGGATGATGACGGCGGCCGGACCGCTAGCGCTCACTCGGCTCGGCTCCTCGGTATCGCTGCAGGCCGCGGGCGGTCGCTCGCCTGGCGGATTACGGTCCCGACTCCCGCAGGATACCGCCAGGGCAACTGGGCGGAGCCCCGTCGGCCCATCGGGATCCGCCGCTGACCGCAGGACCCGTCCCTCAGTCCGGGCAC
>Ga0335081_10002271_pt1 | contig 30231 bp, 29 predicted proteins | sample Lox_Sample_35_FD_206713 | JGI IMG/M metagenome (GOLD analysis project Ga0335081, IMG submission 206713) | Soil microbial communities from Loxahatchee National Wildlife Refuge, Florida, United States - Lox_Sample_3.5 | ecosystem: Environmental > Terrestrial > Soil > Wetlands | place: USA...
CAGCGGACAAGGTCGCTTTCTTTGCCAGGCTGAGTCTAACTGCAATCCGGTTGGTCATGATGGCCTCGATTCTCTTCCTGAGATTGGCTCCCGTCACCCCCGACACGCAGCGCAATGGTGATTCCAGGTAAACCTCGCAAATTTTGAGAATGCCTTCGGCGTATACTTGCGGCTTGCTGCCCATCAGCAGCACCTCCTCATCGCACGCAGCCTCCCGTTCCTCCATCAGGCGCGCTCCCAGCCACCACACCAGGGGATAGAACCAGAACAGAGCTTCCACACCCATGTGAATGGCGGTAGCCAGATTGTCGCGCCGGCGTACGTGACACATTTCGTGTGCCACAATCGCTTCCAACTGGGCCGGCGTCAGGCGATCGGTGATACCAGTGGGCAGCAGCAGGACAGGCCGGCGAACGCCGAAAACCCCGGGCTCCGCGAATGCGGGTGAGGCCATCACGTTAATGCCGATGGGCAGAACTAGGGGCGACGCCGTGCGGAGCGCCAACCGAAGACCGCGCCACCGCCGCCACCAAGAGAAAACGAGTGTGGCGGACCCAATCGCCCACAGGACGTACAGAACAGTTGGAATCCAGCTCACCAGTAGACTTCCGGCCGCTACCCGTGACGTCGCGAGCGGGGCTGGCACGGCAAAAGGGCGGCTGGCCTCCTCGATTACATTCGATAGTGAGGGCGTAATCGCGGCTGACGTCTGCCATGCAAAACATCTACCTGCGTCCACCAGCAGGGAAAAGGGAATGAGAAACTTCACGGAGGCCGCGAGCCAAAGCCAGTACCGCGTTTGCGCTCGATTGTTCCGCAACGCAAGGGTCAGAAGGGCCGCGGCGGCCGCAAACAAGGTCGATTGCCACAAGTGGTTGGCCAAATACGGAAGCTGGCTCGGGATCATTGGCTCTTATCCTTTCTGGCGAGATCGCGCAGGGCCTTTTGGGCCTCACGCACCTCATCTCGCGTGAGCTTTCCGGAATCGATCAGGTGCGTAACGATGGGAAGAGCCCGGCCGCCAAACAGGCCGACCAGTTCGTCGACCATTCGGTGTTGCACCAAGTTGCGGGAAATCAAGGGCTCAAATACATGGGCGTTGCTGATCTTCCTGGCCCGCCGCACAGCCTTTTTCCACTCCAGGCGATAAACGACCGTCTGCACGGTTGTATACGCCGGCCTGTGTTTTTCGGGGAATGCTTCCTGCAACTCGCGAATGGAAGATGGCCCCTTGTTCCAGAGCGTCTCCATGATCCGGAGCTCCAGGCCGCTTAGTTTCGGCGAGGGCATAGCAGACCCGCTCTACTACATAATGCTGTAGTATACAAGCGACGCTCCCGGGCCCTCAACTTCAAGGTCTCTATTTGGACCGGGCAACGGGGGAAGCGGCCGCAACAAGCGGGTACACGATCTCCCAAATCCGCCCACGCCGGGGCGCCGTCAAGATCTTATAATCGAACCTGGGTTTCTGCCATGCCGCCTGTCATCGATCCAAACCTTCTGAAACTGGTCGATTCCACGCTAAAGACGCCGGCGATAGCATCTTCTCTGTCCCTGCATTTGCCTCAGCTGCGAATCAGCCTGGCAGACATTGTATTCGCGCCCGGGTCGAACCGCGTAATGATGTTGAGCTCGAAGGCCAAACAGATCGATCCAAAGCGGGAGATCGAGTTTGCCAACCTGATCTGCAACTCAGAGAGCAGCCATATTCTATTGACCGGCATGACCGAGGCAATTGATGGGGTCGCGATTGAGCGAAAGCAGTTCGTGCAACTCAAGGACCGGACAGGCGCCGATTACAATGCCTCGAGGGCCATGCCCGTTGACGAGTTCATCAAGGTGTGGGGCAAGACTCGCGGATGGAACGGCATTGAGTTGTATGTCAGAACGCAAGCTCCCATCGCGGAAGTACGGACCCGTTGGTTTATGCGCGGTGTTCAGCCGGAAATCGACCCGAGACGGCACTTGGCCACAAGCCAGATCGTCCGCGTAGTCGCGTATGGGGCCGACGGCTCGACAGAGTTACCCTGCCAGACTGCCACGTGGACGGCGGCCGGTGGCCCTGTTTGACAAGCCTACGCGCAAAGCGTGAAGCGCGGGTCCAAGGATGAAAATACGCGTAGAGTGCTACGCCGGCTATAAAGCCGACGAACGGCCCGTTCGGTTCCACCTGGGCGACCGCGATTACTCTGTCGAAGATGTCCTGGACCAGTGGTATGGCATGGAGGACACCTATTTCAAAGTACGGGCGGATGATGGCGATGTTTACATTCTCCGGAAACACATCCCCACGGACTGCTGGTATCTCGAGGCGTTTCGAAGAGAGATCCGAAGCTGACCAGCGTTGGGCTCCGGGGATCTGCGCCGTGCCTCGTGCCGCTTGTAAGGTTAATTCGCCGGCCGCCCGACGGCGAGAAGAACTTCCACATTCGGGGGTCCAAGAGCGCTGAATGGATGTATACAATTGCACCGGGAAGCCAATCGGACAGTCCAGGCTGAACGGAGGACTCATCGGACCGAGGGGATCGTGAGGGGAGAAGAAATCATGAGATACCTCGTAAATGTGTCTTGCCTCTGTGCCGTAGTGTTGAGCGGCCCTTTCGGTCAGGGTGATCGCGGAACGATCACGGGAACCGTAACCGACCAGTCCGGGGCCGTCGTGGCGGGCGCCAAAGTGAGCGCGGAGAACGCTGCCACCCATAACCTGGTCGAGACCGTTTCGATCCCTACGGGGAATTTCACGTTGGCCCAATTGCCGGTCGGAACGTGGAACGTTGCCGTCGAGGCCCCGGGATTCAAGCGGTTTACATCGGTGAACAACACGATTGAAGTCGCGCAGACCACCCGCGTAGACGCCAAACTGGAAGTCGGCGCTAATTCCGAGACCATCGCCGTGCAAGCGGACGCAGTGGCCATCAGAACGGAAGGGGCCGACATCACGACCACGGTGGACAATCAGCTCTTTGTCGAGCTTCCCATTCAGTGGTCGAATGGCTTTTGCGGAAACCAGGCAGTGCGAAACCCGCTTTCTGTGGCATAGATTCTGCCTGGCATGGGCGGCGGCACGAGTTACTTTAACTCGCTCGGACTAAACTAACCGGTGGCGGCGCCTCCATCAATGGAGCGCCAACCTCTACGTTCAAGGCACTGGTGGATGGACAGGACAGCACCCATCTGTACACGCCGTCGTTCTTCTTTTACCAGCAGCCATCAGTCGAAGCTCTGGAAGAAGTCAGTCTCTAGCCCGGGAACTATGCGGCGGAGTTCGGCCAAGCCCAGGGGGATCTATAACTTCACGGCAAAGTCCGGCACCAACCAGTATCACGGAGGCCTTTTCTATCGTCTTACGAACGAGGACTTGAACGCCCACCAGCCCTACACGGGATCCCGCAGTCCCAGCCAGCAAAACAATTTCGGCGGCACCTTTGGTGGCCCTGTCTGGATTCCGCGTGTTTATAACGGTCACAATCAGACCTTCTTCTTCTTTTCATTCGAAGGATTCCGCTCGGTTCTTCCGGTCCCTTCCTCGGGGACGTTCACCACGGTTCCGAATGCGAACGATATGGTCGGGAATTTCGCGGCGGACCTGGGTGCGCAGGTTACGTGCGGGGGTGGTCCTTGCAAAGACGCCTTGGGAAATGCCTTAGTTGCGGGTGAAATCTTCGATCCGAGGGCGCTTGCAGCGGACGGCTACACCAGGTTCCCGTTCCCGGGAAATATCATTCCGATGAGCCGGATGGATCCGGTCGCCCTGAAGATTCAGAGCTTTCTGCCAAGGCCGGCAAACAGTCTCCAGGCCAATAACTTTCAGTTATCGGGAACTACTCCCAGGCCTCAGAATCTCCCGTCCGTGAAGATTGATCAGAATGTTTCACCCAGTTTGAAGTTATCCAACGTTCTATTCTTATGTGGGTGGGAGGGTCAGACCAGCACGGACGGCTTGCCCGTGAACATCACGACGGCCGGTTTCAATCACAGTTGGTCGAGCACCGCGCGTGTGAACGTGGACGACACGATTCGGCCCTCCCTGCTGCTGCATGCAGGAGTGGGATATGTGAATACGCAGGTTACGAAGTTCCAGTTCCCCGAGGTAGGAAGCTTCGACCAGCAGACTCAGCTCGGATTGACGGGCGCCATCACCACGGGCTTTCCGCAAATTGGCGGTCTCGGCAATTTCTCCGCCAGCGGAGCGCCGATCGGGGGTATGAGTCTGAACGCCGGGGCGACTTACCATCAATCGGTGAACACCGGGGAGCCGACTGTCTCGGCGGCGCTCACCTGGGTGAAAGGAGTCGCACTCATTCAAATTCGGCGGCAGCGGTCAGACCCGCATGGAAGGTTCAAAATATAAATCTGCCGTGGGACCACGTGTCGGCGCGGCGTATCAGCTCAACGCGAAGACGGTCATCCGGGCTGGATGGGGCTTTTTCTGTGGTGGTCCGGAGACCTTTGCCGGCGGCGCCCCGCAGACTCCCGCGGCGGGAAGGGGCTACGACACGATCACCTTTTCGGCAACATCTCCCGGTGCGTCGGCACTTCCCAATGGTCTCGAAGGCGGATTGCCGGCGAATACTGCCCTGTTCTCCTCCATCCTGCATCTGCCTGGTGCGCTTTCCCACCCTCAATCCTGGCACAGGTCTCAGTAACCTGAACGCACCGATCTACTATGACGGCGCCCTCGGACGTCCGCCGCGCGTCAGCCAGTTCAATGTCGCCGTGCAGCGCGAAGTCATCAGCGGCATGACGCTGGAAGCAGCTTACGTAGGCAACCGGGGTGCATGGCTTCAGGCAAACTGAACCAGGTCAACTCGGTTACCCCGGCGATCCTGGCCGCGCATAACCTCAGCCTCTCCAATTCCGCGAACCTGACGCTCCTGAATTCGCAGATCGGTTCCGCGGCGCCTCAAAGCGGCAGGCTTTTCGCTGCCATTCGCCACCTTCCCGCCGACTTCGGCGCTGACCAATGCTCTGCGGCCCTTTCCCCAGTTCGGGAGCACCGCCCCCGACTGACCCGACTGGAGACTCCTGGTATGACTCCCTGCAGATGAAACTGAACGCCAGGCTCAGCCACAACATTACAGCGCTCGCGACATACACGTGGCAAAGTCACTTACCCGCATCGCCAGCTTCGACAACTGGACGGCCTTCAACACGCAGAAGGCCCTCGACGTCAACGACAATCCGCAGGCGCTGTCGGTGAATGTCATCTACCAGACACCGCATTTGACCTCCGGCTTTCTGGGCAGAAACAAGATCGCGAAGCAAATCTTCAGCGATTGACAGGTGAGCGCGGTTCTGCGTTATCAGAGCGGCGCTCTGATCACGGCGCCGGTTTTCAAACGACAACCTCGGAACGTACCTTGCAGGCGCCGTGACGCAGTACATGTCACGGGTTCCTGGCCAGCCGCTTTACCTGGTGAATCCGAATGGTCCGATCGATCCGACTCAACAGCTTCTGCTCAACCCAGCCGCCTGGGCGGAATGCGGTCCCATCGCGACGTTTGGTTGCGGCGCGCCGCGATATGCCGACTTCCGCCAACGGCGTACGCCGCAGGAAGATATCGGGTTGGGCCGGCGATTCGTCCTGTCGGACGCGCATACCGCCCGGTTCTTTGAGATCCGAATGGAAATGTACAATCCGTTTAACCGGATCGTCGCTACGCACAACTCCAATAGTCAGCTTACCGGCGGGTGGGGATTCATGAACGTCAATACCATCGCCGCCGGCACAGCGCGGAATTTGTTGGTGGTGGCGAGAGTGGCATTCTGAGCTGATTCGTTCGACGCCGCAGGAAGAACTGGTCGCGAATGCTTCTGCCGGCGCCTTGCCGGGCCAAAAAAAAACAATTCCCGCTCCCCATGGTGGTAGAATTCTTGAAATCGCGCATATGGGGTATGAGGCCGGCAACCGTGTAGGTCCGTATGAAATCCTTTCCCTGGTTGGGAAAGGGGGCATGGGCGCCGTCTACCGGGCCAGGGACACGCGTCTCGGGCGGGAAGTCGCCATCAAGGTGCTCAGCGAACAGTTCTCCGAAAACGCGGAGCAGTTGCGGCGCTTCGAGCAGGAAGCCCGTTCCACCAGCGCGCTCAATCACCCCAACATTGTGACGCTGTTCGACGTGGGCAGTGCCGACGGAAAGCTCTACATCGTCACGGAATTGCTGCACGGTGAGACTCTGCGCGAGGCTCTGGCCGGAGGGCCGCTGCCTGCGCGCCAGATCATCCCGACCGCGCAGAAGGTCGCCTCCAGCCTGGCCGCCGCTCACGCGCAGGGAATCGTTCACCGCGATCTGAAACCCGAGAACATCTATCTCACCAAGGACGGCAACGTCAAGATCCTGGATTTCGGCGTTGCCAAACTGGATCCGGCGGCGCCGCAAGCCGTCGACAGCACTACGATGGTTTTGACGGAGCCCGGACATGCGGTGGGAACTCCAGCCTACATGTCCCCCGAGCAGATCCTGGGTGAACCGGTGGACGGCCGTTCCGACATCTTCTCGTTCGGCCTGGTGTTGTATGAGATGTGCACCGCGCGGCGCGCTTTCCGGGCCGAGACTACGCCGGAATTGATGACGGCAATCCTCCGGCAGGACCCGCCCGCCGTTTCCGATACGAATCCGGATGTTCCCGAAGGCTTGGAAGCACTCGTCCGACGGTGCCTGGAAAAACGGCGTGAGGACCGGTTTCAATCCGCGCGGGATATCTGCTTTGTGCTCGAAACCTTATCCCCTGTCACGGCGAGCCGCGCGCAGGTTCGAACTCCCAACGTTCTGCCGCGCCGGAGGATCATCTGGGGATTGGCGGCACTCCCGCTGGCGGGTTCGTGGCTGGCCGCTGCTTACCTCGGGCGACTCACGGCTCGCAAAGTCCACGCCGAGTTTCGGCGAATTACCTTCCGCCGGGGGTATGTCACATCGGCACGCTTTTCGCCGGATGGGCAGACGATCATCTACAGCGCGGCGTGGGACCAGGACCCGGTGCGGCTGTTTTCGGGGCGCCCCGATCGTCCGGAGTACCGGGCACTGGATTTGCCTTCGTCGTACATCCTGTCCATCTCCTCCAAGAGCGAAATGGCGATCCTTTCCGCCGATCGTCCCCAGACGCCCATGGAACGCGCGGGAACTCTATCCATCGCGCCGTTGGCGGGCGGCGCTGCGCGCGAATTAATAAGGACGGTGCAATCGGCCGATTGGAGCCCCAACGGCGATGAACTTGCGATTGTCCGGCCGCTGACTCCCCGGTACCGTCTGGAATATCCGGTCGGAAAAGTGCTGTATGAAACCGAAGGCAAGATAGCCGATCCGCGTGTCTCGCCGGACGGCCAGATGGTGGCCTTCATCGATCAGCCGCGAGCGGGGGATGACGCCGGCTTCGTAGCGGTGATTGACCGCACGGGCCGCCGCAGGAAGCTCTCGCGCGATTGGCGGAGCTGTCAAGGCCTCGCCTGGTCACCGAAAGGCAACGAGATTCTATTTACGGCCGCCGCCCAGATTGGCGGGCGCCAGCTCTACGCAGTTTCCCTTGGAGGCGCTGAGCGGACCGCCGCCGCCGAAGCCGACCGCCTCTTTTTGCACGATGCGGCGCCTTCGGGCAAACTGCTGTTGACCCACGAACTCTATCGCTTCGGAATCCTCGGTTCCTCCGGGCCTGGCGATCCGGAGAGGGAACTGAGCTGGCTGGACGCAAGTATGCTCGGCGGCGCCTCACGCGATGGTAAGACCCTGGTATTCAGCGAGGGCGGGACGGCGGCCGGCGGCGTGTCGATGGTCTACATGCGCACCGTCGATGGTGCGCCGCCGGTACAGTTAGGCGCCGGCCTTCTTCCCCAACTCTCGCCAGACCGGCAATGGGTGGCATGCCTGACGCCCGACCCCAAACAGCAGGTAAGACTACTGCCAACCGGCGCCGGCGAGGCGCGAACCCTGCCACTTGGTGAAATCGAGCAGGTAGAGTTCGCGCTGTGGGCCGATCCGCAAAAGCTGCTGCTCACTGGATACAAAGGCGACCAGGGCCGCATTTATCAGCAAGGGGTCGATGGCTCGCCACCGAAGCCCATGTCACCGCCGGACTTCAAGATCGCCAGCAACGTCCTGACACCGGACGGCCACTATGCCGTCGGCAGAACACGGGGCGAACAGTATCTGGTCTCGCTGGCCGGCGCGGAGCCCAGGAAGATAGCGGGGATCGGAAGGGGGGATGAGGTACTTGCCTTTAGCGACGATTCGCGAATTGCTTACGTGCAGGCGCTGGGTTCGCTGCCGGCGCGGGTAGACCAGGTGGAAGTGGCGACCGGCCAGCGGTCGAAATGGCGAAGCTTCCAGCCATCGAGTTTGAGTGGCGTGACCGGTGTGGGCACGATTGTCCTGGCGCAGGATTTGAAGAGCTACACCTATAACTACGAGAGCATGATCTCCGATCTCTACACACTCGATGGCGCGATCTGACACCCGCCTGCCGGTGGCGCATCACTCCTTCGGCTCCAGCGCGAGGGCCACTACCTCTTCCATTGACTTCACGTGGTGCACCTTCATCTCGCCGATCTGCTCGCTCTTCAAATCCTCACGCACGTTGACTTCGTTTTCGTTCGGCAGGATCACCTCGCGGACACCGCCACGCTTGGCGGCCAGCACCTTCTCCTTGATTCCACCGACCGGCAATACCTGCCCGGTCAGTGTGATCTCGCCGGTCATCGCGAGGTTCGGCTTCACCCGCCGGTCGGTGAGCATCGAAAGCAACGCCGCGGCCATCGTGATGCCCGCCGATGGGCCATCCTTCGGTATGGCTCCCGCCGGCACGTGAACGTGGATGTCGCTGGTCTTGAACAGGTCCGGATCGACGCCATACTTGGTGGCATTTCCACGGACCCAGGTGAGCGCCGCCTGCACCGATTCCTGCATGACGGGGCCGAGCTGTCCGGTCATGATCAGCCCTTTGCTGCCGCCCGGCATGCGCCCCGCCTCGATGAACAGGATGTCGCCGCCCACCGGTGTCCATGCCAGGCCTACCGCTACCCCGGGCCGGCGCGTGCGTTCGACTACCTCCGTATCGGTGCGGAACCGCGGCGGCCCAAGGTCGCGCTCCACCAACTCCGGCGTCACTTCAACCTTCTCGCGCTTGCCCTCGGCAATCCGCCGCGCCTGCTTCCGGCAGATCGTGCCGATCTCGCGCTCGAGGTTGCGCACGCCGGCCTCGCGCGTGTAGCGCCGCACCAGGAAACGCATCGCCTCATCGCTGAAATGCACGTCGCCATCTTCGGAGAGACCGTTGGCCGTGGTCTGGCGGGGCACCAGGTAACGAAACGCAATGATGACCTTCTCGTGCTCGGTATAGCCTTCCAGCGGAATGATCTCCATGCGGTCGCGAAGCGCGTCGGGGACCGGATCGAGCACGTTGGCCGTGGTGATGAACAGAACTTTGGACAGATCGAACGGCACGTCCAGGTAGTTATCCCGGAAAGCGGAGTTCTGCTCTGGATCGAGCACCTCGAGCAGCGCCGAAGCCGGATCGCCGCGAAAATCGCGCCCCAGTTTGTCCACCTCGTCGAGCATGAAGACGGGGTCGTTCGTTCCGGTTCGCCTCAGCGATTGAATGATCTGCCCCGGGAGCGCTCCGATGTAGGTGCGGCGATGGCCGCGGATCTCCGCCTCGTCGTGCATGCCGCCCATGGAAATGCGGGCGAACTTCCGGTCCAGCGCGCGGGCGATGGAACGGCCCAGAGACGTCTTGCCCACGCCCGGCGGACCCATGAAACAGAGAATCGGCCCCTTGACCACCGGCTTGAGTTGCAGGACCGCCAGGTAGTCGAGAATGCGGTCCTTCACCTTTTCGAGGTCGTAATGATCTTCGTTCAGGATCTCGGCCGCGCGCTTCACGTCCACCTGAGACGACGAGGACACGTTCCACGGCAGGTTCGCCATCCACTCCAGGTACGTACGCGTCACGCCGTACTCCGGCGAAGCGGGCGACATGCGCGTCAAGCGGCTCAACTCGCGCATCGCTTCGGTCTTTACCTCGGCGGGCAGCCCGGCGGCTTCCAGTTTCTGGCGCAGATCCTCAGTATCGCGCGTGGATTCGTCCGCTTCCCCCAGTTCTTTCTGAATCGCCTTCAATTGCTCGCGCAGGTAGAATTCGCGCTGGTTTTGAGAAAGCTGTCCCTGCACCTGCGACTGGATCCGGTTGCGCAGTTCGAGCAACTCGATCTCCAGGGTGAGGTGGCGATGGATCTCGTTGAGGCGCACGCGCCCGTCCGGCTGTTCGAGCAGATGCTGGCGCTCCACGGGGCTGAGCGACGGCACATTGCCGGCGACAAAGTCCGCCAGCCGGCCCGGCTCGGTGATCTGTCCGGCGGTTGCTGCGAGGTCTTCGGAGAGATTGGGCGTCCCCGCGACGATCTGCTGGAAGAGGCTCACGACATTCTGGCGGAGCGCTTCCATTTCGGGGCTGCTTTCCGGCTCCGTGTCGGCGATCCGCTCGATGCGGGCCTTGAGAAACGGCTCCGTCCCGGTGAAGCCGCGGGTGCGGATCCGCTCCAATCCTTCGCAGAAGAGCAGCAGGTTGTCCTTGGGGACGCGGATGGCCTTGTGCATCACACAGGCCGTGCCCACCTCGTAGAGATCGTCCGGTCCGGGTGTGTCCACCCGCGGATCGAGCTGGGAAACCACTGCCAGCGCGCGATTCTCGCCCAGGGACTGAACCAGGGCAACCGAGCTTGGCCGCCCCACGGTAATCGGAAGGAGCGCCCCTGGAAAAATCACCGTGTCGCGCACCGTGAGCACCGGCAACTCTTCCAGCGCCGGCTCCGCGGTTGCGGTAGCAGGAGCTTCGTCGGTCTTCTCGGGAGCTTCAACAATCTCGGTTGGTTCGGGTTCGACAGCCATGGTAGCTACACCCAGTGTAAGCCCCAGGACCTTAGCAATCGACTCTTGGGTCCAGATGGGACGAAAGAATTGGGTTCCACGACGGCTTTCCCCTGCCTCCCGTCCAATCTGAAGGAAAGTCGCGACCAAGCCTCCGAACCCAACAAAGGCAGATCATGCACCCAGTCGTCCTTGCTGACCCCACCCGGGTAAATCAGATGCGCCAGGTTGTCTTTTGTGTAAGCGAGGACGAAATTGGCGTGCGCCATTCCGTAATTCCCATTGGCCGGACCCGTCTTTTTCGCCACGGGGACGCCGGCTCGGCTCCGAACGTGACGGTATGGTTGAGTGACGGGTCCCGGTTCGTCCACTCCACGGTATCGCCAACCCGGACGACAATCTGGCTTTGTAGAAAGCGCTGGAGCGATGCTGTGCTGCTTGCTCCCCCTAGCCCGCATTTCTCGAGAATTCCGGGCTAGAGAAGCCGGTCTGCAGAAATTCTATCGGCCAGCTTGGAAATGGCTCGAGAACATCCAGTTCCCGTCCGGTTCCGGTGCGAGGACTGAGCCATATCGTTTCGGTCGCGAGCGGATTCGAATATGGCCTCGCGGTCAGGGACGATGGGACGGCATGGGGTTGGGGAGCGATTTTGCGGGTCAATGTAGCCCTGGCAGGGGGCGGTGCTCATAGTCTGGCCATCGATTCCGATGGCTCGGTCTGGGGCTGGGGAAATAACTCCGACGGGCAGGTCGGCTGCGATGACCCGGATACCGCCATGCCGGCGCGGGTTATCGGGATCGATCACGCGGTGGCAGTCGCCGCCGGTGGTGCGCACAGCCTGGCGCGGAAATCGGATGGCACCGTCTGGGGATGGGGTGCCAACGGCGAAGGGGATTGGGATCCAACAGCGCGCCCAGCGTCCCGGTTCTCATCTCGAGCCTGAGCAGTGTGGTGGCGATTTCGGCCTCTGGCCGTACCAAAGTGGGGCATAACCTGGCATTGAAATCCGACGGCACGGTGTGGGCGTGGGGGTCGAACTTCTGGTCGGAACCGGGCTCAAACGGCCAAGCCAACAGCAATGTGGCGCTTCCGGTCCCAGGAATCCGAGGGGCCATTGCGCTTAGCGCGGGCGGCGACCACAATGTCGTGCTGTTGCCACACTAACCGGGGCGAGGCAAGCGACCCTGGAATCCCGTAACTTTCCGCCGGCATCCAATCGAAGTACAATTGTGGAGTATTGCTACATGATGAAAAACCGAATCTCCTCCCGTTTCCGCCTGGCGATCGCCTCGCTGGCTCTGCCCTTGGGAGCGCTGCACCTGACGGCGGCGGGCTTCCCCGTCCCGGCTGTGGATTCTGCGCCGGTCGCAGGCAAGCAAACCGCCACGGCTGTCCTCGCCGGCGGATGCTTCTGGGGCGTGGAAGCCGTTTTCGAGCGCCTCAAGGGTGTCTCGAATGTGGTTTCCGGGTTCGCCGGAGGCTCCAAAATCACCGCGCATTACGAAATCGTCAGTACCGGCGAGACCGGGCACGCCGAGTCGGTGGAGATCACCTACGACCCGTCGCAAATCACCTATGGCAAGCTGCTGCAGGTGTTCTTCTCGGTAGCGCACGACCCGACGACCTTAAACCGCCAGGGGCCGGATCGGGGCACTCAATACCGGTCGGCCATTTTCTATTCCAGCGATGAGCAGAAGAGCATCGCAGAGGCCTACATCAAGCAGTTGAACGAAGCCAAGGTGTTCTCTCATCCCATTGTGACGCAAGTAGTTCCGCTCAAGGGGTTCTACGCCGCGGAAGCTTATCACCAGCACTTCATCGATCGTAACCCGGACTATCCGTACGTGGTCTACAACGACCTGCCCAAGCTGAGGGAGTTGCAAAAGCAATTTCCGGACTGGGTCGCGCGCCAGTAGCCCCGCGCCGCGAAACCTGCGACAATTTAAGAGGCCCTATGCCGGAATGGCTTCCGATTGTCCTGTTCCTACTGGCTTACGTAGTCCTGATGAAGTGGGTGCTGCCCCGCTTCGGTGTCTCCACTTGAATGTCGGGTTCCTGCGACGCCGCGGCGCGGCGTCCTAATGCTTCTCGAGAGCGGCAACCCCAGGCAACTGAAGTCCCGCAAGAAACTCCAGAGAGGCTCCACCACCGGTAGACACGTGAGTGATTTTGGCGGTGACGCCGGCGGCCTTGATGGCTTTTTCGGAGTCTCCGCCGCCTACCACCGAGGTCGCGCCCGATTCCGCGACGGCCTTGGCGAGGGCCACGGTTCCCTGGTCGAAGGGGGGCTTCTCGAAGATTCCCATGGGCCCGTTCCAGATCACGGTCTTGGCGCGGGAGATTTCGCGGGCATACTGTTCGATGGTCTGCGGCCCGATGTCCACGCCAATTTCGTCCGGCGGGATCTCGGCCACGGTCTGGTGCGGAGCGCCGGCGGCGATTTCGGCAACCACCACATGGTCCACGGGCAGAAGCAGCTTGCTGCCGAGGGAGTCCAGCAACTTCCTGGCGAGGTCCGTTTTATCTTCTTCCACCAGCGATTTGCCGGTAGGCAGCCCTTGAGCCCGCAGAAATGTGTAGGCCATGGCGCCGCCGATCAGGAGCCGGTCTACTACCTTGCCGAGGTTCTCGATCACTTCGATCTTGTCGGAGACCTTGGCCCCTCCGAGGAGCGCGACACACGGCCGCTCCGGATTCCTGGTGGCCATTCCGAGGTATTTGAGTTCCTGCTCCATCAACAGGCCGGCGGCGGCTTTGGAAACGAACTGGATCATGCCTTCGGTGGAGGCGTGGGCGCGGTGCGCCGACCCGAATGCATCGTTGACATATACGTCAGACAAAGCTGCCAGCTTGCGGGCGAACTCCGGATCGTTCTTCTCTTCCTCCGGATGGAAGCGCAGATTCTCGAGGAGCAGGACTTCGCCCGGCGCGGGCTTCATGGCCTCCACTTCGGGGCCGATGCAATCGGGCGCCATCTTCACCGGGCGGCCTAAAAGCTCCTCCAGCCGTTTGGCGGCAGGTTTGAGACTCATCTCCGGATTCGGTTTGCCCTTCGGACGTCCGAGGTGCGAAGCCAGAATGACACCGGCTCCGTGATCGAGCGCATATTGGATGGTGGGCAGCGACGCCTTGATGCGCTTGTCGCTGGTGATTTCCATGTCGCCCCGGCCGTTCTTCTGCAGCGGCACATTGAAATCCACCCGGATGAAAACGCGTTTTCCGTTCAGGTCGAGATCGCGTATGGAGAGATAAGACATATCAGGCCTCAATGTAGGAATACACTAGAGGTTAGCATGTGGCGCGGCGCCGGTCGCCGCGCGCGCTCTGGCCAGGATCTCCTCCACCACTGCGGTTTTGGCATCCGCGTAGTTCTGTGTGAATTTCCAATGGTGCATCGCGAGTTCCCGCTTGGTCCTGGCATACAGCTCGCGGTCCTCCGGATGCGCCCTGAGCCAGTCGCGGAACAGCAGCATACGATCGATTTCGGGGCAGCCCGCGGAGAACACGTGCAGATTCAGGCCCCCCTCCAGCCCTTTGAACAGGCGGTGTTCAAACCACTCCGGTTCGCGGATCCTGAGAGGATAGCCCGCGTCCTCGAGTGGCGGCGCGTAGTCGGATTCCGCGGCCGAGTCGGCCACCGCCAGCACGACGTCGATGATCGGCTTGGCGGGGAGTCCGGGAACGGAGGTCGATCCCGCATGTTCGATTTGCAACGCCCGGGTGCCGAGTGCCGTCCGGATGCGGAGCGATTCGGAGTGGAAGCGGCGCGGCCACTCGGGGTCGTAATCCACGATTTCGATCGGCGAGGAGCGTGGTTTCAATTCGCCGATGGTGTGGGTCCGAAGATACTCCTCGGTCGTTGCTTTGGGTTCGTTTCGCGAGTCGTCCACGCCGCTCACCGCTTGAGGAATGTTCCCTTTTCGAGCTCCTGAAACGCCTGGCGGAGCTGCTCCTGGGTGTTCATGACGATCGGCCCATACCACGCAACGGGCTCCTGGAGCGGCTTCCCGGAAACTAACAGGAAACGAATTCCATCGTCGCCCGCCTGAACGGTGACCTCATCGCCGCGGTCAAACAGAATCAGCGAGCGATTGTCCGCCTTGGACGGCGGCGAGGTCTCCAGCCATCCCACCCCTTCGGTGGGAACTTCGAGCGGCCCGGACGCATTGCAAAACCTGCCATTGCCGCCAAACACATAGGCGAAGGCGTGGCGCGTGGTCTCGACCGGCAGAGTCTTCCGGCGCCCCGGAGAAACGGACACGTCCAGATAAATCGGGTCCGCCGCGATCCCGTCCACCGGCCCCGACTTCCCCCAGAAGTTGCCGCAAACGATGCGCACGTGGGTGCCGTCGTCATCGGTGACCTCGGGGATCTCGCCGGATTTCACTTCCTGGTACCGCGGCGCGGTCATTTTGAGCGCGGCAGGAAGGTTCGCCCACAGCTGGAACCCGTGCATGCGGCCGGTCGGGTCGCCCTTGGGCATCTCCTGGTGGATGATCCCGCTGCCCGCGGTCATCCACTGAACGTCTCCGGCTGCGATCGCGCCCCGATTTCCCATGCTGTCGCCGTGCTCGACGGTTCCCGCGAGCACGTAGGTAATGGTCTCGATCCCGCGATGGGGGTGCCACGGAAATCCCGCGAGGTAATCCTCGGGAACGTCATTGCGGAAGTCGTCGAGAAGCAGGAACGGATCGAAGTCGGACGTGTTGCCGAAGCCGAAGGCACGCCGAAGGTGCACGCCGGCACCCTCGATTGTAGGTTTGGACTGGATGAGCCGCTTTACCGGCCGAAGTGACATTTGGATTCCCTCCGATACTTTGAGTCTACCCCGCGCCCGGCGAGTGAGCGGTGGATCGAGAGCTGGAGGTTCCGGGGGTACAATCCAGTTGTGCGGCTGCAGATTATCGGTCGCAGCGTTGTTCCTGGGCGTGGCGGCCGCGCAGGAGATTCAGCGATCAACGTCCCGAACCAGGGAGACCCAAGCGGTCGGATCACCCCAGGGATCGAAGTATCCATCTATGGACGGCACCTCGGTCCCAGGGCGAGCTGCAACTCCAGGGACGTGAGGACTCTGTGCGGCACCGCGGTGACGGTGGGCGGCATCCCTGCTGAGCTGCTGTACGTCCAGGAAGAACAGATCACCCTCCGACTCCCCTTACAACATACCCACCGAGGGCGAAGTGCCTTTCGTGGTCATGAGGGAAGGACGCGCAGGCCAGGCAATGGCCGTGCGATTTTCGCCCTACCCGGCGACCATTCAACAGTTGGGAGAGGCTTACGTGAACATGCCCGTCTGGATCGAGATTCAGTTGCCTGATTCCCTAAGGCACTCGCTTCGATATCCGGTGACGGCCTATCCCGCCGATTTCGGAGGCCACAGTTTGAGGTACGGCGCAACGGAATTCTTTTGCGGCCCACCAGCCCGCGGCAGGCGTCTCCCAGGACGGGCGTTGGGCTCGGCTGGCCGGGCATGGTGGGCCAAGGTTCCCTGGTTGGCCTTCCCCATGAGCCAGACAACCCGCGCCGCCTTCCGTTGCATCTCGCGTATCGACTGGACACGCCCGGCACCTACGAGGTGCGGTATCTCGGGTACGATTTCCGTTACCCCATGGAGAAGCACGTTTTGGCGCGCTCTCCCTGGAATCGCATTCGGGTTCGGCCATTTTTCGGCCGCCTGACGGCTGGCGTGGCTGGAACCCATGCGGAGCGCCGGCTGATGCCGCGGAATGGCTCAGTGACTATCTTCCCTCTCTGCTGGCCATGCCGGATGCGGCGGCGTTGCCACTGTTGAAGGGTGCCATCTACCAGTCGGACAGTCTGGTCCGCGGCTACGCTCTCAACGCCCTCGCCTGGTTCGAGGACGACGTCCTCACCGGCTGGATCCCGGCGGCCATCAAAGCGAGCGGACCCACCCCTGAGCTGGCGTATCTGCTCAGTTGGCGCCGCAACCTGTTTCAGGAGCGGGGAAGCGATATCGCCCGTGCCGTTTCATGAAGCCGCAGTATGACTGGAGCCGCGGTCCCGGCCTCCCGGCGGCCATGGACCGCACCGTCGCTAACGAAGCCGAACGGCTGATCGCGACCCACAACGCCGCAATCCTGCGACCCCTGGCGCTTTACCTGGGCACGTGGAAGGAGGAGGACTCCCGCCGCCTGCTCCGGCGCCTGGTGGCCGAAGGCACGGTGCGCGTGCCGGCGGAGATCAGCCTCCGTTGGATCGGCGAGGGGCCCGCTCATTGACGCTGCACCAGCTCCTCTTCATGGGCCGCCCGCACGGGGTACTCGGGGCTGCAGACGCGGCGTTCTGTGGCCGCGCCTCGGGCGCTCCGCCAGAAGGCTGAGGAGCACCAGGTCGGGAGTGCGCCCGGAGCCGGCGATTATTTCGCTTGACGAACGCCCCATCTTCAACTAGTCTAATTAAGACTAGTCTGTTTCGCCAGGAGCCGGCGACGGCGCGAGCGATCTGGTTAACGATCATTTTCCGCCGTTTCTGCCGGCGGGACAGGAGAAGACCATGACTGTGAAACGAATGACGACGAACCTGTATACCGACGACGTAGCGGCATGCGTGAAATTCTGGGTAGAGCGGATGCACTTCGAGAAAACCGCCGAGGTTCCCGAACCCGGCGGCCTGGCTTTCGCGATTCTACAGAAGGGAAACATCGAACTGATGTACGGGAGCTACTCGAGCCTGCAGCAGGAACCCCTGGTGGCGGGAGCATATCAGAAGGGGACCGGCACTCTGTTCGTGGAAGTAGACGACCTGAACCCGGTACTCGAGGCGATGCAGGACGTGGCCCAAGTCGCGCCGATACACCAGACGTTTTACGGATCGACGGAATTTACCGTGAAGGATCCGGCAGGGCACCTGATTACGTTTGCGTACTTTGCGCCGCAGGGGAAGAACTGAGAAATTGTACCAGCTATATGCGATCCTGAGGACATGGCGGAGCGGGCTCGTGCCGTGCCCGAGAATGTCGAGGGGCCGTTTTTCGTCGATTCCACCTGCATCGACTGCGATACCTGCCGGCAACTGGCGCCGGCGACATTCGGCGACACGGGCGATTTCTCATTCGTGCAATTGCAGCCGCGCAACGCCGCGGAAATCCGCGCCGCACTGCACGCCCTGATCGCTTGTCCGACCGGTTCGATCGGAACCGCCGACAAAAGCGAAGTTCCGCTGGCGGTCGGCGACTTTCCGCTTCCCCTGGCGGACGGTGTCTGGTATTGCGGCTTCAACTCCCGAAAGTCCTTCGGCGGCAACAGTTACTTCGTGGTGCATTCGGGCGGAAACTGGCTCATCGATTCTCCGCGTTATGTCGAACACCTGGCTGGGCGGTTTGCGGAAAAGGGCGGCATCCGCTACATCTTCCTGACCCATCGGGACGATGTCGCCGACGCCGCCCGCTATGCCGAACGCTTCGGGGCCACGCGGATCATTCACCGGCTGGAACTCGCTGCCCAACCCGCTGCCGAGCGCGTCATCGATGGCTTCGACCCCGTCGAACTGGCTCCTGGCTTTCTGGCGATCCCCACCCCAGGCCATACTCGCGGACACTGCGCCCTCCTCCACAACAACCGATTCCTGTTCTCCGGCGACCACATCTGGTGGAGCCGCGTGCGCCGCCGCCTCTCGGCTTCGCGGGATGTCTGCTGGTATTCGTGGCCGGAGCAGGTTCGCTCTGTCGGGTTATTGTCCCGATACTCCTTCGAATGGGTACTGCCGGGCCACGGAGAGCGCGTCTGGTTCCCCTGCGAAGAGATGCGCCACCAGGTGGACCGGTTGATCCACGCGGTGAGCGCGGTTTAACGCAAACCTTAGTACTTTCCGAACCAACGACTCCAATCTCCAGAAAAGTACTAACACCTACTTAGTACAGCCACGGCGACGAAGGTATTACAGATTCATTGCCAGTCCAGGCCGTGTCATGAGGTAATGTTATTTACACTTCGGAGGGGTAAGTGGGACGGCCGGAGACCACCGGCCGGCTACTTACCAAGTTAGAGAAGAACAGAAGGAGAAACTCGGAGATGATGAAGCGATTGAGGTTTGCGGAAAGATGTGCAGCAGTCGCCGCACTGCTGCTCACCGGGGGCTGGATGTCCCGGGCATCGGCCAGTCAGGTGATCGTGACATTCGCCAGCCCTTCCGGTAACGTGGGAGACTCCCAAACTTACAGCTCAGGAGGCTTATCGCTTACCGCCACAGGTTACGATTGCCAAGGCAATCTTTGCGCAAACGTATCCAACACCAACTATTCGTCGCACGAAACCGCGCTGTACGACAATTCCATTGGGTTAGGCTTGGCTGACAACAGGATTGGCAGCTATTACGAAATACCTAACACGCAGTTCGTCCAGTTAAACCTCTCGTCGATTCTGGCCAACAATACGGTGAGCTCGATTGTGTTTACGGTGACTGACGTCCAGACGGCCTGGTCTCTTTACACTTCTTCCACCGCGGGGAAGCTCAAAGGGTCGGGAACCCAGCTCGTCAATAATGCCCCTCCGTCCACCACCACTTACACATTGAACAGCCCAACCCTGTCAGCCGACAGTCTGATCAGTATCCTCGGCGGAACAAACTGTGACGTAGTGCTGAACCAGCTCACCATCAATTACACGTCTGACAGCATTCAGTCGACGCCTGAGCCAGGCAGCGTGATCCTTACCGGTCTTGGACTGGTTGGCCTTGCGGCAGGCCTGAAAAAGGTGCGGCGCAAAGCATAGCCGCGGCAGTTGCAGATTCGGTTGTATGTGCGGGCACGCCCGGGGCTGCCCGCCCCCGTCTTTTTCGCTTCAACCCCAAGTATTGCAAGATTTTAATACGCGCCTCCGAGATATCTCAGGGGCTCCACGGGTTTATGGATGTGAAGGAAATGGGGCTCATTATGCGCAGGTTTGCACTTTTTGTCCTGCTGTTCGCGGCCGCAGGCGCGGCGCTGGCCGACGGGGACGACCCGCCATCGCGCGTCGCCCGCCTGAATCTCCTGAACGGCAATGTTTCGTTCCGTCCCGGCAGCATCGAAGAATGGACTGCCGCTACCCTCAACTATCCACTAACCACCGGGGACCACCTGTGGACCGATGCCGGAGCGCAGGCCGAAATCCACGTGGGCTCCACGGCGATTCGCATGGCTCCCCAGACTGCGCTCGCCATTCTCAACATCGACGATCGCACCGTCCAGATCAGTGTGCCGCAAGGTTCCGTCAATGTGCGGCTTCTCAGCCTGGCGGACGACGATGCGTTCGAGGTTGACACACCGAACGCCGCCGCCACGCTGCTACGCCCCGGAGATTACCGCTTTGACGCGGATGGCGACAACAACCTCACGGTAGTCACTGTGCGTGGTGGAGACGCGGAGGTGACCGGCACCGGCACCGCCTTCACCGTCCATGCCCGCGAGAGCGCCCGCATTACCGGAGTCGATACGATTTCGCAGGAGATTCTCCCCGCCCCGCCGCCCGACGACTTCGACAACTGGTGCCTGGCGCGGGAACGGCGCGAAGCACAGGCATCCATTTCCGCGCGCTACGTTCCCCGCGACATGGTTGGATATGAGGATCTCGACGAATACGGGGCCTGGCGCGAAGACCCGCAATACGGGTGGGTGTGGATACCCCGGTCCGTGGCAGTCGGCTGGGCTCCGTACCACTATGGCCGCTGGGCATGGGTCGATCCCTGGGGATGGACTTGGATCGATGATGCCCCCTGGGGCTTTGCCCCCTTCCACTACGGCCGCTGGGCATTGGTTGCGGGTGGGTGGGCCTGGGTTCCTGGCCGTCTGGTGGCGGGCGTTCGTCCCGTATATGTCCCGGCGCTGGTGGCCTTCGTGGGTGGAACCGGCTTCAGTCCCGGCGTCGCGGTCGCAGGCGGTGGTGGAGTCGCAGCGTGGTTCCCGCTCGGCCCTGGCGAGGTCTACCGCCCCGCCTATCACGTCAGCGAGGTCTACGTGCGCCAGGTAAACATCCCTCATGTCACCAACGTCAACGTGATCGGTGTCACGAACGTCCGCTACGTAAATCAAACGGTGGCCGGCGCGGTGACCGTGGTACCGCACGAGGCCTTTGTCTCGGCACGGCCGGTGGCCGCTGTGAGTGTGCGGGTAGACCCCGCTGTCGTCGCCCGGGCCCAGGTGGTCGGACCCACGGCCCTGGTTGCCCCGCGCCGCGAAAGCGTGATCGTGCGGACGGGCGGCGCGGTGGTGGCGCCCCCGCCGCGGTTTGCCGACCGTGTGGTGGTCGCCCGAGCCACGCCGCCTCCGCCACCCGTCTCCTTCGCCGCCAAACAGCAGGCGCTCCAAGCCAACCCCGGCCGTCCATTGGCACCCGAGCAGACTCGCGTTCTCCGCACGGCCACGCCGCTGCCTCGTCCCATGGTCCGGACATTGGCTGTGCCACCGGCAGGCCGAGTCGCTCCGCCGTCGTCACCATTGGCTCGCCCGCAGCCCAACGCGGCCCAGCCGCCCCCGGCCCGCACCCCGGAGCCGGGCTTTCAGCGAAACGACCGCCCTCCCGCAGGGACCCCGCAGAGGGAAGCGGCTCCCGCGGCGGAAGTCCGCCATGAAGCGACTCCGCCCAAGCAAGACAACAAAAGAGCCGCGAAGAAGACCGAGGACAAAAAGAAGGAGGAGAAGAAACAGTAAAGCGGGGCGGGGATCCAGTCGGGGCACCGGGGGCAGCCGAAAGGGCCTCGGGATGAGTTCCGCGTTTTGAAAGCCCTTCGCCGCCACTGGCTCTGTACATGCCCGCGCCACGTCATCCGGCCGGGTTCAGGATCTTCACTTTGCGAACAAGCGCTTCACCCGCTGCACGGCTCGTTGGAAGAAGCCGGGTGCGTTAGCTGGCGTTGCAGGTTCCGGCGCGGTCTTCAGTGCGGTCGGAGATTTCAGGAAATCGATCGGCACGGGAGGCTCGCACGGCTGCTCTCCGGCGAATCGAACGATATTGGCGATCATCACGAACTCGCGGCGCACGCGTTGCCCGTCGCGGTTCTCCACGCAAACCGAGAAGCCGGGGTATTTGCCGGGGTCTCCGCCGCGGACACCGGAGTATTCGATCTCTTTGAGCAACACCGGCGCGAACCCGCGAACGTTGCGCTCGATATGTGCGGTCTCGTAACGATGATGGCGCAGGCTCCAGGTAAAGACCCGGAAGCTGTCGAAGTCGTAGGATTGGGTGCCTTGCCCGATCGTGGTCCAGAGCCAGTTCGGTTTGCGGATGTCGCCATCGCGGATCTCACCGAGCGGAAAATACGAGACGATGCGGTGTCCTTCCGCATATTGAGCGACTTCGTCGGGAATGGCCATCACCAGGCGGCGAGTCAGGATCCAGCCGGACTGGCCCTCGCGGTTGCGCACCAGGCTCCACTCGTCGGTGGGCGTGGGGGGCTTCTCCTCGACCTCATCGGTGGCGGCGGTGTCCTCTTCCGATCGGGGCGTGTGGGACAACTCTTCCCAGTTCTCCGGCAGACCGGGGGGCTTCGGCAAGGGCGGCGGCGGATATCTGGGTTCTTTGGTGGACGCCTTCTTGGGAGGAGCTTTGGCCTTCTTGGGGGGCGGAGGCAGGAGCGGCGTGCGCGGGGCATCGATCCGCGGCGTGACCAGATTCATCAGCACGTCCACCTTCTCCTTCTCCTGGATCTGAAAGAAACTCGGAGAGGTGCGCGAAGGCTGCGTGTGCGCATTCAAAAACGAATAAGTAGTTCCTTGTCCCTGGACGGGCATCTTGGCGGTGCGGGCAGCGAGGTCCCGGAGGTAAGCCATGTCCTCGGCGGCCAGCAATTGACGCTCATCGGTCCAGCCTTCGGCGCCACCGGCCGTCCGGACCTTCAAAAACCGCCGGCGCCTTTGGAGAATTTCCAGGCGTTCGCCGTGTTTCACCGTGGCGACCGTCGGAGCTGTCAGAGGAATGTCACTTCGGATCTTCAGGGTGCCTGGGCCGACAAACGCCTCACCGATCGCCGGCAGGCGCGGCGGGCTGCGCCTGCAGGCAGACGAGGCGACCGCCAGGCCAACCGCCAGAACGATCTTCGTGGTGGCGCTTAAGTGCACTCGCATTTGTTATTTTAACAGCCGACTCGCGATAAAATAGGATCATGATCGCCCTGTTCCGGCACCGCACCATGTTTCTCGGGCGTGTTGCCTCCATGGCCATAATTCTGCTGATCCTCTTTTTGTGGGCCTCCTCCAAACCCCACACGCCGCTGGAGTACATGGTGGCCGGCACATTGGCGATCTCCATTGTCCTGACGGCGGCGTTTGTGCAAATCCTGAGAAGAGGGTACCTGAGTCAGGTGCGTCGGCTGGACGCCGATTCGCCGAAGGTTAGCGTCACTTCTCTCCCTGGGTCTGAGAATTAGATTTCCCTGACAGGCCGGCGTTTGCGCCCATGCTACACGGCGGCGGCAAGGGCTGGATATTCGTGTCGAGGGCGGCAGGCGTTCAGCAAGATGCGGCACACCTCCGGCTGGTAAAAGGGTTGCGCCACCAGATCGTAGGCGCCCAGATTCAGGACCTCTGCCCAGAGCCGGGCATCCCCATGAAGATCGGTGACGAGCACCTGGAGTTCGCGTGGGCAATCGCGGGCCATCTGCAGCACATCCTTCCAGGAGCCGTCCTGGACGGCGGTTTCGGTCAGGATGACAGCGTAGTGGTTCTGCTGCAGCATGGTGCAGGCCTGGTGAATGCTTCCCACATGATCGAGGACCAGGGGGAGATTCTCCAGCATTTGCGACAGATGGCGGGCATCGTCGCGATTGCCGGAAATGAACAATATCCGGGATCTCATTGGTCCGCGCTCCTGATCATTAAGCTTGCCTTAATCTTATATCAAGTTATGCTAAAGGACAATGACAAAGTTGCGCAAAAGACCTTAAGAGCCGGATTACTCGCAGGACAATTTCGGTCGCGCGCGGGCGGCAAAATGGAATCCGGTTTTCAGGCTTCCTTTCGGTGTCCGCCGATGACCTCCCGCACCTTCCGCAGAAGCACCTCCGAATCGATCGGCTTCGCCAGAGTGGCGATCGCACCCAAAAGTTCCGCGGCCTCCAATAAAGCCCCTTGCAAGTAGCCGGAAATCGCCAGGATTCGCAAATAAGGAAATTCTGAACGCAGGGCCTTGAGAAGTTCGAATCCGTCCGGTGATGGCATGTTCAGGTCCAGGATCACCAGGTCCGGAACGGCAGCCCGAATGCTGCCAAGCGCCTGCTTGCCCGAAGTGGTTGCCACAACGCTGTAACCGCCCCCTTCGAGGGCTGTCTTCAAAAAGCGAATCACCTGTGAATCGTCATCCACCATAAGGATCCGCGCTGTTTCGCTCATAACGTACTCCTGTGTGCTCACTGGCGTCGCGGCAAACCGGCCAGCGAGTCCTTTTCTTGCCCGCACAGCAGACCCGACACTGCCTTTAACAAGTCTTGCGCCTGAACGGGCCTGGCGATTGCCGCCTGTGCGCTGAGTGTCTCGGCAGCCTCCAACTCCTCAGCCGGGGACATAGCAATGATCTTGAGCCGTGGGTACTTGCGTGGAATTGCAGGTTTGGTTCCGTTGCATCCCTTTTCCGAAAACGCGAGGCTGGTGATTAACAACGACACTGCAGCCGACTCCAGTTGCCTCAGCGCTTCCCGTTCATCTCCGGCTTCCAGCACGAGGTAGCCCGAGTCAGTCAGGATCCCGCTCACTTCACGGCGTACCTGTGGTTCGTCTGCCGCGATCAGGACCACGGGCACGGTTTGCCCCGAGTCCAGCAACTCTCGCACCTTGCCTGCAAGCGCATCCGGTGAAAAGGGTTTGGACAGGTAAGCGCTGGCGGACATTTGGAGAGCCGGGACCAGCTTCTCGCTGTAGCCGGACATGAAGATGACTCGCATGAACGGACGCGCAGTCCTCAGCCGCGCGGCCAACTCCGGACCGGACATGACGGGCATCACAACGTCCGTCAGCAGCAGGTGAATCGGGCCGCTGTGGCGGGCGGAGGCACCTTGCGCTTCCTCCGGCCCTTCGGCTTCGATCACCCGGTAGCCGTAGCCCCGCAGGACCCCAGCCGTCATCTTTCGGACCTGATCCTGATCCTCCACGACGAGCACCGTTTCGTTGCCATGGGCTCTCGAAACTCCCCGCTCCTGTTCCTCGGGTTGCGAATCCGCCGGTTTGATCCGCGGGAGATAGATTCGAAAGGTAGTGCCGTGTTCCGGCTCGGACGCGACCGATATCGAACCACCGCATTGTTGTACGATGCCGTAAGCCGTGGCGAGGCCCAGGCCCGTGCCCTGCCCCTCTTTTTTGGTCGTAAAGAACGGCTCGAAGATGTGCGACAGAACCTCCCCGCTCATGCCGACGCCCGTGTCCGTCAAGGTCAGCTCGACACACGGGCCGGGCTTCAGATCGAGCGGCCGTTCGGGCGAGCACTCGTCCAGATCGACGTTGCGCGTGGCGATCCGCAGTGTTCCGCCCGAGGGCATGGCATCGCGAGCGTTGATGGACAGATTCATCAGGACCTGGTGCAATTGCCCCGGATCTGCTTTTACGCATCCCAGAGACGGGGCGAGCTCCGACTCGAGCCGGATCTGTTCGCCGATCACGCGGCCCAGCATCCTCTTGACTTCTCCGATGATGTCGTTCAGATTCACCTCTCTGGGCTGAACCACCTGCTTTCGGCTGAGCACCAGCATCTGGCCGCTCAAGGCGGCGGCGCGTTCGCCCGCAGTACGGATCTCGGCGATGCTGTCATAGCTGGGATCGTCGGCGGAAAGCTGGTTGAGGAGCATGTCGCTGTAGCCGTTGATGACCGTAAGCAGATTGTTGAAGTCGTGGGCAATCCCGCCGGCCAGCCTGCCAAGGCTCTCCAGTTTCTGAGCGTGCCGGAACTGGTCCTCGAGGCGTTTCCGCTCGCTGACGTCGTAGGTGACACCCACGAAGCGGAGGGGTTGCCCCGCCGCGTCGAAGAACACCTTACCCCACGAGCACACCGCGCGCTGCACCCGGTCCTCTGCGCCGACGGTGCGGTATTCGGACAGGAAGAGGCCGCCGCTGCCCGGCCGCAAGACGTTCCGGGTGGTTTGGTCCACGGTGTGACGGTCATCGGGGTGGACGCACGCGAGCAGAGTGCTGAACGAGACTTCGGCTTCGGGTTGCAGTCCCAGGTGACGCTTCATCAGATCGGAACAGATGAGCACTCCGGTTTGCGGAGAGTAGTCGAAAGTTCCAATCTGAGTCGCCTCGATGGCCAAAGCCAGACGTTCCTGGCTCTCGCGAAGGTCTTGTTCGGCCTTACGGCGGCTGCGGCGGGACTCGGCATCGCGCAGCTCGCGCTCCACCGCCGGGACCAGGCGCGTCAGGTTGTCTTTCAGCACGTAGTCGTGGGCGCCCGATTTCATCATCGCCACCGCCAGTTCCTCGCCGATGCTTCCCGACACCACAATGAAGGGAATATCCAGCCCGGTCTCGTGGAGGATTCGCAGTGCGCCGGGTGCGTCGAGGCGGGCCATGTGATGATCCGCGATGATCACATCCCACGTCTCTCTCTGCAGGGTATCGCGCATTTCCTGGGCGTCTTCCAGGCGTTTCGCGTGAACCTGGTAGCCGGCCCTCTCGAGCTGCCGGACTACCAGCGCGGCGTCGCTCTCCGAGTCCTCGACCTGAAGCAATCGCAAGAACTGACTCATAATCTTCTATCTCACCTTGGGCGGCGGCTCGTTCAAAACCAGCCAATACAGCCCAAGCTGCTCGATAGCATGCGTGAACTGCTTGAAATCCACGGGCTTGCGTATATAACTGTTGACTCCGAAATCGTACCCCGCCGCTACGTCCTGCTCCTCCCTGGACGAAGTCAGGATCACCACGGGCAGCCGCCGGGTGCGGAGATCGGCACGGATCCGTCGCAGGATCTCGAGTCCGGGAATCTTGGGGAGGTTGAGGTCTAGAAGAGCCAAGGCGGGCAATTCGGAGACATCCCGTCCGGTATGAGCGCCGGCTCCCCAGAGGTAGTCCAGGGCGGCCTCGCCATCCTCGGCCACCACCAGTTGGTTGGCGATTCGGCTCTTTTCGAAGGCCCGCCGCGTGAGATCGACATCGCTGGGGTTGTCTTCGATCAGCAGAATGCACTTTCCGCTGTTCACTGGGTTTCTCCGATGGTGAAATAAAAAGTCGCTCCCTGGTCGATGCCGGATTCGGCCCATACCTTGCCCATGTGGCGATGGATCACGCGCTGCACGGTGGCGAGGCCGATGCCTGTTCCCGGAAACTCCGAGGCCCTGTGCAGCCGCTGAAACGGACGGAAAAGCTTGTCGCAATAGGCCATGTCGAAACCCACGCCGTTGTCGCGAACATAAAAGCCCGGCTGGCCGTTGCGGGACCGGCCGAATTCGATGCGCGCCCGCTCGCGAGGGGCCGTGAATTTCACTGCGTTGGAAAGCAGGTTCGTGAGCGCGATCCCCAGAAGCCGGGCATCGCCCCGGCTGTTTAAGCCCGGTTCAATCGCAAACTCGATCGCACGCGCCTCGTGGGCTTCTCTCAATTCCGCGGCGATGCTCTCCGCCGCCGCTGTGAGATCCACGGGAAGGAACTGCATCTCGGCCCGGCCTACGCGCGAAAGCTGCAGCAGATCGTCAATCAGCAGCCCCATTCTTTGGGTCTCGGAGCGGACGCGGTCGATGTAGCGGCGCCCCCGTACATCGAGTTGCGAGTCGTAGTCTTCGGCGAGGGCCAGGCTCCAGCCATCGATCCCGCGCAGCGGCGCGCGCAGATCGTGGGATACGGAATAAGCGAACGCCTCCAACTCCTGGTTGGCGAGTTCGAGCTGGATGGTCCTCTGGCGCACCCTTTGCTCAAGCTGGGAGTTGAGTTGGCGGATCTCCAATTCCGCCTCTTTGCGTTGAGTGATATCCATGTTCACGCCGGTGAAGGCAACGGCTGGCGAGCAGCCCCCTGTTTCGGCGAAACGCACCCTGCCATGGGAAGTGATCCAGTGGATCGAACCATCCGGCCGGACGATGCGGAAATCGTGGCGAAAAGCTCCCTCGTCCACACCGGCAAGCGCTCGGTTCACCGCGGCCTCGGTGGCGGGGCGATCTTCCGGATGGACTCGAGAGATCGCCTCTTCGTAGCTCGTCGGCCCATCGGCCGAGATGCCGAACATCTCTTTGCAGGTATCGTCCCAAAACACTTCTTGCTTGTGGAATCGGTAGTCCCACGCTCCCAGTCTGGCGGCCTCGAGAGCCATGCGCCGCTGTTCGGAAACCTGCCGCAGCGCGTCTTCCGAGAGCCTGGCTGCGGTAATATCTTCTGAAAACAGGATGATCCCGCCGATCGTCCCGCCGGCCTGGTACCACGGCTGAATTTCCCAACGGACCCACTGCTCGGTGCCGTCGGAACGTACGAAGCGCTCGCCGGGATGGCGCTCCACCGCTCCCGCCAGGCACCGGCGGTGGATTTCGCGCCATGGTTCGGGCATCTCGGGAAACACGTCGTAATGGGAGCAGCCCGCCACCTCGCCGGTGAGCCCGTAGTCTTCGCGGAAACGCCGGCTCACCGCCAGGTAGCGCATTTCGCGGTCGAACATCGCAATCGCGACGGGCGCAAACTCCGCGAAATGCCGCAGATCCTGCTCGCGCGCCCGGAGGGCTTCTTCGGCCAACTTGCGGGGGGTGATGTCCAGAACGATGCCGACGAAACGTGCAGGCAGGCCGCGCTCATCCGCGAGGGGCCCGCCCCGGGACAGCAGCCAGCGCGTCGTGGGGCCGGCACCCCGAACGCGGAATTCCACGGTCAATTCGGTCCCGTTGCGGGCAGCACGAGCGACCACTTCTTCGGCCCTCGGCCGATCGTCGGGATGGACAGCATCGCGCCAGGCTTCATATGACGGCGTTACGCTGTGCGGCTCCAGGCCATACAATTTCCACAGCTCCTCCGACCACACGTTTTCGTTGGTGGCGGGATCCCACTCCCAGGTCCCGGCGCCGGCCGTATCGAGCGCCAGGCGGAGACGCTCGGCGCTCCGGCTGATGGCCTGACGATCGCGCTCACGGTTGCGCGTATCCCGCTCGATTACCACGCCGGCAACCACCAGCAGCAGCAACAGGCTTCCGCTGCCCAGGCCCAGTTCCCAGCGCATTCGCATGGCTGCGGCATCGGCGTCCCGACTGCGGCTTGTGACCAACGCGCGGTCCTCTGCAGCCATGGCGGCAAGCAGCACACGGAACTGATCCATGGTCCGCTTGCCGTCGCCGCTCCGTACGATAGCGAGCGCAGGAGCCAGGCCTCGTGTTCGGCGCAGGTCGATAGTCTGCTGAAGCTCGGAAAATTTGGCCGTGGCTAGAGCGTCCAGCCTGTCCAGGTTCGACTTCTGGCCTGCCTCGTCGGCCATCAGCCGCCGCAGCGTTTGCCGGACCGAATGCTCCTGCCGTACCGCCGATTCGAAGGGCTCCAGATAACGTTCTTCGCCGGTGAGCAGGTAGCCGCGCTGCCCGGTTTCGGCATCTTCCAGATTGGCCAGCACTGCACCCGTCCCCCTAAGCACCTCGTACGAATGGGCGAACCACCGGCGGCGGTCGTTCTCTCGTCTCAAATCGGCATTCAGGATGAACGTCAAGGCCGCCAACAGCAGCAGCGATGCAGAAAATAGGAGGGCCCGCCGGTAAAAAGCGAATCCGCCCGAGTCTTGCCGCGGCCGGACAGGTGCTGGACGCCGGCTGCCCAGCAGCGTGATGCCCACGCCCGTGCCTACCAGCGCCAATAGCGTCCACCAATCTCTGGAGTCCGCGATCTGCAAAGAGAATTTCGGTTCGAAGAAGAAATACCAGGCCGCCAGGCCGCTGACCAAAGCGGCCAGCATACCGGGTCCCAGTCCTCCCAGGCGCACGGCCACCATCACTGCGAGACAAAAGAAGAAAAGCTCGTGGCCGGATCCCAAAACCGGATCCAGGGCGAGCCGCACGACAGCGGCAACCACCACGGCGAGCACTGCTGCGGCATAGTGCCAGATGCGGACGGATTCTACTGCGCCCGGCGAATCATCAGGAACACGCACGGATGAAGAACCCCCACGGATGAAGAAACCCACCCAGAACCACTACTGACGATCGCGAGGTGCCACCAAGGACCACCTGGACACGATTTCCCCACGACCAACTCCCCAGACGATGAGAAGACCGTCAGTCAGTTCCCAACCCGAAGGGGTGAGAATGGTCACTTTTAAGAATAAATATATCCCATTTACAGCGGGAATGGGAAAACTTTGATTTTATAAAATCTGGGTTGAAATGAGTTTGATTGGACCGGGAAATGCAAACACAGACTCGGCGTTTTCCGATCTCCGGCCTTCCTGTCTCAGTTTTCCGAGTCAGCAGCCCACCTAGACCTCACCTAGACCATGGTACG
>Ga0335081_10002272_pt1 | contig 30228 bp, 34 predicted proteins | sample Lox_Sample_35_FD_206713 | JGI IMG/M metagenome (GOLD analysis project Ga0335081, IMG submission 206713) | Soil microbial communities from Loxahatchee National Wildlife Refuge, Florida, United States - Lox_Sample_3.5 | ecosystem: Environmental > Terrestrial > Soil > Wetlands | place: USA...
TGCTCGCAGCGACAATGCGTGACCCTCAAGGTCAGGACCCCTGCGCCAGACTAAGCGGCGGCCCCGGGTGCCAGGCAGAAGCCGGGCTATGGTAACGGGCAGCCCGCCCCATAGCTTGCCAGGCCAGCCGACACCACCACGCGGCAGCAGCCCCGGCCACCCGCCCAGCCGCACCGGCCCCGGAATTTCGCGCGCCGCGTGACGCCCACCCCCGGGAACGCACGACTAAGCGGCATTGTGCTGCGACAGGGACGGCGGTGAAGGTTTTCTGCGCTCCACTCGAATCGTCAGCGCCTCACGGCGCACCTGGATTCAGGCTTAGCCAACACCAGGCTCGGGTGGTCATTGGAGTTCAGACTGCGCGGACCTCACGTCCGGGGCGTCCCGGGCGTCTGCAGGACGTGGAAGGAAGCAGACGATGACCGCGACGCGCACCGCCGGCCACGCCACAACCGCAAAGATGCCATCTCTTCTTCCCGGCGCCCCTGCCGCACCTGAAATCACCTGACGCCGGACCGCCGCCGCCGGGACGCCCAGCCGGTGACTGGCCATCAGCGGCACGCACCGCTTCCCGGCGCCCGCTTTCTCGCGATACCTCACCGGAGAGGAAAGCCATGACCCTTGTTCATTATTACCTCGGACGCCCGGCCCGCGTCTGGACCGCGGCCAATTCGCGCCGCAGCCCCGCACGGGCGTCCGGACGCGGCGGCAGCAGCGCCGGGTTCATGAAGAACCTCGCGTTCATGCGACCACGTCATGACCCTTCGGATCTGGGAGGATACCAGGGTGAGTCTCGAGGATCTGCGGCTTGCCGTCTACCGCTCGTTCGCGCGCACTGGGCGCCCTCCGAGTGCAGACGACCTCGCAGAACGGTTGACGCTCGATGCCGCGGCAGTACGGGCCGGGCTGGCCGAACTCGCCCGTGCCCGCCACCTCGTCCTCGACCAGGCCGGCCAGATCGTCATGGCACACCCGTTCTCCGCCATGCCGCTGGGCTTCGCGGTCATGGGCCGGCAGACGCTGTGGTGGGGCGGGTGCGCCTGGGACTCCTTCGCACTGCCACAGGTGCTCCCGGACGAGGGCGAGGTCCTCGTGTCCACCAGATGCCCAGCCTGCTCACGTCCGCACGCCTGGAACGTAGGCACCGAAAGGCCACCAGACGGCCACCAGGTCGCCCACTTTCTCGTGCCCGTCGCGCACATGTGGGATGACGTCGTCGACACGTGCCGGCATCAGCGCTTGTTCTGCTCCGAAGAGTGTGTTGACGCGTGGTGCCGGCAGGCTGGATCCACGCGCGGCTACGTCATGGATCTTCGCACGCTGTGGCGGTTCGCCTCGCACTGGTACGACGGACGCCTGGACCGCGGCTACGTCAGGCGAGAGCCGGAAGCGGCGGCAGAGTACCTGCGAAGCGTGGGACTCTCGGGCCCGTTCTGGGGCCTGTGACCCGCCTTGCCAGTGGTACGCCAGCCCGCTGTCGAAGCGGTCGGGCAGATCCCGCCGCTGTTGAAGGACCGGTAGCCGATCCTCGACGTGCAGACCTCGGGCGTTCACCTGGCAGCAGCGGAGCCAGCAGCGATGTCCGGCCGCAGGCCCGGGCCCACGGCGGTTGGCGATGCGGTCAGGTGCGGGAGTTGCCCCACGGGTGCGGCCGGAGGGCGTCGACCCGATCGAGAAGGTCAGCTCGCTGCGTTTCGAGTTCGTCCAGGCGGTGCTCGCGGTCGAAGAGCGGCTTGAGGTTGACGGTGCTGGTAGCCGGGATGCTGGTTCCGATGTGTCCGGTGATGTTGCCCGCTGCGTCTTGGCCGATCGTCTTGGTCGTCCTGGACGGCGGGTCGGCCTTCAGGCCGCCGATGAGGAGGCGCACGGTGGCGTAGAAGTCGTACACGCCGTCGACCGCCTCCTGGGTCGTGTGGCAGATGTCCGGGAACGTCTTGTCCTTAAGCTCGACGCCGATCTCGGCGACCTCGGCCAGATCCCGGCGGCTGTCGCCGATGGCCTCGTGGTAGGCGTCCAGGTCATCATCCAGGTCGGCGGCGAGGCCGTCGCGCTCGCGGGAGACCTTGGAGCCGTCCAGGGCGAAGCCAAGGTAGGCGAGGGTCGGCAGGAGCAGGCCGGTGACGGTGGCGGCGAAGACCATCAGCGCGGCCGTGCCGAAGCTGGCGTTGCCGAGGGCGGCGGTGCCGCGCCAGATCATGCCGGCGGTAATGGCGGCGGCGGTCACGGCAGTCAGCCACAGGTACCGGTTGCGATGCCGGTACCCCCGGTCTGCCTCGGGGTGGCGGCCGTTGGCGTAGTCCTCCCGTGCGTGGTTGTGGCTCTTGGCGGCGTGCCGCACCAGCCAGGTCTGGCCAAGGATGATGACCAGGACGACCACCACCGCGAAGGACCAGCCGAGCCAGTCCTGCCACGGCTCCAGCAGGGGGACGTTGAGGTAGTAGGTGATGAAGGTGAGGAACCCGACCGCCTCCAGCCACGGGGCCCAGGTCGCGAGGCGCTTGAGCAGCACGCTGGCGCGGCGGTGATGGTGCTTGCCGTCGGCCTCGTCCCGCTCGATCGTCTCGTCGTGCTGCCCGACGAGGGCCACCGCCTCGGCGGCGGAGTATTTGGAGCCGGACTCCGCCGCGGAGAAGGGCCGGGCGCGCTCGGCGAGCCCATCGAGGTCAGCCTTGACGTTCTCGAGGAGGCCATGGCACTTGTCGAGGACGGGGTTTACCTCCTTCTCGAGCCGGCTTGCGAGTTCCTGTTCGCCGTCCGCGATGAAGGGGGCGGCCAGCTTGTGGTTCACGATGGGCGTGGGTTCCCACTGATCGCGCGGGGTGCCGAGCGTCTGGTGCTCTTTGGCGGTCGCGCGGGCGAACAGGAATGCCTGGTCGTACTCCTTCCTGGGGATCCCGGCCGTGACGGCTTCCCCCGGGGTGAAAGCCGGCACCCAGCTCTGGCCCATCGTGCCTCTCGCCATGGACATGGCGTTCGCCTCTTTCGTTTGGTTGATCACTTGATGGTGTAGGTGATGACCACGACCCTGTTGGCGGCGCTGCGCGGGTCGCCGGGATCGGGCTGGTCCATGTTGCCGTGCCCGATCTCGTGGGTGATGGAGGACGGGGACACGTTGAGTTCGTTGACCAGCAGGCTGGCGATGGTCTGGACCCTCTCGACGCTGAGCGTCCGGTTGACGGGGTAATTGAATTCGGGCTGGCCGTCGGCGTTGAGCGGTCCCTCGTACGAGGCGAACCCGTCTAGCGCGAAGGTGGCATGGGCGGCGAGGGCAGCGTCGACGCACGGGGTCAGGTTCTGTACGGTCTGCGCCGGGCTGATCAGCCCGGCCTTTCCGAAAACGAAATAGCTGTCCGGCACCGTGCACGTCACCTTGTTGTTCCCCACGGGTACCTGCCGGACCGGGGTACCGGTCAGGGGGGGAATCGTGACCGTTGGTGCGCTCGGGGCCGCGGAACCGGCCACGGTCTGTGTGGCGTCGATGAACGTGACGGACGTTGCGCCTGCGGCTTTCAAGATGGCGGTCCAGATGGCCTGGATGTAGTTCTTCTGAGCCTGGTCGAGCTGCTGCTGTGCGCCGGTGGTCGGCACGAGCACGAACGTGACCGGACCGTGCAGAGCCGGGAGTTCACCGGCGTTCTTCACGTCCGCCACCACGACCGACGCGGGGACGGACCAGTCCAGCTTCCGGAAGTTGTCCGGATTGGCCAGGTCAAGGCCCGAGCTGACGATGATCACGGGGGCGTCGGAGAAGGTAGTCCTGGTGAGGCCGGCGAACAGGGCCCGGCCACCGTCGGTGCCGGCCGCCGCGGAGTTGACGTCCGCCTGGATGCCGGTGATCTTCGCGTCGATCGCCGACACAGCCCGGCTGTGGATCCTGAGCGCGGGGTCTGTGCTCGAGGGACCCGTCCGGGGGGTCATGTCCATATACGACGGGGATGCGTCTCCCGTGTAACCGACCCGGTCGAGCTCGATGGTCCGGTGAGCCAGCCCGGCCTGGAGCAGCTTGTCCTGCATCGCGGCCGGCAGGACGATCGCCGCGTCGTTGTCCGTGCGCGCAGTGTAGACAATCTGATCGGCGACAGAACCCGGCGGGTCGCCTACTGTGGGCGGGCCGGCGTGGCTGGCAAGCTCTCGCTTGATCGCGTTGAAGCCGCCGCCCGCGAGAACAGCGGCCACGACCGCGACGACCACTACCACGGTGCCGGCCACGATGGCCGCCGTCTTCAGGGACCAGCCGGGATTCCTGCTCGATCTGCGGGGCCGCCGGTAAGGATTGCGGGAGTCGGGGCGGCGGCCATAAGTCCGGCCGCGGCGCGGCGTCTGACGACGGGACCTCGCCCGCCCGCGGGTCCGGGTCGAGCGACGCCGGCGCGCCGACGCGCCGCGACGAACGCTTGTCCTCCTGGTACCCATAACGGTCTCCTTACCTCCTTGCCGACCTGCGCCGAGCTCGCTCGGCTGATGCGCCAGATGAGCGGGCGACCGCGGCTGCCGCCGTAGTCCGGCATGTCAGCGAACACCCCTGATACGGCGAAGTCATCTTTTGCACCGTCTCGATGTCTATCGATGTCGGGCGCCGGAAACACCATCAGATGATCGCTTCGGAATGGAAGAGGTTAGCTATTTCGGACAACCGGGGCTTGTCCCGCACCGTCCGGCGCTTCGCGCTCGGGGATCAGGAGCCAGCCGACCTCCTGCGAGCTTGCGGCTGGATCGCCGATCTCGACAGAGATGAACTCCTCGAGGGGCAGGTACTGACCGAAGTCGCCGAGGTCGGCGTAGATGCGATCGGAGAGGAGCACAGCCAGGTCGGCCTTCGGCTTGCTCGTGAGAGCGGTGCTCAGTGGCAGTGCGCCGAGCAGTCGGCAGGCCTTCGTTACCGCGGGCCCGTCGAAGACGCCGCCCGTCAGCGTCGTGATCCCCTCGTGCACGGCCACCCTGAGCCGGACATGAGGCCCCGCCCACCCGCCGTTAGTCTGGCGCAGCGCGTGGACCAGCCAGTTCACTAGTAGAGTCACGGTTCGCGGCTCGTCGATTCCCACCGGGAGCACGACGACCTCGCCGTCGCCGGCACTCTGCTGACATGGCAGCAAATCGTCGAATTCAGGGGACTCGCACAAGTCGGCAAGCAACGCTGACAACTGCCGCCGTGCGGCGGCTACTTCGGTGATGCTGTGCTCGCTGTATTGCTCTACGCCAACGGCCATGCACACGCGGCGGATGCCTGGAGGATTGTCGTCCATGAAACTCACTGTGCGCCGAGCGTGCGCGGCCGAACCACGTCATCTGATGGATTCCTGCCCGCTGTACCATCCCGGGCCCGCGATACCTCCCAGCGCTGCCATATCCCGGATGATTATCCTGCGGTAGCCCGTATCCAGCACGCCGCCGTCCCGGAGTTTACGCAGCGCCCGCTGAACGGACGGCTCGGAAACGCCTGCCATTGCCGCGAGCTCAGGCTGGGAAAGGGCGTAGCGGAGCTCGGTGCCCGCGCCGGCGGGCCGGCTATTCTTGCGGGCGAGTTCGCACAGTACCCGGGCCAGCCGGACATGCGCGAAAAGCTTGCTGAAATCTACATCTACACGGCGGCGAGTAGCCGAACGCAATTTCGCGGACAGTACCCGGGTAACGGCCAGGTGCACGTCGGGGTGGTCTGCCAGGTACCGCAGGAACGCTTCTTGCGGGATGACGTACGCCATGACTGGGCTGGCGCTGATGACGCTCGCGGAGCGGGGCTCGTTCTCGAGGGCTGCCTGCTCGCCAACCAGGTCACCGCGGGAACGAAGCGCAAGCAGCGCCTGCCCGCCCTCCTCGGCCTCGGCGACAACCTTCACCCAGCCGGTGTGCAGCACGAGAACATGCTTCGATGTGTCGCCCTCCATGAACAACCTGCTGCCCGTGGAGTATTCGCGAAACGCTCCGAGGGAAAGTAATCCGTCCCGTGCGCTCTCGCTCAGCATCCCGACAACCGTGTCCGCTGGCCAACTTGAAGATCTTGGTTCCGGCCGGACCGGCGGTCTGGGCCCGGGGCGATCAGAAGACCCGTACCGCGCATTCATCTATCAATCCCCACCCTGCCTGACGATGATGTTCGTAAAATGTGCTTAACTCCCATGTGGAGCGACCAGATCACCCGGATAAACATAAGCTTATCCGTCGAAGCCGAGGACGTCTTTCGGGCAGGCAGGCAGGCTGGCCGGTGGGCAGGCCCGCGGCCTGAGCTGCGTCGAGTAGATTGGTACCTTTAAACCATAGTTGGTACCATGCATCCATGGCGCTCAACATCAAGGACCCGGAGACCGAACGTCTAGCGGCCGAGGTTGCCGCCTTGACGGGAACGACGAAGACCGGAGCCGTCCGGCACGCCCTGCGCCAGGTCCTCCAGGCGCAGTCCCATCTGTCCGTCCAGCAGCGCGAGGAACGCCTCACCCGGTTCCTCGAGGAGGAGATCTGGCCGCTGGTGCCGCCGGACCAACTCGGAAAGCCGGTGTCCAAGGCGGAACGCGAGGAGATCCTCGGATTCGGCGAGTACGGCGCATGATCATTGACTCGTCCGCGATCCTGGCCGTCATTGGCCAGGAACCCGGGTACGAGCAGATCGTCCATCAGCTTGCCGCCTCACCAGGGACCCGGATCGGCGCCCCGGCCCGACTGGAGACGGGCATCGTGCTGACGGCGCGGTTCGGGCCGCGGGGGAAGACGGCACTCGCAAGGTTCCTGCAGGAGAACTCCATCCAGACCGTGGCCTTCGACGAGGCTCACGCCAGCGCGGCGCTCGACGCCTTTTCCCGGTTCGGCGAGGGCAGGCACCCGGCCGCCTTGAACTTCGGTGACTGCTGCAGCTACGCCGTCGCTTGGGTCGCGGGGGAGCCGCTGCTGTGCGTCGGAGGCGACTTCGCCAAGACCGATCTGCTCCTGGTCAGCCTGGCGGGGTGAGTTCGTGCCGTCTGGACAGCCGGGCGGTGGCTCACTGCACCTGGTCAGCCTGGCCAGTGCGGTTCTCGCGGCGGTAATACAGGGCGGCGTTGAGTCCGGCCGATCCCACCATGATCCGGCCGAGGATGTAGACCCACAACAGCACGGCCAGCGCGATGCCGACCGCTCCGTATGTGCTGGTCTTCCTGGCCACCAGGTTGCCGATCCAGTACGTGGTGAGCAACTGGAGCACGTCCGCCCCTATCGCCATCAGCGCCGCCCCGGGGATCAGGGCGCGCGCCGGGACCGGCGCATGGGGCAGCTTCCAGGACACCCACCACCACCCAGCGAAAGACAGCCCGGTGGTCAGCAGGACGGCGAGGACAGCCCCCGCGGCACCTGCTGAGGTGCGCACGTCGTTGACGGCGGCACCCAGCGCCGACCCGGCGACGGCCAGGCCGGTCAGGGCCAGCTTCGGGGCCAGCCCGGCGGGCCTTGCCCTGGGCACCCGCCAGATGAGCCAGTGCACGACGTACAGGGCCTTCAGCAGGCTGCCCGCCGTGATGAACATCGTCACTACCGCCCCCAGGACCAGCGTGGCCAGGGTCCAGGCGCTCTGGTCGGCGACTTTCACCACGGTGCCCGCGAGGACCCCGGTGATCCCGGCATCTCTGGCCAGCTGCGCCGGGTCATGGCCCAGGGCGCGAGATACCACGCCCAGAACCGTGAAGATCACGTACACGACCGGCACCATGAACAAGAAGATCCTGAACGCCAGCGCACCCGCCAGGATGCCGCCTCCCACCTGGGCGTCCAGCTCCTGGACCAGGAACCCCGCGTCCACCATGCCTGATCGCTGGCGGCGGGCTTGCAGCCGTGCCTGCTCCGAGGTCAGCCATTGATGCCCGTGGTCCGTCAGCCGGCGGATCCGCCCGGCGGCCTGATCCGGTGCCCGAACCGTGGCGGGTGCGGCACCGGCGTCCGCAGGCGCCGGACCGGCCGGGAGCCCGGCCGGGGATTGCGGCACGTCTGGCCCGGCAGGCTGGTGATCTTCCAGCATGGGCTCAGGCTAATGTAGGCCATCCCGCACCGGCGAGAACGCTATCTTCGCGCTGCGGTGATCGAGTGGCGCAGGTGCGGCTCGCGCCGTATTCCTACGACTGGATCGACAACCTCGGCCGCCGCTCACCCCGGGAGCTGCTGGCCGCCACCGGGAGGACACTTGGGGACATGAGCCGCGAACGCGCGGAAACCCATCTGCGGCTGCTGGCCGAGGCCGAACTGCGCCGCGCGACCACATGGCCCGCCGACGGCGGGCTGCTGGATGAGTGCCATTCCGCGCGGCTCGAACTCGTCGCCCAGGCGCTGCACGCCGTGCGCGCCTTCGACATGGGCGCCGCGAACCAGATCCAGGCCGAGCTCGGCCTGCGCCCGGGCGGGGCGGGCTGAGCATCAGCCGGGCCAGGTGCGCTTGCGCGTTCGGCGGCAGTCCGCCCGGCCCCGGACGAGGCTGCCGCACGCCGAGGGCCAGGGCGAGATCGGCCTGCGCCCGAACCCGCTGCGGGAGATCCGCTGGCTTGACCTCAGCACGGCCTCCGGGGAGCCCGCGACGCGCATCGACCTGAACTCGCAGCCGACCCCGCGGCCGGAAATCACCGTGTCCCCGTCTGCCGTGAGCCCAGGTGAGCTCCTGCTGACCGATATCGCCGCCGGGCTGCTCGCCCTCGCCGCACCAGAGCAGGTTCCCCTGCAGGTCGGTCTGGGCGAGCGCCAGGCGATCGCGGGCGCCGCCCCAGTACGCGTGCTCGGCCACCTCCCCGCTGAGGGTTCCGGCGAGATGGGCGACGCCTTCGAGCCGGTCGTTCGAGAACAGGGTCTCGAACCTGGCTGTCGAGGGCCGCACCGATTCCAGGAAGAATCCCGCGTCGCCGGACACGTGCCGATCGCCGAGCCACATGTCCCTGGCGTCGGCGGACCAGCGCTCGTAGCAGGCCGGGTCGTCCCATTAGGCGATGGTGATGACCGTGTCGTAGCCGGCCTCGTCAACGTATGCCGCCCGGTCAACCCACCCCGGCCCGTCCGGGCCCGGGCAGGTTGCCGCGAGGTCTGCCAGCGCGGCGCGGGCGATCGCAGGCGGCTGGCTTCCGGAACGGTACTGCACGCCCAAATAGGCCATGGCCACGCGCGCCACCGAGGGTGCGAACCGGGCCACGAAGGACGGGTAAGGCGGTTGCCAATCCGTTTTCATCCGGGCCGGCTGACTGCGGCGCGACACCAGGTGCGGCGGAATCGCTGATTCCATCGTGGCCTCGTCCTTCTAAGCCGGAGTCATGGTGGGCGGGAAGTCGGCCACGGCCGGCTGTTCCGCCGGAGGCGCCTCGACCACCGGTGGGGCCGGGTTGCGGTTGACGAGCAACCGCAGCACGTCCGGCCGCGAGTAGTGGCCAACCGGATCGGCGGCGGACTTTGCGATCGCGATCAGGTCCGGATTCAGGTCCGCGTAGAGGATGCCTTCGTCGGTCTCGGGAAGCGGCTTCGCCAGCTGGGAGCCCTCGGGACCGTAGATGCGGGCAAACCCGCCGCCCGGCTGGAGCAGTTGCCGCTTGACGTCGGTATCACAGAACTGCTCCAGCGCGGCCTCCCCGATCACGGCACAGGGGGCGACCACGAACGTCTGTCCCTCAACCGCGTACATCAGGTTCGCCGCCGTGTTCACCTCCGGTCCCAGGGCCTGCGCGGCACCCCGGTAGATCGAGAAGCTGGGCCAGGCCCGACGTGGATTTCCTCGCCCTGGCTGTACATGGCGTACTTGGTCAGCGGCTGGAGATGCTCCCAGCAGTCCAGCCCGCCTACCCGGCCGAGCGCGGTGTCGTGGACCTGCAGGTCGCTGCCGTCACCCTCGCCGAACACCGAGCGCTCCACGTGCGTGGGCTTGAGCTTGCGGCGCACGGAGATCAGTTCACCCGTGCCGGAGATGAACGCCCGGGCCATGTAGAGGCTGCCACCGGACCGTTCGCTGAACCCGAGCACCACATGGATGTCATGCCGGGCCGCGGCCTGGCAGATCCGGTCGATCTCGGCGCCGTTGCGGGTCATCGAGTTGGTGACGTACCGCGGGACGAATCGCATGCCCGCGGCCGGGAGTCGAGCCAGATCCACCACGGGTAACCGGGAATGAAGGTCTCGGGGAACGCCACCAGCCGGGCTCCGCCGGCCGCGGCCTCCCCGATGAGCGAGATCACCTGGTCCACGCCCGCGGCCAGGTCCAGCCAGGCGGGCTCGGCCTGAACAGCGGCAACGCGCACGGTCTGCTGCATCGCTGGCCTCCTGTACTGTCGCGGCGTTATTGGCCACACGGTAGGCATCGAGACCAGCCCCGGGCTGGACTGCCGTGCCACCGTTCCTTACCTGGAGTGCCAGCTTTTCCGGTACTCGCCCGACGTCATCCCCGCCGCCGCCCGGAACGCGCGGTGGAAACCGCTTTCGCTTTCGAACCCGCACGCGAACCCCACCGACGCAACCGGCCGTTCAGGTTCGTGAAGCAGCATGACCTGGGCGTGCTCGATCCGCATCCGGCGCAGCCGCGCCGCCACGCCCTCATCGCCGAACATGCGGTACAGAGTGCGGCGCGACGCATGGCACGCCTTCGCGACGGTCGCCGCGTCCAGGCGCGGATCGGCCAGGTTGCGCCGCAGGAAATCCAGTGCGCGCTCGCGCGCCAGCGCCTCCGCCGCGTCAGGGCCTGGCTCCGCCCGGCCCGCGAACGACGCGGCCGCCGAGAGCAACCCGACCGCGTGCGGGAGCAGCACCTCGGACTGCTCCCGGCTCCCCTTCGCCACGCCGAACAGCGATGTAAAGAACGTCGCCACCACCCCGCCCGCCGTGCTCTGGCCGAGCGCACGCGCTGTCAACTGCCGGGTGTCACGCAGCATCAGATCGCGTTTGGGGATCTGAACCACGAGTTGGTGGAACGGGTTGTCGAAATGCGGTGTGTAAGGCCTGGTGCTGTCATAAAAGCGAGGTCACCGGGAGACAGCGTCGCGGCTCTCCCGTCCTGCTCGACCCGTCCCATCCCTCGCTGCTGGATGCTGGCCAGCAGGTACTCCTCCTTTCCCTGGGCGATGAGCGACCGGGTACGCCGAACGTGCTGGCTTCCCGCCACCACGGTCGACAGTTCCAGGTCACCAACGGGAACGTGCTCAATCCGCCCGCTGAACCTGTCGGCGGTCAGCGGCTCCGCGGCAAGACGCACGAAGGTCGCGCATATCATCTCGCGCCAGTAGGCGAACGCCTCTCCGGTGGGCACCGTCGAGGTGGTCAGCTCCGCGTAGGCCCGCCGGTCCAAGGCCGCAGACACACGTGTAGTATCACCAGGCCACCCGGCAGATGTCCAGACGGATCGAAGCTGCTGAACGGACACAGGCGCACGGGAGCCGCACCAGTCAACCAGATCTGCGTTCGCCTCAGGCGGTCGGCCACGTGGTCACCATCTGGTAGACGTGGAAGACTGCTCCTGCGCCGGTCAGGGCCGAGATGCAGTTGAGTAGTGTCCCGACGGGAGTGGGGTACTGAAGATTATCACTTCCTCGATCTGATACGAGTTAAGAGTCCGCCGGTGTGGGGTAACGACCGATTGATGGTCCTCGCCGGAAACCTCCTCGCCAGCCGTTATCGGCTCGATGAGCCGATCGGCACCGGCTGGTTCAGCGAGGTATGGCGTGCTACCGATGCCGCCCTGTCGCGCCCGGTCGCCGTCAAGCTCCTGCATCCCGCTTACGCTCAGCAGCCAGAAGCCCTGGCCCGGTTCCGGGCCGAGGCGCTGCACGGCGCGGCCTTGTGGCACGAGAACATCCTGCACATCTATGACTACGACGAGGCGGCCGAGGGGGCGCAGCCCTATCTGGTAATGGAACTGGTCGATGGGCCCTCTCTGGCTGGCCTGCTGACCGGCGGTCCCCTGGATGCCGCGCGGTGCATGGACGTCGTCGCTCAGGCCGCGGCTGGCCTGCAAGCGGCGCACGCCACGGGCCTGGTCCACCGTGATATCAGTCCGGGGAACCTCCTGCTTGCCTCCAGCGGAACTGTGAAGATCACGGACTGGGGCGCCTCGCATGCGATCGGCTCGGTGCCCAGCACGGTCACCGGGATCGTGACGGGGACGGCGGAATACCTGGCCCCGGAGCGGATAGCCGGAGCTCAGGCCGCGCCGGCCAGTGATGTGTACGCACTGGGAGTCGTCGCGTACGAATGCCTGGCCGGGGCGCCTCCCTTCGTGGGCGAGCCGTCGGACGTGGCGTGCGCGCACCGTGACCGCCCCGTGCCGCCGCTGCCGGGGTGGGTGCCGGCCGATGTGAGCGGCCTGGTGATGCAGCTTGTCGCCAAAGATCCGGCCTGGCGACCGGGCAGCGCTGCCGTGGTCGCGCATGAGGCAGGCCGGCTGCGACACAATCTGCGGGACGAATTCAGCGTCGACGCGGGCCGTACGCCTTATCCCCTGGCCGTCGCGGCAGCAGTGCCGCCGCCACTACCGGCGATGGCGCCGGCCGCCGTCGCAGACGACGCCCGGTGGCAAGTCCCCGCCGCGTCGCGGCCCGCCTCCCGGGCGTCGACGGACGCTCGCCGGCTTCGTCGTAGGCCAGTCCTGGTCCTTGCCTCCATGGGGATTGCCGGGCTCGTCGGCACGGTGCTGGCCGTTACCGTGGGTGTCGCGTCGGTCCGGCATCTGGCCGGCGCGCCGCCATCGGCGCGGCCGGGACAGTCGATCAGTGGGACCGTAGCGAGTCCGCCCGCTCGCCAGCCGTCTTCCGCCAGCCCAAGCCGCGGTGCCCGCCCCGGTACCAGCCCCGGCGATACGGGCACGGTGCCGGTGGTTACCATTAATCACCGGACCATCACCGCCTCCGTGAGCGGCCGGGAGAGGATCCACCGACACCGCGACGGCAGTGACGCCGACCAAGGCCACGGTGACCGGCACCGCCACGGTCACCACCACGGCCACGGCCACGGCAATGGAAACGGCCAGGGCAACGGAAACGGCCAGGGCAACGGAAACGGCCAGGGCAACGGAAACGGCCAGGGCAACGGAAACGGCCAGGGCAACGGAAACGCGCAGGTCCTCGGCGTTTCAAGTTAGCCGTCTCGCCGAGGTCCCGCCGGTCAATGACCGCGCCTCCGCGGGGCCGACGACGAGATCGTGAAGGTCGCCGCCCACCTCGAGCCGACCCGACTGTTCGAGCCCGCCGGCCTTTACCGGCTCGAAGCCGGCCGTCCGGATCAACCGCTCGACTTCCTCGCCGGCACGGTCGTCGTCGGTCGCGTAGAAGAGGACCGCCGGCTCCGGTGACCGGTTGCCAGCGGACACGAAGAGATCGGCCGACAGGGTTCCGAACGCCATGGCCAGGCGCGCTCCGGCCGGCAACCACCCGGCCACGACCTTCCCGGAGGCTTGGCCTTCCGGCAGGACACGTGAGAGGTTACCTTGCGCGTCGACGCTGAGCGGGTTGCTCGGAACGACCACGACCTTGCCGGCGAGCGAGCCGGAGATCTCGTCCATGACGGCCTTCAGCACGGTAAACCGCAGCGCGAGGACGACGGCATCCGCGCCCTGCACCGCGTCGCGGTTGCCGGCGGCGGCGACCGCAGCTCGGCCGATCTGTGCCGCCAGTGTTCGTGCCGACGCATTGTCGGCGCTCGAGAGCCGCAGGGTCTCGCCGCCTGAGGCGAGCTGGCGGGCGATGACCGAGCCGATCCCTCCAGTGCCGATGATCGCGGTGGTCATGACCGAAACCTCCTCAGCGTCACCACCTTAGATCAAGCGCGGAAGCCCGGCTCTTCAGGGCCGGGAGGAGCGCGTACGGCGGGTCGGCTTGACCTCGGGTCGCGTCAAGGGGCAGTCGGAACCTACCGTTGATCCAGCGGGATGTGATGCCTGCGAAAGGGGGCGTCAGACCGATCCGCGGAAACGCCTTGTGCAGGAATTCACAAGCCGCTTCCGCGGAAACGCCGCGCATCCGCATCTGCCGCTGGGCGCGCGGTCAGATGTCAGGGATCTGTGCCGGGGCGTGTCCGTCCGGCGGGCAAGCGGGACCGTGTGCGGTACGGCTCGGTTCCCCGCGCTGCTGACCGGGCAGCACAGACGGATCAGGCCGGCGCACGTACACCCCGAGCAAGCGCCGGGTCAACCTGGCCATCAGGCGTGGCACTTGCCCGGTCAGCTCCTGTGTGGGCGGCTCTAGCCTGATGCCGACGACGACGAGGGCGAGTACGACCAAGACGAGCCCCATGGCAGCGGCGGGGAAGATCAACATGGCGGGCATCGGCGTTCAGCTCCCTTACTGATAGTGCGGAGCATGAACGAGGCGGCGAAAATACACACCGGTCGCGACGAGTCAGCACGGCGCCCCATTGAGACATGGCGAACCGGAACCGGGCTCACCGTGATGCCCGGAACCGGGAGATAAGAGGCAATAGGGGTATTCATCTGACCGGACTTGCCCAGCTCAGAGGCTTGCCCTGGGCAGGTCCAATCCGGGCAAGTTGAGCCCACGGCCAGCTCCGATGACGTTCCGTCATCGAACTTGGTCTGCTTACGTGAATAGCCCAGAGAGGCAAAACGCGGGACTGCCAGCTTTCCTGGCGGCTGTTGCCAGCTTTCCTGGCTGTTGCTGCCAGCGACATCACATTTATGCGCGCATATCTTCAGGCAACCTCCAGCTCCACCCGGAGATGGGCTCAGAACCCCATCAGTAGCTGTGCGCAGATTTAGGGAAGGAGCCGCGAGCATGACGGCGCCGTCATGACGAAAGGACACTTCATGCGAATATCCACGAGGATCAGGAACGTGCTCATCGGCGTGGTGAGCGCCGGGGCGCTCACCACGGGCGCACTGGCCGTCACGGCCGCGCCGGCATCTGCCGCCACGGCCGCGCCGGCCGCGTCCGCGCCGTGGTACGGGTGCTACGGGTACGGCTGCATCGGCAAGAGCGCCCAGGCCGAGGGCTGCAGCCAGGACGCTGCCACGGTCTACGCGGTCTCGGTCTACGACGGCTTGCGCAACACCCGCGTCACGCTGCGGCTGCGGTACAGCCGCGGCTGCCAGTCGGCGTGGGCGACGGTGACCGGCACCGGCCACCCCGACGGCGCCGCCTTCTGGATCTATGACCGGGGTACCCATGCGCTGGAGGTCACCTCGACCCAGCGCGCCTCGTTCACCAGGCAATGGCAGACGACCACAATGGTCGGCGTGGCCAAGACCAAGGCGCAGGCGTGCATCGAGGTACACGACCGGCACGGTATGAGCGCGCCCATCTGCACACCATTCTTCGGCCACTAGGAACCACAGCGCATTCTGGCTAAGTAAAGCTCAGGGCCCGGCCGGAAAGGCGCGCCGGGCCCTGAACTTCGCCTGTCCCCGGGCGGGCACCGCGGGGCCAGCGTAGGCCGGGTCGGAAGGGTCAGCACGAAGGCCGTGGACTAGGCTCGCCGTCTGAGCGGACCTCCGGCCAGCTGAAGGGAACCGGTATGGACCTTACTGGTAAGGCGGTCATCATCACCGGGTCGTCAAGCGGTATCGGCGCGGCGGTCGCCCACCGCCTTTCCGGCCTCGGCGCCGGGCTTGTCGTCAACTCGGCATCGTCGGCCGAAGCGGGCCAGCGCATCGCCGCTGAGCTGGCGGACGCGGTGTACATCCAGGGCGACATCGGCGACCCGGGCACTGCCGCTGCTCTGGTCGCAGCGGCTGAGCAGCGGTGGGGCCGTCTGGACGGGCTGGTCAACAACGCCGGGGTCACGGTGGACGTGCCGCTGCACCGCGTGGCCACTCCCGAGGACATCACCGAGGCCTGCCTCGCGCTCATCGCGACCCGCTATGCCACCGGCCAGACGTTCCTGGTCGACGGCGGCCTCGGGCTCGCTATCTGATCCGCCCTGGACCAGGGCACAAGGGAGGCGCTGATGGACCAGTTCGGTGCCCAGGCAGGCGGTGATGTGCTGCACCGGGGAGGTTGGGTCGAGCGACCGGTCCGCATTTACCGCGATGAGTGGGGGATCCCGCATGTTCGCGCGCGGTCGGTGCATGACATATTTGCCGGTCAGGGGTACGTGCACGCGATGGACCGGCTATGGCAGATGGACGCGGCCAGGAAGCAGATGGAAGGCAGATGGGCCGAGTGGGTCGGCGTGGCGGGCCTGCCGGCCGACCGGCTGGCCCGGCGCCTGCGCGTTGGTGCGGCCTCGATCCGGGATTACCGGGCCCTGGGCGCGGACGCCAGGATGATGGTCGATGCCTACACGGCCGGGGTGAACGCTTACCTGCGCAGTCATCCCGCTCCGGCCGAGTACGGGCTGGTGGCAAGCGCGCCGGAGCCCTGGGAGGGCTGGCATTGCATCGCGGCCATGCGGCAGCGCGGCTACCTCATGGGCTCCGTGTGGTTCAAGCTCTGGCGCGCGGCGGCGCTCGGCGTCCTCGGCGCTGATGACCTCGTCAAGCTGCGCTACGACGATGGCGGGGCGGACCGGCTGTGCATTCCGCCCGGTGCCGATGCCCGCCGGTGGGTCGCCAGCCTGGCCGATCTTCTCGAGCCGATCGCTGCGCTGAGCCTGCTGGCGGCGAGTGCCGAAACCGGCGGCGGGAGCAACAACTGGGCGCTGGCGCCGAGCCGGACCGCCACCGGCAGGCCGATACTGGCTGGCGACCCGCACCGCGTTTTCGAGCTGCCTGGCATGTACGCGCAGATGCATCTGGGCTGCGATCAGTTCGATGCGATCGGCCTCACTATTCCGGGCGTGCCGGCCTTTCCGCACTTCGCGCACACCGCGCAGGTGGCCTGGTGCGTGACGCATGCGTTCGCGGATATTCACGATCTGTATGTCGAGCAGTTCGACCGCGCTGATCCGTCCCGGTACCTGCATGAGGGCGACTGGCTGCGGGCCGCGACGACCACCGAGGACATCAAGGTCCGCGGCGGGGACCCGGACCCGGTGCAGATCGTGGAGACCATTCACGGCCCGGTCGTCGCCGGGGATCCGGCGCACGGCACCGCGCTGACGCTCAAATCGGTTCAGTTCTTCGACCTCGACCGGTCGTTTGACTGCCTGCTCCCCATGCTGACCGCCACCTCGGTGGATTCGCTCTTCGGGGCCGTACGCGGCTGGGGGCTCATCGACCACAACCTGGTCGCGTCGGATACCGGCGGCCACATCGGTCACCTGGTACGCGCGGTGATCCCGCGCCGGCCCGCCATCAACGGGTGGCTGCCCGTGCCGGGATGGACGGGTGAGTACGAGTGGGACGGCGTCGTTCCCGCCGAGCAGATGCCGCGCGTGGATGATCCGGCCCGCGGCTTCATCGTGACCGCCAACAACCGGGTGGTAACAGCCATCCCCGATACCGGCGGCTACTTCTGCACGGACGCCCACCCGCCCTACCGGGCCCGGAGAATCGAGCAGCTCATCGCCGAGCTCGCGCCCGCGTCGCCGCAGGACATGGCGACGATCCACCGTGATGATGTCAGCGCATCCGGCCGCCTGTTCCAGGCCGCCCTGGCGGACGCCGAACCGTCCAGCGCAGCCGCCCGTGCCGTCCGGGACGTCGTGCTCGGCTGGGATGCCCGGATGTCGCCCGGCTCAAGCGGGGCGGCCTGTTACTCCCGGCTGCGCTGGGCTCTGGCCCGGATCGTGGCAGGCCGGTCTGGCCTGGCCGCCGCCGGGAGCGCCGGGCTGACGCAACTGCCCGGCGGCGTCTCGGCCGTCAGCCACCTCTGGTGGGTGCTTCCGGCCCTGCTGCGAGCGGGTGATCTGGCGCTGACCGGCGGCAGCACCTGGAATGAGCTGCTGGCCGAGGCGCTCGAAGAGATTTCGGCCGAACGGGCGGACATCCCGTGGCACCAGCTCCATCACGCCGCGCTCACTCATCCGCTGACGCCACTGCTACCCGACGCGCCGCCGGCCCTGAGCCCGGCCGGCGCGGGGGTCGGCGGCGACAACGAGACCGTCTGGGCCAACGGATGCCGGGCCGAGTCCGGCACAGCGGCCGTCTACGGTGCCGTGGCCCGGTACGTGTTCGACGTCGGCAACTGGGACAACTGCGCATGGATCGTCGCCGGCGGCGCATCAGGAGATCCGGCGAGCCCGCACTACACCGATCAGCACCAAGCCTGGTCCCGATGCGAGCTCATCCCCATGCGATACGACTGGGACACGATCGCCGCCGCCGGCCCGCAGCTGACCCTCCAGCCACCCGACAGCCTCAGCTCGGGAAGTGGATGACGCCGAGATCATCAGTCGCCGGCCTGCCGGCTGGCCGCCAGGCTTGCCAGTTGTGCGCGGGCCGCGGCGACCAGTTCCTCGTTGGTTTCCGGGCGGGCGCCGGCCCGGGTCCGGGGCGGCAGCTGAGGCTGGCGGGGCTGGCGGGGCGCACGGGACGGGCAGGGCGCGGGCGGGCGCCGGCCGGCTGCCTGCGCGACGCCCCACCGGGCACCTACGGCTGAGCGGCATTGCCCTCTGACGCCAGCCGCACCCTACGACACGACCGTCAACGAGCAGGCACGAAACCCGCAGTGGTGACCAGCACGCCAGGATCGGCACTTCTCAGCCCGAGTACGGCTTGGTTCGGCCCCTGACGAGGGCAAGCTTGCCTTCTTCCACGCTTTCTGGGCGTGCGCTTATCCTTTTCTTAAATGCCCTATCTAGCGTGAGGTCATGGATAGCGGGCCTGCTGGTGTCGATGGCGCCGGACCGCGCACGCCCGGGGTTCGCAGCTCGCGCCGCCTGCTCGCCGCCGGGCTAGCGGCCGTGGTGGTCCTGCTCGGAGTGATCGCGGTGCTCGCGATCCGGCTCTTCGGCCCGGCCCCCGCGGCGAGCGCCCAGGCCGCGACGCCAAGCCCGGCCCCGACATCCACCGCGAGCCTGACCGTGCCGGGCATCTATCAGCGGGTCGCGCCGTCCGTGGTCCTCATCCGTACCGGTCACGAGCTGGGAACTGGCGTCATCGTGGCCGACGACGGAACGATCCTGACCGCCAACCATGTCATCGCCGGCGGCGCGACCATCACCATCACGTTCGCCGACGGCACCACAGCGAACGCGACCGTCGCCGCAGCCAACCCGAAGCTGGACATCGCCGCGCTCATCCCCGCGAAGCTGCCCCAGGTCGTCGTGCCCGCCACGCTCGGCGGAGGGGCCGATGTAGGAGCGCCGGTCGTCGCCATCGGCAACCCGCTCGGCCTGGCCGACAGCGTGTCCGCCGGAGTGATCTCCGGCCTCGACCGGACCGCTGATACCGATCACGGCAGGTTCGCCGGGCTCATCCAGTTCGACGCGTCCGTGAACCCGGGCAGCTCGGGCGGCCCGCTACTCGACGCGCACGGTCTTGTCGTCGGCATCATCGTCTCGCTCGCCACGCCCGATGGCCAGGACGCGTTCGCCGGCATCGGCTTCGCGGTGCCTATCGGCGCCGCGCTCGGCGGCGGTGGCGGCAACGGGCCAGGAAGGGGACCGCAGATATGACCGAGGCAGCGGCAACAGCCCCGCAGCGCGCCAACCCGCTGCAACCGGTGCTCTTCGAGGTCAAGCGCACCATCGTCGGCCAGGATGTGCTGCTGGAGCGGATGGCGATCGCCCTGCTTTCCGGTGGGCACCTGCTCGTAGAGGGCGTCCCAGGGCTGGCCAAGACGTTGTCCGTTAAGTCGCTCGCCGCGGCGGTCGGCGGGCAGTTCCAGCGCATCCAGTTCACGCCCGACCTGGTGCCGGCCGACCTGACAGGGACGCGGGTCTACCATCAGCACACCGGCGAGTTCCAGACTCAGCTCGGCCCGGTCTTTACCAACCTGCTGCTCGCCGACGAGATCAACCGCGCGCCCGCCAAGGTGCAGAGCGCCCTGCTCGAGGTGATGCAGGAGCACCAGGTCACCATCGGCCGCCAGACCTACCAGGTGCCCGAGCCGTTCCTCGTCATGGCGACCCAGAACCCGATCGAGTCCGAGGGCACCTACCCGCTACCTGAGGCGCAGGTCGACCGGTTCATGATGAAGGTCGTCGTCGGCTACCCGAGCGCAACCGAGGAACACGCGATCGTCGACCGCGCGCTCCGCAACGCCGAACCGGTCCGCGCGATGCTCGGCCCGGCGGACCTGATCGCCATGCAGGAGCGCGTGCGGGAGATCTACGTCGATCCCGCCGTCGTCGAGTACGCCGTGCGCCTGGTGACGGCGACCCGCTTGATGTTCAGCGCGGGGCTCAGCGACCTGAAACGGTACATCAGCTACGGGGCCAGCCCGCGTGCCTCGATCGCCCTCGTCACCGGTGCCCGGGCGTTCGCGTTCCTGCACGGCCGCGACTACGTGCTGCCAGACGACGTCACCGAACTCGCCCTCGACGTGCTACGGCACCGCATCGTGCTGTCATATGAGGCGCTCGCCGATGACATCACGGCCGACGCGATCCTCATGAAGGTGCTCGACGCCGTCACCCAGCCCGAGGTCGTCCTGAGCGGCCGCTGACTCACGCTCATGCGCACTGCTACGGAACGGCTCCTGGTCCGCCTGGAATGGCGGGTCGTCCGCCGCCTCGACGGACGTCTGGCGGGCGGCTACCGCACCGCGCACCGGGGGACCGGAACTGACCTCGCGGGCCTGCGCGAGTACACCGAGGGCGACGACGCGCGGCATATCGACTGGAACGTCACCGCCCGGCTGAACGAGCCGCAGCTTCGCGTGTTCAACGAAGACCGCGAGCTTACCGTGTGGCTGGTGCTCGACCGTTCGGCGTCCATGACGGTGGGGGCGCCTGGGCGCGGCAAGCACGACGTGCTCACCGAGCTTGCGCTGGTGCTCGCCCGGCTGTTCGGCCGGGCCGGGAACCGTGTCGGCGCGCTGCTCTACGACACCGGGGTAGTGCGTACCGTACCGCCAGGCACCGGGGGCAGGCACGCACTGCGCATCGGCGCCGAGCTCGCCAGGACCGCCGACGTCGCCCGCCCCCGTGCTGGCCAGTACCGGGGCCCGACCGACCTGGCGGCGATGCTCGACGCGGCCGCCAAGCTCGCCAGGCGCCGCGCCCTGATCGTGGTCATCTCCGACTTCATCGGCGACGGCGACTGGGGGCGGTCGCTCCTGCGCCTGACGTCACGCCACGAGGTCGTCGCGCTGCGTGTCACCGACGCCGCCGATGACGAACTGCCGGACGTCGGCCTTGTCGTCGTCGAAGACGCCGAGACGGGGGAGCAGCTCGTCATCGACTCGGGAGACCCGCTGCTGCGCGCCCGGCTGCGCGTTTGCGTCGAGGACCGCGATGCCCGCCTGGCCGCCGGGATGCGCCGGGCCGGGGTGCCCATCCACCGCATCGGCACGGACGCCGACCTGGCCACGGCGCTCATCGAGGTCGTCGCGAGCACCCAGCGCAGGCGCGCGTGAGCCTCGCCGACCCCGTTCTCCTGGCCGTGGGCCTGCTCGTGGCCGCGATCCTGGCGTGGGCCGCGATCGCCGCCGCCCGGCGGCGGGCCGCGGCCCTCGCCGCGGCCGGGATCGCGGCGAGTGCCCCCGGGCGCGGTCGACTCGGGGGCGTCTGGTTCACCATCGCCGGCGTCGCCGTGCTCGCGATCGCCGTCGCCGGACCGGCGGCGTCCGTCCCGGTGTCCCGTGCCGCCGGCACCGTCATCCTCGCGATGGACGTCTCGGGCAGCATGGCCGCCACCGACGTGGCGCCCAGCCGTCTTGCCGCCGCGAAGAAAGCGGCCCTGTCGTTCATCGACGCCCAGCCGGACAGCGTGGACATCGGCGTCGTCGCGTTCCAGCAGGGCGGCCTCGAAGCCGCGCTGCCGACCGCCGATCACGCCACCGCCTCGGCCGCGGTCCGCCGGCTCACGGCCGGCGGCGGCACGTCACTCGGCGACGCCATCCTCGCCTCGCTGTCGGCGATCACGCGCAGGACGATCACCATCGGCCGCGACGGCAGCGCGGCGGACATCGGCTTCTGGCCCTCGGCCACGATCGTGCTGTTCTCCGACGGGCAGGACGAAGCCGGTGCCACCGCGGGCGGCACCGGCAGCGGTGGCGACGCCAGCCCCGGGGCGGCCGCCTCGGTCGCCGAGAAGGCTGGCGTGCACATCGACACCGTGGGGGTCGGCACGGCCGCGGGTACCACCGTCGACGTCGACGGCTACCACCTGTTCACCGCGCTCGACGAAGCCACCCTCACATCGATCTCGCGGGCGACCGGGGGCAGGTACCATCCGGCTTCGGACGCGAGCGAACTCGACGGGATCGCCTCGTCCATCAACCTGAGGCTCACCGTCACCAACCAGCCGTTGCCGCTGGCCGGCGCGTTCATCGCCCTCGCCCTCGTGCTGCTCGCGGCGGGCGCCGTGCTCACCGTCACCCGTTCGGGCCGGGTGGTCTGAATGTCCTTCTCCTGGCCGTGGGCGCTGCTCGCACTCCTCATCATTCCGCTGGTGTCTGCCGTCTGGTGGCTGAACCGGCGCAGGCACAGGCGGGCCGCGGTCCGCGTGACCTCGATCGCGCTCATCCGGACAGCCATGCCTAGCCGCTCGCGCTGGCGGCGCCGCATCCCCGCGGCGCTGCTGACACTTGGTCTTGCCGTGCTTGCGATCGGCGCCGCCCGCCCGCAGGCGACCGTGCCGGTCGCGTCGTCGTCCGCGACGATCATGCTCACCCTGGACGTCTCGGGCTCCATGTGCTCCACGGACGTAAAGCCGAACCGGATCACCGCCGCCGAGCGAGCGGCCACCGATTTCATCAAGTCCCAGACGGGCGGCCCGCGCATCGGCCTGGTCGCCTTCGCCAGCACCGCCGTCGTCCTCGTCCCGCCGACCACGGATACCAAGCAGCTGATCAGCGCGCTCGGTGGCCTGACTACGTCGTTCGGCACCGCCATCGGCGAGGGCATTCTGACCTCGCTCGACGCCATCGCCCAGGTCGACCCGTCGGTCGCGCCCACCGGCGCGACCGTCTCCCGCGCCCGCGGCGCCGGCTACGCCGGCGACGTGATCGTCGTGCTCACGGACGGCTCGAACAACCGGGGGATCGACCCGCAGACCGCGGCGAAGGAGGCCGCCGCCCGGGGCGTGCGCGTCTTCACGATCGGCTACGGTACCGATAACCCCGCACCGCTCGCGTGCAGCTCCGCACAGTTCGGCGGATTCGGCGGCGTAGCCTTCGGCGGATTCGGCGGCGGAGGCGGCGGAGGCGGCAACCCGCTCTACGCCGACTACGGCGCGCTCATGCAGATCTCCAGGACCACCGGTGGCACGTTCTACCGTGCGCAGGATGCCGGCCAGCTCGGCCGGGCGCTCGCCAGGCTGTCCGCCGCCTTCACGATCGTCCGCAAGCACATCGACATCGCGTCGGCGTTCGCGGCCGGGGGAGGCCTGGTCATCGCCGCGGCGGTAGCGCTCTCACTGTGGTGGAACCGCACCCGGCGCGTGCCGATGCCGTTACGGTCGGCTTACCGCCCGCTGAAGGTCGGCGGCCGCTTCTCCGCGAACGCGCGCTGGCCCTCCTGGTAGTCCTCGGATCGGAAGCAGGCCTCGATCATCGCCTCGACCCGGGCGAGGTCATGCGACTGCGGAGGCCTGGCCGCCTCGCGGATCGCGGCCTTGGCCGCCGCGACGGTCAGCGGGGCGTTGGCCGCGATGCCGGCCGCGAGGCTCATGACCTCCTCGCGCAGGTCACCGGGATCCACGACGCGGTTGATGAGTCCCATCTGCAGTGCCTCGGCCGCAGAGAAACGCCGCGCGGAAAACAAGATCTCCGCCGCCCGGGCCGGGGTGACCAGGCTCAGCAGGGTGGTCACGCCGCTGAAGCCGTAGCCGAGCCCGAGCCGCGCCGCCGGAATGCCGAACTGGCTGTCGTTGGCGGCGATGCGGATGTCCGCCTGCAGCGCGGTCAGCAGGCCGCCGCCCATGCAGAACCCGCGGATCATCGCGATGACCGGCTTGCCGACGCCCGCCCACGCCGCGGTCAGCGCGGCCTGACCGCGGTCATACTCCGCCCTGGCCGCGGGCGTGGTCCGCAGCGCGCCGAACTCGGAGATGTCGGCGCCGGAGGCGAACGCCTTGTCCCCGGCACCGGTGACCACGAGCACGCGGACGTCCGGGTCGGCGTCCAGCGCCGTTAGCGCACCCGGCAGTGCCTCGCGGATCTCGCGCGACAGCGCGTTCCGCTTCTCTGGGTTGTTGATGGTCACCAGGGCGATCTTGCCGGACACCTCCACGAGCAGCTTGTCGGTGCCCGTCGCACGCTGTGCGGGCGAAGTCGATGACGTCATGCAGGGTCCTCTCCGGTCGCCGGTGCTTCGTGCTGCGCCCGAGCTCAGATCATCCCGCCGGCGCGGAGCCGGGCGATCTCCGCGGGCGTGTAGCCAAGCTCGCCGAGTACCTCGCTGGTGTGGTCGCCCGGGTCGGGACTCGGCGCCCGGACGGTCGGCGGCGTGTCGGTCATCCGGACGGCGTTGCGGACGATGTCCAGCCGGCCCAGCGCCGGATGCTCCACCGGCTCCGTCATCGCCAGGTGACGCACCTGCGGATCGGCGAATACCTCGTCCATCGTGTACACCGGTCCGCACGGCACCCCGGCCTGGTTGAATGCTTCGACCCAGGCGGCGGTGGGCCGGGCCGCGAGCCGCTCGGCCAGCAGCGCGTTGAGTTCGGCGCGGTTCCGCGACCGCTTGGCCAGTGAGTCGAACCGCGGGTCGGCGGGGAGCCACGGCAGGCCGACGACCTCGCACAGGCTCCGCAGCAGTCGCCCGTCGGCGCCGCCGATGTTGACGTAGCCGTCCGCGGTGGGAAAGCACCCCATCGGCACGCTCTGCGGGTGGTGGTTCCCGGCCGGCGTCGGCACGTCGTGGTCGATCGTCCAGCGCGCCGCCTGAAAGTCCATCATCGCGATCATAGATTCCAGCAGCGAGGTCTGTACCCATCTTCCGCTCCCGGTCCGCTCCCGGTCATGCAGCGCGACCAGCACGCCGATCGCGAGATACAGCCCGGCGGACAGGTCAGACACGGGGATACCGGCCCGGGTCGGCTCGCTGCCCGGCAGCCCGGTCACGCTCATGAGGCCGCCCATCCCCTGGGCGATCTGATCCACGCCGCCCCTGCTCCCGTACGGGCCGTCCTGGCCGAAGCCGGAGATCGACCCGTAGACCAGGCGCGGGTTCCGGGCGTGCACGGTCTCGTAGCCGAAGCCCAGCCGGTACTTGACCGGCGGGCGCATGTTCTCGATCAGCACGTCGCTGACGTCGACCAGGCGCATCAGGACCTCGTGCGCCGCCGGGGCCTTCAGGTTCAGCGACAGCGACCGCTTGTTGCGGTGCAGATGCTGGAAGTCGGCGCTATGGCGGCTGCCTCCGGTCAGGTCCGGCGCGGCCGGGTCCGCGGGCCGCTCGACGCGGACGACGTCGGCGCCCCAGTCCGCGAGCTGCCGGACACAGGTCGGGCCGGCCCTCGCGACCGTCAGATCGATGACGCGGATGTCGTCCAGCGGAAGCTTCGCGGTCATGTCGTATTACGCCCTTGCCCTTCCCGAGGCCGCCCCACTCCCATCATCGTTAACAGCACGCCTGTGTCGAGCCGGACTTCGAGGACACCCGGATGCCGGGCGGCGGAGCGCTGCTCCGCTCCAGCCGGGCCGCTAGAGGTCAGTTACACTCGTTGCGGCCTTAGGCAGTCAGGGTCGTCCGGCCATCGTCCCTGACCGCTTAACTAGCAGCCCGCGGTCGGCCGATGAGGCTCAAGCCCCCGTACGCGCCCAGGCGTCAGAACGAGCTCCCGAGCGTCAGAAGATGAGATTCATATGAGTGTTGCCGCCTTGTTTACCTGGATGATCACCATTCTCGCTGGCCTCATCCTTTTCGTGATCTGGATCATCGAGTACGACCGCGAGTTCCAGACCGCGGCGGCGACTCGCCTGCCCGTGCCGGTGATCTCCGCGCACGTCCTGCTGGGCCTGGGCGGCCTGATGCTGTGGATCAGCTACCTGTTGCTGGATGAGGAACGGCTGGCCTGGGCCACGGTCGCCACACTGGGCGCCGTCGCCCTCCTGGGCCTGATCATGGCGGCGCGCTGGATCCGCGTGTACCGCGCCGTCGCCGACCCGGGGCCGTCGCTGACCAGGAAAGCCATCGTCCCGCCGGAACGGAACTTCCCGCTGCCGGTCGTCATCGGCCACGGCATCCTGGCCGTCACCACCCTCGTCCTGGTGCTGCTCACCGTGCTTGGCCCCGGCCGGAGATGACCAGCCACAGCGCGACACCCCAGACACCGTAAGGTTCCAGCGCCGCGGGACCCGGCAGCGAGGAATGCGGTTCCTCCGAACAACTCGGTCCAGGAGAGATCGGCCAGTTCTTCCTGCATGGCTGCGCGAATCGCCTCCCACGGACGGCGCATGATCCACTCATCTATGCAGGCGAACGGCCGCACAGTTGCGATTCCGAGCTGCGCCAGCCACCTAGGCGTGTTGCCGGGAACCTTGAGATCCAGCACGACCCAGCGTCCGTCCGCGGGAAGGGCCTTGGCGCCGTGGGCGATGACCTCTGCACACTCGGGCACCTGCGTCATGGCATACGTGGACAGGATCGCGTTGACCCCCGCTGGGAAGTCGAAGCCAGCCGCGTCGGCTTGCACGAGGCTGACATTGCTCCAGCCGTTCGTCTCTATCCGGTCCTGGGCCCGGGCGAGCATGGCGTCGGTCAGGTCGACGCCCACGATCCGGCCGCCGGGACCGACTACCTTCTCAAGCAGGGGGAAGTTCAGGCCTGTCCCGCACGCGATGTCGACCACGGTGTCACCCGGGCGAAGGCCGAGCGCTTGCACGGCCCGGAGGCGTTGCGCCCGCTGCGGGTAGCCGGGCGCAGGGTAGAGCCGGCAGGTGATGTCGTAGTGCTTCGCCTTCTTGCGGTAGGTCTCGATCAGGCGCTCTTGTGTACTGCCGCTCTGGCTCACGGTGTGCTCCTCGAGCTCGGCCGCGTCGCGCTGGGACCGCGCCGGCCCATCTAGGACACCGCGCCTTCCCGCGCGGCGGACTCGACCGCGGCCTTGATCGCCATCATCTCAGCATCGCTTACGCGCTGAATTCTGCCCTTGAGCATGTGGCTGGGGATCGCGCGCATGATGCCTGCGAGGTCGACCTCAATCCACATCATGGCGTCGGTCTGCCTGTCGTCCGCCGGCTCGAATTCCATTCCCCAGCGCGCCGACGAAGTACCCATTGGCCCGGCGAACGCCAGGTGGTGGGGCGCCTCGACCACCGTCACCTCCTGGCTCCGGCCGCGAGACAACCCGAGTATCAGCTTCGCCCGCTGCTCCACCCGCGAGCCGGGCTGAAGCGGGCCTCCGCCGCGGACCCGGCCTTCGAGAACCGTCGGCGCCCACTCCGGCCAGCGTCCGACATCACAGAGATACGCCCACACCTCAGGGACGCTGCTGGCGATGGTTATACGGCTCTCAGTTCTGAATGTCATCGGTCTTTCCAGGATGGTCATTGACTTCGGGCAAGGGCTTAATGCTTCCGCGGGCGGTCAGTGCGTTCGCTATCTCTTGCGTGGTCTGTTCCCACCCGCGCAGGGTCGACCGCCGCTGTCGTGCGGCGGCCCGCAGCCGGCGCCGGTGGCGCTCGTCGCCCAGCCAGTCTCCGAGCGCGGCGGCGAGGGCAGCCGGATCGCCGGGAGGGATCAGCTGGCCGGGGCGGGTGCCATCGGCGGTGGAGCCGAGCGCTTCGGGCAGCCCGCCGACCGCGGCAGCTATGACAGGCAGGCCGCGGGCGAGCGCTTCGGTGACGGTCATGCCGTAGGTCTCCGAGCGGGACGGCGCGACCAGCAGGTCGGCGGTGGCATACGCGTGGCTGAGCGCCGCGCCGGTCAGGACGCCGCTGAGCCGGACGCGGTGGCCGTAGCCGAGGCGCGTGATACGGGCCCGCAATTGTCCGACGAAGTCGGGGTGGCGGTCGAGCGATCCGGCCAGCACGCAATGCCAGTCCCGGTCGGCGAGGTCGGCGAGTGCCTCGACGAGGAGGTCCTGCCCCTTGTGGTGTCCGAGGACTCCGACGCAGATCAGGTGGCCGCGGACGGGCCGGGCCGGGGCAGCGACCCGGTCGGCGCCCGGCCGGGCGACGTGCACCCGGCAGGCCGGGATCGCGTATCGGGTCAGGACCTGCCGGCGGGTCCATTCGCTGGTAACGACCACGCCGGCGGCCGCGCGGAGCACGGCCCGCTCGGAGCGCTCCGCGCTGGCATCGTGGTGTGTGTCGAGGGCAGTGGCCAGTGGCATGTGCAGCAGCACTGTCATTCGTATCCGCCGGGCGTGCGGCAGCAGCTGCGCGGCGGCCGGCGAGGCGATGAGCCCGTCGATCAGGACGGTCTCGCCGTCGGGGATGGCGGAAACGATGCGGGCCAGGTCGGTGCGGCCGCCAGAACCGGGTACCGGCCACGCCGCGGCGACGGTGGCGACCAGCACCTCCCAGCCGGCCTCGGCCAGTCCGGCGCAGACCCGCCGGTCGTAGATGTTCCCGCCGGTAGGCTGGCCGGGATTGTCGAACCCCTCGGGGACTACTACATGGACCCGCACCGAGCCAGCCTCCCCCTGCTGCCGGGCTGAACCAGGCCCGCCGCCGATCCGTGGTACCTGATACACAAGGTAGAACGTGGAAGCGGGGGACGTGGTTCGACTTGAGACGACGGCGCTAGAGCGGGCCCGGGCGGCCGCCTACCCCGCGGGCGAGTATGTAGGCCAGGAGAGCTTCATGCGGGCGGCCGAGATCCGGAGGCTGGCTCACCAGGCCCGGGTCAGCCCGGGCATCTCGGTGCTCGACCTGTGCTGCGGGGTGGCCGGCCCCGGCCGGATGATCACGGCGGAGTCGGGCTGCCGCTACCTGGGTGTCGATCACTCCGCCAGCCAACTGGCCACCGCCCGGCAGCTAGCCGGGGATCTTCCCTGCCGCTTCGAGCAAGCTCGCATCCCGCCGCTGCCCGAGCACCGCTTCGGGGTGGCATTCCTGCTGGAGACGATGCTGGCCTTCCCCGACAAGGGTGCCTTGGTGGGTGAGGTGGCGCGCGTGCTGGAGCCGGGCGGGCGTTTCGCTTTCACGGTCGAGGAAGGCCGGCCGCTCACCCGGCAGGAGCGGGCGCGGATGCCCGCCGCCGATACGGTCTGGCCCATCGAGCTGGCGGAATTGACGGGCGTGCTGCGCAACGCGGGGCTGGCCGTGACCTGGCGGCAGGAGTACAGCTCCTCCCATCGCGCGATAGCGACGGCGCTGCTTCGCTGTTACCGAGCTGATTCGCCCCAGATCGCCCGCCAGATCGGGACGCAGGCCGCCGCCGAGCTGATCACGGCCCATCAGCTGTGGAGTGACTGGCTCGGCAGCGGGCGGGTGCGCAAGTTCGCGATCGTCGCCGAGAAGCAGTGACTAGTTTCGGTGAAGCCTCGATGACCTCCGGCTATGCCCGCTACCTGGCCGCGAAGACGACCGTGGATGACCGGGCGCTCAACCGGCATGTGCTAGCCGAGTTGCGCCGCCTCATGCCCGCGGGTGCGCCGCGGATGCTGGAGGTCGGCGCCGGCCTGGGGACGATGGTGGCCCGTCTGATGGACCGGGGCATGGTCGGCGCCGGCGAGTACATCCTGCTGGATGCGGACCGGCAGCTGCTGGATCATTCTCGCCGGTGGCTGTGCGACTGGGCGGCCGCGCGGGGCCTGCGCAGTGACCTGCGGCCGGATGGGCTGCAGGTGGGTGATCTGCGGGTGCGCCTGGTGCACGCCGAGCTCGGCACGTACCTGGAGGCCGCTCACGCGGCGCTGGCCGATGTGCTGATCGCCAACGCCGTGCTGGACCTGGTGGACGTGCCGGCCATCCTGCCCGGATTGCTGCGGTTGCTGGTCCCCGGCGGCGTCTACTGGTTCACGATCAATTACGACGGCGAGAGCATCTTCGAGCCCGGCCACCCCCACGACGACCAGGTCATGCGGGCCTACCACCGCGACATGGATGAGCGCGTCCGCTTCGGCCGGCCGGCCGGTGAAAGCCGAACGGGCCGCCGCCTGTTCCACTATCTGCGGGCTGCGGGGGCGCCCGCGCTGGCGGCGGGGTCGTCGGACTGGGTCGTGAGCGCCGGCCCGGATGGGACCTACCCGGGCGATGAGGCGTACTTCCTGCGCAGCATCCTCAGCACGATCCAGGACGCGTTGCGGAGCCGCCAGGATCGGATGGAACCCGCGGACCTGGCCGACTGGCTGGCCGTGCGCGGTCGGCAGCTGGCTGCGGGTGAGCTGGTCTACATCGCCCACCAGCTTGATTTCGTGGGCCGCTC
>Ga0335081_10002274_pt1 | contig 30224 bp, 26 predicted proteins | sample Lox_Sample_35_FD_206713 | JGI IMG/M metagenome (GOLD analysis project Ga0335081, IMG submission 206713) | Soil microbial communities from Loxahatchee National Wildlife Refuge, Florida, United States - Lox_Sample_3.5 | ecosystem: Environmental > Terrestrial > Soil > Wetlands | place: USA...
CTTCGAAATCTGCTTGTGGCTCGCGAACAAGGGCCTCGGCAACGACATTGCCCCCATGAGCAAGGGCGGTACGCAAAAGCTCGGCCCTTTCGAGCTCACCATGACCCACGCCTTCCACTCCAGCTCCCTCAACGACAATGGCGTCCGCATCCAGGCCGGCGAACCGGCCGGCTATATCATTCGCCTTCCCAGCGGCATCACCCTCTATCACGCGGGAGACACCGCTCTCTTCGGCGACATGAAGCTCATCCGCGAACTCTACAAGCCGCAACTCGCCATGCTTCCCATCGGCGACGTTTTCACCATGGGCCCGCGCGAAGCTTCCTACGCCATCCGCTTCCTCGGCGTGAAGCATGCCATCCCCATGCATTACGCCACGTTCCCCATGCTCACTGGTACGCCGGAAGCTCTGCGCAAGGAATGCAAGGGCATCAAAGGCCTCACCATCCACGCGCTCAAGCCGGGAGAAACTCTGTGACCATCAGCAAAAATTTCTTGAGCGGCTACGTGGATGCCAAAGTCGAGGAATATCTCTACGAACTTCTTCCCAAACGCGATGCCGTTCTCGCCGAAATGGAAAAATACGCCGACGAGCACGATGTTCCCATCATCGGCCCCGCTGTCGCTCGCCTTCTTGCGCTCCTCGTTCAAATTTCAGGCGCAAAACGCATTTTTGAGATGGGCTCCGCGATCGGCTATTCCACCATTTGGCTCGCGCGCGCCGCGGGCCCAAATGCCCAGGTTTTCTACACCGACGGGGATCCCTCCAACGCCGCGCGCGCCAAAGAGTTTTTCCGCCGCGCCGGCGTCGCCAAACGCATCTCCATTCGAACTGGCGACGCGCTCGATCTTCTCAAGAAGACCAAAGGCAAGTTCGATCTCATTTTCAACGACGTCAACAAGCCGCAATATCCCGCCGCGCTCCAGATCGCTCTCCCAAAGCTTCGCCGTGGCGGCCTCTTCATCGCGGACAATACCCTCTGGTCCGGCAAAGTCGCTTCTTCCGCCGCTTCTGTCGACACCAGCACCCGCGCCATCCAGGAATTCAACCGCCTCACCTACTCCTCGAAGCAGCTCTATCCCGTTCTGCTTCCCTTGCGCGATGGTGTTACGGTTTGCAGGAAATTGTAGCGGGTGAAATTATTTCCGGAAGAAATTGCGCACGAAAAATCCCAGGTTCGCAGGCCGCTCCGCAAGTCTTCTCATGAAATAAGGAAACCAGTCCCGCCCGAACGGAATGTAAATGCGCAACCGGTAGCCGTCGCGCACCAGCCGCCTCTGCAGATCCGTTCGAACGCCGTAGAGCATCTGAAACTCGAAATCGTCCTTGCTGATTCTTTTTTCCGACGCCCACCGGATCGTCGCCGCGATCATTTTCGGATCGTGCGTCGCGATCCCGTGATAAAACCCGCTCGTCAACAGCATTTTCATCAGCCGCACGTAGTTATTGTCCACATCCGCCTTGCTCTTGTACGCCACTTCTTCGGGCTCTTTGTACGCACCTTTGCACAGCCGGATGCGGCAGCCATACGCCAGCAAATCCTGGACGTCCTGCTCGCTCCGGTACAAATACGATTGGATCACCGTACCCACTGCGGGGCTTTGCATGCGGACACGTTTGACCAGTTCGATCGTTCTCTGCGTATAATTTGAGCCCTCCATATCCACCCGTAGGAAATTATCGTGCCGTGCGGCCGCTTCCACGATGGACATTGCCAGCCCCTCGGAGAATTCCGAGCTCAGGTCCAACCCGAGTTGCGTCAGCTTGCAGGAAACGTTGGCGTGCAGCCGTTCCCGCGCGATCGCTTCGAAGATCTCGAGGTAAGCGTCCCGCGCGCGTTGCGCGTCCGCGGTTGTCGAAACGTTCTCTCCCAGGTAATCCAGGCTCGCGTGCATTCCCATGTCGTTGCACGCTTTCGCCGCGGCCAGCGCATCGGCGAGTTCTTCACCGGCGACAAATCGCCGCGACATTTTCCGGGTCTTCTCGTTCGTCGTGACCCAGTTTGCCAGTCTCTTGCTGTCGGAGAGTTTCAGGAGCGCCGCGCGGAGCATGAGGATTGTATTATGCTCGCCTTCAGCTCCCTTTTCGAATATGTCTTACGAGTGGCTGTGCTCTTCCAGGAACTTTTCCGCGTCCAGCGCCGCCATGCACCCGGACCCCGCCGCCGTCACCGCCTGCCGATAGCGATGGTCCTGAACGTCCCCCGCGATGAAAACACCCGGCACGTTCGAAAGGCTCCCGTGCTTCGCGATCAGGTAGCCATTTTCGTCCATGTCCAGCTTGCCCTTGAAAACCGTGCTGTTCGGATCGTGCCCAATGGCCACGAAAATTCCGTGGACTTCGATCTCGCGTTTTTCTTGCGTTTCGGTATTGCGCAGCCGCGCGCTCGTCACGAGTCCATCCGGCGCAAGAATTTCTTCCACCACGTAAGGCGTCTCGAACTGGATTTTTTCATTCGCCCTGGCGCGGTCAATCATGATTTTCGAGGCGCGAAATTCGTTCCGCCGGTGAATCACGTGCACTTTGCTGGCGTAGCGCGAAAGAAAAACCGATTCCTCCATCGCCGAATCGCCTCCGCCTACAACGGCAATGTCTTTCCCGCGGAAAAAGTAGCCGTCGCAGGTTGCGCAAGTCGAAAGCCCGTGACCGATCAGCGCCTTCTCTTCCTTCAATCCCAGCAGCCGCGCCGAGGCTCCCGCCGCCACAATCAGCGCTTTCGCTTCGTAGACGTCTTTTCCAGAGAAAATCTTGAAGGGCCGCTTCGATAGATCCACTTCCGTCACCGCGCCGGACTTGAATTCGGTTCCGAATTTATGCGCTTGCTTGCGCATGTTTTCGATCAGTTCCGGCCCCATGATGCCCTCGGGAAACCCGGGGAAGTTTTCCACGTGCGTGGTGAGAGAAAGTTGCCCGCCGGGTTCGTGTCCGTCCAGAATCAGCGGCTTCAAATTCGCGCGCGCGGCGTATATCGCGGCCGTAAGGCCTGCGCATCCGCTTCCGATAATCACAACGTTGTACATTTGCTCCTGATCCTCGACTCTTAGATTCGCGGTGCAGGCCCACGGGTACGGCGAGACTTGCAATTGTATCATTCGAACGGGGTTGCGCGGATTCGCGAGAGTCGAAATTGGAGGCCGGTTCCACGGCACCAAAGGTTGACGCGGCGAGTTGCGCGCGGCTAGATTGAAATTCAGAAACCTGAACGCCAGGAGATATTCCATGGATGCGCGCTACCCGATCGGAAAATATCAGCCGCCCGCCGAAGTCAATGCTTCGCTTCGCGCGCGAGCCATCGGAGAAATCGCAGTGACGCCCGCGAAATTCCGCGCGGCGGTGGCCGGGCTCAACGACGCGCAGCTCGATACGCCGTACCGGGAAGGAGGATGGACCGTCCGCCAGGTGATTCACCATGTTCCCGACAGCCACATGAACGCCTACGTGCGCTGGAAGCTCGCGCTCACCGAAACAGAGCCCACGATCAAGCCCTATGATGAAGCGCGCTGGGCGGAGCTTGCGGACTCGAAGACGACCCCGATCGAGGCGTCGCTGGCGCTGCTGGAGAATCTGCATGAACGGTGGGTGCGATTGCTGCGGTCGGTGGAGGAAGCGGATTTTGCGCGGACGTTCCGGCACCCGGAACAGGGTGTCCGCACGCTGGACTGGATGCTGTTTCTCTACGAATGGCACGGGAAACATCACATCGCGCACGTCACGGAATTACGAAAACAAAAAAACTGGCAGCACCATTGAGTTCCGTCACTGTAAATCGGTGCGGAGAAAACTGACGGCGCCGGGTTTCCTGCCGTCGAGGAAAGGAGCGAGCGGATCGGGGTCCGCATGCTTCAAGTAACGATCGAAGAAAGCGAGGCTGTATTCGTCAATCACCTTCTGGAAGCGGGGATTGAGATCGGTCCAGGCGAAATGTCCGGCGCCGCGAAACTCCACATAAATTTTCGGAGCGGAAGAATGGTCGTAGGCGCCGTTGAGGCGGCGAACGGTGGGGGTGATGCCGAAATCGAGGGTTCCACCCTGAAACATCACCGGAATTTTCATGTCGCTGAGATCGCCTTTTTGCACATACGGAGTGCAGTAGGGCGAAAGCGCGAGAACAGCTTTGATGCGGGGATCTTTCCAGGAAGACCAGCCACCCGCAAGGCCAAGAACGGTATAGCCGCCGAGAGAATGTCCCGCGAGACCGATGCGATTGGGATCCACAGGAACACCCTCGAACGAATTGTCTTTCAGCACGGCGTCGAGCAAAACCTCCATGTCCTTCCGGCGGTCACGGTAAGTGGCGTCGCTCCAGAGATTGGCTTTGCCGAAAGGCTCTTCCGGATGAAGCGGGCCGGACGATGTTCCGTGCGCGGTTCCACAGCGGGCATCCCGATGATTGGGAGCGAGAACCAAGTAGCCGTCCTGGGCGAGGGCTTCCATGAGAAACACGGTTTGCGTGTTGCAGCCGGTAAAGCCATGCGAGAAAAGGATGACGGGGTAGCCGGAAACTGGAGCGGGACCGGCAGGTTTCCACATGGCGACGTCGCGGCCGGCCACGTTGATGTGCGTGGTGGTGTCCGCGCGGACGCGGACGAAGACGATGGCGAGCAGAAGGACGATGACGACGAGGGCAACGGTTAGGAGGATGGCAGGCGGCGAGAGCCTTTGGGAGTTTTCCTGAAGCGATCTGTGGTGGGTCATGGGTCGTGGTCTTTTGAACCGCTGAGACTTCGGCGCTACTTCATACCACACGCTGGGCGGGAGAAAGTTCCGTAAAGAAATGTCAGCAAAGAAAGTAGAGGACGAAGACGAGGGGAGGAGCGAACGAGGGAGTCGCGATGGGGTGCCCTCTGCCGTGCGACGGGAAACAGTGCGGAAGTGATAGAAAATAGGGGGGTTGCGGGCAGGCCGTGGCACGAAAGAGTGTGCAAATGGTTGAGCGGAAAGAGTTTAGTAGAAAGCTGGAAGAAGGAAGATTGACTCGACTGGTGGCACGAGCACACCAGGATATTGCGGGCCGACGAACAAGGGAGGTCAGCGCGGGAGAGGCGGAGACACAGCATCGAGTTCACGGGGAATGGTAGCACGAAACGGTTACGCTGTCAATACTTAACTTACTGATATCGGAGAAAACCAGGAGATCCGTGGTTTCCACATGGGGGGGTTACACTCCCGAATGGGAGTTATCCGATGGCGAACCGAGGGTTGTTGGGGGTTTCAGGCAGTATCTATAATCGTGGAGAGGACGATGTGCGGGGTAGAGCCGCTTCGAACTGTCACGATGGGCTGAGCCTTCGGTGGATTTAAGGCAGGAGAGATCGTGATCGAGCAGAAGATCAACCAATTCTTCGGCGACGCCGAGGCTACGAGCTTCGGTACGGGCTGGTGGAGCGGAATCCTGTCGGCGTTCTTCGGATTTCTATCGTTCGGGGGAGTGCTGTGCCTGTTGTTCCCCCGGCTGCTGACCTCCCCGGAGCTGCGCGCGCATTATCCGATGCACACGATGCGGCTGGTGATCCAAGGCCTGATCGTGGGAGCCGTTCTGTTCGGAGTGATTGCCTCGATTTTGCGCAAGAAAAAGACATTGGCATTGACGGGAATGCTGCTCGCAATTGCGGCGACGGCAATGGGCGGATCGAGCGTACGGATCAACGAACACTTGCGAAACGGGCCTGCCATCGGGCTGGACTGGTTCCTGCTCGATTTGCTTCTGATGGCACTCATCTACGTGCCGCTGGAGAGGTTGTGGCCACAGTACCCGAAGCAAGGAACATTCCGAAAGGAGTGGACGCTGGACGTGGTGTACTTCATGTCCACGCACCTGCCCCTGCAGATCTTGTCCTTTCTGGTTTTATTGCCGGCGACGCAGGCGACAAAGTATCTCGGAGTTCCGGCGCTGCAAGCGCTGATCGGGAAGCTGCCGTGGCTCTTGCAATTTTTCCTGGCGGTGGTGGTAGCGGACGTTGCGGAATATTTTATTCATCTGGCTTTACACAAAGTGCCATTTCTATGGCGTTTTCATGCCGTTCACCACTCTTCGAAGGCGCTCGACTGGATCGCGGGCTCACGGTCGCACTTCGTGGACGACACGCTGGTGCGTGGAATCGTGCTGGCTCCGCTGATGCTGGGGTTCTCGCAAACGATCATCCTGGCCTATCTGATCTTCGTGACGCTGCACGCAACCTGGACGCACTGCAACTTCGGACCGAATGCAAAATGGCTCGAGAAGTTCCTGGTGATGCCTCGATATCATCACTGGCATCACACTTCGCAGAAAGAGGGCATTGACAAGAACTTTGCGATCCATTTCCCGTGGATCGATCGAATTTTCGGGACGTACTACTATCCGGACACATGGCCGGAGCGCTATGGACTGGACGGCGAAGAGATTGCGCCCAACTTCATCGGGCAAACGATCGACCCTTTTCTCGGGAAAAAAAGAACGCTCTAAAAACCCAGCGCCGGCAACGGAACATCCTTGGGCAAATCCGCGCCCTTCACCGTTGCCCGCACCAGGCCAAGACGCTTGAGCAACTTGACGGTGAGAAATCCGAAATCGTATTCGGAATTGTCATGGCTGAGGCGCAGAAGTCCTTCGTAATGGTGATGATTGTTCTGCAAGCAAGCGCTAAACGTCGCCGTGACGGGCAGCCATTCGCCGATATTCATAGCGTTGTCGTCGTCATCGAAATACCGGCGGTAACCGAAGCTCCGCGTATGGGTCCAATAGTTTTGGATCATATTGACCCAGAGCGCAAAGATTCGCATACCAATCCACATGACGAGCGCAAATTGGAGGGACCGGGCGAGCCTCCACAGGAGATAGAAGCTGAAGGCTTGCGCAATTACCGCGAAAAACGGGTTGGCAACGACGCGGAAAGTCCAGGACTTCAAGATTTTGTCGCCGGCCAGATTCTCGACGCATTTGTAGGGGAGAACGCAAAGGAGCATGGTCCGCCAAAAGCCGTCGCCCGAGAGCTTATTGGGATCGCCGGCGTGGTCCGCATTCTTGTGATGCAAACGGTGGCGATTTACCCAGGAGATGGGGCTTACATAGACCCCGAAGACGCTGTTCACGACGGCGACGGCCTTCATGAACCATTCCTGATAATCGAGAGAACGATGGGCGATGCCCAGATGGAGGATATCGGCCAAATACAAGCCGGCAAAAAACCAGCAAAAGATGAAGTAGACGGCGCCGATCAACAATCCTTTCCAAGGCCCCACCTGGGCCGGGGCGGAAACCATACAGGCCAGCGCATAAGCAAGGATGATCGAATAACCTGCCGCGTTATAAATCTTCATGAGGGCACCCCGTGGGATGATTCAAGCAGAAATCCGAATGCCTTTCAAATCACAAGTTCGAAACATTGCGGGGATGATTCGGACGATCAACCGGGAGAAGCGGCAGGTTCAGATGCGGGGCAGGGGAGAGAAATCCGTGAGGGCCCAGTAAGACGAATCGATTTTTTCGACGAGTTTGCCGTTTACTTCGGATTTGGCCTTCACGGATTTCCACTCCGGGTCGTCCTGGAAAGTTTTCCAATTCGCCGATGCGGCCTCGCGACTGGGATGCTCGAGAATGTAAAAGAAGGTGCTGCTCTTTACGGGCTCGTCGAGGGCAGACCAGTACGCAAGAGTTCTCATTCCATGCTTTAGGAAGAGTTTTTCGGTATGGTCGCGGAAACGAGCGACGAGGGCGTCCATCTTTCCAGGAAGCACATGATAGATGCGCAATTCGTAGACTTTGTCTGATGCTGCCACGGTGTCACCTCGGTGCTTGCCTTCCGGATTCGGGCTATTGAAAGAGGCTGCTGGAGTTGACCGCACAATGAAACCGCAATGCCCGAGGGCGAGAACACCAGCTTCACGGCGGACGATGAATTTGCGCCGAGCGATTATTGCGGGAGATCTTTGCCGGACTGCTCGGCCGCCATGTATTCGGCATACCAGTCGGGCCAGTTCGGGTCTGCCTGGCCGATGCGCTTCTCGTGCTCGCCGTGAGCGGCAGCGGCACGGCGAAGGGAGCTCGCCAGGTCGGTTGCGGAGCTGTAAGACGTTGCGTCCGATTCGATGCGTCCGGGAAGTCGGGAAGTGATCTCCTGCAGGATCCAAGTGTTGCCGTCGGGATCCTTAAGCAGGGCGCGCGAACGGTAAGTGCCATGCTCGGGATCCGGGCCGCTCGCGGGGCCGTTGGGACCGAAATGAAAAATTTCGCCGACCTCGAAGCCGGCGGCGACCAGCGAGTCTCGTGCGGCTTGAATGTCGGAAACAACCAGGTAAGCCGTGGAGGAACCCGGCGCGGCGGAAGTGAGGTTGGAGCCGAAGTGGATCGAGCAATTGGAGCCGTGCGGGGTGAGCTGAACGACGAAGGGAGGAGTTACATCGAGTCTCCAACCGAGTTTTTGGTAGAACTGCTTCGCGCGGTCCACATCGGAGACGGGAATGACGATGACCTCGACTTTCATGTCCACCCGGGCGAGGGGGCTGGCGTCGTCTTTGAGGACTTCGGGTTGAGTTGTGGAGGATTCTTTTGCGGGTTGGGGTTGGGTCATTTCGGAATTCCTTTCTATGGACTTCGGTGAGAGATTCGCCGTCGTGGGCCGTTCGGGATTCTTGCGTGGCGGAAGCGACGAAATTCCCCTGGAAGTGGGAAAGACGGTAGCACAGTTGACGGCGCCGTGCATTACGGCCAGGGAAGCGGATGAGGAGAAGGTCGCGCCCGGCATTTGGATGTTGGGTGGCGCAGGCCAGAAGCAGAGTGGGAAGGTTCCAGAGAGTGGGGTAGACGCCATAAGCGGAAGGATGTTGTGCTTGCTGTTCATGCACCGATTAAATGGGCGTGGGCATCGAATCGAGCGAGGAGGAAGTGAAATGAAAGCAGCCGTGGTACCCGAGGTGAGCAGTACGTGGCAGATCAAAGATGTGCCGCAGCCACAACCGGGAGCGAATCAGGTGCTAGTGAAAATGCATGCCAGCGGCATCTGTTACACCGACGTGCATTTAACACTCGGGCATTTTCCCGGGCCGTTTCCCAGGATTTTGGGCCACGAACCGGTGGGCGAGATCGTGGCCGTGGCTCCCGACGTGACGACGCGGAAGGTGGGGGACCGCGTGGGCACGGCATGGATACAAAGCACGTGTGGACGCTGCGAATGGTGCCAGCGCGGCCGGAGAATGTTTTGTCCCTACCTGCAGGGAACAGGAATCCAGGCGCAGGGCGGACATGCCGAATACATGCTGATGAATAGCGACGCAACGTATCTGATTCCGGACAAGGTTTCCTACGAACAAGCGGCGCCGATTTTTTGCGCGGGATACACGGTTTATAGCGGACTGCGGTGGGCCGATCCGCAGCCGCACGAGAAGGTTGCCGTGCTCGGGATCGGGGGGCTCGGGCACCTGGCAGTGCAGTATGCGAAAGCCGCTGGCTTCGAGACGATCGCGATTTCCCACTCGCCCGACAAGGACAAGATGATCCGGGAGCTTGGTGCGGATGAAATCGTCCGTGACGGAAAGAGCCTCGCCGAGGCGGGAGGCGCGGACGTAATTTTGAGCACGTCCAATTCGACCAAGTCCATGGTGGACAGCATTCAGGGATTGAGGCCGGACGGACGGCTCGTTGCGATGGGCGCAGATGCGGAGCCGCTTTCTGTGTCGCTGATGGATCTGATCATGAAGCGCATTCGAGTGATCGGGAGCCAGCAAAATGGGCCCGAGTATCTCTATGAGGCGCTCGATTACGTTGCCAAGGCAAAAGTGAAGACGATTGTCGAGACGTACCCATTGGCAGAGGCCGCCAAGGCTTACGAGCGAGTTGCGGAAGGCAAGGCGCGGTTTCGCGCCGTGCTTACGATGTAGAGGTACGATTTCGCCTCTAGGCTGTGCGCTCGATGACGTGCTTTTCATCCGCGATCACCGCGAGGGTGGCCATGTGGAGGAAAAGGCCGTGCTCGACGACGCCGACGATGGAATCGAGCCTGGCTGCCATAGAATCGGGATTTTCGATCAGAAGACCGGAACAATCGAGAATCAGATTCCCTTCGTCCGTGATGTAGGGTTTGCCAGAGCTATCGGGTCGAACAGCCGGAGTGAAGCCAAGACCGCGAAGCGCATCGGTGACCAAGGGAACGGCCATGGGAATGACTTCAACGGGCAGGGGGAAACGGCCGAGCCTGTCTACCTGTTTCGAAGCGTCGGCAACCACGACAAATTGCTTGGAAGCACTGGCGACAATTTTTTCGCGCAAGAGTTTGCCGCCACCACCCTTGATGAGGGCGAGGCCGGGCGCGATTTCGTCGGCGCCATCCACGGTGAGATCGAGAGTTTTGCATTCCTGAAAAGTGACGAAGGGAATGCCGTAGCCACGGCCGAGGCGCTCGCTATCTTCTGAGCTGGCGATGGCACGGATTTTCAGGCCATGGTCACGCACCTGTTCACCAAGGAGCTTGATCCATAGGGTAGCGGTCGAACCGGAACCGAGGCCAAGCGTCATTCCGGGCTGCACGAGCTGCAAAGCACGCTGGGCGGCGTGAAGCTTCCCCTCAAGGTGGCTTGTGGCGTCGTTGGAAATGGGCGCGGCTCCCCAGAAAGGTGTCGGAATGCGGATCACTAGAAATAACCGATCGGGCCCCCGATCACAAGGGCGGAATTGCGGGAGAGAGCTGGAGCAAGGACCGGTGCGACGGGAGGAGCGCGAAGACGAGCCGTCAGCTCGCGTTGAGGAATGAGAAATGCGGACGGCAAGGGCGGAACCCCATTGGCGCGACAACCGAGAACGGGCGCGGAGTGTTGCGCATCGCGGCGGGAGCGGGGGTAGAATGAGGCATGGCAAATCCCAACGCACTGGCGGGCGTCGTTCCGCAGGTGGTGCACCCGGTCAATGACGGCGAAACGTACATTGCGGAGTATGTCGAAAAGATCGAAGGCGAAGTTGCCCTCGACAGCTACGTGAAGGCGCAAACGTCAGCGCCGGAAGTGGTGAAGCGGATCACGGAACTTGAAAATTCGCTGTGGCGGCTAGCCGATGCGGTTTCGGGTTCAGTGAATCTGCACGAACATCCCAAATTGCGAACCGCGGTTGAGGAAGCGCAAGTTGTGCTCAAGAATCGAGTCGAAGTTGACGAAGCGAAGCATCGGTTCCACAGCGAACTAGGAAAAATCACAGAATAGAGCATCAGCGAAGTTTTTTCAGCGTCGGGCAGCAGCCGCAGCAGAGCAGTGTGCCTAAACGAGGAAGCAATCGGACATGAATGTGCGCGGGTGGAAGCGGCGGATACGAGATGACCGGAGGTGGCGGAGACTACTTCTGGACGGCGTAGTGGAGTTCCAGGACGCCATCGGAGTACTTTTTTGAGGCGAGGAGTTTGAGGGAGACGGTGCGGCGGCCGGGGGCGATGAGGGGAATTCCTTCACCGATGAAAACAGGGATCACGTGAATTTTGAATTGGTCAATTTCTCCTGCGTCGAGAAATAAAGCGATCAGGCCGGCGCCACCCATCATCCAGATGTTCTTCCCCTTTTTGCGCCGCAACTTTGTGGCGAAAGACTTGATTGACTCGGACACGAGCTCTACGCCCGCCGCGGGCGAAAGAGATGGAGTGCGCGAGAAAAGATAATTTTTGACCTTTGGGTCGAATGCAGAGCCGGGCACGCCTTTTTTCTGAAAATCGAGCGCCACTTCGTAAGTCTTGCGACCCCACAAAATGGTGTCAATGGATTTGTAGAAGGCGACCATGCCGTAGTGACCTTTTGGGGCGGGACGGTCGAGCCAGTCCACGGAACCATCGGAGCGGGCGATGAAGCCGTCGGCGCTGGTGGCGATCAAGACGATGATTTTGCGGCTGCCTGTCATGCGCGGAATGGGGTCCACTTTAATGCGGATGAAGAGAGGATCACAATGCGGCGCGAGTGGCAAGGGACGGAGTGAGCGGTGTAGGATGTGGGAGCAGTAGAGAAAAGAGAGAGAGGAACAATGGCGAGAACGGCGGGGACGTATGCGATTTTCGAGACGACGCAGGGGAACATCGTGGTGAAGCTGCTGGAAAAAGAGGCGCCGAAGACGGTGGAAAATTTCGTGGGACTGGCGGAAGGAACGAAAGAGTTCACGAACGAAGCGACGGGGAAAAAAGAGAAGCGGCCGTTCTACGACGGGCTGGTGTTTCACCGCGTGATTCCGGACTTCATGATCCAGGGCGGATGCCCGCAAGGGACGGGGCGCGGCGGGCCAGGTTACCGATTTGCCGACGAGTTTCATCCTTCGTTGAAACACACCGGACCGGGAAAATTGTCCATGGCGAACGCAGGACCGGGGACGAACGGGAGCCAGTTTTTCATTACGGTGGCGGCGACGCCGTGGCTGGACAACCGGCACACGATCTTTGGGGAAGTGGTGGAGGGCCAGGACGTGGCGAACAAGATTTCCAAGGTGGCAAGGGATTCGAACGACCGGCCGAAGGCGGAAGTGAAGATCAACAAATTGAAGATCGAGCGAGTGGCGTAAGTCCGGCGGGGGGGATGTCAGCACAGAGGATACCGAGCACGCCGAGATGAGGAAGAACAAATCGGGGCGGGGAGCGTGGCGACCGCGAGTGGAATGATCGGAATGGACAGGATGCTGAAGCTCTTTGTCGAGCTGATTTTCGTGCTGCTCGGCGGGCTGGTGGTGTGGCTGGGATGGACGAATCATTTTCTGTACAGCTTCAATCCGCGTGGGGCGGGGTGGTTGATCCTGAGCGCGGTCGTGATCGTATGGGGAGCGAAGGCGTTTTTCGGCAAAGGGGAATTTCGTACGAAGTGGGGAAACTGGTTGAGAGGAACTTCGCTGATCCTAATGGGAGCGGTGATGCTAACGATGTCGCGAGCGACCATGCAATGGGTGGGGCCGCTGCTGGCGGGGGCAGGAGTGCTGCTGGCGGTGCGGGGATTTGTGGGAGCGGTGCTGGCGATCAACGAAGGGTAGGAATGTGCACGCATGGGGTGAAGCAGACGTGAGTTTTGCCTTGGGGACAGGAAGTTCACGCGGGAAGAACGGGGGAAGAGGAGGACGAAGTGCTTAAAGAATTCAAGGAATTCGCAATGCGGGGAAACGTGCTGGACATGGCGGTGGGGATTATCATCGGCGCGGCGTTCGGAAAAATCGTCAGTTCAATGGTCGAGGACGTGATCATGCCGCCGGTTGGAAGGCTGCTGGGGCACGTGGATTTCTCTGGATTGTTCCTGAATTTGGGAGAGAAATCGTATGACACGCTCGCAGCGGCGAAGGCGGCGGGAGCGCCGACGCTGAATTACGGGATTTTCCTGAATTCAATCATCAATTTTCTCATTGTGGCATTTGCCGTGTTTTTGCTAGTGAGGGCGGTGAACAAATGGGTGGCGAAGCCCGCACCAGCGGCGGCGCCGATGACAAAAGAATGTCCGCAATGCGCGATGGCCATACCGATCGCGGCAAAGCGGTGCGGACACTGCACTTCTCAGCTGTAGGCGCGAACAAGCGAGAAGCCAGCGCGCGTTAGCGATTCGGTCCGCACGGATGCGGGGAGAGTCTTTGGGCCTCGACCGGGACCGGGGCCATTCGAGTGAAAACAAACTGGAGATGGGATTTTGCAAAGCGCCGGTCAAGAACCCGGCGTTTTGCTTTTGTGGATGGCGGCGAGGTGTTCGCGGAGACGGGCAAGGACCTCATCGCGCTTGCCCTCTTCGAGTTCTTTCTGCAATTCCTGAAGAGAGAAATGGACCACGTCATGGTGGTGGAGCTCCTCCGGGGCAACCTCGTCACTCAAGCGAAGCCACAGGCGATGGAGGAAATTTACCTCGTTGGAAGTAAGGTTAGGAGCATGTGGGCCGAGGACTTTGTAGATTTTTTCACCCGTAGGGAGATGGATTTCAAGGTTGAACTGAGGCTTCTGGTCGCCGAGGCGCTCCCAAGCTTCGCCGATCTGGCGGGCCTGCTCTTCGCTCTGCCACCTGCTGGAAGTGCCGACGACGATGGTGGAGGACTGAAGGCTCTGCGCGGCACGAAGAATACCATCCCAAAGATCATTGGCGGCGACAACGGCAAGGCGGATGGATTTGCCGCGTTTTTCGGACATGGAAAGAGCCTGAGAGAAAAGATGCTGCTCGATGCTGCCGAAGAGCTGGTCGGTGTCAAATTCAAGTTCGCCGGAAGGAGTGCGACGAAGGATGCGGACGTGGAGGACAACGACATCGCGGCGGCCGGGCTTGATGCGGTCAAGGACGTTGCCGAGGTGATACATATTGAAGTGATTGGAGATGGGAACAAGGATGTTGCCAGGGCGGGCGCCGACGGCTTCAGGAGTGAGTTCACCTTCGAGTTCGAGGTTGAACTGATCCATTTCCACATGGGAGGTTCCCCCTTTGTGGTAGCGGCGCTCAGAGATGGTGAAGACGATGAAGAGAAGAATGGAGAAGACGCCGCCAGCCATGGTGGCGACGGGCTTGGTGAAAAGATTGGTGACGGCAATGAGGAAAAGGAAAAGAGTGATGGCGCCGAGGCCGACCGGCACCTGAACACCGCGGATGCGGAAATTAAAGGGAACCTGGAATTCGCGCTCGCCGGGATTGGTGTAGCGAAGGACAAAAACGGCGAGGCCGTTCATGGTGAAGCTCCAAATGACACCGAAAGCGTAGAGGTTGGCGAGGAAGGTGACGTCACCGTGGCTGATGAAGATGGTGACGATCTGGAAAGCCACGATGATGTTGATGATGCGATAGCTGGTGCCGAATTTAGGGTGAGGCTGGCGGAACCAGGAGCTGAGGACGCCGTCTTCGGAGACGCGATTGAGGACGCCGTTCGAACCGACGATGGCGGTATTGACGGCCCCGGCAAGAAGAAGTGTGCCAACGACAACGACAAAAATGTGGAAAGAAAGGCGGATGATGTAGGGGCCTTCGAGGTTCATGGCCAGGCCGCCGATGAGGTTTTCGAGGAAATGCTGGCGGGTAGCGTCGGGGATGATCATGACGGCGAAGAAGGAGACGAGGGAAGTGAAGACAAGGCTGTAAATGAAGATCACGAGGCCGGCCTTCTTCAGGTTGGGGAGCTTGGGATGCTCGATTTCACGATAGACCTGTGCGAGGGATTCTTCTCCGCTCATGGCCAGGACGGAATGGCCGAGCCCGATGAAAATAGCGATGATGCCGAACATGTGAGGCAGCGGGCTGTGGACGAGCCAGCCCAACGAATCCGGAGTGAGATGGAGATTGCGAGGGTGGGGCCAAGGAGGGAGCGAAGAGTGGCGGAGAAAGATGGTGTAAAGGCACCAGACGATGAGAATGACCACCATCACAGTCACCAGCTTCATGATGTGGAGGGCTTTTTCGCTGGATTCGGGGATGCCCTTGGTGTTTTCCCACCAGAAATAAAGAGTGACGAGAATGGCAAAGCTGGCGGCGATCACGTCAATGGTGTGGTTTGAGAAGGGACCACTTAGGTGGAAATACTGGGAGAGTTCACTGAGAAGGCCGCCGAGATACTGGCCGGCGGCGACACCGCTGATGGGGCCCGTAAGGATGTAATCAAACATCAGGGCGGAAACGCTGAATTTGGCCAGGCCTCCACCAAGCGCCTGCTTGACGGCGCGATAGACGCCGCCACGAACGAACATGCTGCAGCTTTCGACGTAGACGGCACGGACGGCGTAGGAAAACAACATGATGGCGAGGATGAACCAGGGAGCGGTTTTGCCGATGTAGGCCTCCGCTTCGCCACCGGCATAGTAAGCGGAGGATGCCAAATCATTGAGGACGACCGCAGCAGCGCGCCAAAAGGAGATGAAAGTGAGGAGAGCAGTGGTGGCAATAATAACACGCGGAATACCGTTGCCACGGCTGCGCGAGGCAGCAGGGCCATTGGGAGTCGTACTCATTTGGGGGCTGTAGTGGCCTGCAGAGTGAAATGCTCGCATTTTTCAGAGAGCAAGTCCAGCGAACGGGCAATAGAAAATCGATACGGCAGAGCGGCGGCCGATTGGGAATTGATGCAGGGTACGAATGGGCGGCACTCGCGCAGCGTTGACTTGGGTTGGAGGGCACCCTAAGATGACGAACATCAGGCGGCGTCCATCCAATGACAGGGCGAACCATATCCCATTACCGAATTCTGGAGAAGCTCGGAGGCGGCGGCATGGGTGTGGTGTACCGGGCGGAAGATCTGAAGCTCGGCAGGCACGTGGCGCTGAAATTTCTACCCGAGCAGCTTTCGCGTGACCGGCAGGCTGTGGAACGATTTCAGCGGGAAGCGCGGGCTGCGTCATCGCTGAACCATCCGCATATCTGCACGATTTACGACGTGGATGAATTCGAAGGCCAGAACTTCATCGTGATGGAGTTTCTGGAAGGAGACACGCTCAAGCACCACATTTCCGGAAGGCCGATCGAACTGGAGCGCGTGCCGGAATACGGTTTCCAGATTGCGGACGCGCTGGATGCGGCGCACTCGAAGGCGATCGTGCACCGGGACATCAAACCGGCGAACATTTTTGTTACCCACCGTGGACAGGTCAAGCTGCTGGATTTTGGATTGGCCAAACTGGTGACGAACAAGCGGGGCACGACCTGGCCGGGAGAAAAAGCCGAGACAATCAGCACCACTACGGAAGGCGACCATCTGACGAGCACTGGAGTGGCGATGGGGACGGTGGCATACATGTCACCGGAGCAAGTGCGGGGCGAGGATCTGGATGGGCGCACGGACCTGTTCTCACTGGGACTGGTGTTGTATGAGATGGCGACGGGGCAACAGGCGTTCAAGGGCACAACTTCCGGAGTGGTATTCGAGGCGATCCTGAACCGGCCGCCGCTGCCCGCGGCGCGACTGAATCCGGCAGTGCCGGCGCAACTTGATTTGATCATCGGGAAGGCCCTCGAGAAGGAGCGGGGATTACGCTACCAAACGGCTTCGGATCTGAGAGCCGATCTGCAGAGGCTGAAGCGGGATACGGATTCCGCGAAAACCATGTCGGTAAGCTCCGGACACTCGATCATGAGTCCCGTGAAGCGGTACTGGCCCCACCTGGCGTGGGGAGGGGTGGTGCTCCTGCTGCTGCTGCTCTTTGGGCTCAATGTGGGAAACTTCCGGAGCAAGATCTTCGGCGGATCGGGAGCGGAGCATATTGACTCGATTGCCGTTCTTCCGTTTACGAATTCGAGCAAAGACCCACAGACGGAATATTTAAGCGACGGAATCACGGAGAGCCTGATCAACAGCCTCTCGCAACTGCAGAATCTGAAGGTGATGTCGCGGAATACGGTGTTCCGGTACAAAGGCCAGGGAGTGGATCCGCAGAAGGTGGGAAAGGACTTGGGCGTGCGCGCGATCCTGACCGGGAGGCTGGTACAAGCAGGAGGAGAACTGCTGATCAGCGTGGACCTGGAGGACGTGGACACCAACCGGCAAATCTGGGGCGAACAATACGACCGAAAACTTTCCAATCTTGTCTCCGTGCAAGAAGAAATCGCCACAGATATTTTCGGGCAGCTGCGGCCGAGACTCGCCGGGGACGAAAAAAAGATTCTCTCGAAGAAGCCGACGGAAAACGCGGACGCGTACCAATCTTATTTGCAGGGGCTGTATTACTGGAATAAGTGGACGGCGCCAGATTTCAGAAAAGCGGCGGACTTTTTCAACCAGGCCGTGCAGAAGGACCCCCGCTATGCCCAGTCATACGCCGGGCTCGCCGATACATACAGCCTGATGGGCGTCGCCGGCTACATGGAGCCGGCGGACGCGTGGCCAAAAGCCAAGGCGGCGGCACTTGAGGCGCTGGACATTGACGACAGCCTGGCAGAAGCGCATACATCGCTGGGGCTGGTGAAGGAACATCTCGACTGGGATTGGCCGAATGCGGAAAAGGAATTCAAACAAGCGATCCAGTTGAATCCAAACCTGGCAACGGCACATTTGTGGTATGGAGAATTTCTGACCAACACAGGAAGGATGACGGATGGACTGCGCGAAACGGAAAGAGCCAAGCAGCTCGACCCACTGTCACTGATCATCAACACCAATCTGGGCTGGCAATATTATGTAGCGGGAAGGAATGATGATGCGGTGCAACAGTTGAAGGCCGCGCTGGACATGGATCCAAAATTTTCGCTGGCGCGGCGAACGCTGGAGCAAGTGTATGCGCAAATGGGCAAGCAGCGAGAGGCCGTCGCGGAGCGGGAGAAATTGCTGTCCCTCTCGGGAGGGCCGGAACTGGCGGCTTCGATCGAGGAAGATTTTGTGAAGGGCGGATACCGGGGCGTGCTGCAAAGTTCTCTGGAAGGGCTGACGGAGCTGGCCAAGCACAGCTATGTATCTTCCTACACCATCGCGGAGGCATACGGGCGGCTGGGAGAGAATGATCAATCGTTCATCTGGCTTGAGAGAGCGTACACAGATCACGACAGCGGACTGGTGTCGCTCGGAGTGGATCCGGTCTTTACCGGGATGCGCGGGGACCCGAGATTTCAGGATCTGCTGCGGCGGATGAACCTGGAAAATCCGGCTCCGTAGCCCAATTGACAAAATGCCCTAGTGCAGCGGGTAACCGGGTTCCCCGGGCAAGTGGCCGTCTATGCGCAAGACCTTCAGACCCGGCCGGACGTTGCGGGCATCCACAAAGGCGATGGCGCCTGGAACAGCGGCAACGAGATCAAGCTGCATGTCGTTGGAATAAACGATTTTGGGAGGCGAAGTGGCCTCGGCACGAAAAATCTTTGCGATCCAATATTGTTTGAACTGGGCTTCCGTCATTTGGTAGATGACACGGAGCACGACTTCGCGCTCACGGGCGACCGGAGCGCGAATCAAGAGAGTGACAGGAAGCCTGGAATTCCAATATTGCCTGTCACCGAGGAAAACCTTGCGCACATCGGCGAGGCTGAGATCGTCCACGGGCGTATCGGGATGGACCACAACAGCGATGTCTGAGCTTCGTTGCGTCTGCGCTTCTGAGGGACGCAGAAACGGCGCGCAGACCACGACCGGTAGCAGGAGGAGAATGGCGATGCGAATGATCTTAGAATTCATGCGAGGGCTCATCTAGAAAGTGAAATCCGTCTGGAAGAACACACCATTCACTGCGAGCTCCGGAGGCAAGGTGGAGAGTGCCGGCTGTCCATTGAGCCTGCGATACTCGGCCTTAAAGGCCGCGTAGTTGGAAATGTCATATCGCAGGCCCACGATCGATTCGACCTGGTCGAGATGAGTAAAGACCTGCTCGCTCAGCGGCATGTGCAGATATTCGAAGCGATAGTAGGGCTTGAGTGTCCGCTCGAACCAGGGCAGCCGATAAGCAAATTGAGCATAAAGGGCATCGGTGTTGGAATCCTGACCGGTGAGAATGTTCTGATGATTGATATGATCATATTCGCCGAGAAATTCCGGACTTCCTTTCGTCCAAACCGTATAGGCAGAAGTAATCCACTCCCTATAGTTTTGGCCAGTCGGCAAGGTGATTTTGTCCCGATAGACTGAGCCCCCCACCTCCAGTCCATAAAGACTGGGAGGCCGGGAATAGAGTTTTGCCACCCAGGCGCGATTATTATTGTTGTCGCCGGCGTCTCCCGGGCGGGTGATGATATCTCCCCGGCCGTTGCCGACGCCAAAGTTGTAACCCAGTCCCGCCCAACCGGAGGGAATGTTCCCTTCCGCGAGGAAGCCCACGAGGTGGAGAGGAGTAATCTGTCCTCCCACCCGAACCATTAACGGCCGATCAATCGTGGTTTGTAGCCATGCGCCATGATGGAAAGCCGTATTCCAATAACCGATGGGTGTATGGAAGCGCCCGAAGGAGATCTTGAAAAAATCGTTATAGTCGTAGCGAATGAAAGAACGCTCGACTTCGATCGTATATTGGTCGGGATGGGCGTTCAAAGTGATTTCGGCGAAGTAGCTGATCTTTTGAGAGAGCGCCGAGGCAAAGTGCAAGTCCAACTGTCCAAGGTAGAAACCACTGTTGGTTCCTTTCTGGTCCGTGGCGGCAAAATCCACGTCGCCAAACCCGCGAATTTGGAGTGACGGGTAGTGCATCTCGGCCTGTTGCAAGGTGGCCTGCTGGGCAGCAGTTTCCTGCGACGAGGGGGCCTGGTCGTGAGAATGAACCGAACTTGAGGGAGTAAGAGAAACATGCGGCGCGGCAACAGGGGCGGGGGCGACGGCGGCGGCGACTTCGGGGGCAGGCGCCGGTGACGGAGCAGGATTGGATACCGAGAGAGCGGGAGCAGGCGTTTCGGCCTCCTTGGCTTCGAGCTCGGCAACGCGCTTTTCGAGACGATCCACGCGCTCAAGCAGAGCCTTGATTTGTTCGGTCTGATCGGGTGGAGGAGTAGGGCTCTGTGCCCGGACAGAACAAGCAAAAAGAGAAATGGTGATAAGGACGAGCAAGCTGCGGTACATGGGCTTCTCCTCGAGCCCTTGAATTCCTTCAAGGGTTCGGAATCGGGAAACGTGACGCGTGGAAGGGAAAATATCCGTCCAATCCGGCAGGCAATCGACGCTCGTAACGTATGAGTTGGGCCCGAAAACTTGCCGAAGCGTTGCGGGTATTCTAGCCAGAGAAAGTCGAATAGCAAGCGATAGTTTGCTGAAGAAAGGCAGACGGAGCGGGGCCGAGAAAGAGAAAAATCTGTGGCTAGCCTTTCCGCGAACACTGCGGACAGGGGCAGATGGAGCGGAGATGATCGTAGGAGAAGATGCCGGTGGAGTGACCGTCGGAGAAAAAGATCTGAATGGCGTAGTTGCCGACTTGCAGGGCAGATTGGGCGCGAACCTTGGGCTTGAACATGGGAAGCGCAGCGAATTGCGAGGAGCCCGGAGTGGCGATAGCGGCTTTCTTTTCGCGTTCCTCGTTGCAGGTGGCACAGGGGCATCGTTCCCGGAGATAAGGAAAATCGAAATGGCTTTGGTGGCCGTCGGCCCAGGAGATGTCCACGCCGGCGCCGGAGGAGACGTGGATTTTAACGCTGGAGGGTTTGTGACGGTTGTCGAGAGGAAGGGGCATCTGGCAATTGGTGAAAGCGTCAGGATTTGAGATGAGCGTCGCAGCAGGAGCCGGGAGGGATGGGATTGCCGTGGGGGCAGGTCTTTGGGTGGCCGAGGAAAGTGCAGATGCGCTGATCGAGCTCGGGACTGATAATGTGCTCGAAGCGGCAGGCCTGCTGATGGGCCTCGGTGTCGCCGATGGAAAACGTGTCCGTGAAAAGGCGTTCTGCGAGACGGTGACGGCGGACGACATCACGTGCGCGGCGAGCGCCGGACTCGGTGAGGCGAACTTCGCCGTTGCTGTGCTCGACGAGGCGGAAATCGGACATGCGCGACAGGACGCGCGAGACAGGTTCGCGTGGAGCGACGGCGAGTTCGCCCGCGGAGCCTTCGACACGGAGCTGAGCGGTTTCCGCGGGCTTGCCTTCCTCGCCGAAAATCCAGATTTGTTCGAGAAGATGATCGAAGCGGATCTCGTCGGCCTGAGCGATTGCGAGGCGGTCAGATTCGAGCGCGATGACGGAAGGAGCGGGAGTGCAGCAGTCGGCCGTGTTTGCGAGGGGACAGGCGAGGGGAGCGTTTGGGCCATGCTGGGCGGTGTCGTAGGAGAGATGGCCGTGAGCGAGCTCGATGCGTCGGCCGGCCTGACGCGCGATATCGGAATCGTGCGTGACCATGAGGATGGTATGGCCGGATTTGTGGAGCTCGTGAAAGAGATTGATAACGATGTCTTCGTTGGCTTCGTCGAGATTGCCGGTGGGTTCGTCGGCAAGGATGAGCTTGGGCTGATTGATGAGCGCGCGGGCGATGGCAACGCGCTGCTGTTCGCCGCCGGAAAGTTGCGAAGGGAGATGGGTGAGACGGTCGCCGAGGCCGACGCGTTTGAGAGCTTCGGTAGCCTGCGCTTCGTCCGTGACGGAATGGAAATACTGGGCGAGCATGACGTTTTCGAGCGCGCTAAGATAGGGGACAAGGTGGAATTGTTGGAAGACAAAGCCGATTTTTTCCGCGCGGTAGCGGACCATGGCGGATTCGGAAAGCTTGGAAAGATCAACGCCATCCACAACGACGCGGCCGGAGGAAAGGGTGTCGAGACCGCCGAGAATGTTGATGAGGGTGGTTTTGCCGGAGCCGGAAGGGCCCATGAGCGCGACCCATTCACCGGAATTGATATCGAAAGAAACATCGCCGAGAGCGCGGAGAGCGCCGTAGTTTTTGCCGAGAGATTCAACAAGGACCTGGGGCTGCGAACTCACTGCTCACCTCGAAAAATAGATGCCGGGCGAATGGCCGCGAGACGCCGCAGCGGGAATGAACCCAGGATCGCGACGAGGACGGTCAGCGCCACCGAAACAGGATACACGATGAGGCGAGGCTGCGCCGCGACTCCAAAGACGGCTTTGCCGAGCCAGACGGAGATGAGAAGGCCGAGGGCAGCGCCGATCAATCCGCCGACGAAGCCGAGAAGAGTCGCCTCGACGAGAAAGAAGCGGAGTACGCGGCGGGCGGCGCCGCCGATGGCTTTCATGAGCGCCACGTCGTTCCTTCGTTCCATGGCGATGTTGGTCATGGCGGCCATGACGCAAAGCGCCGTGAGGATGAGAATGACGGCGACGGTGGAATTGAGGACACCGGAAATGCGGCGGTAAATGTTGGCTTCGCCTTCAGTAAATTGGCGGATAGGGCTCACGGAAGCATCAGGAATGCGTTGTTGAAGGGCCGCGATAAAACTCCTGACCTGATCCGGATTGCCGGGCGCGCTGACCTGGATGAGGCTGATGCGGCCGGGAAGAGCGGCAAGGCGCTGGGCGGAATCAAGAGGAACGATGATTTGATTGTCTTGCTCCCCGCCCGATTTGAAAACTTCCGACACAGAGCAAGATACTTCCCTTCCTTCAGACCGTAGGGAAATGCGGCTTTCGACGGCCGCGGGGAGCTGGGAGGCCACTTTGCTGCCGATGCGGCAGGCGGCCGAATTGCTCTGGGAGGGATCGGCAGATGTGCGCGAGGAAGAAAAACCCAGCCAGGATGCAGCGTCACCTCCATCCAGGGATCCGACGACGACGGCTGGTGTTGGTGAAGCCGTGTTTTGCGAGGCAACGTCTGCGACGACAAAAAGGAGAGCGGACTTCCCAATTCGATTGGCGGGAGAGTTTGGTACGAGGTCAAAGTCGGATTGAGGAAGAGTCTTGGCGCCCGTTCCGGAAGCGGTGTCCGTGCGCGGAGAGACAATCACATTGGCTCCGAAGGAGCGGAATTCGGTGGTGATGCGGCGCTTGGCGTCTACTTGAAGATTGAGCAGAGCGGAGGTGACAGTGGCGCCGGCACCCAGCGCGACGAGGATGACGAATGCGCGGCCGCGATTGGCGGAAAGGAGGCGGAGTTCGATGCGCCAAAACATGGACCGGTTGATGGAGCGGGGATCAGGCATGTTCACTCGCCTCGTAGGATGGGAGCGGGATCATAGTGGGCGGCGCGGCGAAGAGGCAACGCACTGCCGAAAAGGGTGACGCCTGCAGCGAGAACGAGAACTACGACAAGAACGAGGAGAGAAGGCTCTGGCGGCGCGCCGAAGATCCTGTCGCCCACGATGCGGGCCAAGATGAGGCCCAAGGAGTATCCGATTCCGCCGCCTACGAATGCGAGAAGCAGCTGTTCGGCGGCGAGAAGAAGGCCGATGTTTGCCGAACCCGCGCCCAGGGCTTTCATAAGCCCGATTTCGGTGCGGCGCTCGATAACGCTGGCGGCGGATGAAGCGCCGACGGCAAGGCCGGCGGCGAGGAGGGAAGCGAGAGTAACGAGCCAGAGAAGCATCTCTACGTGGGAAAGTATGGCTCCTTCGGTATCGGCCACGCGGCGGATGATGCGGACATCCGTGCCGGGAAGGGCTTGCTTGAGCTGATAAGCAATCGAAGAAATGTACGGAGTGCAGAACCAGCGGTCGTAGTCAGCTTGCGAGAGTGTCGAAGGGTCGCGGCGGCCGAATTCGTCTTCTGGCTTTGTGAGGGCAGAGACGTAGAGCTTGCGGTACTGCTGCGGTTTGTTGGCAATCGATTGGGCTATTGAAAGAGGCCCAACGATTTGGTCATCCTCGGGGCCTCCAGTTTCAAGCACACCAACGACAGTAAGACCGTCCGAAGATTCCTCGCCACCATTATTGTGTCGAAAAATCATTAGGTAGCTGCCGGGCGAAACGCCCAGACGTTTCGCCAATTTCATTCCCACGACACATTCACGCACGTTGTCTTCAAACCAGCGTCCACGCACACGCCACCACGGGTCGGTTTGGGCAATTCCTGTGACGAAGTTGGAGCCGTCTGGAGCAGGAACGGTGTGGCGTGCCCAAGTACCCAAGAATTGGACATCGTAGGTGGGAATGTCCGAAGAAATCTCAGGTACGGAAGCAGGATTTCCAACCGTCATTGGCGTTTCGAGAATCGGGGCGAAGGCGATGATGTTGTTGTGCCAGAAGATTTCCTTGATTTTGGGAAGATCGGATTCGGGGAGATAGGCTCCCGCATTGGCGGGGCGATAGTCCACGCCACCGATTTCGAGCGGGAGAGAATCGGCAGTGGGTGTGACAACTAGATTGGCGCCGAGAGAGCGGAATTCGAGAGCGAGGCGGTTGCCGACATCGAGAGCCACGCTGATCGCTGCTGTGGCCACCGCCATACCGAGGGCAAGAGCCGCGCCAGTGAGGAGTTGGCGGCGCGGGCGGCGCGTGAAGGAATCGGTGACGAGGCGAAGGAACATAAGTCAGCGCCCATTTTCCCAGATCGCAACTCCATCGCCAATTGAGAGCCTGATTTGAATCGTAGGAAGCAGAATCATTTGGGGACCTCGGAGTCCCAGGTTTGGACGATGGCGGAGAGATTGACGACGATGTCCGAGTCTTCTACTTGAAAAGGGATGCCAATGGGGTTGCAGCCGCCCTGGTCGCCGATCGTCGGAACATAGATAGCAGAGCCACAATGCCGGCAAATGACATTCTGACCGTCCTGAGTGTAGCCCTGAGCGCCACAAATGCGGCAGGCGTCGAGAGCGACGCCCCATCCGTTGGGCTTCTTGATAATCAGGAAACGAAATGAGTGTGCGGCGGAGCGCACCGCGAAGATGTGAAGTCTGCCATCCTGGACCTGGCTGACGGGAATATGGATTTCGCCGTTCACCGCAGCGACCGCATCCGCAACGGGAGGAACGGAACTGGCCCGTGCATAAATGAAGTCGGCGGTGAGAGCGAGAATTACGGCGAGGCAGGCCGAAGCGGCCGAGATCATCCAATGGCGAGAGCGGCGACGCTGTGCTTCAAGGAGCCGGCGTTCGGCTTCATTGGACACTGCCGCGATTTTTGCGTGCGAAGCCACGAGCCATTCACGGAGGACGAGAAGCATGGCCGTACCGAAGATGAGCACGAAGAAAAACAGCTCGTTGCGGACGATAGGTCCAATGATGGCCATCTCGCGAGGACCGGAAGGGATCCATTGCGCTTCGCTCAACTCGTGTAGGCCGGTGATGCCAAGCTGTGCGGCGACGAGCCAAAGGATTATGGTGGTAGCCGCGAAGAAGCGGTGAAGAGGAATCTTCAAAGTGCCCTTGAAAAAGAAAAGTCCGACAGAAACGGCCGCGGCGAGCCCCAGGATTGTTCCGATCCAGGCCTGCAAACCTTCGGACGAAAATTCGACAGCGCGTAGGATCAAAGCAAGCTCAGCACCTTCGCGGAGGACCATGAGAAAGACAAAGAGGAAGATGCCCCAACCTGCGGCGGCACCCGCGCGGGCGGCGTAGGCCTCGATCTTGCTTTCGATCTCCTTGCGGAGGTGGCGCGCAACGCGATTCATCCAAACAATCATCGAAACGACGAAGGCGCCGGCAAGGAGAAGTAAAAGGCCCTCAAAACCGTCCTGACTGATCTGCCAGCGATCCAGAGCGACGGAGACAGCCAGGCTCAGGATGGCGGCAAAAGTGACGCCGTACCAGACATAGCGAGAGAGATGAGCGCGCGCTGTGCGCGAGAGGTAGACGAGTATGATGCCGACGACGAGGGCCGCTTCGACGCCTTCACGGAGAGCAATCAAAAAGGCAGAGAGCACAGAAGATCCAGTTGTAAATGATTTGCAACAACCTAATAAGTGTAACGCCTTCGGCGAGTCAGGTCAATCGGACCAATAAAGTCCTATATCTTCGAGCTAGAATACACGAGTCTCATGACGATGACGAATCATCCAGCGAAGTTTCCCGTGGCTCTGCTCAGTTGCTTGCTGATTGGCCTATCCCTGCAGGGCCAGGAGCCACCTCCCCACAGCGAGGCACAAAAGCAGGCTGAACTGGCGCTGAAGCGCGGAAACGCTGCCTTGGCCAAAGGTGAATATCTACAAGCCCTGGCAGCCTACGATGAGGCCGGGAGGGATGCGCCCAACGACACAACAATTGCGGTGCGGCGAGCGGTGCTGCGCTCTCAGCTTGTTCAAATGCATGTGGACGCGGCGGAGCATAAAGCGGCCCAGGGAAATTTGGCGGGGGCAATCCTCGAGCTGAGAACGGCCCTGCAAATTGACCCGGGAAATACCGTGGTCGCCGAACGCGTGAGAGAGATGAAGTCCATGGAGGAGGACCTCCCGTCCGGCAAAGGAAACGAGAGCGAGGACTCGCTCAAAGGAGTGCCAGAAGCCCGGCCGCAGAGCGGGACGAAGAGCTTTAATCTCCGGGGAGATACACATACTTTATACGATGAGGTGGCGCGGGCATTTGGCCTGACGGCGACTTTCGATCCCGATCTGGTGTCGAGACAAGTCAGGCTGCGTGTGGACAATGTGGACTTCAAGACGGCAATGCGGATACTCGGTGACACGACAGGCACATTTTGGCGACCGCTGAGCTCCACTCTGATCTTTGTGGCCGCGGACACGGCCCAGAAGAGGAGGGAGTTCGCAATCCAGGGGGAGCAAACTTTCATTTTGCCGAGCGCAGTTTCGGATGCGGAAATGACGGAGATCCTGCGCGTGTTGCGCGAGATCACCGGCGCGACGCACATCGAGCTGGACATGAAGAGCAGGAGCATCACGGTGAGAAACACGCCAGAAGGGCTGCGACTGGCGAGAGAGCTCATCAAACAGATTGACCGCGGGCGCGGAGAATTGATGCTGCAGATCGAACTGCTGGAGGTTGATGAGAATGCGGCACGGGATTTGGGGATCACGCCACCGTCAGGGGCACAGGCATATTCGCTGAGTGGCGCCGAGTTGCAGCAATTGCAGCAAGCCACGACAGTCGAAAATCTTCTTACCATCTTGCAAGGGATTTTTACGGCGCGTGGGATCACCACCAGCCCCACCCAAGTCATCCCGGTGGGAGGAGGAAAAAGTACCTACCTCCTGAGCCTGCCGAGCGCAACCGCGAATTTTTCGCAGGCATTGTCCCTAGTGCAGAGCGGCCGGGAAGTTCTGATGCGCGCGCAGGACGGGCAGCCGGCGACGTTTTTTGTAGGGGAGCGTTACCCGGTCACACTGTCACTCCTCTCCGCGAGCCTGGGCGGAACCGTGGTTGGAGGTTCCGTGACAGGGACGACATTTGCGCGAACGGATTTCAATGTCGGACAGACTCCTGTGGCGATTGCCGCGCAGGACTTCAACAACGACCTACAACCCGATCTGGCGGTCGCGAATCAAGGCGACAGCACCATCACCATATTGCTGAACCAGGGGAACGGAATCTTCGCACAAGCTCCGGGTTCCCCCATCACGCTGGGGACGAGCGAACAGGGGCCTTCAGGAATTGCGTCGGGAACGTTCCGGCTGACGGACGCCACGCACATTACGCAACCCGCGGACCTGGTGATTGCCAACGCGACTTCAAATACGGTGAGCGTGCTGCTGGGCAATGGAGATGGAACGTTTACCGAGGCACCGGGCTCGCCGTTCGCCGTGGGGGCACAACCACGGGCCGTGGTGGTAACAGACTTCAACGGAGACGGCATGCTGGACTTTGCGGTCGCCAACACGGGGGACAATACAATTTCCGTGTTCAAGGGAAATGGAGACGGCACGTTTACGCAGTTCGCCAATTCGCCGTTCCACCTCGCCGCGGGGGAGCAGGGCCCGGTTGCGATGGTAGAGGGAAACTTCCGAGACTCGTCAACACCGGGTCTTGCGGTGGTCAACGTGACGACGAACAACGTGGCCATCCTCGAGGCGGTTGGAGGAAGCACGTTCAACGGAACCTTTACGGAAGAGACGGGATCGCCGATTGGTGTGGGACAACTGCCGGTTGCCATCGCAAGCGGGGACTTAAATGCGGATGGCTTTCCGGACCTGGCAGTCGTGAATCAAACGGACAACACCGTCACGGTGCTGCTGAACAACGGGGATGGAACATTCACTCCGGCAGCGGGATCTCCCTTGCCTACATCGTCTACTCCATCGGGCGTGGCGATTGCGGATTTTAATGCGGACGGATTGGGAGACATCGCGGTAACGAACAATGGAGTGAGCACGCTGGGCGTGTATATCGGACTCGGGAGCGGCCTTTTTTCGACGCGACTAGAGCTTTCGACTTCCACAGGCCCCGGCGCGGTCGTATCGAAAGACCTCAACGGAGACGGATTGCCGGACGTGGCACTCACGGCGCATTCAGCATCGAGCAACCAAGTGACCGTATTTCTCGATCCGACGTCTTTCGCCCAGAGCTCGGTCGGACAGGTTCCCTTTCCGGGATCGGAATACATCGATTTGGGCGTAAAACTGAAGGCGACGCCCACGATCAACAGCGACGACGAAGTTACGCTGCAGCTCGAATTCGAAATCCGCTCGCTGGCCGGAACGAGCGTGAACGGGATTCCCGTGATTACCAACCGCACGCTGAAACAGACGGTGCGACTAAGGGAAGATGAGACCTCCATCGTGACCGGCCTGCTGGACAAGGAAGAAACGAACGCAATCGCCGGATTGCCCGGATTTGCAGAGTTGCCGCTTGGAGCCGGATATGCGTTCGGGACACAAAGCAATTCCAGTCAGGACAATGAATTCCTGATTCTGATCACGCCGCGGCGGCTTCGGTTGCCCGAACGAAGTTCCAAAATTCTTTTTGCGGGGCGCGGCGGAGCAACCACGGGAGGAACGGGTCCGGTAGCGCCAGCGGCGGGAGAAGGATTTATACCGGAACAGCGGCAGAACGAACGTGCTCAACCTCAATCGGGGCAGCCAGGTGAGACTCAGCCGGAGCCTCAGCGGCCGACCGAAGCACAGCCCCGCCCACAGCCGCAGGAGCCGAATCAACAATCACAGCCCCCGCCGGGCTGATCTGCGGAAAAGATGGTCACGGCCAAGAGAACGAATTCAAGGAAAGGCGACGAGCGACTAGACAGTGAGTGGGTGGCCTGCGAGCCGTTCGAGGATTCCCAAAGGTGATCTCTCCGGCCACAACATGGCTTCGCGAGAAACAATGAAGGTTTGTTCCATGGCGTACTGCCCTTCCAAGACAGCATGGCTGGCAAGGTCTGTAAAGACGATCCAGGTGGAATCCGGAGGAAACTCCCATCGTTGTTTGGGACATGATTGTTGAAAAGCGGCATCTTCCTTCATTGCGTTGTGACAGGCATGCATAAATTCGTCGTAGGGCGAGCGGCGAGCCCCCGGAAGATGAGTGGCGCGAGCAAGCGTGCGCCAGGCGCGCGCGAAAGAGTTCTTGGGAGCCGCGGCGGGCAAGCCGAGGCGTTGAGCAAAGCGCGGTGCGAGCGATTCGAAGGTCTGCGAGGTGATCCAGACGCGGCTTTGAGATGGGTTCAGGTTAGTGAAGAGACGCAGGATGCGGTCGCCGTTTGTGGGGCGGGTGGGAAAGGCATCCACGTGCGGGAGGTCGTTGCGTGCGCGAAGGCGTGCCGTACGGCCGCGCTCTTCGAGAGGACGGAAGCTGGCGTAGTCCAATTTGCAATGTCCGCGATACGGAGGAAGCAATTCGCCCAGAAAGGAGCTGGAGCGCTGAGAGTAGCCGCGGAGAATGCCAAGGAGGCGATCGAATTCGGGTCCGCTTGCTTTGCCGAGCCCCGTGACACGATCTTGGGCGGGGCGGTAGGCGATATTCTTGTGGTAAGCGGCGTTGGTTTGCTTCAGGCCCAGGAGAAACTCTCGCTCCTGTTGAAGAAAATCAAATGGAGTGTGCTGAAAGAAGAGAATATTGCCGGCTTCCAACTCCTGGCACAGACGGCGGTCACGCTCCACAGGCGACTTATTGGAGTCTTCTTCAACGCGG
>Ga0335081_10002275_pt1 | contig 30219 bp, 22 predicted proteins | sample Lox_Sample_35_FD_206713 | JGI IMG/M metagenome (GOLD analysis project Ga0335081, IMG submission 206713) | Soil microbial communities from Loxahatchee National Wildlife Refuge, Florida, United States - Lox_Sample_3.5 | ecosystem: Environmental > Terrestrial > Soil > Wetlands | place: USA...
ATCAATTCAGGACTATATGGACTTATATTTATTATAGTTTTTAAATTACTTAATTTAGATAATCCTTCATATGTTAAATGAGATTTATTATAAATTATATCAGCTGCTTCTTTAAATATAACAAATTGAGAATATTTAGTGCTATTTAAATGAAAATAATTAAACAAAGGTATGATTATATTTATAATAGAATCATAATCACTAACATAATAATTACATCTATTTTTACTAATACTGATATTACCACATCTTAATTCTTTTTGAATAAATTTTAAAGTACTTAAATCAGCTACATGTAATCCTATTTGGAAAGTTAAATTTACATATTTAGACACATTACTTCTTTTCCTTCCTTTTAATAAAATATTATTTCTTAATTTAGGATTATCTCTTAAAACAATTGTAAAATTACCTTCAGCATCTGTAAACCCTACTAATCATTCTAAAAAAGTTTTATTTATTTTAAATTTCTTATTATTTTTATCTTTTAAAGTAAGATCAAAATTTTTATAACAATTTTGAGTGATATTACTAATTTTATTAGTAGTATCAGAAAAAAAATGAATTAATATTTTATTATAAAATATTAATTCATTTTTTATATAATATAATATAAATATAAATAGGAGCAACTGTATATACCCATGAACGATTTATTAACACAAGAGTTATTTATCTCTTGTTTCCATATTTTACAATATGGTTTAGATTATGTCATTATTTAATATTTTGTGGAACATTAAACAGAGAGTATTCGTGTCGAGATTATTATTGGTACTACTCACTCATTAATCGTTGAACGTTCTTAATAAACTTATTGTATTATTTTAGGTTATACAATAATATACCTTATTAAGCTTCGCTGCATATCATCTCATAAAGAACATAAACGTATAAAATATTTAATTAATTTATTATAAGACTTCATGCAATTAACTCTCTTTTTAATAATATATATTTTTATATAAATATTTCTTTATAAATAAAGTAAATTTATTTACTTTATTTATAAAGAAATTGATTATTATTAATATATACTAAATGGCCTCCTTTTAATAAGCCCGTACCTAAATAAAAAACAGATCCAAAAACACTGTCAGCTATAGTAAAAGAACCACCGAAATACTCCATACCCTGTAAAGCTGTAAACATCACTGCCATTATTAAAGTTGCAACAGATCCATTATTAGTTCAATCTATCAATCGATCTACTAAAGAATGATGACTAACTGTAACTGCTGATCCTGATGATAGAAGTAAAGTAGTATTAGCTGTCGGTACTTCAGATGCATTTACCGGTTCAATTCCTTTAGGTGGTCATTCTGAACCTATTTCAATAGCCGGTGCTAATGATGAATGAAAATAAGCTCAAAATATACTCAAGAAAAAAAATACTTCACTAATGATAAATAATGCAACACCTAAAGATATTCCTTTTTGTACTTTATCTGTATGATATCCTAAATAACTAGCTTCCGTTATTACATCTTTAAATCATAATGTCATACCTCAGTTTAATAATATTATAGATGATCACAATAAATAAGTTCCAATAGGATAACCCTGAAAAGTAAGAACTCCTGATAATGTTAATGATAATAACACACCAGATAAAGTTATGGGTCAAGGTGATTGATCTACTAAATGATAAGGATGACTAGGTAATACAACTTTAGTCATACTTTTTAATTTATTATTATTTTTATTTAATTCAGAATTTTTTATTATGTTTATCATTTCGTTTTTAAATTTATTATTTAAAGATAATAAAATAAACTCCTTAATGTACTTTAAATATATGCTTATACTTATCATTCTATTTATATATTTTAATATATTATTAATATATTGATTTGACATAAATTAATGTTTAATTTTAATTATAAATTGATTATAATCTTTGCCCGAAGAATTAGATTTCAATTTTAAAATAATAATAATACTAATTCTGTACTTAATATGTTTTTTAACTTTATACATATTTATATTATTAATTACGTAATACCACTATCAATAATTAATATAAAAATATATTAATTATATTAAATTTAATAAAAATAAATTGAAGAAAATTATGACGATATAATAATAATAAATATAATAACATATAATTGAACATTGTTTAAAATAAAACTATTAACTCTATAATATTTTTTACTATTTATTATAATACTAAGATTAATACAGAAAATATATATTATTTATTATACTAATTCATTAAGCTGCTCTAAACTCGGATAGGTTGGATTCGAACCAACAACCTCCTACTCCCAAAGCAGACGCACTACCAATTTGTGCTGCTATCCGGATTTATTCTAAATTATAATATTAATATATAAATGATTAAAGTGAAAACCTAAAAATATTTCAATTAAATTTTTTATTACTCTAAAAATTTAATAAGAATACAGGATTATTTCTATTTATACAAGAATAAAAACAATAAAAGAACAATAAGGCGTAGGCTACAGGCGCACATAAAAGAAATAAAATACCTACAAAGAGATTCGAACTCTTACATAATACTATAGCAAATCTTAAGATTGCCCTGTCTACCTATTCCAGCATGTAGATTATACATATTAAATATATATTAATTTACAAATTATATTATTCTTTGGATTATCTAACTAAACATTAAAATATCAAATAATAATATAAATATATATTTTTATATTAAAATATCATTACACTAAACTAAATTAATTAATAAGGCTAAAAGGAATCGAACCCTTATATTACCATTATGAGTGGTAGGCTTTAACCGTTAAGCTATAGCCCTTAATGAGAAATATATTTAAATATAAAGTATCTTATAAAGTTAAAAATATTTATTTTTAATTTTATAAAAACTTCGTTTTACTGATATAAAAGATTATTTTATCTAATACGAAATAATATATATTTATCTCTATTACTTAATATAAATCATCTTTAATTTTTTTATGCCTACTGAGAGATTTGAACTCCCATTGCCTGGTTACAAAACAGGTACTTTACCAATTAAGCAAAATAGGCAGACTCATTATACTTATAAGTATAATAATATAGAATACAATTTAATAATACTATAAAGAAATTTAAATATTTAAACATATAATTCTTTTTCAATTTTTGAAGATATTACATTTTAGCCTTAACTGGTTTCGAACCAGCATTGCAGCGTTGAAGGGGCTGTGTCTTAACCATTAGACCATAAGGCCGATATATCTACTATATATAATTATATAGTACATTGCAATAAAATAAACTTAACTAATAATTTAATATTCTAAATAATAGAATTTATTTTAATTTTATCATTTAAACAGATATAAACTGATTCACCCGAATTAATACATTTAAATTATAATATCAAGGATAATATAATTAATTAATTATAATAAATATAAATCAAATGCTTTCTTAAAATTCAATCATAATAAAGGCATAAGGGCGTAATAAGGAAGATATTAAATTTTCCTACAAGTTCTCTAAATAATATAAATATGCAATAATATAGTATAAATAAATAGATCCTAAGTATTACAATAAATATACTATATTTGCATATCGGTAAAAGGAATCGAACCTTTAGTTATTATATATGAGACAATCGTTTTAACCACTTAAACTATACCGATTAAAAATAAAGAAAATTGTATTCATTATTCATTACACAGAATAACTTTCTAATTTACAATTGTTTTTACTAATATTACTAGTTATCTGTATTCTTCATTATAGTTCTTGATTAATTATATACTAATAATCTTATTTATCTCCATAAGAAGATGCTTTTCAATTAATACCTAATACGCTAAGTACATTGTCAATTATTCCAAACATTGGAATTATCACTAAGAAATGTAAGAAGTAATAGAATGTTGCTATCTGACCCGCCAATATAAAAGGAGGTTCTACATGACAACTACCTAATCACATCAATACTAGAAAATTAAAAGCGAATATTCAAAATGCAATAATAAACAATGGTTTATAACTACTACCTTTAATATTACTAGTATCAGTAAATGGCAATATTAATAATATCAAAATAGCTATAAACATACTGATTACCCCTAATAATTTATTAGGTATTGATCTTAATATAGCATAAAAAGGAAGTAAATCAAATTAAAATTGATTTATAAATGTATTTTATATTGCATACTTAATATAATGTAAGGGGAAACTAGCGATCTCAATTTATTCATTGATTCTTGTCAAATATAAATTCGAGCTTTATCCCCTATTGTAGAATGCTTATGAATAGAACATTTTAATCCAAATTTATCCTCTAGTGTATTAATTAACATTTTAATTTCACTAGGCAAAAATGCATAAACACTTAAATGAAGACCCAAATTTTGACGAGAACCGTCACCCATTATTCAATGCGCTAAACCCACAGGTGTCAACAATTCTTTTATATTTTTAGGTACTACCTTCTTTTTTTTCGAATATCATAGTGAGTGTAGTTCAGTAAAACAAGGCAATTGCATAGTAGTAAATGCGATGGAGGTATACTTTTGATTAGTTTTTTTATCTTCCCATGTTTTTTCATAATATTTAGAATCTTTCACACAATATACTTTAAACATATTATACACTAATTCGAAATAAGGACGCTTGTTTTCTTTACCACTTTGACTGAAAATAAATCTAGCATTAGATGTTAGAGATCGTCGTTCTATGTGACCGTCACTAAGCATTATTCCTACTAACGCTTCTTTTACACCATTAGGTAAATTAATAGCAGTTCTCTCAGTTTTACTTAATCGTATTATTCCTTTAGTTGATTTCGCATATAATAAGAAGAAAATAGCTATATTTAAATCTAATTTATAGGACTTTCTCTTTATCTATCAAATAATAATCAAATAAAAAATTATCTTTCAATTTAATTTTTATTAAATTATTATCAATATAGTATACTCTATGTTAAGTCTCTGTAGTATATATCAAATAAGATACTTACTGATAATAAAGATAGTATTATATATTTACCAGTCAATACTGAACTGTATATATTCATATCTAAAATTCTCAGTATTTAATAGAGTAAGTTTCTGTTAATTTAATTTAACATTGACATTTATATCATTCAGGGACTATTGAAGCGGGGGTTTGCATTGGATTAGCCTCTATATAATTGTCGGAATGACCCAATTTATCCGGAGTATAAAATACTATAAGAGTAAATAAAACAAAGAACAAGAATACAGTTATCAGATCCTTAAAACTGAAATAAGGATGAAAAGCTGCTCTATCCGCGTTACTTGTAGTACCTATAGGATTAGATGATCCATTAACATGGAGGTAATACAGATGACCAGCCACTAATGCAGCTAATACAAAAGGCAATGTAAAATGAAGGGAGAAAAATCTATTTATGGTAGCAGAACCAACGCTGAATCCACCTCAGACTCATTCAACAAGAGATTTTCCTAATCATGGAATGGCTGATAATAAATTCGTAATACTTATTTTATATAATAGATTTTATCATTAAACAATCTCTAAGAAGAATCAGATTTTAAATAAATTTCTTCCCTTATAATAAAATCTTATATAAATAGGACTCAATCATTAAATATATATATATATATACTTATATCTTGTGGAGTCTCTGCAGTAATAGTAATTATAATTACATACCTACAATTAGGCAAAAGTATATTAATAACAAATACTTTTATTGTATTTTAAGATATTTTTCAACCGCTATTAAAAATATATTAAACGGTTGCTCCTCAAAGCTGTATATTTAGAATAAATCTTTTAAATTTATTTCCATTATTTCACAATAATGATTAGACTATTTCATAAACCTTACTTTAATTATTAATTAATAAATTATAAAAAAAAAGGTTTTAGGGCGCTCATGTTGAGATTATTGTTGATACTTACTCACTCATTAGTCGTTGAACGTTCTTAATTCATTTCTCCTATTTTATTCCTTATAATATAATAATAAAGGATTATAGTATCGAACTAAGCTTCGATGCAAGTTATCTTCACAGAAGATTTCCTTGCAATTCACCCTTTTTATTTTTAAAACATTACTGTTTTAGAGAGCCTATTAAGAAATGAAAAGAAAAAATTTTCTTTAATCTTAAATTTTTTTTTCTTAATTTTATTTACTCATTTGACCATAAGGAAGCACATACAAAATATTAATATATTAATATTTTCGATTATACATTAAGCATCATTTCAGATACCTATCGGTGTAACTAATCTGTAGTCGTTTTTCAAAAAATGAACGGTCTATCGCTATTAATTAATTGTTTAACCGTGTCACCGATATTGCCTTATTACTTTAATTACTATATATATAAATAAGTTTATTAAATGACTGTATTAAATAGTAAGTAATAAATATTATATTTTTATCTGAATATTTTATATACTAAAAATAATAAGACTATATTATAATAAAATGAAAAAAATTAGTAAGTGTTATCAAATTTTATTATTCATTTTTTCTTTAAAAGTTTTCCACTCAAAATAGCTCTTTTAACCGTTTTAGGACATATATTTAGAAATAAAGCAAACTTTATCATAGAAGACTCTTTTCTATAAGTATTATCTTCTACATTATATGCAATAATAGGTTTATTATTACTTAAACCGCATTTTTCTCTCACACTTAAAGGCATTTTTAGTCTATTATAAGCGGCTATCCTTAATTTTTCTCTAACTTCTTCAGATAAACTTTTATTTCTGTTTAAATTACCAATAAAGTTTCTTCTTTCTTGAGAGTAGTTTTCCTTCATTTTTTGTTTAGTAGCAATGCTATGTCTATAGCCCAAAGAAGATCCTCCGATAATTAATATATTATAAGGAGGGTTAAATTTTTTTAGATACATAGTTTCTTTATTTAATAAGTATTCACGGTTTATATTAGCTATATTCGGATCGCAATATTCCAATATCAGGAAAGCAAAATTATATAAACCATATTTTCGTACTGTTTTAGATAATAATTTACTTCCTGTATTATGTACTAAATGATTCGTGAAACGAATATACAACCTATTCTCTATAGCACTTCCAATATAAAATTTATTATTTATTCTATTAATTATCATATATATTCCTGCTTTATTTTTAAAAACCTCCTTCATCCGAGTACGTGTAAGTTCTACGTGAAGATAAACAAAAATATCTATAGGCTTTAAAGATAATTTTTGCAAAAAATCATCTAATTTATTTGTACACAAATTATTTTTATCTTTATTAGAATTAGGAGTACCTGAACTATAATTTCTAATCTTATCTTTTTCGAAAGAAAAATATAAAGATAATATATCATTCTTATTTAAATTTACATAAATCGCCATAAATAATATAAAAACAATCAAAAAAGAATAAATACTACTATAATAATTATAATATTTAGGGCTTTCAATAAAACCCAAAAAAGCTGTCAAAAATATACGATAAAAATCTTTATCGTATATTTAATTCGATTGTACATCAAGCATCATTTCAGACACCCACTAGTGATCCAATCTGTAGCAATTAAATATTCAATTGACGATCTCCTGTTTTAAATTTACATTTAATCGTTTTCACTAGCATTACCAGATAATATATATCTTATACTGATTTAAGTATATTACTATAATTATATTTATCATAATACAATTTCAAATTTATATAATAATAAAATTCTTACAATAAGATTTTGATATTTAATATAATATGATATATCATTTAATAATATGATCTTTTATTTTAAAGATAATATTATAATCTATCAAAATAAATATAAATTGATATTATTCAATTTTTATTTGAATTCAATTTATATTTATTCAATAAATATTATATCACTTATTAATATTCAATTAGGCCACAATTTGTTTGTTATTAAGTAGCCATCATTAGGAAAAATATAATAGTTCCTATCACTCACACTCCTATTCTAGGAGCTCTATAGCTTCCATAATATAGTCCTCTACTTATATGTAGATAAACCGACATAAAGAAAAAGGAAGCTATATTAGCATGACATATTCTCACTAACCATCCTGAATTAACATCTCTCATAATATGCTCCACACTGTTAAATGCTAAATCAGCAGTGCCTGCGAAGTGCATTGCTAATAATACACCTGTAACAATTTGCGCAATAAGGCACAATCCTAATAAGGAACCAAAGTTCCAAAGATAGTTTATCGTTGAAGGTTGTGGACTATCCACTAAGTAACTATTTAATAAAGTTAAAACTGGATTCGATTTTAAAATTCTCATTTTTTTATTATTTTTTTTTACTTCTTACTAGCTAAATAAGATATAATCTTAAATACTAAAATTAATATTTTCCTTCTAATTTATATAAAGAAAGAAAATATTACAATGTTATTAACTATTTTTTCAAAATTCTTACATGATATATAAATTAACTATAAGTAAGTAAAATATTATATTAATATTTTACTTACTTAACATTGTTTTTTATTAAAACATCATTACTTATAATTTTTCATTAAAATAATATTAAAATATAATTATATTTTAATATTAATCTGCTATTAATCATTAATACTTATTTAATAATTATAGCATTTAAGGTAAAATTCATTTACGTTTAATTAAATACCTTTCATTATCGAAGATAAAAAATTTTCCTAAATCTAATCTTCTTGATACAGTACTTCGACATATATTAAAATATTGAGCACATTCCTTAATGGAATTAAATATTTTCACTATTTTATCCTTATCATTATAAACTTCAATATGAATTTTACCTCTACCTTTAAGATATTTTCCTTTTGAAACTAAAAAAATTTTCCCATTTTCGTGAATCTCATAATTTGAAGGCGATTTCAATAAGTTTCCTATTCTATCATTTAAATCAATTTTAGGAAACATAAATTTATTTGTGGTTAACCTTCTTATATTCATTCCTCTATTAATTAAATAAATTACCTCTTCTCCTTCTTTTGTAAAATGTTTACCCTCACAAATAAAAGCTAAAATTATTTTTCAGTCTTTGTAGTCTTGTTCTTTTTTACTAAATCATGTTAAATTATTCAAAAATGGAACTAAAACTTTTTTTATGTAATTTAAATCAGTTATACGAATATTTACCATAGGCTTAGATCTTTCATTTTTAGCTTTACTTTCTATATAACACTGTACTACTTTTGTATTTTCCTTGTTAATATTTAAATCCATAACTCCAGGTAAATTTAATAAAAAAATTTTAATAGTTTCTAATACATTTAATTCACTTTTAGTTTGCGATATTCCAAATCCTAATGCTATCGTTTTTCTTACAAAGAAAGTACCTTCCCCTTCTATAAATCCTAATAATCAATAAGGAGTAATTATTATCTTATGATTTTTAGGTTGTGTAAACGAAATTCTTTTTCTATTTACAGAATTTTTAATACTTAATATTTTTTCTATTAAATCATTATTATTATTATTTTTTATTCTATCATATCACAAATAATACGCTTCTTTAAAAGCTAAATAATTTAAATTTTTAGAAGTATTAAGAGCTTGTTTGTCAAATATATTAAATATTTTTAAAAGGTCTTGTTTGCCTATTACATAATATATAACCTTATTATCATTACTTAAACAAATAGATCCTATTCTTAATCTATTTTTTATCATATATAACATATTACTATCATCTTTATGGAGTTTTATACTAAATTGGAAGGAAAAATAAACTTTATTTTTATTTTTCACATTTTTCACATTTATATGAAAACAACCTTCCCCATCTACTAAACCTCTTAATCATTCATAAAAATCTGCATTACTTATATTAGAGGGTTTATTCTAGAAATATTTTATTATTAGTTATATATGTATTAAGGAACAATCTATTATAATTAGTAATATAATTTTTATATCATGATATAAAAATTATATTACTAACTAATGTACATAAATATAATATTACACTAAACATTAATTTAATATTTTCTACATAAAATATTAATATTAAAATACTAAAAATATTTTTAACTATAATATATAGTCTTAATATGGAGCAAAAGTTAAACAGGTATAAAATAACTATATATAACAGACTATTAATTAAATAATTATTAAAAATAGTAAGCATAAAATTAAATTTTAAAATTATCATTTTTTATTTTATTATTTCTCTTATTATCTGAATAAGTATAATTTAATACATTTAAGAAAAATTATTTTCCTGATTTAAGAAATTATAAGGACCTAAACTCTAAATATTAAAATAAGATTAGAAATCTTTACCCTAATAAATTTTTCAAATTAGTATCCTTAATATCTATAAAGATTATTGTTTCAATAATAATAAGAATCCTCTTAAAGTACAAAAAAATATTACAATGAAAAAAATTTAGACATAAATATATATCTTAAATATCCTTTAAAGTCAATATTTATTATATTAACTTTAAATCAATATTTATTACAAAATCAAAGTATTTTTTCACATCTTTTTTAATACAAGATTTTTAGATTTAATAATATTATAATATTATACTACTTTTTTTCTATTAATATATAGAACAACATCATTTAAAAATAATTAATATTTTTATCATTAGAGTAATAATACTAATCTAAAAATTTATCTAATATTTTTAATATTATAATAACTAGACATTTCAATCTAAATATATAATATTAACTATTAAGTTAAGCTAAATCTATTAAAACGCTTATAATAATTTTTCTTTAGACAAATATAAGCCAAATTCTGTACTAATAATTTAAAAAAAAATACATATATCACATATAGTTGCTTAATCTCACTGATTCTAATAAGTCAAATTACTTTTATTAAAAACTAAATTAAATTAAAAATCAAATATTTTCTATAAATTCAACAACGCTTTTTAACACATAATAATAAAAAGTGATTTTGGACTTTCCTAATAATTATCTAAAATACATTAATACTAATAAAATTAAATAATACCACTTCATATATAGAGATATAAAACTTATTTACAAAAGTAATTATGATTATGGTTTAAAAATATAATATAATGAAGGAAGTTAATGTAAATCTACTGAATCTTTTATATAAGAAGATGTAAGTATACTAAATACATAACTCTGTATCCCAGCTATCGCTAACTCTAATCCTGATATTCCTGTAATTAAAGATATAGCTATAATACCTCCTGTTAAAGCAACACTTAAATTATAAGTTAAACCTAGTATACCAAACCCTGCCAATATTAATAAAAGTAAATGTCCTGATATTAAATTAGCGCCTAATCTAATTCCTAAACTTAACCCTTTAGCTATATATGATATTAACTCAATTAAAGCTAATAATGGAACTAAGTACAAAGGTGTTCCTTGAGGCGAGAATAATGTGAAAAATCTTAAAGAATGTAAAACTAATCCTATAATAGTAACACCAAATCAAATACTAGAACTCATAGATAAAGTACTTACTAAATGAGCAGTCGTAGCAAAATTATATGGAATTAACCCCATTAAATTACTAAATAATATATAAATAAATAGAACAAACACAAATACAAAGAAAAATAATCCAACTGTCATTCCTATCTGTCCTGAAACCATATTATATATAGTAAAATAAATAGCCTCTGTACTAAAAGATCATCCGTTTATTTTTACCTTTTCTTTAAAACCAGCATAAAAATAAAATAATAAAATAAAAAAAACTACTAAACCAATATATACTGAAATATTAGTTAATAATCCTAATGGAGTATAGTTTAAACCTAAAAATTCACCGAAAAATGGTTTAATTTCGAATTGATCCATAGGAGACATTAATATAATTCTTTCCGTATTCAAATTATACACTAAATCAATATTTTTTAAATTACTCATATTTTTTGATATTAAATATTAAAATTACTTAAAATAAATTAGTTGCAAGAAACAAATAATATTATATCATTAATTTCACTTTTTTAAACAAACTTAACTTTTTATTTTTTTTAACTATATAAATTCTTATTACTCCATATTATCAAAAACTAACTATATGCAAAATGTAACTTTTCTAATGTAATTGCTTACGAATAGATTCGAACTACTATACTAATATACTTTGCCAATTATTAAGCTACGTAAAGCGTAAAGAAAAATACAAATATAACTATAAATATTATTCAATTATATAAACAATTATTAAATTAAAATAAAAATATCACTAAAAATTTATCTTAATCAGGATTAAACATTAATGTTAGTATAAACATAAAACTTTATTATTTTAAATTGTTATTCCATATGGTATTATATCAAACGCATAAAATACACAGATAGTAAATATTATATAAGCAAAAACTAGAGGTAATAACTCTTTTCAACACAAAGACATTAACTGATCATATCTCAACCTTGGAAAAGAAGCTCTCACTCAAATAAATAAAAACACAACGATAACAATTTTAAATCCTAAAATAGATGATCCTTCTAATTTATCGATTAATAAATTAATAAATTGAAATATAGTATCTTTAACACTAAATTCAATATGATAATTATCATTAGAATATTCCATATAATTATTTATATATAAATCTGAATCATTTTTTAGAAATTTTATTATCTTAGTTTGAAAATTAAAATTTTCATTATTTAATACTGAATTAAAAGAATTATTATTACTATTAAAATTAGAATCCGAATAATGAATAATAAATTTAATATTTTCAAAAAAATAATCAGCAATGGTAAAAATAGGTTTTAAAATTCATTCTCTTAAATCCGGAAAATGATACCCACCTAAAAAGAAAACAGACATAAAAGCGGACATTAATATAAGAGATGAATATTCACCTAAAAAAAAGAATACGAATATTGACGCTCCATGCTCAGTCATGAATCCGGCCACAAGTTCTGATTCCAATTTATGTTTATCATTTAATATTAATAATATGAAATTATGAATTTACATTAATAAGAGATCTCCTTAAAATATACTTTTCCTCTTTCCACATAATAACTTTTTCTTTTTTTATATATCTACCTATTGTCATTTTATGCAACCCTAATTTACGTGCAACTTCTACACTATTTTTATAGACATCTGATAATATATATTTACCTTCTATTAATTTATATATATACACAGGTTTAGATAAAGCAAATGATATTAATTCTTTAGTTATATTCTTATGTTTTCTACCATACATAGGATTACGGCACCCTCTTGTAGCCAATTTAATTTTTAATCTTGCTTCTTCTGAATGATTTTTTCCTAACATAGGATGTGCAGAATTTTTAAATCTATTGACCATTTTTTGTCTAGCTTCTAAAGTATGCTTGTATCCTAACATAGATGTAGCAGTACTTTTTAAATTATAAAGACAAAGAGATTTAACATAAGAAATATATTTAGTCTCTAGATCAATTAGAGATATCTCTTGATTAATCATATAAGATTCAAATACTATATAATAAAAGTTACTTAACCCATATAATTTAATGCTTTTTTGCAACCTAATATTAGATTTTTTACCTTTGATATGTTCCTTGAATCTACTTACCAGATTTTCACTACTTCCTATATAGATTTTCTGATTTGCTTTACAAAAAAAACCGTAAATACCCTTTAAACCTTTTAATTCCTTTTTAATTTTTTCTATAGTTACCTTATTTTCTATGTTATTATAAAATTTTTCAGGTTTTATTATTTTGTCTTTATTAAAATTAGAGTTAACTAAAATAGATAAATCAAGAACGTTATTAATTTTATTTAATAATAAACAGGACTTTAACTTTAATAAACAATATATATAGCTAAGAATAATTAATTTAACATTAAAAATAGAATATAAATTATTATAGTTCACATAAAGTCTCTGAAGAACAAGATAAATATAATCTATATTTATCTTGTTCTTACTGATAGTATTAATTTTCCAATATTCTTTAAAATATAAATAAAATAAAAATAATTTTCAGTATATTATGAACTTAATATTAAATCAAAAAAAAGAATAATTTTTTTGATTTAATAAGCCAAATCTAGCTTCGGGTAGATCAAAGGGAGGTCTATTTGTTTCTGCCAATATAGCAATAAAAAACATTAAAGCTATAGGTAACAGAGGAAATAAATTTCATATTGTTTGTTGACATTCCACTATATAGGTCAAACTAAAAGAACCTGAAAACAAAATTAATATTAAAATAATAGAAGAAAAAACCAATTCATAAGACAATAATTGAGCTGTCGATCTAATAGCTCCCATAAAAGCATATTTTGAATTAGCAGCCCATCCTGATATTAATATACCATAAGATCCTAATGAAGAAACAGCTAACGCAAAAAATATTCCTAGCTCATAATCAAATATAGCTAAACCTTCACCAAAAGGTATTATAGCTCATCCTAATAAAGCAAATATCAAAGTAATACAAGGACCCATTACAAATAACAAATTATTCGATTGTCTAGGTATAATTATTTCCTTTACTAATAACTTCAAAGCATCTGCGACTTATAAACTAAAAATTATAATTATATTAAGTAAGATATATTCCTCATACTAATCAATAAGATAAGTATAATATAGATAACCTTTAAAAGCCAAACTTAAATCTAATTTCTTTCTTATTATGCCTGGATTTAAAAATCTAAAAAATTACATTCTTAATTTTTTATGTTATCATTTATTAACATAAATGATAACTAACATATAACTTAGACTTTAGAATTATTTACAATATGACTGAATTTTTAGTTTAAGACCATATTATCACATTTTATAATATAATTACTACACTTCTTTATTTATACCTATTAAACAGATAATGTAATCATTCTAAAATATGTAAGATATCTGGTCGTTAAGAAAGTTACAAACAAAATTTATTAAATTTTATGTAATAAATTGTAAATTTCTATTGATTAATTTCATATATGAAATTGTTCCAACATTTAATCTTATTTTTCTATAAAAAGAGAAAATATTATTATTTCTTATCTTTTTAATACCACTCACGTTTGATGGTTGTAATATACCCCAAATTCCTACTGCATTAGGTCCACATCTTCGTTGCATACTAGCCATAATTTTTCTTTCCGCTATAGTTACGAAAGCTACAGTCATCAATACAGGAACCAATATTATTAATATTTCTAAAATTTTATATAAAGTTTCCATTTGTTCTTACTTTAATAATATTATATATATGTTATATTATATAACTGTCGTAAATTTAAGCATAACTACTTACTTTTATAAAATATTTAGCACATGTTATATAATCAATATAGAAATATTTTTTTTTATTTCTAAAAACTTAAAGAATTAACGTCTTTTAAGCAAAATTATAAATATATATAGTTCATATAATTCTTACTTAAAAAACATAAGGAATAAAAACCAAATCATAAATTAATTTATTATGATTTGGTTTTTATTTAATTAGAACTAAAATAAAATTAAAACTAAATTTTCTTATTTAAAAAATTTTAAAATTAAAGAAAACAACTTTATTCTTTATTAATTTTTCTTACTATATCAAGTGCGCCTTCTTTTAGTTCATATACAAATCCTATAACTAATATATATAGGAATATAAGTAAATTATTTTTACTAATCTCTTGATTTTTCTGATGTATGGCAGGATAAGGGAAAGCTAATATTATTTCTAAATCAAAAATTAAGAACAATAAGGACACTCTATAAAATATAACATTAAAACGCTCTCGAGTTTGAACAAAACTAGTAAACCCACATTCAAAACCCCCTCCTTTTTCTAAATATTTTACACTCAATGAAAAATAAGAATTAATAAGTAATAATAGCAATCCTATTAATACATTAGCTATAATATAATATTTAAGATTAGTTGAGATATTGCCAATATAATTATTACTATTAATAAATTCCTCAGAAAAAGGAGATATTAAAAAATAAATAGCATTTTTTCTAATATTAAAATTATTCAAATATACTCTTTTCATAGATATAAATTTAAATCGCATTAATAATAAGGATTTTAATTTATTAAATATAACATAACGATTATAACAATAGAAATAATAGATAATAAACAAGAAACCATTTTTATTACTTTGAATCTTTTTAATATTTAAAATATAATTATTAAAATTTAATTGAGGATAATAAACAGAACTTGTTTTTATATATTTCAAATTTACTAATTTTATTTTACTTTGATTTTCATTTGTAAGTGTAATAGCACCTATCATACCAAGTAATAAAATAATACTAACAATGTAAATATAAGAATGATATACAGTATAAAGTACATCACCTATTAACGACACTTGTGTAAATTTATTAACAGAAATACATCAATCTGGCGATATTATTACATAATTATTATCTTGAAATTCCTCATTATAAAATGAAAATCACGAATTACTTTTATTAAAATTGTATAAAGATAATGATATATTATTATTATCTTCAATTACGCTATTAATATCTGTTAATTGAAATAAATTTTTCTTTTCTTCATCTAATAAAATTAAATTATCTTTTTCATAAGTTAAATTCTTTATTTTTATAAAACTTAAATTGTACAATACGTTCTTTAAAGCAAACATAAATCCCCCTAATAAAAGAAATAACAAAGGAAGGTAATTATTATTTCTTTTTTCTATTACTTCAATATCAATTATCATAATAACAAACAAAAATAATATTGCTATAGCACCAATATAAACTATAATATAAGATATTCCAATATAGACAATACCTGTATATATAAGATAAAAAGCTACCAATATATATAACACTATTAAATTAAATACTGATACTATAGCATTCTTAGTTGTTATTACTAATATACCTGCGCTTACCGCTAATATAGTTAATATAAATTTTAAATAACTATATTCCAAAAACACTTCCATTAAATGATTTTATTAAGCAAAAATAGAAAACTATACTACCAAATTTATTATTAAAACTTATAAATAAATTATGTAAAATATAGTTAATAAAAATAACTATAACTCAATATTAGATCTATAAATTTAACTATAATCTCCGAATATTTAAATAATCTAATAATAAAGTTTCCATTTTCTCTGCATTCTAAAAGAAAAGATTTAAACAAATAGTCGAAAACTAAAAATATTTTATTTTCGAAATTGAGAACGAACGGAATTGAACCGCCTATGACATAAATCAATGAGTTTACAGCCCATCTCCCAAACCAAATGAGAATCATTCTCTGAGGGAGAGTTAATAAAATATATTTTCCAGCTGCAGGTTCCCCTACAACTACCTTATTTCGACTTAACAGACATTAAAGTCATATATTAAGATCTTCTCTAAAAAAATGAAAATCAACTTTTTTTGATTTGCTATTTACTATAATGTTATAACATATATATATATATTAGACATAATAAAATAAACATAAATACTTCGTATTAAAGTAATATATTTATTCAAATAACTAAATAATATTTATAATATTAAGAAAAGATTTAATTCTAATATAATAAAATTATTAATTAAATATAAACTAAAAATTTTCAGAGTAAAACCCTTCCTACACATACTTCTTTCTCCGCCTGACGAGTGGTTAGTACACCCCAGATATTTAATTCACCGTAACGTTCTGATTTACGATTACTAGCAATTCCTTCTTCATGTAACCGAGTTTCAGGCTACAATTCGTACTATATTTTTCTTATTTTTAGGATTAGCTCCGACTATTATTTCATTGCACCCTTTTGTTAAGAAACTTGCGGCACGTCTATCATGGATAATCAAATTTAACATACAACTATTATTATTATTTTCATTTTCTGTCTAAATTCATTCCATCTACTATTTTCGTTATTTTATTTAATCCATCAATTTTTAAATGTTCTTTATTTTTTACTAATTCTGCTACCTTTTTAAAATCTTCGAAATCTAATGATTTCATTCCTAGTATTGGATATTCAGTAAAAAAGGGTATTACTTTTCTATTTATATCTGAAGTATTTTTTATTTGAAGTAAAGCGATATTTTTACTTTTATTACAATATACAGAACTTTCTTTATTAACTTCATTTGAATTTAAATATAAGCTACTAAAATATTTTGACATTCCAATTAATAAATTTTTTTCTCTAATATGTAAACAAGTTCCAAATATTAATCTTACTCTTTTTCCTAATTTAGTTGTTCCTTTTTCTATAGAAACACAAAATGTTGAATCTCCTGAGACAAATCCAGAAACCCATAACGGATTAGGTATACCTTTAAATTTATACTCAAGTCTATCTATAGTTTCAATATTGGTAAATGCTTCTAATAATTCTTTCGATAAACCTTTATTTAAATTAGCTTTTAGAGATACTATTTTTAATAATCCCTGTTCAGTTAAATGTACTTTTTCCTTTATTAATTCTAAACATTGTTCAAATAATAAAAAATCTAGATATTTAGCGCTAACTAACGGATAATTATTAAAATGATTGATAATTATAGGTAATTCTTTAATATTAATCACTCTAAATAATACAGTATTTTCATTATTTTTTCTAACTATACCTACACCTAATGTTTTTTGTATCAATTCTAATAATGGTAAATCTTTTTCATGTACATAAATAGAAAAATAAGCTGAAACTCTTCACTTCAATTTACTTTTTGCATCCTTATAAATAGAAATTATAAACGACCCTTCTGCATCTGTAAATCCTGTTATAAATCATGAATTTAAATTTTGATTATTTGTAGTAGAAAAAAATCTATTTAATAGTTGGTTAGTAAGGACTTTGACTTGATAATTTCTTTCGAAACCCATTAGAGCACACCTTAAACTTCTTATTCCTTTAGTTATATTTTTAAGAAGTCAATTACCGTCTACTCGTTGCTCTTTTACAGCTAATATAACTGACTTAGATCCGCGATTATCCATTTCTCTTTCGATCATATTTTGACTTATTACTATCCCTGAGTGATTAGTTCAGCCACTTATAATTTTTCAATTATAGCTTAGTATCAAAATCTTTAGGAAGTTCCCGGAGTTTGGTAATTTGAGCCAAATTAGTGCTGTCCTAAAGCACTTATCAGCCCACCTCATTCGGGCCATAATGACTTGTCTTACTCCCCTATTAAACCTTAATCATTCATTCTTAATAATCATCTCAAAATATTTAAAATTTTACCTTTTAGGAATCCACTTAAACATTAAAAATCGAATTTAAGAATAAACGAAACCAATTTCTGATTATTCTTCTTATTTACCAAAAAATTAACTTTTACTTTAAATAAAATTAGTTCAACTTTTTATTCTATAAAAAGTTGATTGAAGAGGGATTGCGCCCGTCTAAATCCGGAATCAACCATCCGTCTCGCGACACGAACTGGAGACAGCCATGCAACACCTGTATTTTTTCTTTCGAAAATTATTCAAGAAGTGGTAAGGTTCTACGCGGGTTATCGTATTAAATAACATGCTTCACTGCTGATCTCTGTGGGCCGCCTAATGATTTGGGTTTCCGCCTTGCGACCATACTCCCCAGGTGGTATGCTTAATACCTTCGTTTGTACATGCCTATATTACAATTAATAGCATTATAATTTAATTATATTGAAATATATTAATATTAATTAAACTAATATTAATATATCAAATATATATATATCTATATATAACTATATAATAATAATTAATAAAATAGCATAACAGCATACATCGTTTTCTGCTTGGACTACTGGGGTCTCTAATCCCGATCGATACCCAAGCCTTCGTACCTCAGCGTCAGTTTCCTGTAGTAACATGCTTTCGCCGCTTCGCAACCCCATAAGTATCTAGGTATTGTTACACTCCTCCTTAGAATTTGTTACTTCTTTATACTCTAGTATAATAATATCAATTTTACCCTTATGTATTATACAATTGATTATTTATACCGCCTACGTACCCTTTAGACCCATTAATGACGAATAACGCTTGCCTCGCACGTCTTGCCGCGGCTGCTGGCACGTGACTTAGCCAAGACTAGTTAGAATCATTTATATATTCATAAAACCTTAATTAAATATTTTCCTATACTTAATTAATATTATATAAATTTTATTGAAATTTATTATTCTATATTTATTAAAAAATTTACATATAAAATTTATTTTTCTTACTTTTTACCTTATACTAAAAATAATAATTTCCTTTCATTTCGATATATTTAATAAAATCCAAAATAAAAGCGATATATATTAAATATAAAATTAAGAATTATATAATTCTTAATTTTATATTTGAAACATATAAGATATCGTCATTATCCTCTCTTCTTTAGGATTTTACCTTAAAATTAGCACACATTTAGTGGTTTTTTTCATCCCTTTAGATAGCTGGTTCAGTCTTTCGACTATTGACCAAGATTCCCTACTGCAGGCAACATTTTGTCGCTAGGCCGTTATTTCATTGCCAATGTGGTCGTTCATCCTCCAAAGATTCGACTACAGTTCACAGGCTAGTTGAGCTATTACCTTTCCTACTACCTCCCTGATACAGGCCTCTCTTTAAGCGAAAATTCTTCTTTTAGGTTTATGATTTCTAAATATTATGCTGCCACAATTATATATATTTTTCATATCATTATAACCAATATAAGGTATTTAACCTTACTTAAAGGCAACGTTCCTGACTTTACTCACCAGTACACTACTTCCTTTTATTTTCCATTAATATTATTTTATAATTCTTCTTAATTATATAATATATACTAATGAATATATTTGGACGTTCAATTCGCATGTATTAAAGCCTCTAAATAGCGTTCACTCGGAACCATCATCAAATACTTTTTTGTATTAATAATAATATTATTAATATAAATCACTGAAAAATTTTTTTTCAATGATTAGTTGTTAACAGGAATTGAACCTATATAAAAGCATTAACAGTGCTCTGCTTTACCATTAAGCAATAACAACTTTTTACTAAGATATATAGTATCTATTTAATTTTTTTATTTAAAAAATATTTCTTTTTCTCTCAATTAAATTTTTTTTTTATATTTGTATATATCTTATATAAAAAACTTTTTTTATACTACAATTTTTATTCTCTATTGAGAACAATATAGCAAAATATTATTTATTTATAAATTCATAAATAATTTAATTAATAGATATAATAATTATACAATTCAAGTTAATTACTATTTAGATAAGAGGTTCTTACTTTAGTCCTTTACTTATGATAACCCTAAACAACAAATTATGACTATATATTAACTTGAATAAAATTTTTTTTTTCATTTTATAAAAATTATTGTTCTAATAATCAAGAAAAGAATTTTTCTACCTCTACAGCTTCTATTTTTATAGGCATAGAAGAATGAAGTACACCGCATATTTCAGAACATTGCCCATAAAAGAAACCAGTTCTTTCTATTATAACTGAAGCCTGATTTAATCGACCCGGACAGGCATCTACTTTTATAGCCAATGATGGTACAGCTCAATCATGTAATACGTCTGCTGCTGTAATTATAAATCTAATATGTGTATCTACAGGTAATACAGCAGAATTATCTACTTCTAATAATCTAAGTTCACCTCCTTCTAAACTTGCCTCATCTTTCATGTAAGAATCAAAATTAATTGTTTCGTTTTCCTCGTTAAGGAAATCAGCGTATTCATACTCTCAATATCATTGATGGCCTGTTATCTTTAAAGTCATGGCTGGATCTATTACTTCCTTTAATTTATAATCTTTATTTTAGTTTTAAATCTTAAGGATATTTATTTTAATTTATAAAGCATAGTTTTATGAAAATAAGGATAAATCAATTGAATAAATCTTTCTTTACTTTTAGATTTTATATAGATTACTGGTCTACTTTTATGATTTTGCACTGTACAATTAATTCCAAATTTATAATGTATTAAACCAACTAAATAATAAACATCATAAAAATTAAATCCTTTAGTATGTAAATAAAAACCAGAGCCCGATGAAGTATTTCCTCCATCATCCATTGCTCAATATGCTAAGCTTATAGGATTTAATCAATAAAACATTTCAAATGGTACTCTTTTAATTTTCTTGTCATTATTATCTTTTATATAAAAATCATTATATAATTGCATTAAAAATGGATAACTTCTAGTATGTACTTGTATATTATAAGAAGTTTTCCCATGTCTATTAGAACTACCTAATCTAGGCATACTATAACACAAAAACTCTATATTATTAAAAACAAATCATACATATTCGAATCTTATGATAGTTTGTGTAAATATAAAATAAGCATTTTTACTTGATCAGGTAACAGTTAAATTTCCATCACCCTATAAATGTCCTATAATCTGACTAAATATTTTTGAATTATATGAAAAATTAATAAATTTACGCATATTTAAAGGAATAAACATTCCTATTGTTGAAAAATATACTTCTTCACTTTTTAATATTAAATGATTTTTTTCATTTACATATAATTTAATTATATTTGTTTTTTTCTTATTTATCTTACTTCATGTTTTTAAATGATAAGATTTAATCTGTCTATTTATAAACCCATGACAAACAATGTTTGTCATGGGTTTAACCTTAAACATACTATTCAAAATTGATTTCGATCAAATAATACAATTAAAATAATTATTTATTAATTTAATTTTTAATCTTAATTCTTCCTTATTAAAAATTATAACTGGACTAGATCATAATGTTAAATTAACATAACATTTTCTATATTTAGTCTCTGAAGATATAATTATACCTTGCTAATTAAAAAAACTTATTTATTAAATATTATAATAACTAAACTATCATTTTTAAAAAATAAGTACTTATTTTTTACTTTTAGCATATTATAGAATTTATTTATAATAATAAAGGACGAAGTAATCCATAAGATACAATAATTTAAAACTAGGGAAAGCTATAGCTACTAATATAAGCGCTGGACCTACTGTTCATATTAACTCTATTAATGTCAGTTCTTGTAACTTCTTATATTACAAAGATAGACTATATTTTATTATTATTTCGATTTTCACATATAGTCTCTGAGGACCTTACTAAATTACAAATAAGTATTAATAGGTTTCCTGCTGATTATCCATTATTATATCCTTTAAAATTATCACTGATAATTTTATAGAATTTTCAGCATATAGCGAAATTTTATTCATAGTTTTCTAAGTTTATTTCGATAAAAATTTATATCTTTCTTTAAATATTTCACCAGAATTCATATATTTTATTACAGTACTACCACTTATATTCAAAAATCTACCAGCTCTTCTTCCTGAAACAAAACTGCCTATTAATTTAAATCCTTCTAAAGAACGTTTTTCATAAATATTAACTGGATTACCTCGAACTGCACTCATTTTTAATTTAGTTTCTTTTGAATGTATTCTTCCTAAAGCTTTTTTTCTAATTAATTCTATAGTATCTTTATTATGAGTTTTTCCAAAAAAAGGATTATTATTTTTTGCTTTTTTTAAACTCATCAATTTTTTAGTTTCTTCTGTATGAGTACGACCAAGTAAAGCAGACTTTTCTTTTTTATAAATTTCTTTTAAAGATTTACTAATTTTCATTTTAGTTTCCTCTGAATGCTTAAAACCCCGAGAACTTCCTGCTATCTTTAATATATTGTACTGTGGATTTAATATATTAAAGTAATATTGTTCTCTTTTATTTAAATCAAATTTATCACAATATTCTAATATCGTAACGGAAAAATTAGAATACCCATATTTTATTAATGTTCTGCTTATTATAAGATTACTTTTACTTTTTATATAATTTAGATTAAAATAATTTCTAAATCTTTTTGATATATCTACAGACTGTCCAATATAAATATCATTTGTTAATTTATTAGTTAACATATAAACACCAGATTTGCCTTTATTATCTTTTAAAATGTCTTTTCTATTGGCATAAGCATCTCAATATACTTTAACTTGATTAATATTATTATTATTTAAATGATTATCTGATGAAGTAGTATAATTTCGTAAAGAAATAAATATTTTACTATTTAATACAGTATTATCGAGCTTAGAACACTTCTGAATAGGCACATATTTACCATGATTCAAGTATCTATAAACTAATTTATTTTTCGACTTATTAAAATTTCACATTATTGAAAACATAATATATGAAACACCGAATAATATTACAACAAGATAAAACATTATTCTATCATGTAAATCTACTATTCCTTCCATTGATGGACTTGCTCCATCTTGGAAATAAATTCCTCAACTAAGTGGTACATCACTTATAGATAAACCTAATATTCCTAAATTTTTTCTTATATTAGAATTTTCTAATACTAATCTAAACTTAACTATTCAATTCTTCATATAGTTTATTATATATTTAAGATATTATTTTTATTTCTATTTATATTTTATACTATATTAAGTTTTTTCCTAAACACCTTATAATATTAGTAAATTATAATACTATAAGACTCATAATAATATATAAATTATCACTATTTAAAATTAATATTATATTTTAAGATCTTAAAATATAATATTAAATAATTATACCTCATTTAAATACTAATATTGAAATAGAGGTATAGTAATCATGTAAATAAGATTAATTAATAAGTAAGGTTTAAGAATATAAAATAACATAATATTACTCAATAAGGCAATAATTAAACTAATATTATTACTAGATACAGAAACAGAATAATATTCCTCATTATTAGAATACATAACAAATTTGGATTTATTAAATAAAGTGTCATCAAACACTTCATCATAAAAATATATAAATTTTATAATTCTAAGATAATAAGCAGCGCCTATAACACTAGTGAAAATTACAATTATAGATATAAAATAGTAATCCATTTGCATACTAGCTAAAAGTATTTGCTGTTTTGCGAAAAATCCTATTAATGGTGGAATCTTCATATAGATTATGTTAAATAATATAATTAAATATTATAAAATTTTTTTAAATGACTTCAATTATTAATTTTCAAACCTTTATTTTGGTTACAATAAGATATAAGCAATTTTTCAACTTTATTTTCCTTTTTGTTATTACGGTTTCTTAATAACAAATGTATTTCCTCTAATATTAATCATAAATAGCATTTATACCCAAATAAAGGATTTTTATATAAATAACTGAAAAGAATATCTTTAGATATTCTTTTATCTGTTCTTACCAGATAACCTTTTTTTATATATTTAAGTCTATTCCTTTTTATAAATTTTACAGAACTTTTTACATTTTCAGCTATTTTACTCATAATATCAAAATTAGACTCCTTTATATCGGAAGCAATTTCTATGTGAGGAAAATTTTTTTTTCCTTTAGAATTTCTTCTTTCCAATGGAACATAAATATGCCCATCTCCTTCTATTAATCCTGCTAAATAAGGACCCTATTTATCTTTAGTGGACACCTTAGAAAAAGATATATGAGCTAGACAAGAACTTAACTCTAAATTAATAAGATTTATAAGAAATAATACAAGAGAAAAATTTTTGATATAATACAAACTCATTTTTAAGTAATTATAAAATAATTTAGGTATATTAATTAATTGGAAAGTCAATCAACATAATTTATTGGACTTTATATTAACTTTATTATTATAATAAAGTTTTATTATTCACTATTTATAATATAAATTTTATATGTAAAGTCTCTAAGGGTTAATTTTTCATATTTCCCCTATGGATTTATCTTATATTATTATATCAAACTACATATACATAATTAATACATAAAATATTTCCATATATAATATAATATAATAGTTAAAAGTAAATTAATACTAGTTTACTTTTAAAAGCGGGCACTCACCTGCTAAAGAAAAAATAGTTACAGCCAGACAAAAAGCTAAGAAAGGATCTCTTACATGCATACCTTTAAAATGTGTTAAATAGGGTACTGGTGTAAATATTCACTCTTTATTTTCATTATTAAAATCATAATAATTAGTATCTGGATTATTAATTAAATATTTTTGAATAATATTAAATACTTTTTTTTCTTTATAGGAATATTCATTAGACATGATATTTCTATTTAATTTTATTAAATAATCTAAATTATTTATATTGCTATAATTATCACAATTATTAACATAATTATCTTCCCATAAATCAGATTTTAAATAATATACATGTAAATTATTACTATCTAAGAAATATGTACAATAGAGATAACCTCATGCTATTAAGATAAAAAATAAATTTAAATTAGTAATAGAATATTGAATTAAATAAAAAATAAAAGCATCAATACTACTTACTGTGTTGATAGATAGTCCTAATAATAAAAATCCAACATGTGCTATAGTACTATAGGCAAACAATCTTTTTATTCTTGATTGACTTATACCTAGAACAGTACCAACTATTAAAGAAATTAAAGCTGATAATATTAATATATTAGTTCATAACCCTAAACTAGAATAATGTGGACTTCATAATGATAAAGACTGTATATTATTTATATTGTATAATATATCTATATTATTATAAAAATCAGGGCTTGAATATAAAATAGTACTATCTTTTACAATATTATCTTTCACGTTAACTACATTAGTATTTATATTATAAAATGAAGAATATTCTTCTATCATATTTAAATTATTCAAATTTATTCCTGTATAAATATTATGTATCAATAAAAATATGAAAACTAAAACAGATAATTTAGCTATTATAATTAACCAAGTAGTACTATTTGTAGATACATCAGAATACACATCAGGAGCTCAATTATGAAAAGGAGCTGCTGATACTTTAAATAATAAACCAGCAAATAAAATTATTAAACAAGGATCAATAAAATTATTAGTAATATTATCAGAATATATCATAAAAATATACTCTAAATTTAAAGTTCCAGTATAAGCATATAATAAGCTACAACCTAATATAATTAAACCACTACTTAAACCACCTAACAGGAAATATTTTAAACCACCACTAGTACTTCTAAAAGATTCTATTTGAGATGTAGATAAAATATATAAACTAAAACTTTGTAATTCTAAAGATAAATATAATGAAATTAAATTTTGTGATGATATTAACAATGAACCACCTAAAACAGTAAATAATAGAAGAAAATTATATTCTTTAACTTCTAATTTATTATTATACCTTCCTTCTAATAAATAAGGAGTATTCAGTTTTATTTTTGGTAAAAACTTAATTATAAAAGAAAAAAAATTGTTACTATATAAATTAGATTTTAAAAGACTTTTATTTTCTGAATATATTTTTTCTAAAATAGATGTAACTTCTAAATTTAACTTATTTTCAATATTATAGGGCATAAAACAAGTTAAAAGTGAAACAATACCTCCTATTATTAACATAATAATGTCAAATATTTGCGACAAAACTGTAACCTTGAAAACGCCACCATATATCCCTATACCCCCAGCTAATACTTTTACATCTAAAATATTAAATGCAAGATACGCACTTAAGATAAAAATGATAAAAACGATTCTATTTAATTTTACATAATCTACCATATAACTTCTATTACGCTCTAAGCCTGATGTTACCGCTAATAATAAAATAAGAATTGCTATCATTAGCATTTTGGAAATATAGGATTCGAACCTATATCTATATAAATTAAAAAAAGAATTATTTATAGTTTCTTTTCTGATAACTTATTATATTATTTACCTATTATTATAATTTCCTTGAACTTAGCATCGTCATTGAACTTAATATTTCGTAATAGAAAACTATTATACATATAATATTAAAATTAATTAATAATAATTATATTTTGTTTACTATAATTATTAATTGTCTTAATAAATAATCATTTATAACTAACCAAATTATAATATTATTAAGATTGTACAGGTAATTTATTAAAACTGTGGAAATGAGGCGGAGAATCTACACTTCATTCTATATTTTTACTTAATTTAGCATTATCTGTTCAAGCTAAAATATCTTCAAGATATTCGTCTTTAAGTCAACCATCTCTAGTAACTTCTTTACCTTCTTCAAATTTATCACAAATTAATGAAATAAAATAAGCTGTCATTACTACTGATAATATAGAACCAGCACTAGATATTAAATTTCACCCTGCAAATGCATCAGGATAATCCGGTATTCGTCTAGGCATACCTTGTAATCCTAAAAAATGCATAGGTAAAAATGTAAGATTCACACCTGTGAATAAACCTCAGAAATGTAATCTACCTTTTCTATCATTATATGTAAGCCCTTCCGCTTTAGGTGATCAGAAATATCAAGCAGCAAATAAGGCAAATACCGCCCCCATACTTAATACATAATGAAAATGTGCTCGATTAGGCAGCAAATTTAGGACTATTTATTTATTTAGTTTCAAAAAGGAAGTAAATATATTTATTTGTCTTTCTTTTTCTTTCTCTTTTCAAAAAAACATATCAAAATATGTAAACTATATATTGCATATTTAGTCTCTAGGAATATAAAAAATATTATTCCGCCAATTAATAAAACAATTAATTTTTAAGACTTTAAATTAATTGTTTTGCATCTTAGCATATAATGCAATTATATTTTGTATAAAATATACAAAACAGGCAGCACATTATAAATAATAATGTACAACATAGGAATATAAAATTTATATTCCTATATATTTAACCACGTAATAAGTGATTATAAAATTAATATTATTAATTTTTGGACTATATATTTATGTATCTCACAAAATTGATATTACATACATTGCTTTTAGTCTCTACAATTACAAAGAATATATTCTTTGTAATCACGGTATTACTATCATTAGTTCGTGATGGTATAAGCGTTTAAATATACCTCTAACAAAGCTTCACCGTTAGCCCTTAATGAAATGGACCCGATATTAATAATCGATACAATGTGACCCCAAGACACTTTATTATGATTTTGAAAACTTAACTTTTATTAACATTAAAATAATTATATCAAGTAATATAGGATTCTTTTTTCGCCCCGATCAAAGGACAATCGGAAAAATGGGAATACAATTTATTTCTGACTAATTCATTACCAATATCTATCTTAAAATAAGGTATTACCTTTTTAGTACCTTCGTTAAATAGAGAGAGTTCCGATTCTTTTTTGCTTATAGAATTAAACTCTTCGAAAAAAGATGAATTATGTACTAGAAAAGAATTATTTTTAAAATCTAATCGTATTTTTTCTATTTTTGCTTTTATATCTATATTTTCTATTTTTTTATTAATATATAATTGAATTTTATTATTTGATTCAAAAAATTTATTTATAGACTGAATCAAATAATAATCGTAATTTTGTCCTATACTAAATTGCCCATAAGACTTAGCTCTACGTTTATCATATTTTAAAGAAAAACAACCTTCTGCCTCAATAAATCCACTTAATCAATATTTATAATAAGTAGGTATTATAAAATTATTATTATTATAAATAATTTTATCAATCTGCTTAATGTACTTATAGTTTCTGTTTTTTAAGACAAATTCTTTAGAATTCCGTTCTAAGCAATTTTTAGCAAACTCAAATTGACATTGTTTGTTAGAAGTCAATAAAGGATACTTATCTAATAATTTAAACAATTCTAAAGCATTTTTTTTACTACTTGAAGTTCACGTTACATATTTATTCTCCCGTTCAATACGAACGAATCCTTTTAATACTTTTTGTATTAACTTTAACATTAATACATTACTTCTTAGATTTTTCAAAGAAATACAAAATCTTATACGACAATAATTATTAGATCTTTTTATAACATCTACAACTATAGATCCATCCCCTTCCAATAAACCGATCCAATATAACTTAATATATTCTTCATAGCTTATATCCGAAAGTTTTGATTTGATAAACGATTCCAAAAGGCATAATTCATCTTCTTCCCCTATTCCATATTTTAATACTCTACCTATATTACAATTTTTATAATCAGAATTATAAAATATAATTAACAAATTAATAGTAAATAATATTTCAATGTAATATAAATAAAAAAAATTAATTAATCATAAGATTAAACTGTAATCATGAAACGCTATATCTAAACTAGCATTCGCTAGTATAACACCTGTTAATCCACCAATTGTAAATAAAAATACAAAACCTAAAGCATAAATCATAGGTGTATTGAAAGCGAAAGTTCCACCGTATGCAGTCGCTAATCACGAAAAAATTTTTATACCTGTAGGTACAGCTATAATCATTGTGAAATAGCAGATAAATTCTCAATATATTGATTAATTTAAATGCCTTTCCCGAACTGTACGTGCAACTTTCATTGCTTACAGCTCTCCCT
>Ga0335081_10002276_pt1 | contig 30212 bp, 25 predicted proteins | sample Lox_Sample_35_FD_206713 | JGI IMG/M metagenome (GOLD analysis project Ga0335081, IMG submission 206713) | Soil microbial communities from Loxahatchee National Wildlife Refuge, Florida, United States - Lox_Sample_3.5 | ecosystem: Environmental > Terrestrial > Soil > Wetlands | place: USA...
GCAACCTCATCCCTCATGGAGCATACTTTTTTGGCCTTGAGCGGGACATTGTCTTTATAAACACCAAATTTGATGGGAGGAATATTGTAACCTGTTAAAACAGCCTTCACCCCGGGAAGTTTCTCTGCTTTGGAGGTATCCATGCTTACGATCTTCGCATGGGGATGGGGGCTGTAAAGGATTTTCCCATGAAGCATCCCTGGAACCTTCAGATCGTGAATATAGATTGCCTTCCCCGTGACTTTTTCCTCTGCGTCCAACTTTGGGATTCGTTTCCCAACGTTGATAAACTCTTCCATGATAACCTCCCATTCTTAGTGGCAAAGGACATAGGGCAAGGCCATAGGGGATTTCTTATTTCTATTAGGTGGCACAGAATAAAACTCCATGCCCCATGCTCTCTGCACTATGCTATCGGTTGCTGGCCGCTTTGATGGCCTGAACGATCTGAAGATAGCCCGTGCAGCGACACAGATTCCCAGCAATACCGTTGCGAATTTCTTCCTCGCTTGGTTTTGGATTCTCATCCAGGAGGGCCTTGGCAGAAAGCACCATTCCGGGTGTACAGAAACCGCACTGAATGGCCCCATACTCGACGAAGGCCTTCTGAATCGGATGAAGATTTCCCTGGGCATTCGTCAAGCCTTCAATCGTGGTCACACTCTTTCCATCCGCCTCTATCGCGGGGAAAATACAGGAATTGACTGTTTTGCCATCCAAAAGGACTGTGCAGGCACCACATTCGCCCATGCCGCACCCTTCTTTCGTTCCTGTCAGTCCCAATCCGTCCCTCAGCAACTGCAAGAGGGTGAGATGAGGTTCGATTTCTAACTCAACCGGCTCCGCATTCAGGATAAACCTAATCAGTTTTTTCATCTCGGATCTCCTTCTTCAACGCGATGCGCATAGCGCTAAGCGCTTAGCGTTTCTATTTTGGTTTACCATAGCCTTTCTGGAAAGACGGTCGCTTCAGGCTGGACTACTCTCTCAATCGATTTCATTGCCATCCGCTTCACCAAGACTTTGATCATGTCTCTCCGATACCAGGCCTCCCCCCGGACGGTATCCCTGGGCTGAGCCTCTTTAGCGGCGGTTTCTGCCGCTTCCTCTAAGAGTTCATCGCTTAGCTTTTTTCCCCTTAACAAGTTTTCTGCTTTCACTGCCCTCAGCGGTGTTGGGGCCACCACGCCTAAGGCAATCCTCACTTCCTTACAAACGATTTCATCGTCCTCCATCTTATGGAGTATGGATGAGATAGGGGAAGCTGCACAAAGCATGTCTGAACAGGTGACCCTATTTTTATCGAGTGAAAGCAGGACAGAGACCCCTAAGATGGGGAGATCTAAAGCGAGTCGTCTTTGCAGCTTATAATAGGCCGATCCGGTATTCGGTAAGAGCTTGGGAATCGATAGTTCTTGAACCAATTCCCCTGGTTTCAATACCGTCTCCCCCGGTCCTCTAAAGAACTCCTCAATGGGAAGGGTTTTCTCTTCTTTGAGGTTCTTGATCTTGACCTGGGTTCCGAGAACCAAGAGGGGAGTAGCGGTATCTGCTGAAGGGGCGGCCGTACAGATGTTGCCACCAATGGTCGCTACATTGCGAATCTGGACGGAGCCGAGGTAATCGGCGGCATCCGTCAGGACAGAGAAATTCTTTCTGATGATTTCAGACTTCTCGATCGCCCGGTGAGTGACCATCGGCCCAAGGCTTAAGGACCCGTTGAACTTAATCTGATCCAGACCTGGGATTCCTCGAAGAGAGATGAGGACATCGGGAGTCATCGTTTTCTGTTTGATCATGACGATCACATCCGTTCCGCCCGCAATCCATTTTGCTTTCCCACCGTATTTCGCAAAAAGAGTGAGCGCCTCTTCGAGGGTGTCGGGCTTAAAGTAATCAAACTTTTTCATAGAATCCTCCAACGTTCCTTTGCATTCCCTTTCCTAAGCGAGGGGTAAGGCTGGGGAGCCCCCCGTTTTGGCAAAATCAAATTCCCTCCAAGCCGAGTCCAGTGTCTTTGAGGGGCAATGGTATGATGAAAACGGGTTTCCGGGACCGATCCAAAACCGAGCAGGCCACACTCCCAAGAAAAGCATGTTTTAAAAAACCTTTTCCATGTGTTCCGAGGACAATGACCTCGCATGCTTCTTCATCCGCGGCCTTCAGAATCTCCTCAACAGGATGTCCGGGTTGGACCAAGATTTTTGATACCAAAAGGAGACATCTCGGATCGTTTTGAGATTCTTTCTTACAAAATTCTTGTAAACGTTTTTTTATTTGGTCAATGGCCATTTCCTGTTCGGTTTTAATCTTTCCTTCCCACTTGGATTCATCTACATAGATGCTCACATAGTCTCTGACTTGAGGCGGGATGGGCTCGATCACATGTAGAATGATAATTTCTGCATCATGTTTTTCTGCTATATCCACGGCATACCGGTACGCATAAGCAGAATTTTTGCTCAGGTCCGTGGCATATAGAATTTTCTTGATCTGTGGAATCATCGCTTTCCTCCGCGGTGCGGCGCCAAAAATCTCATAAAATTACTTCACTAAACCAGGTAAAAAGAGCGCAATCTGAGGAAAGATGATCATAAAGGCCATCGCGATGCAATAAGCAGGGATGAACCAGATCACACCTTTAAAAACAGTTGAGAGAGGGATATCTTCGGCCATGCCGGCCACGATATAGGCGCAAATTCCCACTGGCGGTGTGATCGCCCCCATCGTCGTGACGACGGTAATGATGCACCCGAACCAGATTGGATCATATCCCAATTTCGTCGCCATGGGAAAGAAAATTGGAATGGAAATCAACAGGAAACCCAGGGCATCCATGACACAGCCTGCAATAGCATAGATAATTAAAATCCAAATGAGAATGACATAGCCCGGGATATTGAGAGAGGCAACAAAATCAACCGCCATAAAGGGAAGTCTGCTGATGGTCAAGAACCGGCCGAAGATGACCGCTCCCCAAACGATCACAACCACCATACAGGAAACTTTTAAGGCATCTACAATGGCTGAACCAAGACCTTTCCATGAAAGCTTTCTTCTTATTACACCACCCGTAATAAGGGCAAAAAAAGCGCCTGCAGCGCCTGCTTCTGTTGGGGTGAAGGCGCCCGTGTAAAGTCCTCCCATGACCAGACCAAAGAGGACGATCATTTCGAGGGCTCCGGGAAGGGCTTTGATTTTCTCTATCATAGTTGTTTTAGGTCCTCCGGGGCCCCAATCCGGATGTTTCACACAAAGGAGATAAATCGTGATGCAGAAGAGGATGGCCATCAGGATACCCGGTAATGTTGAACCCCAAAAAAGTTTACCGATGGACTGTCCAGTTTGTATGCCATAAACAAGAAGCACAAGACTCGGAGGAATCACAACGCCCAGAGTGGCGCCACATGCAATAGAGCCCGAAGAGAGTATCTTTTCATACTTGTACTTATTCATCTCTGGCAAGGCGACGGTGGTCATGGTGGCTGCGGTGGCCGCATTTGAGCCACAGATGGCCGCGAACCCTGCGCACGCCATGACGGTCGCCATGGCCAACCCCCCCCGCAGACGGCCAAACAATTTGTAAGCTGTGAAGTAAAGGCTTTGGTTTACTCCCGAATAGAAACAGATGGTTCCCATGAGAACAAACAGGGGAATGACCGTGAGACCGTACGAGGAGAAATTCGACCAGATCTCAGTTCCGATCGTGGAAAGTGCTGCACTTAATCCAGTAATATACCAGATCCCTAAAAAGCCGACGACCGCCATTGAGAAACCAACGGGCATCTGGATGACAATCATGAGGAAAAGAAGAGCAAGAACACCGATAACCCCAATCATCTATTTCCCTCCTTTTCCAGGAATAAGCGATTTTAGAAAGTCGATTAGCAAAACGAAGGCAAGTAGGGCACAGGAGAAGGCCACGGCGTAAATAAATGGGTGATAGATAATCCTCAAGGTCTCTGATGTTTCACCTCTCTCCCAAATAGTTGTCGCATAGACAAATACTTGCCAGGCAGCCAAAGAGAAGAAAATCATGGAACAAAAGGAGCTGATACCCTGCATCATTCGCTGGGACTGCTTTGACAACTTGGTAGCCAGGATATCCACGGCGATGTGGCTGCGCGTAATCTGGGCGTAGCCTAACGGTAAAGCAATCGTGAGGGCGCCCAGAAATCCAGCCAGTTCATACGCTCCTTTCAAGGGGATCCCAAAAGGCCTCAGGAACATGTTGGCACAGGAAATCCCCAGCATAATCAAGAGGGCTGCTCCTCCAACCCAGAGAAACCATCTATTTAGGCGGTTACTAATTTTTTCCAAAGCAGCGATCACGTTTACCTCCTAAATGAATCCCCCCAAAGCCCATTTGTTAGAGCGGGGATTGGGGGGATTACAGAAGGGTTCGAAGGCATCATTTAGCGTATTCTTTACTGTATTTGTCTTTGAATTTCATCACATCGGCGAGGATCGCCTTTGTTGGTATTCCCTTTGCTCCATAATCTTTTACGTATTTGTCGTGCATTGATCCGAGCAATGCGTACCACTTGGAAAGTTCGTCTTTTGAAAGATTGAAAACTTTAAAATCCTTGAATGTTTCTTTAGACCACTTCACAGCCTCTTTTACGTGGTTGTCAACATATTGTCCTGTCCAGATAGCTTGCTCCCTCCGGAGGTCATCAAATACCTTCTTGACATCGTCAGGGAGGGAGTTCCATTTAGCTTGGTTCATGACGACCGTGAAAGAGACAACAAAGAGGTTAACATTTCCTGTCACATTGCGGCAGTATTCCGCATACTTGAAATCTTTTAATACCTCTAAGGATGAAACGTTTCCTTTGATGACGCCCTTTTGGAGCGCCTCGGGGACATCGGATTGTGGCATGGCGACGGGCGCGGCTCCAAGAAGTTCAAGGATCTTTGCGCCTGTTCCTGAAGCCCTTAATTCATAGCCTTTAATGTCGGCAAGGCTGCGAACGGGTTTCATGGACATGATGTTCGCTGGTGGGCATGTAAACATCGTAAGAACCTTCACCTTTTCGAATTCTTTAGGTTTATATTTGTCCACCAGGTCCCAGAGAGAAACGCTTGCGACCGTGGCATTGGGCCATCCCAGGGGGAGATCCACAGCTTCCACAACTGGAAAAGCTCCGGGTTGATAGGAGGTTGCAAGACAGCCGATGTCAGCGGTTCCCGCAATCACCCCGTCGAACATGTTCTTCGCGGATAAAAGAGTGCTTCCAGGATAGGTATCGACCTTCACCTTTCCGGCAGTTCTTTTTTCTACTTCCGTCTTCCACCTTTCCATTTGAACGCAAGGGAATGTTGGAGCAGGCGGGAAATTCGCATAACTCAATTTGATCTGAGCTTGGGCAGGAGCAACTAATAAACTGATTCCCAATAGGAATGTGACCATTACCATGACGGTTATGCCCTTTTGCTTCATTTTCTTTAGACCTCCTTCTTAGGTTTAATAAACCGATCACCGTATACTGTATACAAGAGCCTAGATTTGTCAAGCTTTTTTTATCTTCCGTCAGGTCCTTTTTTAATAAAGTTAGATTCCCCGATTATCAAAGACTCGTTTGCTCTTTCGCTCCGATCTTGGAAGGGTTCCGTAGGGAACGATCTCTACCTTGCCGCTGACGAGAATCTGTTTCTTAATCTCCTCTTCGATGGCGCTGGCCAGGGTTGGGTCTTCTGCAGGATTACCCCTTTCCGTCCTTTCTACCTTAATGGTCATATAATCCTTGCCGTCTTCTTTGCGGTCAAGGTGAATCTGGTATTCACTGCCCACGCCCCTTATGTTGGAAAGGACATGATCAATCTGGCCGGGGTAGATGTTGACTGCCCTGATGATAAACATGTCGTCCGAACGGCCCAATAATCGGTCATGCATCGGAAGAATAGAACCGCAGGAACATCGTATGGGAATAAGTTTAGTGAGGTCTCTGGTGCGGTAACGGATAAGCGGTGCCGCTTCCTTCCGGAGAGTCGTGATCACCATCTCGCCTGTCTCTCCAGGAGGAACGGGTTGAAGTGTTTCGGGATCAAGAAGCTCAAGAATGTAGTAGTCTGCCCAGTAATGAATGCCTTCGTGATAAATACAATCAAGACCCGTGCCAGGGCCATAAAGTTCGGTCAGGCCAGGAATATCGAAGACGTGATCGACGCCAAGGAGTTCTTTCATCTTCTTTCTCTGAGCGTCGCTTGAACGTTCAGAACCCATAATTAGTTTTCTAAGAGCGATTTTGTTTCTCAGACCCCTCTTTTCGACTTCCTCCGCCATGAGGATGCCCATCGAGGCGGTAGAGCATAGAACGGTTGACTGAAAGTCTTCCAAGAACTGACATTGCATGTCGATATTGCCCGGCCCGATCGGGACGGCCATGGCGCCCAGCCGCTCAACCCCCAACTGGAAACCAACCCCGGCCGTCCAAACGCCATATCCCACCGCGATCTGAACCCGGTCCTTAACAGTGACGCCGGCCATCTCGTAACACCTGGCGAACATATTGGCCCAATCATTAATATCCCTTTGGGTGTAGCAAAGGACTTTTCTCTTTCCCGTGGTTCCAGAGGAGGCGTGGATTCGAACGATCTTTTCAAAAGGAATGGATCGTAGTGGAAAAGGATATCCTTCCTGAAGGTCTTTAGCGGTGGTAAAGGGAAGTTTCGAGATATCTTTCAGGGATTTGATATGTTTTGGCTTCACTCCGGCTTCATCGAATCGGTTCCTGTAAAATTCGGAATTCTTATAGACATGGTTCACTGTCCACTGAAGCCCTTCCAATTGATTTCGCTTCAGCTCCCTCTCTGTCCTGATTTTGGGCATGAAGGTTCGTGCCATAGGCTATCCCTCCATCATTATAATTTAAAACTTCTCCAAGTCAATTAAAGATGATCAACCCATCCGCTGAATGCGATCCAACCCTCCGACTCTCCGCATCAATGTCGGGGCTTAGCGACGTTGGATGGGTCAAATCGCCTTCCTCAACATATCCCTCACCCTCCTGGTCGCTTCTTCATCTGCCTTCATGGTCTTGGGATCGATAATGACTCCATAATCTTCTCTAGCCCTTTCAAGGCTGACATATCCTTCGATCACATCACTTTCCACCATCTCAAGGTCACGTTCCAGCGGATTTCCGCAGCCCCCTCCACCAGCGGCATCGATGGTGACCACATCGCCCGGTTTCAACTGCGTTAACCCAAATGGATTTCCAGGTGCCTCATTTACCAGGAATTTGGCCTTGGCTCCAGGCTTTCCACCGAAGAGCCCTTCCGGAGGATGGATATGCCTTCCTGCCTGTATTCCTAAATTAACGGGTGGCATCGGCGCATATTGATCATCCGGTACTCTAAAAACTTCTCTTTGTCCGAGACCTCCCTTCGTCCTCCCGGGGCCGCCTGAATCGGCGAGAAGCTCCCTGTTTTCGACAATGAGAGGTGTGTCACTTTCAAATATCTCGATAGGCGTATTCGCCCCATTCGCAGGGAAAATGTACACATAGTTACCATCGCTTTTGGAACTCGCTCCCATTCCACCCCCCCTGATGATGACCGAGTGCCAAGGCCTCGCATCGTTCCTTTTGCCGTAAAACACATTCATCTGAGCGGGCGTACCCCCGCTTGCCGCGATCACCTTGCTGGGTGCGACTTCGGAGAGGGCTCTGTAAATGATCTCAGTGATGTAATGGCCGATGACGAGCCGCGCGGCCACGGCTGCGGGGAATTTACAGTGCACCACAGTCCCTTCAGGCGCTTTCAGTTTGACGGTTTTTGCGCAGCCGTCATTATTGGGTATATCCGGTCCAAACATGCTCTTGATCGCCATAAATACGTAGGCGTAAGTAAAATTGTAGACCACGTTACCACCCCAATTGACCTGCGGGGAAGACCCGTCCAGGTCCACAGTGATATCGCTTCCTTTTACTTCAACGGCCGCTTTAATCACCACATCCTGTTGCCCCTTCATCTGTTCGATGATGCCTTCCGCGCGGTAGAGGCCATCCGGGATCTTCTCAATCTCCTCCCTCATGCTTTTTTCTGTGCGGCTGATCACCTGATCTGCGAGATCATCCAGATTCTCTAAATCATTCTCTCTGAGCATCTGGCATATTTTTTCAGCGCAGACATGATTGGCAGCGATCTGGGAGCGAATATCTCCGACGACCTCATCGGGTGTCCGTACATTCCAGCGGATCATCTCCATCACAGATGGATTGAGCACCCCTCCGTCGTAGAGCTTCACGAGGGGGATAAAGAGTCCTTCCTCAAAAACGTCATGGTTGTCCGAGGAGACGCGACCCCCAATGTCCGAATGATGAAAAACGCAGGCAGTAAAGGCCACCACTTTATTCTTATAGAAGATGGGACTCATCACACAGACATCATTCAGATGACCTGCAAGAGCCCAGGGGTCATTGGTGATGAAGATATCGCCGGGTTTGTAAGTTTCCAGAGGAAGTTTGTTGACGAGATTTTTGATTCCCAATGCCATCGCTCCGGACTGGCCGGGTGTGGCAAAGGATCCTTGCGCAAGTTCCCGGCCCTTCTGGTCTGTGAACATACAGGTGTAGTCGTGCGCATCTCTCAGCAGGCTTGAAAAGGCTGTCCGGGCGACGGAGCTATCGGATTCATCCACGATGGAGATCAATCTTCGCCAAAGTATTTCTAATGTGATTGGGTCAAAGGTACGCCTTTTTTTTCGTCCCATCCCATGCCTCCTAAAAAAACCGAATCACGCGAATAAATTCCACGAATGACGCAAATGGCAACGACTCCGGTTTATTCGGGACATTCGCTACTATTCGTCCTATTTGCGTTTAATATCAATCCAGAGAAATCCAAAATCATCCACTGAAACCGAAGCATCCTCGCCGACGATGAGGGTCGACTCCTTCTCCTCAATGATCGCAGGGCCTTTAAGCTTTGCATTCGGAAAAAGCTTGTATCGATCGTAAACCGTGTAGGGGATAAAATCCCTGGCCATAGAAGAGTAAGCCCTTCGTTGGCCTTTGATCGCCTCAGCAAGAGGCCGTCCCTTTTTCTGAAGTTTTGGCAGTTGCAATAGTCGTTCAGGGAGACTCGCCCTGACCTTAAAATTAATAAACTCCACTTCCGACTCAGGATAGGTCCTTCCGTACAGCCTCTCATAGACCTCGTCAAAGCGTCGCCGAACCCCTTCCTTCTTAATCTTCGCGAAGTCTCTTTGGGCAAGCGGGACATGGGTTTCTGACCCCTGTCCCACAAAACGCATGTCCAGGGACCTTTCGAAGCGGATCTCTTTTTCGGAGGCTTCTTTCCTGAGTATTTCTGTTGCCTCTGCCTCCAGCTCCTTAAAAATCTTCTCCATTTCATTAAAATTGGCAGCACCCAGGGAAACCTTATGGCTCCTGAGAAGGTCAAAGGCCCGAGGAGCCGTGAAGAAGCCCAAGGCGGATCCTACCCCTGCATTTGGCGGTACGAGCAACCGGGGGGCTCCCAGTTTCTTACACAAACCATAAGCATGGACCGGCCCTGCTCCTCCGAAAGCAACAATCGTTACGATTTTGGGATTTCCTCCTTTTTCAGCAATGTGGGTCTTAGCGGCCGCTGCCATGGTCTCATTGATGAGATCATGAATTCCCCATACCGCCTGGATGAATGAAACTCCCAAAGGCCTGGCAATCTTTTCCTCGACGCCACGCCTGGCCGCCTCTTTGTTGAGCTTCATTTCACCACCCAGAAAGTAGTTCTCATCAAGATAACCGAGCAGGAGATCAGCATCCGTGACACAGGGGTCAGTCCCTCCTCTTGCATAACAGATCGGTCCCGGTTCTGCGCCCGAGCTTTCCGGCCCCACCTGAAGCGTTCCCATTCTGCTCACCTTCGCGATGCTGCCGCCTCCTGCTCCGATCTCCATCAGGTCTACGACAGGGACCTGAATCGTGAGACCGCTCCCTTTCATGAACCTCTGGACACGGCCCACCTCAAAAGTCGGTACAACGCCGGCGACTCCCTTTTGAATCAGGCAGGACTTGGCGGTTGTCCCTCCCATATCAAAGCAGAACATCTCCGAGATGTTAAAGAGTTTCCCGAAGTATTGACCCGCAATGACCGCTGCGGTTGGTCCGGATTCGATGATCCGTACAGGAAACTCAGCAGCGGTCTCAACGGATGTCACGCCGCCACTTGAAAGCATAATGAAGAGCTTTCCCTTGGAGCCAATGGACTCCAGCCTTCCAGCTAACTTCGAGAGATATCTACCCGTCAGGGGCTTTACATAGGCGTTGGTAACTGTGGTGGAGGTTCTTTCGTACTCCTTAATCTGTGGCAAAACCCTGTAGGAAACGGAGATAGACATCCCGGGAGCTTCTTTCTCAATAATCTGTTTGAGCATCAGCTCATGAGTCGGATTCTCAAATGAGTTGATGAGGCAGACAGCGATCGACTCAACCCCCATTTCGAGAAGACGACGGACTATCTGTTTGGCCTCTTCGGCGTCTAAGGGTTTCAGGACGGTCCCATCACTACGAATCCTCTCGTCCGCTTCGAAGCGGAGATGTCTCGGAATCAGAGGTTTGGGGAATTCAGCGAAAACGTCGTACGGAGCGTACCGAATTCCCCTTCCGATTTCCAAAACATCTCTGAAACCCTTTGTGGTGATGAGGCCTGTCCTCGCTCCCTTTCTTTCTATAATCGAATTGATGACCAGGGTTGTCCCGTGGATCGCTTCATCCAGTTTCTCCACAAAACCTGGCGTAGGAATCTCCATTTGCTTGATGCCATGCTCCACGGCATCGGACGGATCTTTGGGAGTGGTCAGACACTTGTAGATTTTTATCTCCCCTGTTCGATCGTTCAGCAGGACAAAGTCGGTGAAGGTGCCGCCAATGTCACACCCTAACCGATAAAACTTTTCAGTCATGTCATCCCCCTATCTTCATAAGGGTTCAAGGATTCGAGGGTTCGTGGGTTCGAGTGACTTTACCGCTCGAATCCTTGGCCCCTTGCCCCCTGTTTTTATGCCATTCCTTCAATACGAATTTTTGAATCTTACCGCTTGCTGTCTTGGGAAGTTCATCAACAACCTCCGCCACCTTTGGAATCTTGTATTTGGCCACCTTTCCCTCAAGGAATTCAAAAACTTCGCCATTGCCCATCGCCTCTCCCGGTTTGAGGACAATAAAGGCTTTCCCAACCTCTCCCCATTTCTCATCTGGAATTCCGACGATCCCTGCATCAAAAATCCTGGGGTGGGTATGAAGAACCTTTTCAATCTCGGCCGGGTAAACGTTTTCCCCTCCGCTGATATACATATCTTTTTTGCGATCCACAAGGTAGATATATCCCTCTTCATCCTTGTGCGCCAGGTCTCCAGTATAGAGCCAGCCGTCTCGAACCGTCTCAGCCGTGAGTTCTGGACGGTTCCAATATCCATTCATCAGGGTAGGACCCTTAACAATAATTTCGCCCACTTCTCCCGGGCGGGCATCTTCTCCTGTGTTATCGACAATCCTCACTTCCCCATGGAAGACGGGCAATCCCACCGATCCTATTTTGAACATGGCATCCTCAGGAGAGAGAAAGGTAATGGTGGATGTTTCCGTTTGCCCGAAAATTTGGGAAACGGTGATTCCTTTTCCATGATATTCTCTCAGCATCGCCTGAGAAACCCTTTCCCCTCCCGTAAAGTAACATCGCACCGAACTCAGATCGTATTGGGTTAGGTCGCACTCCTGAAGAATAAATTGATAAACGGTGGCTGCCATTTCCAATAAGGTGACTCGATATTTTTGAATCGTCTCGAGGATCTCATGGAACCGGAACCGTTTCTTTAAGATGAGGGTTCCGCCTTTATAAAGGATAGGAGCCGCTTCTACGAGGAGCCCCCCTGAATGGAACAGAGGCCTCGAAACGATCAGGATATCCTCGGAGGTGAGGCGATAGAGGAGATCCGCATTCAGGGCATTAAAAAAGGTTTTTCGATGCGAGAGGATCGCCCCTTTTGGGACCCCTGTCGTCCCTGAAGTATACATGAGAATATGAGGATCCTCATCGCCTATGGAAACCTGAGAATGGGGTTCCTTGACAGGGCATGCCAAAAGGCCTTTTTCATAATCCTTTGCCCAGGGGGGACAAGGTGATCCGACGCTGATGTAATCTCCACTGGAAAGATTCAAGTGGGGGCGAAGGGATGCAATGACCTCTTTGAAATCGGCGTCAAAGACGACCATCCGGCTGCCGCTGTCCTTGATGATGAATTCGAGCTCGGGGCCCGCCAGTCGCCAGTTGAGAGGGACGAGGATGGCACCGATCTTTGAGAGGGCAAAGAACATCTCAAGATAGGGAAGGCCGTTGTAAAGTAGGACGGAAACTCGGTCCCCCTTCTGCACCCCGAGGGCAAGAAGGAAGTGGCAGAGTTGATTCGTGCGGAGGTTTACCTCCTGATAGGTGAACGGGCGATCTTCAAAGATTAAGGCTCTCTTGTGAGGTTGAAGAGAACTCCATTTTCTTATCCAATCACCAATGTTGATCACGGAACGATTCGAATAGGGGACAACGGAATACTGGAGTGATGGAATCGTCGGTTTAGAGAATTTCGTCATTTATGATCCAATATTCCATTGTTCCAATATTCCCCAAAGGCGTGTCTCAGAAGATCGATGGTTCTTTGAATTCTCCATAGGCCGCTTTAAAGACCTTCGTCATCTCGCCCACAGTGGCATAAGCCTTACAGCATTCCAGAAGATAGGGCATGACATTCTTCTCAGCCCTTGCAGCCCTTTCGAGATCTTTCAGCAATTCTGAAACTTTTCGGTTGTCTCTTTGGCGCTTCACCTCCCGAAGCCGCTGGACCTGTTCCTCTGCGGATTCCAAGCGGTATTCATGGAGTTCAACCTCCATCTCTTCCCCTTCCGTATATTTATTTACTCCCACCTTGATCAACTCTCCCTTTTGAACCCCTTTCTCAAACTCATAGGCCTGCCTTGCGACTTCTTTCTGAACGTAGCCGGTCTCAACGGCCTTGATCATTCCACCCATTTCATCGACCCGCTTCATCTCCTCAATAATTTTTTCCTCCATCTGCTTGGTCAAGGTTTCGATAAAATAGGAACCCGCCAAGGGATCGACCGTATCCCTCAACCCGATCTCTTCCATCAGAATCTGGAATGTCCTGAGGGAGAGGAGGGCTGCTCGGGGGGTTGGGATGGTATAGGCTTCGTCAAAGGAACAGAGAGCCGCCGTCTGAGCGCCACCTAAAGCCGCCGCCAGGGCATAATACGCACCTCGAATGATATTGTTTTCGGGCTGGGCTTTGGTCATCCCATATCCCCCGCCACCGAAGAGTCCCCGCAAGAGCAGGGACCGATTATCCTTGGCCCCGTAGCGCTCCTTCAGGTTTTTTGCCCAGAGTTTCCTTGCCGCACGGAATTTGGCTACTTGTTCCCAGAGGTTTCCAAAGACATTGAGGTTGAAGGTAAAGCCCCTGACAAAATCGTCAATAGGATGGCCACGGCGCAAGACCTCCTCAATATACGTATTGGCAATCTGGAAGGCGTAAGCGATTTCCTGAACGGGAGAACAACCCGATTCGCGAATGTGATAACCACAAACGCTGACGGGGTTGGTTCGGGGAAGTTCCTTCATCGAATATTCGATCGTATCACCGATGAGCCGTACGGCTGGTTCTGCTGGAAAAATCCATGCTCCCCGTCCGATCATTTCCTTGAGAATATCGTTTTGAGGAGTAGCGCTCACCCGATCTTTTCTAAACCCATATTTTTCGGCCGTCGCCTGGAACATCGCCAGCATGATGCTTGCCACGGCATTGATGGTGAGACCGGCACCAATCCGGTCAAGCGGGATGCCTTCGAAGGCTACTTCAAAGTCACGCAGCGAGTCGACTGCCATACCCACTCTTCCCACCTCGCCCTCAGCCAATGGGTCATCGGAATCAAGGCCCATCTGTGTCGGGAGATCGAACGCCACATTGAGTCCCGTCTGGCCATGAGAGATCATCAGCTTGAAACGCTCATTGGTCTCTTTGGGTGTTCCGAAGCCGGTATACTGCCGGGTCGTCCACTCCCTACTCCGGTAGCCGAGAGGATGGATTCCCCGAGTGTAAGGATATTCGCCCGGAAGAGCTAAGTCCTTGTCCGGGTCAAACCCGATCGCTTGTAAATCCTTGTTCGTATAGAGAGGTTTGACGCGGATGCCAGACTGGAGGATCACATCCTGAACTTCATCTTTCTCATTTTTGATATATTTTGCGACACCCATAGGGGCCCCCAAATCATCAAATCCCAATATCCAAATCCCAAACAAATTTTAAATCCCAAGCATCGAAACGTGTAGTGATTTGGTTTCGATCATTTCTATTTGGAAATTCGGAATTGTTTGGGATTTGGAGCTTGGATTTTGGAATTTTTCCACATAATGAAACCGCACAGAGAATAGTGCTCTTTTCTGACACTTATATCAAGACCGGGGTTTCATGTGTTCTTTGATCCACTGGATCGATTCGTCGAAAGAAGTTCCTCCGGGAAAGATGCCTTGGATCCCAATTTCTTTGAGATGAGGAATATCTCGTTTGGGGATGACGCCGCCAATGACGACCGCGATGTCATCGATCCTCTTCTTTTTCATTTCCTTCATCAGTTTTTCACAAATCGGCAGGTGGGCCCCGGACATAACGGACAGTCCGATGACATCCACACCCTCCTGGATTGCTGTATTGGTGATTTGATCGATGGTCTGATGAAGGCCGGTATAAATGACCTCCATCCCTGCGTCACGGAGGGCTTGCGCCACCACCTTCGCCCCTCGGTCGTGACCGTCCAAACCAGGTTTTGCAACTAAAACGCGAATCTTTTTCTCCACCTCTTTACCCCGTTAGAAAACCCTGTGGCTTGCACAGGAGATGAATACGATTCTTTTTTCAGCGAACTCCGTTAGAGATTTATCTCTAAGCGGGGCGACCACGGGTTTTATGCCGTGGGAGCGTTCCCGTTAGAAAGTAAAAGATTTTCTAACGGGGTGAACTCCCTTAGGGGACCATTCTCCCCCTATCAATCTCCCCTAAGACAAGATCCTTGCCTCTCTCTAGATGCTTTCGGACAAGCCTTTCTGCCAATCTTGGCTTTTTCTTCTTCATGGCCTCCAGCATCTGGCGATGGTCTTCATTGGAGGTCCTTATGGCATTTTCTATATGGAGCAAGGCAGACCGATACCGATAAAAATAATCGCGGAACGTATTAATCATTTCGACCAGTTTTTTGCTTTTGCAAGATCTGTAGAGGAGATCATGGAATTCAGTGTGAAGTTGGACGACCTTATCGTCATTTCTTTTCTCTGATGCATCTTCCGATTCCTTCAATTTTTTCTCCAGTAAGGAGATTTTATCCGGGCCGATATGAAACGTGGCTAAATAAGCGGCATAACTTTCGAGGGCGCTTCGAATGCCAAAAATTTCCTCCACATCCTCTCTTGTGAATTCCCTGACCGCAAAACCCCCTTTGGGAAGTCGGGTGACCAACTCATCCCTTTCCAGTTTGTGGAAAGCCTCTCTGACGGGGGTGCGGCTAATTCCCACCTGATCGGCCAATTGCTCCTCGATGAGACGTTGTCCGGCTTTCAGTTTTCCATGGAGAATAGATTTTCTTAGGGATTGATAGACCTCTTCCCGTAGAGATTTTTTTTTGTGGACCCGAAGGCTCCCTAAGGTCGTTTCCGTGAAACCCGCATTTTTCATTTCAGATTCTGTATACTGTATCCAGAATGACCTCTTTTTTATACGTCAAGGGACCGGGCTTGTCAAGGGTTTTTTGGCGAGGTCTTTGATGAAGAGAAGGAGAAGAAAAAGGCTTGACACGATGGGCTTTTGAGGATATATATTTTTTTGTATACAGTATCCAAAATCTTGAAACCGAGGGGGCCCTTCATGGAAGATTCTCAGCTCTTCAAAAATATTCATGTGCTAAGCTTAGAGCAAGCAACCGTCCTGCCCTATTTGACCCTCCGCCTGGCTGAGGAAGGAGCCAACGTGATTCGCATGGAACATCCCGTCTATGGCGATCCCAATCGCCGTGTGGGAGACGATGTGTTGAAAGAAGATCGGATGTTCTCCTACTATCTATCCATCAACGCCGGGAAAAAGGCCCTCACCCTTGATTTGGGGACTCCTGAGGGGCAGGAGATTTTCAAGAAACTCGTAACCAAATTAAGAGTGGATATCTTTGCCACGAATCAACTTCCGAGAAATTATGCAAAACTTGGGATCGAGTACGAGATGCTCAAGAAGATCAGGGAGGACATCATCTGGTTGGGAATGACCGGTTTCGGCCCCCAAAGTAATGAGGCGGCTTATGATCCCGTGCTCCAAGCCAGAGGAGGGTTAATGGAGCTCACCGGAGAAAAGGGAGGGACACCGCAGGTTATGGGAATTCCCCTTCCTGATATGGGGGCCAGCGAGCATGGCTATGGCCTTCTGATGAAGGCCCTCTTCAAAAGGGCGGTGACAGGTCAAGGAAGTCGCATCGATCTCTCGATGTTCGAAAGCACGGTCTCCTGGCTGACTCAGGCGATCACCCATACGGTTTCCCTGAATAAGAAAGTTTCCCGGAGGGGGAATACTCACGAATTCTTTGCTCCTGTTTCTGTCTACGAAACGAAAGATGGCTATGCCTATATTGCTGTAGGAAATGACAAGCAATGGGAGACGATGACAAAGATTCCAGGGTTTGAGCCCTTGTATAAAAAGGAGTACGAAAGAAATGCCGGTCGCATTGCAGATGTGGACAATTTAAATAGGACGATCAGAACCATTACGAAGAAGTTTTCGACGGATGAATTGATCGACATCTTTAGCAAGGCCACCATTGCCATTTCCAAGGTCAACGCCATCGAAGATGTTGTTCGGGATCCGCTGGTCAAGCCGAATCTCATCCGAAGCAAAGACCCCAGGACAGGGTTGGAGATTACCGTTGCACCTCCTCCCATCAATAACCCTTATCTCAGATCCATCAACCGAACGATGAGCTTTCCTCCCCGATTCGGTGAGCACAACGAGGAGATTTATGGTGGTCTCTTGGGATATAGCGGCGCCCAGTTGAAAGAGTACAAAGAGAAGAATATTATTTGAGTTAGGAGTTCAGAGTTTGGAGTTTATAAAATCGGATTCTCTGAACCTCGAATGATATTACTCCGAACTGTTACGACGAGGAAAGGAGTGGTCGATGGCGCTTGACTTCACGTTTACCGAGGAACAGGAGTTCTTCAGACAAACGGTTCGTGACGCGGTAAACCGTTTGATTATGCCGAGGGTGGTCGAACTGGATGAAAAAGAAGAATTCCCCTGGGACCTTTGGAAAGAGTTTGCCGCTCTGGGATATCTGGGACTGAGACACGAAGAGAAGTATGGTGGAATGGCCACGGACACCATCTCGCAGATGATCTTCTATGAGGAGCTGGCAAGGGGATCCTGCGGGTTTGCCATGGCCGCGATCATGCAAATCCTAATGGGAACTTACTTCGTTGCCCGGTTTGGAAACGAGAACATCAAACAAAGGGTTCTTGTCCCCGCAATCAAAGGCGAAAAAATCGGAACCATCTGCTTTACCGAAGACCAGTCCGGTTCCGACCTGGGCGGAACGAGAACGTTAGCGACAAAAGTGGATGGAGGCTGGAGGATCAACGGGAGAAAGCAGTGGATCACGAACGGACCGATTGCTGAGTTTTGCACCTGCATGGCTACGGTCGATCCAAAGCTGGGGCTGAAAGGCCTCAATTTCTACTTGGTCGAAAAGAAGACGGCAGACCGCGACGGGTTCGCGTCCGGTCAGAGGCTCCATAAGTTAGGGTCCCGTTGCTCGGTTACGGGTGAATTGGTTTTTGACAATGTCTTTGTTCCTGATGAAAACTTTTTGGGGGGAGAGATTGGCAAAGGCGTTCAGTATGCCGGCGATATTCTCAACGAAGTTCGTATCATGACGGCGATGTGTGCCTTATCCATTGCCAAAGGAGCCATGGAGGATGCGAGGGAGTACGCCAAAAACCGAATGGCTTTTGGAAACCCTATCAGTAAGTACCAATTGATTCGGGAAAAGTTTGCAAAATATTGGGCCTGGTATGAGGTCTCGTGGAACTATTGTTATAAATGCGCCTGGATGATTCAAAACAAAACTCCGTGTACCAACGAATGCATGATGGCGAAGTATCATACTACTGAAATGTGTATGTATGCCGTTGAAGAGGCGATGAGAATTTACGGAGGAAATGCCTTCTGCACAGAATATCCTCCGCAACGTTATTGGAGAGATGCCAAGTTCTTGCTTTATGGCGGTGGAACCCATGAAGTACTTTGCGACTATTTAGGAAGGGCCTTTTGTAAAGATTGATCGAAGAAATGCAACACGAAGATGGACGCGGATGGTAGGTTGTGGTTAGGGAAGGTGGATTGATGGAAATCTATGTGTTGGTGAAACAGGTCCCCGATCCGGAAGCCATCGTCAAGGTGAAGTCGGATTCTGAATTGGAGATCGAGAATAAGTATTTCACAAACTTCTTCGATGAAATTGCAATCGAAGCGGGCCTAAGGTTGAAGGAAAGGTTTGGCGGCGCGGTCACGGTGTTGACGGTCGATAATAAGAAAGCGGACGCCTTAAGAAGAGGAATTGCCATGGGCGCGGATGACGCGATTCAGATCACGGACCCCGCCTTGGAGGGGTCGGATCAGTTTGCGATTGCCAGAGCCTTGGCAGCTTATCTCAAAGAGAAACCTTTTGACCTGATCTTGGCGGGAAGGCAGGCCATGGATGATGATGCGGGAATCGTCGGACCCGCAGTCGCCGAATTGTTGGGAATTCCGCATGTCCACGGGATCACCGGACTCGAGATGGATGGCCCGCAAAAAGAGGCGAAGGTGGTCCGGGAAGTAGAGGGGGGGAAGGAAATCATCTCCTGTGGCCTCCCCGCCCTGTTCACCTGCCAGAAAGGGCTGAACAATCCTCGCATCCCTAAGGTGATCAACGTCATGAAAGCGATGAAGGCCCAGATTAAGAAATTGGATCTCGCTGCTTTGGGAGTAAGCGCGAGCAATGCCGGTGGACAGTCCGCTACAGTAAAGATTCGGAAATACTTGCCCCCTCCCCAGAGACCGCCCGTGAAAATGATTAACGAAGATTTTCCGGAGAACGTGAAGGCGCTGGTCAAGCTCCTTAAAGACGAAGCCAAAGTGATTTGAATGCGGATTGCGGATTGCGCCTGCCTACGCCTATAGGCTATGGCGAGGCAGGGATTGCGGAACGGAATCCAAAAGATATAATTCCGAAATCCGGATTCCGTATTCCGAACTTGGAAGAGAAGCCCCATGGCGAATGAGATCTGGATTCTTGCAGAGCAACAGGAGGGAAAGGTCAGAAAGGTGACCTTTGAGCTCCTCACGGCCGCAGCAGAGTTTTCAAAAAAGACAAAGCAGACGGTCGGAGTCCTCCTTCTTGGAAGCGGTGTTCAAGAAGCCGTGAAGAGTCTTGCGCCTTATGCCGACAAAATTTATGCTATTGACGACCCGGCCCTTTCCTCATACACTTCCGATGCCTATTTATCTGTTATGGCGCCTCTCATCAAAGAGCATCAACCGTGTATTCTTTTGGGAGGAGCCACCTCTACCGGAAAGGATCTTTTCCCGAGGCTGGCCATGCATTGCCAAACAGGTTACGCCCCTGACTGCACTGGCCTGATCATAGAAGAGGGCGGGAGGCTTATAGCGAAACGCCCGCTTTACGGGGGAAAGGTCTTTGCAGAGATGACTTTTTCTGAAGCGAGGCCCCAGATGGCAACGGTGAGGAATAATACATTCCTTATCGACGAAAACCCTGGTAAATCCGGCCAAGTCGTTTCGATCCCGTCTCACATAGATCCCTCTTCGTTGAAAAAGAAGGTCGTTGGAATGGAGAAAGCGGCCGGGGTGAAGTTGGATATTACGGAGGCCGACATTGTGGTAGCCGCGGGCAGAGGAATCAAGGGATCGGAGAATTTTAAAATGATGGAGAAGTTAGCGGATGTACTCAATGCTTCCGTAGGGACAACCCGTGCAGTGGTTGACGAAGGGTGGAGAGATCAAAAAGACCAGATTGGAAAGAGCGGCAAGAATATCTCAGCCAAACTCTACATGGCTTTCGGCATCTCGGGCGCGATCCATCATGTGCTGGGAATCGGCACATGCAAAACAGTTGTGGCTGTGGATACGGACCCCAATGCACTCATCTTCAACTATGCAGACTATGCGATCGTTGGAGACCTTTTCCAGATTGTCCCTGCATTAACCGAAGAACTAAAAAAGGTTCTAAAAGAGTAAGAACAAATGTCTGGGGAGAGAAATAGAGCGCGAGGAACGAGATGAAACTACCTAAGTTCGAGTTTATCCAACCGCACTCGCTGCAAGAGGCTTGCTCGATCCTTCGGAAGCATCGCAGGAAGGCGGTGATCTTGGCTGGAGGCACGGCGCTCATGGTTGGCCTTCGTTACAGGCTCAGCAGACCCGACGTTGTAATTGGCCTGAAGGGATTGACCGGACTGGATTACGTGCGCCGAAACAAACGGGGTGGACTTGTTATTGGCTCTATGGCTACCTTGGAGACCTTGGAGAAATCGCCCTTTGTCTTAAAAGAGTACGCCTCCCTGGCCCGGGCAGCTGAACTTGTGGGCATCCCTTCTATCCGCCAAGGGGCAACCATCGGAGGAAACCTCTGTCTTGACACCCGATGCATTTACTACAATCAGTCTGAGTTCTGGAGAAGTGGGCTAAAGGCTTGCTTCAAGTTGGGAGGGGACATCTGTAACGCCGTCGAAAAAGCCCCGCGCTGCCAGGCAGTTTATCAGGGCGATCTTGGTCCAGTTCTGATAACGCTGGGGGCTGAGGTGAAAATTGTCTCGGCGAACGGTGAAAAGGTAATTCCCTTGGCCAAATTCTTCACTGGGAGAGGTGAGAAGCCAAACATTCTGAAGCCCAACGAAATACTCGTAGAAGTCCGGATCCCAAGTTCTGGCCCCGGAGTGAATGCGGCTTACGAGAAGCTTCGTGTGCGTGAAGGTATGGATTTTCCTATGGCCGGAGTCGCGGTTATGGTCAAGAGGAACCCGAACGGTACGATAGAACAGGCCAAAATCGTACTGGGAGCAGTAGGTTCTTCGCCGATAGAGGTATCCAAGGGCGCGGGACTTCTGGAGGGCCAAAAGCCTACTGAAGATCTACTTCAGATTGTGTCAAGAGAAGCGGCGGATAGCGCGCACCCAGTAGGAAACCTGGCGATGAATGCGAGCTATCGGAGGAAAATGGTCGGAGTGCTTGCAAAGCGGGCACTGCGCCGAGCACTGGTGGTGTAGCGGGCGAGGCCAGAGCCTGCCCCGTACTCGATACGAGGACGGGGAATAAAGGAGAACCATGGGAAGGATTCAGGTTTCATTAAATATAAACGGGCGAGTTGAGAATCTTGAGATCGCTCCTCATACGACCCTTCTGGAAGTCATCCGAGATGATCTTCAACTTACCGGGACGAAGTGCGGGTGCGAGGATGGGACTTGCGGTGCGTGCACGGTCTTGTTCGACGGGGCACCGATGCGTTCCTGTCTACTTCTCGCGGCGGAAGTTCAAGGACAAGAGATTGTGACTATAGAAGGGTTGTCCGACGGAGAGAAGCTGCATCCTCTACAGGAGGCGTTCGCCAAATACGGTGGCACTCAATGCGGGTTCTGCACGCCGGGCATGATCCTTTCGGCCAAGGCGTTGCTGGACAAGAATCCTTCCCCAACGGAGAAGGAAATCCGTCAGGCGATCTCCGGCAATCTGTGCCGATGCACTGGATATACCAAGATCGTCGAATCTGTGATGGCCGCTTCTGGTCGGGCCCCATCCTTGGAAAAGGAAGTTGCCATCTCAGACTATTCAGTGGTAGGGAAACGAGTCTCTCGAACCGATTCTATCGCCAAAACAAAGGGCGAAACCAAATTTTCCGCCGATCTGTATTTACCGGGTATGCTTTATGCCAAGGTGGTCCGCAGCCCTTACGCGCATGCGAGGATATTGAACATCGACACCAGCCGAGCCGAGAAGCTTCGCGGAGTGAGGGCGGTCATCACCGGCAGGGACGCCATACCCTACCGATGGGGCGTCTTTGCTTACACTCGAGATATGCAGTTCCTTCCGACGGACAAGGCCCGCTTCTTCGGCCAGGAGGTTGCGGCTGTGGCCGCCATCAACGAAGAAACGGCGCAGGAAGCCGTGGACCTGATCAAGGTGGAATGGGAGCCTCTACCGCATGTTCTCGACCCCGAAGAGGCTTTGCTTGAGGGCGCTCCCCAGCTTCATGATGACAAGCCCGGAAACGTCAGTGTGCGCATTTTCGTGAACGAAGGGAATGTTGACCGTGCTCTTTCCGAGTCTTATCTCGTGGAGGAAGGCCGCTTCTCGTCCCCGGAGGAAAGCTATTGCCAGTTAGAAAATTATGCTGCCGTGGCCAACTTCGATAGCACCGGACTGGACATATGGTGTCCCAACGCGGGCCCCCATATGAAGGCAAGACCCCTCAGCAACGCTTTGGGCATCCCGACCTCGGACGTGCGTGTCCGCAAGATCGCCATCGGCGGACATTTCGGTGGCAGGTCGGAGGTCTCGCCCGCGGATTTTATGGCCGCGCTTCTCTCAAAGAAGGCTCACCGTCCCGTCAAATTGGTCTACACCCGCGAAGAGAACTTCAACTGTGTCCGGCAGGTGCACAGCAGTGTGACGGACTGCCGAGTGGGGGTTGACGCGGAGGGGAGAATCACCGCTGTTGATATGAAAGTCATCATGGATGGCGGAGCTTACGCTAGCACCGGCCCGATCGCCTCCTCGGTTGCCTACATCATGATTGAAGAAGCCTACAAGTTCGCCAACCTGCGCTATGAGGCGATCCGTTCCTATACCAACAAGCCCCCGCGTGGAATGTACCCGCATCACCCCCGCACGGCCTATGCCGGACTGGAACTGCAGCTCGATGCCCTCGCCGAGAAACTTGGAATGGACCCCCTCGAATTTAGGATGAAGAACGCCGTTCACGAGGGCTATGTGACGCCTACCAGGACGGTGATCACCTCCTGTGCCGAAATCGAAACCATGCGCTTGGCCACGGAAAAAGCTGGCTGGAAAGAGAAACGAGGCCATTTACCGCCCTATCGTGGCATCGGCATGGGCTGCGGCGCGATGATCAGCGGATTCCCAATGGGCATCCGGGGAGGGTCGGCAGCCTTTGTGCGATTCAATGAAGACGGCGACGTCACCGTGATTTCTGGAGTGATCGATAACGGGCAAGGCAACGACAGCATGATCTCTCAGATCGCTGCCGAGGAGTTGGGAATTTCGCTCGACCGAATCAAAGTGATTACAGGTGATACCAGTGTGACCCCGTCTGATCAAGGAGCTTACTCTCAGGCTTCAACGCTGATTTCCGGCGGCGCAGTCAAAGCCGCGGCCACCGATGCCAAGGAACAGCTCTTCGAGGTCGCCGCCCAAATGCTCGAGGCCAACAAAGATGACCTGGTAGCGCGTGATGGCCGTATTTCCATCAAAGGAGCACCGGAGAGATCCGTCGAAATCGCCAAAGTCGCGAGAACCGCTCTAGCGCAGAATCGGGCGATCTTGGGCCGCGGCGATCGTTGGCCAGACGCCGATCCCAAGCGCGACTGGATCAAAAACCCCCGCGGGCAGATCGCCTCCGCCTTCTCCTTCGGCACGGCAGTGGCCGAGGTGGAGGTGGACCCCGAAACAGGCAAAGCGAAGCTGCTCAATATGGTTGCCGCTCATGACTGTGGCTATCCCATCAACCCTCTGGCTGTTGAGCAACAGATCCAACGGTCGGCCATGGAGGCGGGGCCACAGGGCGTGCTCATGGAGAAACATCGTTGGACGAGCAGAGGGCAAAACCTGAATGCCAATTTCGCCGACTACTGGTTTCCACTCTCCACCGATGTGCCCAACATCGACCCGATCGTCGTGACCTCCAACGATCCCTTTGGGCCCTTTGGCGCTAAAGAGGGAGGTTTGTCCATTTCCGTTGCCATGATCGGGGCTGTTGCCAATGCCGTGCAGAATGCCATCGGCACCATGCCCAAGGAGCTTCCTATCACACCCGAGGTGGTGCTGCGGATGTTGGAGGAGAAGAAGTCACGATGAACATTAAACGATGAACGATAAACAGTGCGTTGCCTTCTTCGTTCAATGTCCATCGTTCATTGTAACCCCCCTTTATCCCCCCTTAATTTAAGGGGGGACAGAGGGGGGTTATCGATTTTCACCGGGGATCATCATCGATAAGGAGGGAATGATCATGCAGGCATTGGTTGTGGGTGGAACGGGGGGTATGGGTCAGGGAGTTGCCCGGGATCTCATCAAGCAGGACCAGATTAAGAAAGTCATTCTAGGTGACATCAATATAGATCCGAGTAGAGTGCAAGATAAGTTGCGTGCCAGCGGAAAAGTATCGCTCAGCAGAATCGATGTAAACGATCACAACGGCTTGGTCGGTGTCATCAAGGATGCCGACGTAGTCATCAACTGCGCGGGGCCATTCTACAAGACGGCTGTCGCCGTAGCCAGAGCAGCGGTGGAAGCGAAGGTCAATTATATCGATATCTGTGATGACTATGAGGCGACTGAGATTCTTTTTACCTCGGATATTGATAAAGCTGCCAAAGAAGCAGAGATAACAGTCTTGACAGGGATGGGATCGGATCCAGGAACAAACAATGTCATCGTTAAATGGTATGCAAATCAACTGGATCGTGTGGACGAGATCGCCTTATTTTGGGTCGTCAGTATCGCCGAACTGTCGGGGGCAGCCTGGGATCATAGCCTCCATATGACGATCGGTAAAATCCCCCAGTATTTGGACGGCAAGTTAGAATACGTAGAGGGTGGCACCGGCGAGGAGACGGCGGAATTCCTTGAGCCCCTCGGCACCTGTCAGGTTCGCTATGTGGGCCATCCTCAACCACTCACTATACCTCGGTATATAAAAGGGGTGAAAAGGGTAGTGATCAAAGGCGCCCTCATCCCTGCATGGGTGGACCAGCTCATTAGAGAGCAGAGAGAGACGGGCTTTCTCAGTAAGGAGCCGGTAGAGGTAAAAGGAACCAAAGTCACACCCTATGATCTGACTTTGCGGCTCTGGGGTGCAATTCCTAATAATAGAGATAAGGGGCCCTTCTCTTCCGGCTTGAAGGTAATCGTTAAGGGAGAGAAAAAAGGAAAACAGGTGACCTACACGGCTGACATCGCGGGCAGGATGGCGCCAGGAACAGGACTTCCCGCCTCTATCGCAGCCCTCATGCTGAACGCGGGCGATGTTACAGTGAAGGGGGTGGTCGCCCCGGAAGGCTGCATCGACCCGGGAAAATTCCTTGCAGCATTAGTACAGAGAGGCGCCAAAATACACCAAACGGAAACGACAAAGTCTTTGCTTGTGGTGTAATCAGGGATAATCCTTAATCAATCTCTGTCCATATAGTTTGTTAGCTCGTCATGCCGGACTTGATCCGGCATCCAGAGGCCCTCGAAAAGACTGGATTCCGGCCCAGGCTTCGCCGAGACGAGCTTTCGCCGGAATGACACTCTATTATTGGTACCTTAGTTTTATGGACAGAGAGACTCTAATTATTACCCTATCAGGAGAATTCCTATGAAAAACGTTGGAAAACTTAACATAGCGAAGAGTTTGGAACTTTTTGGAGAGGCGAAAAAATTGATTCCCGGAGGAGTCCTGGGTGCCAGGAAACCCAGCGATTTTATCGAAGGAGAATATCCCATCTTTCTTGAATATGGCAAGGGTTGCAGATTAACGGATGTTGATGGGAATGAATATATCGACTTCCTCTGTGGCTATGGGCCAATTATCCTGGGCTACAGAGAAGAAGAAGTGGATGAGGCCGTGATTGGACAGCTGAGAGACAAGGGGTTCTGCTTCACACTCACGCAGAGGTATCAGAATCAGCTCGCAAAAAAGCTGAGCGAACTCGTCCCCTGTTCGGAAATGAGCATTTTTTTAAAGACCGGTTCGGATGCAACGACGGCGAGCATCCGTATTGCGAGGGCCTATACAAACCGGATCAAAGTGATGCGCTGTGGATACCACGGCTGGCACGATTGGTGCGTTGAGATGAAGGGGGGCGTTCCTGAAAAGTTCTACGAGGACGTGTACGAATTTCGTTACAACAAGCTCGATCAACTTGAAGAACTGATGGCAAAATATGGCAAAGAGACGGCTGCCATCATCATGACCCCTTTTGGGCATCCCCTCCATCAAAAGATGGAAGAACCCAAGACCGGGTTCCTTGAGGGCGTAAGAGAAATCGCTACTAAGTATGGCTCGATTTTGGTCTTCGATGAAGTCCGAACTTGCTTCAGGCTTAGAATGGGTGGAGCGCAAGAACTTTATCGAGTCACTCCCGACTTGACGGTACTAGGGAAAGGGATGGCCAACGGATATGCCATTAGCGTAGTTACAGGAAAAGCGAAAGTGATGATGGCAGCGGCAGAGAAACTTTTTATATCTTCTACGTTCTTCCCCAACAGCGACGGTTATATTGCAGCTCTCAAAACCATTGAAATCCTGGAACGTGACAATGTCCTTGACAAAATATGGGAGAAAGGTGGTCGTTTTCTGAAAAGAATCCAGGACATCATTAACAAGTATGACGTCGGAGCCGAGCTAAGCGGCGTCGCACCGATGTTTTTCATAACGTTCAAGAAGGACGAGGCCAATACCCAAAGAGGCAAGCGCGATGATTTTTACACTCAGCTTATCCGGAGAGGCATCTTTTTTAGCCCGCACCATCACGGATATATTTGCTATAGACACACTGAACAAGATCTGGACATGGCGGCTAAGGCGATCGATGAAGCTCTCGCCTATGTAAAGGAAAAATATCGAACAAGATAACCTTCTAACCAAACGGGGCTTCTGCCCTGATGGAGTGAGCAGCGCAGCTTTCGAGAAGGTCAGCTTCTCAGGCATATGGTGAGGAAAATAATGAGAACCAATAAAATCGACCATATATGCATAGCGGTCAAGGATCTAGATGCGGCGAGGAAAGTATGGGAGCCCGTTATGGGGAGATCAGAACCGGACGATCCCTATATCGATGAGGCAGAAAAAATTCGCGTCGCAAGGTACTGGTTGGGTGGAGTAGGATTTGAGCTCATGGAATCGACGACGCCAGATGGTCCGGTCGCAAAATGGATAGAAAAAAGGGGCGAAGGGGTAATGGTCATTAGCCTCAATGTGGATAATACAAGAGAAGCCATAAAGGAGCTGGAGTCGAAGGGTTACCCCGTAATCCCCACTCCGGCAGGGGAGAAAACCAGGCCGTTCAGGAACTGTGAATTTGCCTTCATCCATCCGAAGAAGGTGAACAATGTACTTCTTGAACTCATCGACTACAAGTGGGATGAGTTGAAGGAGAAATAGACGAATCTTGTTTGCTAGCTCCTCGGACAGGACTCCTTCGACAAGTCCCTCAACGAGCTCGGAACAAGCTCAATGCAGGCTCAGGATAAGCTCAGGATAAATCGGTCACTGCGGTCGAAGCATTCTGTTTCTTCCTGCGTCACCTCCCCTTTGGATTCCTGACGCAGCGCATTCGATCTAGCCGAACCGAGCATCAAAAAACCTAATCAATCAGAAGGGTCTTCATTTGAGGAAAGTGGGATGGGTTTCTGAGTGGGAGGCATTCCTTTTGCGCAGTTTGTTCCATTTTTTTGGGTTTAATCCGATCTTTTTGGCTAAATTTAGCACAAATTCAGCACAGTCTTCGAGTTGATTTAAATAGGGTCCCTATTTTTCTTTCAGGTGTTTTGCAAAAAAATTCTTGACCTGGAGAGTTGCATCAGCGGCGGCAGCTGGATTGTATCGCAGGCGATGCCCGCGATAATTCTCATTGACTCCCACTCCATCAAAGCAATGGTACGCGCCGGGATAGACCTTCAAGGTGATTTCGTGAGGAGTTTTTCCTGATGGTATTCTCTCTTTACACAGAGCGGCCGGACACCAGTGGTCTTGATCGCCGATGAGAATCAATATTGGCGAATCCAGATGGAACAGCGATTTATAACAGTATGGATAAAAAGCCACCGTTGCCCTGAAGGCATTTTCTCTCTTTATGGCCGCGTTCCTTGCGCAGAATGCAACAAGTGCCGAAGCGCCTCGCTGTGACCATGCGATCGATCCAATTCGTTTGTTGTCTACAAATGGAAGGCCAGCCAGGTATTGTTTGGCAGCACAAAAATCTTCGGCCTTTTTAGAAGGTAAATTGTCAAGGCTGGATTTCTCGCTCGGTCCAATGCTGTCTATTTGGAGAGCAACATAACCCCAGCTCGCAAGCCTTTGCGCCCAGGCGTCATAGTGTTTGCCCATACCGTCAATCCCATGCAAAAGAACGATGGCGGAAAAGGGGCCATTGCCTTCCGGCTTTGTCAGTCTTCCCGTCACGGCCTCCTGATCTTCGCCTTTGAACGTGACCATATCCGCAGCGGTTGCCCCAGCCGCGGTAGTGATCACCATCAGCACTACAATGACAATTTGAATGGACATGACGCGCCCCCGGTGTATCCCATCTCTCTGTATGATGAAGAGAGGTCGTATTACTAAGGATTGCTTCAGAATGGGCTCATCAGAAATAGAGGTCCTCCAAGGAGTTATCCCCCTTGGAGTTACGTGGGCATTTTGAGAGGATTCCTTTTCATGTTGATCTCCGCAGCAAGTCTGGCAATAACTATACAGAGCGCTGCTGGAAAAGTCAACCTGTTTGAGACGATGCTAAACAGGGACAGAGAGCCGGCAATGGCTTCAGAAAGGAATTGTGTCTCGCAACGAAAAGGCTCAGAGCGTCTTCGGCAAGAAAGTAAGGGTTTAACGAAAAGGGAGCTTCTTTTCACTCTCTCAAGGTTGCGATTAGTCTCTTGGGTTTCAATAATAGATCCAAAGCATTCTGAATATTCTTTACTATTATGTCCGCGCTCTTAACTGCAGAACCCGATACCCCTTCATCCCCCAGAACTGCGATTCCAAGGGCAGCTTCTTTTAGGATGAGTTGGTCATTGCTCCCATTTCCTATGGCGACTGTCATTTCGAGGTCGAGGGTTTTTAAGAAATCAAGTTTCCGTTGTTTGCTATCTTCTTCCGGTATCTTTATCAACTCTGCATTCATACCCGAGATTTCTCTATCGGCAGTCCCTTGAGTATCTGCTGTCAGAACATAAATTTTCGCTTGATCAGAGAGAGAATGGATCTTTTCTTTCACCTCCAAGGGAACCCTTCCATCGGTAGCAATGGTTCCGTTTAGATCAATGACAATATTTTGAACATCAAAATTTCCCCAGCCTGGAATATCTATTCTCACCTTCGACATCTAAACCTCCGGGGCATTTAAGTTGAGATTTGTAAAACTTAATGGTTTTTTTGTCAAATTTTTTTTAAAGAAGCCATATGACGCTCCCAATTCCCATTGACAGTCTGTCTGCGATTTAATAGATTGGAATGGAAAGACAAATTCTCGGAGGTGAAAGATGTCTTCAAAAAAAGTGCTGATCCTTTATTACAGTGGGAGTGGGAACACAAAGAAGATGGCAAAAGCGATATCCGAAGCCATGAAGTCAAGTGCCATAAATGTCACGGTAGAAGATGCTGGCAAATTTGACATTTCTTCTCTCCCAAAATATGACGGCATCGTTCTCGGTTCACCCACCTATTTTTCCAACATGGCGTGGCAAGCAAAAAAGGTGATTGATGAATCCATCGTTCATTACGGGGGTGGTAAGTTGAAGGGAAAAGTGGCAGGTATCTTCACGTCTGCTGGTACAAGTAGAGATGGTAAAGATTGTCTGAAGATGCTCGAGGTTGCCTTGGGATCTCACCACGGGATGAAGGTGGTTCAGGGTATCCTGCGGGTGGATGGCGAAAGTGATAAAGAAGTTGAAAAGAGATGCCAGGAATACGGGAAGAAGATTTTAAAAGAGATTGAAAAATGAGGGAAGGTGGATACCATGCTGGCCTACAAACTTAAGGCTACCTCTAAAAATGTCATTCCTGCGAAAGCAGGAATCCAGAAGCGCGTAATAATACTGGACTCCCGCCGGAGTTTACCCCGCACTTGGATACGGGGCGGGAGTGACAAATTTGGAATTATTAGAGGTTCCCTTA
>Ga0335081_10002277_pt1 | contig 30211 bp, 24 predicted proteins | sample Lox_Sample_35_FD_206713 | JGI IMG/M metagenome (GOLD analysis project Ga0335081, IMG submission 206713) | Soil microbial communities from Loxahatchee National Wildlife Refuge, Florida, United States - Lox_Sample_3.5 | ecosystem: Environmental > Terrestrial > Soil > Wetlands | place: USA...
TGGGCTGCCCTGGCCGCGGTGCGCATGCCGGACGGCATCGCCGCCCTGGACGCGGACCTGGCGGCCGGCCGTACCGCCCTCGGAAGACTCCAGCAGGCCGAGAGGCTGGCCGGGGAGGCCGACACGGCGGCACGGCAGGCACTGGCCCGGGGCCCGCAGCGGGCGCCGCTGGAACAGGCTCGCGAACGCCGGGCCGAGCGCAGCGAGCACACGTCCCGGCTTCCGGTCCTGGAGGCCGGCGCCGGGCGGCGCACCACCCTGTCCGGCGAGGCCGCGGCCAGGGCGGAGGGAGCCTCGGCCAGCCTGGAGGAGCGGCGTGAGCGGCGGGATGAGACGGCGCGCGCCGCCGAGGCGGCCAGGCAGCGGGTGGAGCGGCTCGGCGCCGAGCACGCCGCCCTCACGGCGGTCCGCGTTCCTGCCGAGGCGAGCCGGCTCGACGAGCAGCGCCGGACCGCCGCCGGCACGGCCGGCGAAGCCTCCCGGGCCCTGCGGGAAGCCGAGGAGGCCGACCGCGACGCCCGGGACGCCCGCGGCTCCGCGGGGCCGGAAGGTCCCCTGGAGCAGGCCTCGCGTGACGTCAGCGAACTGCAGGATCTCATCGCCGGCACCGGATCCGCCCGGCACGACCTGGAGCAGGCCCGGTCCGGGCGAGCCGCGGCCGACGCCGCGCTGGCCTCAGCGGAGGGCGCCTACCGCGGCCGCCTGCACGCCATGGACGAGGCCCGCCGCGCGCACGTCATCGCCGACCTGCGCCCGCACCTGGTGGCGGGGCAGCCCTGCCCGCTGTGCGAGCAGACCGTGCAAACCCTCCCCGCTGCCTGGCACGCCCCGGAAATCGACGACGCGAAGGCACGTCTCGATGAGGCCGAACGGATGATGCTGACCGCCAGGGACACGGTAAAAACCGCCGCATCGGCGGAAGCCGGGGCCGGCGCCAAGCTGAATTCGCTGACGGGCCGCAGGAGCCGCCTGGCCGGCGCGCTGGCCGCCGCGCTGGCCGGCCCGCTGGCGGGCGCGTCCCTGACGGCCGTGGCCGCCCTGCTCGATCACGAGACGGGAGCCGGGCCGGCCGGGGATGACCGCCTGGCGGCTGCCGCCCGCACAGAACTCGGCGCCAGCCTGCGCGCGCGACGTGAGCTCGACCAGGCCGCGGACCAGGCCGCCGCCGCGGCGGAAGCCGCCCGCGACCGGCTGCGGGCCGCGCAGGACGCGGCCGGGCAGGCGGAAGCCGACCTGGCCGGCGCCCGGGCCGCGCTGCGCGCGGCGCGGGATCCGCTGGTGGCGCTGGGGGCACCGCACGTCGATGACACCAGCCTGGCGACCGGATGGACGAGCCTGGCCGCATGGGCCCGCGAGCAGGCCGGGGCACGGGCGACCGAACTAGCCGGGGCGCGCGAGGCCGCACAGGCAGCCGGTACGCAGCACCAGGAAGCCATGGCCGGCTTCCATGCTGCCGAGGCAGACCTGGCCCGGCTGCGCACGGAGGCGGGCCGCGCCGCCCTGGCCGGCCAGGAAGCCAGGACACGGCTGACTCAGCTGACCGACCGCATCGCCGAACTTGACCGGCTCCTGCGCGACGCGCCGGACGAGGAACAGGTGACCGCGCAGCTCGCCTTGCGAGAGCGGCTCGAGGCATCGGCGGCGGACGCGGAGCGGCACCTGCTCCGGGCCCGCGCCGCGCGGGCGGAGAGCGAAAAGACGCTCGCCGGGCTCGAGCGGGCCGGATCCGGCGCCCGGGGGCGCCTGTCCGCCGCCCGGGACCGGGTGGTCGCGTTCGGGGCGCCTGTTCTCGACGAGGCCGGCCTGCTCGACGGGTGGACGGCGCTGGCGACGTGGGCGGACCGCGAGGCCCGCGCACGAGACCAGGACATCACGGCTGCGTCCGGGACAGCCGCCGCGGCCCGGGCGAAGACAGGCGAGCTGACCGGCCGGCTGAGCGGCGACCTGGCGGCCGCCGGGATCGACCTGGCCCCGGAAGCGGTGGCCGCCAGCGCCTCATCGGCCGTGACCAGAGCGCACGAACGGGCCCGGGCCGCGACGAAACGCGTCGCGGAACGGCGGGCGGAGGCGGCGGACCTGCTCGGCAAGCGGCAGGCCGCGGAGCGGGACCAGCAGGTGGCCAGGCTGCTCGGTGACCTGCTGCGGTCCGACCGCTTCCCGCGCTGGCTGGTGACGGAGGCAGTGGACATACTGGTCGCAGACGCTTCGGCGAACCTGGCCGCGCTGTCCAGCGGCCAGTTCGACCTCACCTACGAGGACGCGGATTTCTACGTCATCGATCACGCCGACGCCGACGCGCGCCGTTCGGTGCGTACCTTGTCCGGGGGCGAGACCTTCCAGGCGTCCCTGGCGCTGGCTCTGGCGCTGTCGTCCCAGATCTCGGCGCTCGCGGCGGCGGGCGCGGCCCGCCTGGACTCCATCTTCCTCGACGAAGGGTTCGGCACGCTGGATCCCGAGACCCTGGACGTGGTCGCGACCACGCTGGAGACCCTCGCCCAGGGCCAGCGGATGGTGGGCGTGGTCACCCACGTGGCGGCGCTCGCCGAGCGGGTCCCGGTGCGGTTCAGGGTCTCCAGGGACACGCGAACCTCGAGCGTCACACGTGAAGGTCTCACCGGCACGGCGGCACCGCTATGACGGACGGCATCGGGGTGAGCCGGGACATCGCCGCGGCCGCCGCCCTGAGCGGGAACGCGATGCGATTCACCGTCGACGGGTGGGATCCTGGCTACGGCACCAGCCTGGAACTCGAGGACTACCTGGAAGAGTCCACCGCGGTGGTGGACGTCAACGTGGAACTGCCCGCCGGCCGATGGCAGCCAGTCGACCCCGATGCTGACTGCATCCTGCCGGGGGCGCTGCTGTTCGTGGACGGCGTCCGCCGCATCGAGGCTCGCGTCTGGATCGATGAGAACTCAGGCGGTGACGACCGGGCGGCACAGGCCAGCGCGGCCCTGTGCGCGTCATACGCGGCCGGAGTGGTGTGCTGCTGCGGCACGCGGGCGCACCTCGTCTCGGCGAACATAAGGCGCGGCCTTTTCACCGTCGCCTCGCACGCCAGCGACATCGTCACGTGGGCCGGCAAGTACGGGGCATGTCACGTGGCCGGCCAGGCGGCGGGCACGCCGCTACTGGTCCGGCTCTCCCAGGCCCTGCAACGTCACCTGGCCGAGGTCGAAGTGGTGACGGCGGCCGAGGCCCGGGCCGCGGTCCATGAGCACGGCGTCCCGGCAGACAGCGACCTGCTCGTCGTGGACGGACCGCTGCGCGGGCGTCAGCATCTGCCGCGCGCGCTCGGGTACATCAAATCCCATCGCAGTACCTACCTGCCGCCGGAGCTCAATGCGCTCGTGGCCGCGCTCTCGCCCGGGCAGCGCAGTCCCGTGTTCCTGATGGGCACCAGCTGGGACCGGCACAGCTGGTACCTGCGGCTGCCTGGCCCTCCCGGGTCGCCGTGGGCGGGCGTGGTACGCATCGAATGCTCCGCCGACCTGCCTGTTCCCGAGGTGATCCGGCTCGCGGCCGTGAGCCAGAAGTCCCTGGGACGGTTCGCCTCAGCGGACTACAAAGACGCCCGCGCTCCGCAGAACCTCTACCCGATCGCAGGCCTCGAGCGCGAGCTCCGGCGTCGTCTGGGGGACCCCAGATTGCTCTACCGGGCCCTGCGCGTCGCCGCCCACGCGAACGGGCGGACGAAATCAGCGCCCCGCTGACGGCGGCCTTCGCGTCCTCGCTCCCGGTCGTCATACCAGGTCCTGCGCCGCCCTGTGGCGAGTTGGCTGAACCCGGCAGGAACGTGGGCCGTTATACTGGATGACCACACATTTCACGGGGGAGCCTCATGCCAGGCGGTTGCACCGATCGGGCACCCGTCCGGCAGCGAGGGTTCCGCTACGGCAGCCCGGAGTTCCTTGCCGCCAGCGACCTGGCCCGGCGTTTGCCGTACTCCCCCGGGGTCTGCGCCCTGATCGGAAATGTGGTGCGTAATCCGGCCCTGTTCCGGGCCCTCATCGCCGTATGGCGGCTGCCGGTCGTGGACCTCCGGGTCCGGCGGGCTGACTTCGACGCCTGGTCCGGAGCCCCCTTCGGCCCGGCCCGCCGCGGGCGACGAGCTCAGGCCGTCCTCGACCTGCCCGCCGTCGAAGAGCACTATCTGGCCGGCCGTCCCAGGCAGGCCCTGCGGACCAACCTGCGCCGCGCCCGCGGCCTCGGAGTGACCTCTGACCGGATCCCGGCCTACGAAGCGTGGTTCGAGGCGGCCAGCGCTATCTGCCAGGCCCGCGGCGACGGCAAGGCGGCGGGCGCGGGGATGGGCAGGCCCGGGCCCGGGCAGCACGTGGCCTACTACGTGGCCCGCGACGCTCACGAAACACCGCTGGCCTTTGCCGCCGTCGCCCTGTTCGGCCAGTTCGCGGTGCTCTTCGCGTTGGTCAGCCGCCCCGATCGGCATCCCAGCGCGTCCTTTGCGCGGTACCAATTGCATACCTTGCTCGCCCTTGACCTTGGCTCCTCCGGGGTCAGGCATCTGCTCATCGGCTCTGCCCTGCGGGAAACGGCCGGCAATCAGTACTTCCAGCACCTGCTGGGCTACCGGGCCCGCAACCTGCGCGTCGAAGTGATCGGATCTGAGCCCCGGCTTCCTGCCCGCCCGCCGGTTGAGTACGGATCGCGGGGAAGCGCTCTGACCTGAACCGCCCAGCCGGGTGGCTACAGCTTCCGGCCGCTGAGAACGACCGTGCCCGTCAGAGCGCCGTCTTTGGTCGGCGACTGGATCGTGATATCCATCGTGGGGAAGTCGTGCGGGTCGACAGCGCTGGTCATGATGAAGGTGCCGGTCCCGCTGGCCGGGACGAGGAAGGTGCCGGCGGACGCCACTTGCCGGCCGTTCCGGCTCACGTACCAGCATCCGTACCACGGCTGAGGGTCAAAGTGCTTGAGGTGGTGCACGGTCAAGGTGATCGCCCAGCTGCCGGAGGCATCCTGCCGGGCGGTCGCCTGCCCGGTGGCTGCTCCGTAGCCGATCACCTTGCCCGCGGTGGTGGCATGGAGCGGGATCACGACCGCGGATCGGGCTGGAGTGACCGGGCCTGCGCCAAGGCTGAGCGGGATGACGATGGCGGCGGTAACGACGGCAGCGGCGACGGCGACGATGGCGGCGAGGCGGCCCCGGTAACGGCGCCACACGGGCAGGCGAGCGACCATTGGCCGTGCTGGCGGTGCGCTCGGCGCTGGCTGGGCGGCCGGCGCCGGCTGGGCGGCCGGCGCCGGGGGCCCGGGCTCAGCGGAAGGCGGCGGCTGGGGGACCGGATAGATCCGGGTGGCGGTTCTGTCCTGCTCGTCCGGCTGGCGACCGGGCTCGGCCCGCTGCCCGGCCAGGGCAGCGACCATCGCGGCCACCGTCCGGTCTTCGAGGTCGGCGGCCGGCTCGGCATGAGGAGGAAGCAGCCGGACGATCCGGCCGATCTCGCGGTACTCGTCGACAACGGCCTTGCAGTAACGGCAGCCGCTGAGATGGCGGCTGAAATCGGCGTGCTTGGCCGGGGGCAGGTTGCCCCAGACGAAGTCGAAGGCGTCAGGATGGGCCAGCTCGACATCCCGCTCAGAAAGCATCGTCGTCACCTCGCAAGCTGACCAGCTCGGCTCGCAGCGTGCCTGCCGCCTTGGCCATCCGGGACTTGACGGTGCCGATCGGGATGCCGAGACGCCCGGCGATGTCTGAATGGGTGAAGCCATCTCGGACCAGGCGCATCACGTCGCCGTAAATCGACGGCAGCTTGTCGAGGGCCTGGTCGACGGTGAGGACCGTGAGAGCTTCATCCACGCTGTCGTACTGGGGCGGCAGGTGGAAATCCTCGACCGGGAGCACCGGCCGGGACGAGGGGCGCCGTGCTATGTCGTAGGCGGCCGAGCGGGCCATGGTGAACAGCCAGGCCCGCACCGGGCCGCGCTTGGCGTCGTAGCTCCCGGCCCGCTGGCAGAACTTGATGAAGGTCTCTTGCACCATCTCTTCAGCTAGTCCCTGGTCGTGGAGCACATGGAAGCCGAACCTGTACAGCTCCATGCGGTACTTGCGATAGAGCCTTCGGGCCGCATCGTCGTCGTTGCGGGCGGCAATGCTGGCAATCAAGCCGATCTCATGAGGGCCGGTGCGTGCCCCGCTGTCGCTCCATGACACAACCAGTCCCCACCCATGTTCTACGGAGCTCCCCGCCGGCCGGTTCGCTGTCCCGGCCGGCTTTACCCAGATTCTCAGTATGAAGGTCTGCCCCGGAAAAACGTGGCTAACCGGGCGGATTCCCGGCTATACGCGGTTCAGCTCGCGCCCGGCCGGTGTTCTCCCGGCCAGCGCGCTCTTGACCGCGGGGCTGAAGAAGAGCGCCAGGGTCTCGTCTTCGAAGAGCCTGCCGAGCTCGGAAAGCCGCAATCCTGCCTTGCCGTCATCGCCGAGGTACGCTTCCAGCGCGCCGACAGCGCTCAGCTCACCGACCAGCGCGTCATAGTGCCGCGCAAGCTGGGGACTCCCGGCCCGTATCGAACGCAGGTCTTCGTCTTCGACACGGCCGTTGCGAAGCCCCGTGGCATAGGACGTGGCCAGCAGTTCCTCCTGGTCGATGACGCGTCCCGTGGTGATCGGGATGCTGCCCGCCAGGACAGCGTCCACGTAAGCGCGGATGTCCGGCTCGTTGCGGAACACGTAGCCGCGGCAGTGCCTTCCCGGGGCCCTGGCGCCGGCATGCGAATACGACGCGGCGCCGACTCCCAGGAGATGGCTCGAGGCCGATGTCCGGATCTTCTTGAACGGGTCGGTATACCGGCGCGTGCGCACGAAGCGGTTGCCGTCGGTCTGGTGATATCCGAGCGTGGCCATTTCCTGCCAGATGAGCATACGCCCGAGGAGCGTCGCGAACTCGTCCTCGAAGCTCGCATGCTTGCGTTCCGTCTTGTACCAGTGTCCCTGCGGCCGGTCTGCGAACCGGCCGTGATACCAGGTGAGGTGGGCCGGGCGTATCCCGGCGATCAACAGGAGATTGTGCCAGGTTTCCGACGGCGATCCCTTGTAAAGCCCCTGAATCAGGTCCAGGTTCCAGTTCTCAAAGACCTGGTTCGCGATCGAGCACGCATGAATGGCCAGATCTCGCTTGTATCCGCGAGCCGCGTACTTGAGCACGGTATCGTCGAAGGACTGTACCCCGAAGCTCAGCCGCGTGACGCCCTGCTCCTTGAGGAACCGCAGCTTGTCCTGGCCGCCGGGCGCGGTAATCGTGAGCGGACTGCCTTCGATGCACACCTCCGCGCCGGGCAGGACATCATATTCGTCCCGGATGACGCGGATGAGATCGTCCAGCGCTGCCTCGTCAAGAACGAGAGGCGTGCCCCCTCCGATATACACCGACGACACCGCGGTCCCGGAGCTGGCGAGCCTTGCTCCCCAGAAGGCCAGTTCGCGCTTCAGCGCGGCGAGATAGCGAGCGACCCTGCCGTCATCCGGCACGGAATCTCTCGTCCGGCCGGGGTAGTGATCGACCGCATAGTGGCAGAAGGTGCATCGCGTTTCGCAGAACGCGATGTGAACGTACAGGCTCGTGTCCCTGCCCCACTCGGCCGCCTCTGCCACGCCGAGCGGATCAAGCGGCGTCAGGGAATCGATAGGAGGATAGATCGCCACAGAATGGGATCCGCCCAGGACGGCGCGGCTGATGCTGATTCCGGCGGCATGAAGCGCAGGCAGCACGGCAGGAATTCCGAGGCGGCGCAACGACGCGCAGGCTTCGTCAAAGGCGGCTTCTTGCGATCTCATCGTCGTACCCCACTCCGGCGTGTAGGCAAATTTGAGAGCATCACTGCCGTTGCGCGACGATCGTCAAATAGACGTCGGCGCGCGTATCTGGACTATCGTCATATTTGTACGTTACTTCATAGGGATTGATCAGGCGCGGCATATACTGCTTGCGCCAGTGCGTGGCGTTCTCGCCGACCAGCGACGGGACGATCTGGCCCCATACGCGTTCTGCGATGATGGTCAATTCCGGATGCGCGAAGGCCGCGCGCATCCAGCTGTAGATTTCTTCGTACTGGACCCAGGGCTGGCCCAGCGAGGCGAGATGAAGCTGCACCAGCCGGTGGGTGGCCGCGATACGGCCCCCGGGGCGGACCACCCTGGCCATTTCCCGGACCATGGCCGGCCCGAGTCCCAGTTCCCAGATGGCGCCGGTCCACTCGTTGACGGCCGCGTCCGCCGTCGCGTCGGGCAGCGGAATGCGCTGCGCCAGCCCAGGGCGGAAATGCAGGTTGGTAAAGCCTCTCTCGCAGGCAAAGCGGCGGGCCCGGTCGCTCAGGCAGCGGAACATCTCGATTGAAATGATCAGTCCTTCTCCGCCAACCGCTGACGACAATCGCCGGGCCACCCGCCCCAGGCCGCCGCAGACATCTACCACGACGCTGCCGGGCCGCAGCAGCAGCAGCTCCGGATGATTCGGCAGCAGGTCTTCCCGGGCCCGGACCAGCTTATCCTCGACTTCGGGTACCTGGCTCCAGGTATTGTCGGCCTCGCAGGACTTCAACACCGGAAGGCGCCATCGCAAGTACGATGCGCGGAAGCTACCGGCAAAATCGGACAGCCGGCCGGGAAGCGAAGACGATGCCGTATTGCCGAGCAGCACCTCATCGCTCGGCAGGTTCACGATCAGCACATCTCCGAATTCGTCCTCGATCGCGCGCACCGCGTCGAAGAGGCCGATGAAATCATCCTCGCCAGCATTGCCCGCGGGCCACAGAGCCTCCGCCTCGAGCCGCAGGCACAGACCAGAGATGAATACCGATCCCGCCCAGGCCAGCGCCCGGCTGCGCACCGTATCGTCCAGGATCGACAGATCCGGTGTCATCAGCGCATGCACGGCGACGCAAGTGCGGGTCATCTCTTCAAGCCCGGGAACGGGATGATCCGGGGCCGGCCAGGGCACTGCTTCGAGGATGACCGACGCCCCCAGGCGGATGAGCGATCGGCAAAGTTCGCGATCGCCCGACAGGTCGGGTGTCTGCACCGCGATGTGATGCATCCGCACCGTGCCGGCTTGCCGCAGGCGAGCCAGCTCCGCCAGGGTCCCCTTGTGGTCGGCCAGCCGCGCGCAGCGCAGCAGCACTTCCGGTGCAGGTCCTTCCGCGCTCAGCCGGGTACGGAGCTGTCCGGCTGAGATGGGCGCGTCCAGGTCCAGGGCAATGGAACGGCGGAGTGCCTGCCCGCGCGCCTGCTCGGCCATGCTCCGAAAGCGGGCCAGCTCCTCGTCCGACGGCTTCGCCGGCGAGGTGACGTGCAGGAATCCGTGCTGGCGCAGGGAAGCCAGCATCTTGTCGATCATCTGCTGATCGTCGAATTGCGCGCGCAGGGCGCCCAGGTTGACCGGCTGCCGGGCGAGCGCGGTCACGAACTCCAGCAGGCCGTCACCCGGCGGCACGACCATGCCCACTTCGAAATACCCGTGACCCAGCAGCCGATGTCCGGCGATCTCGGCCGCCAGCACCTCGACGGCCGGGTCGAGCATGACGAACGCGTCGTCCGGCAGCCTGCCGGACAGGTGCGGCTGCTCGAGCGATCTCATCGGGTCGCTGCGCTGAGGACGACACCGAGCCCGGCGAGGGAGTCGATCACCGCGAGCACATCGGCACGCGGAAGACCGTCCAGCGCCGGCGACAACTCCGCCGCGGTCTTGGCCGCCCGCAGAAGACCGAAGGCGCGGGCGGCCCGTTCGGACAGCTCCGCGTATTCGTGCGCGGCCTCGGCGGCCGGAAAGTAGATCAGCCACTGTCGTGGCGAGGGTTCGGCCTCCTCGGCGGCGTCGAAGCCGAACGGATTTTCAATCCATGCGGTGAGGTCGCAGTGCGATGAAACCACGACCGCCGCGCGACTGGCGACGAAGCGAGCTGATTCCCGGTACCCGCGCGAGCCCGCAGCCAGGAAGGCGGCGGCCGCGCTATCCGGCCACACCGCGGGGCCGGACTCGCCGAGCCGGCGGGCCAGCGCCGCCGTCGCCGCGTCGATCGCCAGGACGTCCTGCTGCGCCCGGGAGGCGAATTCCGGGAGGCTCGCCAGGTAGGCGATAAAGCCGGCCGCGGTCCGCCAGAAGCTGGGCCCGTGGTCGGCGTAACCGGCGAACCGGGTGAACTCCGCCGCGACCGCTTCGATGTCCAGTCCGCTCGCGTGCAGCAGGCGGCGGGTGAGCGGCACCAGGTCCAGCGCGCCCAGCGCATTCCTGACCAGGCCGCGCCGGTACATGCCGATGTTGGAGCCGGTCGCGGCGGGTGTGCTCGCGTAGTCGGCCAGGATCGCCATCTCGTCCGCGGTGAGGCCGTCGGGATCCCCGGCCCGGGAGCCGGGATACCTGACCCACTCCACGAGCTGGTCGCTGGTCAGCAGGCGCCGCCAGGTGTTCCAGACCAGCCGGGCCTCCATCACGCGGCCGCGCTGCTCGTCGTCCGGCGGCTCGCCGGGCCGTAAGCGCGATCCCACGCTTTTCGCGCCCGTTCCAGGTCGGCGAGGATCAGGCTGGTCGTGCGCCCGGTATCAAGCGTTGCCCCGTCGCAGTAGAGAGCCTGCGTTTCATATTCGAGGATCACGGCACCGGGGCGGGCTCTGGACAGGACGTCATCGAGCAGATCCCAGACCGCTTCGGGGACTTGCGTATCGTGCAGGTCGTGGTACTGCCCGTCGATCCAGCGGCCCCCCGCCATATGAATGGAAATGACACGGTCAAGCGGTATGGTGGCAAGAAAGCGCTGGATAGAATAGCCGCTGGCGCCGTGATTCAGCGCATTCGCATACAAATTGTGCAGGTCGAGGTGCAGATAGGTCCCCGATAGTTCCAAGGTCCGCGCGAGGAATTCCTCCTCCGGCATTTCGCTGCCGGGACACGTCCGGTAGTAGGCCGCGTTTTCGTGGGCGAGCGGAACGCCGTAGAGATCCTGGAGGGCACGCGCCCTGGCCGCGATGCGAGTGACCTCGGCGCGGGAGAACTGCAACGGGCTGCTCCAGACGTCGGACCAGGAGGCATCGCTGTAGAAGCAGTGGTCCGCCACCCAGGAGACGTTGAATTTCCTGGCCAGGGGAACGTGCCGCCGCGCCGCCGCGGTGCTCATCAGATCGCCGAAGCCGAAATCTCCCCCGTAGTTCGAATGGCCGAGGAGCGGGAACACCCCGGCCACGTCGCGCACCAGGCCGGCCGCACGGGGGGACAGCAGCGCCGGGCCGTCAAGGGGGCCCATCACCGAGTCGAACAGGATCTCCAGCGCATCGAGGGGCTGGTCGAGAAACGGAAACCATCCGATCAGCTCGGGGTTGAACTGGAGTCCGACTCCGAGCCGCGGAACACTCATTCGCGGTACCTTCGCCCGCCCGGCGGGCCTGCCCGGTGCCGACGCGCCGGATGTGCCAGGACTCGGTATTTCACTCCGGATATTCCACCGCGCACCTGGCCGCGGTGGCCGCGCACCTGGCCGCGGTGGCCGCGCACCTGGCCGCCGTCGCCTTGGCCTGGGCCTCGGCCGCGGTCGCGGAGCATTTGGCCATGCTCGCCGCGCACCTGGCCGCCGACGCCGCGCATTGCGCTGCCGTCGCCGCGCACCTGGCCGCGGTCGCCGCTGATTCTCTCACCGAGAGCTTCTTGACGTCGTTCATTGGATGCCCCCATTCGCGGAACCGAACCTGCGGAAGTTACTTCTCAGAGAGGCAATCTCGACATACCCAGCTGACTCTACTAGAGAACCGCGAGGATCGCTAGCCCCCGGCTTTCCGTAACGGTATACAGTAATCTTTGCCGTGTCGCTGGTATACAGGCAGCGGCGGGACGCTGGCGCGTTCCGAAATTACCCGTTTTGCCGGGCCCGTGAACAATGGAGTGAAATCACGTTATTGTGAGCCCGGGCACGCCGCGTGATCAAGCGGGCTTCTGAGGCCGGCCTGAACGAGGTGCGGCACGCCCGCCTGGCCGGCTACGGCACCGGCACGTGGACAGCGAGTTTCTGGCCGCCCTGGAAGATATTGAGCTTGGCGTGATGGCTCGCCTTCGAGCCGAACCCGGCGACCTGCCCGTCCAGCAAGAACGTATCGAGGCTGACCGGCATGACATCGACCTGGGAGGAGCCGGCCGTTACCACCGGGTACCGAGCCGGGATGACGCGCCGCTGCGCCACGTGACCCTCGGTAACCGCTGCCGCCACCGCCGAGTGCCACTGCGCCCGGGTCGCCTCGTAGCCGATGGTGACGCCGTCTCCCCTGATGTCATAGGGCGCCTTGAGCACGTACTCCGACTGCCGGTCCAGCAGGTCGCTGACGAGCGAGACCGTGCCCTGCTGCGTGACTGCCTCCCGGGTGACCTTGCGGGACCACGGCAGCAGCGTGGCCGCGAGGGCCCGCTCGGCCTCGGTGAACAGGCCGGCGAACCGCGGTTCGGCGAACACCGCCAGCGTCAGCTTGTTCTCCGCGACGTACCGGGCGCCGAACGGATTGACGTGCACCAGCGCCGTGTCCTGCAGGGCACGCTCCCAGACCGCGACCAGGCCCTCGTCCGCCGCCATCGCCCGCCAGCCGACGGTATTCACCTTGTTCCAGCACAGGTCCGCCGGACGGGAGCCGAACCGGGCCCGTCCGCGGGTCACCGTCAGGTCCCTGGGATCGGCGAGGTAGGCATCGAAGCCGGCCGCGCGGAATTCCGCCACCATCTCCTCGCTTTCGCGGTTCGCCTGCCCGGCCGGCTGCAGGACGGCGATGCTCCCGGGTACCGCCGCGTCCGTGGCGCTCGCCGCCTTCAGCAGGGTACGCAGGAACCGGTCACCCAGATACGTCAGGGGAGACAGCTCCCAGGTCCGGATGCCCGAGGCATCCAGCACCCGGGCTACGACGTCGTTGATCCGCGAGGTGAACAGCGTGCCCGCGGGCGCGTCCGCGTTGTTCTCCAGGATCCGCAGCCGCTCGGTGACCGGCTCCAGGTAGCCGTCCAGGCGGCAGACCCACGGCACGCAGCCCAGCCGGGTGTCGGCCGCCACCAGCCGCTCCGCTCCGGCACCGAGCCCGTACCAGCGCCGCAGTTCCGGCTCCTCCCGGTACCGCCGCACGACCGTGCCGAGGAGCTGCGCGTACCTCTCCAGAAGCGGGACCAGCGGGTTCACGGCGGCGTGCTGGACCAGGAGCGGCACCGGGGACAGGGGAAAGTCGCGATTCCTGAAGCAGCGGGCCTCCCGCAGCGTCACGGCGACCGCCGCCGCGCATGCCTCGGGCCGGGTGACCGCCCACTGGGCGCACTCCATGGCCCGCGGCCAGTCGATCATCATGTCCGCGTGGCACCTGCCGTCTCAGCCTCGCCGGCCGGGTGCCATCGCACCGGCGGCACGGGCAGCTCCCCGCGCGCCTGGGCAAAGTAGGCCTCGACCAGACGCCGGCCGGCAGGCCAGGCCGGCCATCCGGCCGGCGCCTGCCCGTCGACCTCGCGGACCGGCCCGAACTCGATCCCGGTGCCGCACAGGAATACCTCGTCCGCGGCCTTCAGCCGCTGCGGAGTGACGGCCTCGGCCACGGCGTCGATGCCCAGCTGCCGGGCGGCGGCCATGACCCAGGCCCTGGTCACCCCGGGTAGCACCGCGTCGCGCAGGCGCGGCGTGACCATCCGGCCGTCCTCCACCAGCCAGACGGTCGCCGTGGGCGCCTCGCTGACCATTCCGTCGGCGGTCAGCAGGACGCACGTGTCATGCCCGCCGCGCCGGGCCTGAGCCAGGGCGAGCCGCGGCCCGGCGTAGGCGGAGACGTTCTTGGCGGCGCTCGGGAACACCGCCGGCCCCGGCCGTTGCCAGCTGCTGACCGCGATCCGCATCCCCTGGTCCGCGGCAAGCCAGCGGCGGCGTCCGGCCCGGGTGACCGAGACGGTCAGGATGGACTGCGCGGCCTCGTCGATGCCGCCCGCGTTGCCCGCGCTGACGGCCACCCTCAGGTAGCAGTCCTCGGCGACTGCGTTCGCGGCGAGCAGGTCGCCGATCACGGCCGGCACCATGTCGGCGCAGGCCGGGTCGAGATCCATGATGCGGCAGGAGCTGCGCAGCCGGTCAAGGTGCGGCCCGAGCAGCCAGGGCCGCACCGCGCCGTCGGCGTGGAGATAGCCGCGGATGCCTTCGAAGACGGACACCCCGTACCGCAACGCGATGCTCGCGACGGGGAGGACGGCCTGGTCGCCGGGGACCAGCCGGCCCGCGTGGTGGGTCAGGGGCCATGGGGCGGCACGGCCGGGCGCGGCTGCCTTCGTCGCGGGCGCTGTCATGCCGCCGCGCCGTAGCGGAAGACGGGCTCGGCTGGGTCGTAGCCGGTCGCCAGGATCATGTCGAAGTGCCGGTGCCGGAGTTCGAGCGCCCGCGCGAGCGCGGCAGCGGCCCGCTGCCGCAGGTCACCGGTCGTGCAATAGCGGCGCAGGAGCTCCCGGGCCACGTCGGCGTGCTCGTCCTCCAGCGCGCTGACCGCGTCGCCGGCGTCGGCGGAAGCATGGTGAACGAAGAACTCGTACCCCGGCTCCGGCAGCCGGTACAGGTCGCGCATGACCGAGAGCATGCTGGCCCCGGCGCTGCTGACGATCGGGGGCTGCCCCTCCATCAGCAGGAGCACCGAGGCCACGCCCTCGCAGAAGTGGGCGTCACCGGTGTTGCAGACCCGGACGTTGTGATCGATGACGGCGGCGGTCTCCGGGGCGAGTGGTGCCTGCCCGAGCTGGCCGGGGTCAACCCCGACGCTCGCGCCGAAGGCGGCGAAGGTGTCCAGATGGCGGCGGGAGCCGGACAGGGCGCCGGTTTCCTCCTCGTAGATGTTCTCGACGAGCCGCATCCGCAGCGGGTAGTCCTCGACCCGCGAGGCGATGCCCAGGATGTTGCGTGTCCAGAAGCTCTTGATCGGCCAGCGGTGCACGACGAAGGCCTGCAGCAGGCCCCTGGTTGCCTTGCCGGCCATGATCGTCTGGTACAGCGGGCTGGTCATCTTCTTGCGCTCGCCGATCATGCGATCGAGCCCGGCGACGAAATCGCTCATGACTGCTATCTCCCTAGCTAAATGGCGGCCAGTGTGCGGCGGGCATCGGCAGACAGGACATCGCCTTCCCCGCAGGTGCGGGTGGCGGCCGTGCGGAGCAGCGCGTCCAGGCCAGAGCGGGCCGCCTCTTCCTGGAAGGCGCGCGCCTGGTCCAGGTTGAGATCGAGCAGGCCCGCCACGAGGGCATGGCAGTTCCCCTCGGCCAGCATCTTGAGCTGGGCCGTGACCGCCTGGCGGTTACGCGCCAGCGGGTCGAGCCGCAATGGCGCCTGGTGGTGCACGATGAAGTGCCCGGCGATCAGCTCGAGCCTGAGGTTGCCGCCGCCCTTGCCGATCCCGGCGAGAGAGGCGTCGAGCGCGCGCGCCCCGGCTTCCAGCGCCACGCAGCTGTTGACGAACGCGAGCCCGAGGTTGTCGTGGGCGTGGAAACCCGCCGGCACCGACGTCGCTTCGGCCACGGCCTGGATCTTCGCCCGCACGTGATCGGGATACATGCTGCCGTTGGAGTCGGCGAGATAGATCAGGTCCGCGCCTATCTCCTGACACCGCCGCGCGGTTTCCGCCAGTGCCTCGGGTGATGCCTCGCTCGCCCTGGTGAGGTTGGTGGTCACCGCCAGCCCCTCCGCGCGCGCGGCGGCCACGTAGGGAGCGGCCCGCTGGACATCACCTCCCGGGACGAGCACCCGCACCATCCGGACGGAATAATCAGCCAGGCCCGCGATCTGGTGCGGGTCGGCCTCCCCCGGCCGGACCATGACCACGAGCCCCGCGTGGCGCGCATGCGGGGCCAGCGATGTCAGGTAGGGCTCCGGACAGCGCGCCGATGGCCGGAGCGGGTCGTCCGCGTCGTGGCGCAGGTAGCCGATCTCGATGAACCCGATCCCGGCGGCGTCGACCGCGTCGACGATGGCCGCCGCCTCGTGCACGGTCCAGCTATGACCGTTGACGTATCCGCCGTCCCGGAGCGTCACATCCAGGAGGATCGGCTGGTCCGTTTGCAGTTGAGTCACTTGGTTACTCCGATTGCTTCTGTTGTCGATGTGCTGGCGAGGTGCGCGCCGACCAGCCCGCCGCCGAGGAAGACGGCGGCCAGCGCCGGCACGCCGGCCAACCCCGCCCGCAGCACGAGGGCGGGGATGAGCGCCGGTCCCACGACGCTCTCCAGGGTGGTACCGAGGTTGAACACGGCCAGGTACTCGGCCTGCCGCGCGGCGGGGGCGAGGGCGAAGGACACGTCCCAGCTGACCGCGGACTGCAGCATCTCGCCGAGGGTGAGGACGCCGGTCGCGAGCAGGAGCACCGCGATGGCCGGGCCGGCGCCGGCAAGTCCTGCCGATACGAGCATCAGGCAGGTGAGGGCGAGCACCGCGCCCGCGGCCCGGAAGGCGCGGACGGCCCCGGCCCGCTCCACGACCCGCCCCGTCCGCACCTGTCCCAGCACCACCAGCGCGGTGTTCACCACGAACAGCAGGGCCACCAGTGAGGGCGGAGCCGACGTCCGCTGCAGGACGAACAGCGGTATCCCCACCATGAGCAGGCTGCTGTGCAGGCAGAGCGCGCCGTTGGCGGCGGCGAGCCCGAGGTACCTGCGGTCGCGCAGCGATGGCAGCCGCCACCCTGCCGCCAGCCGGGGCAGGCGGGTGCCGGGCGGCAGCGGGAGGCGGCCGACGATGACCGCGACCGCGACGAACGACGCGGCGTTCGTCAGCACCAGGGCCTTGTACGCAGACGGGGATCCGACCGCGAGGAGCAGGGCGGCGAGCAGCCCGCCCACGGTGAAGGACAGGTTCTTCGCCGCGCGCAGCTGACCCATCGTGCGCACCCGGGTCTCGGCGGGCACCGCCATGGACACGAGGGCCTGGTTCAGGGTCGGGGACGTCCTGTCACCGACCCCGATCATGCAGGCGATGAGCAGGAACGAGGCGAAATTGGCGCAGAAGATGTAGAGCACGAAGCCAGTGGCCCGCCACAGGTGAAGCGCGACCTGGACCCGGCGTACGCCGAAACGATCGGCGAGGACGCACAGCGGGACGCTGGCCAGGAACCCTGTCAGCCCCGCCACCGACAGGCCGACGGCCACCTGCCCGGCGCTGAGCCCGACGTGCTTGACGAAGAAGACCACCGAGCCCGCCAGGAACAGGCCGGTCCCCAGCGTGTCGACCAGGAACGCGACCATGAGCATCCGGCCGGCGGTCGTCGGCGGCAGCATCGCCCGCGTCATCCGGGCCCCCCTGGAGGGACGCGCGGTGCCCGCGCGGTCGCAGGCCGGCCTGGTCGTCACCGGAGCACCGCCGCGATCCCGTCGCGGACGAGCGTCAGCTGCTCCCCGGTGACGCACTCCTCCGGGCCGTGGGCGAGCTCGGGGTCGCCGGGCCCGAAGTTGACCGCGGGGATGCCGAGCTGCGCCAGCAGGCCGACATCGGTCCAGCCGAGCTTGGCACGCTGCCGGTGCTTCAGCAGCGGGGCGAGCAGCGGGACGCCGCAGGCCGGCAGCGCCGCCGGCGAGTTCAGCACGACCTGGAGGTCATCGGCGTCGGCGAACAGGCGGCGCAGGTGCGCGAGCACGTCGCCGGCCGAGCGGGACGGCGCGTACCTGGCGTTTACTTCGATCTCGCATCGGTCGGGAAGGGTGTTGCCGCCGAATCCGGCTGACACCGCCACCACCTCGAGGGCCTGCGGGTAGGAAAAACCGTCCACCACGATCTCGGGGACCCGCTCGGCCAGGCAGCGGGACAGGCCGGGCGCCGCGCGGCGGACTGCGTTCACGCCGCGCCACGGACGGGCGGTGTGGGCCGCCTGGCCGGCGTAGACGGCCCGGACCCGGAGGCTGCCCTGGCAGCCCGCTTCCACCCAGCCGCCGGTCGGTTCCAGCACGATCGCGGCGTCGGCCGCCAGCAGTTCCGGGTGGGAGGTGGCGAGCATGCGCATCCCGCTGCGATGACTGCCGAGTTCCTCCCGCTCCGTCAGGACGATCGTGCCGTCCACCCGGGCCGTGGGCAGGGCGTTCCGGGCGAGGTCCAGCAGCACCGCGACGCCGCCCTTCATGTCGACGGTCCCCCGGCCGGTGACCCGGTCGCCCTGACGGCCGATCGGCTGCGGCGGGTCAACGGGCGCCACCGTGTCCAGGTGCCCAGCCAGCAGCAAGCGCGGTGCGCGTCCCGGCCGCATGGCGCCGGCCGCCGGGGCCCGGGTCGCGACGATGGTATGGCCGATCCTGCTGACCCGGAGGTGAGGCAGCCCGCCCAGGTATTCCTGCACGTAGTCGGCGATCGGCCCCTCGTTCCCGCTCACCGACGCGATGGCGGCCAGCCGGGCGGTCTCATCGAGCAGGGCATCGGCGGCAGGGCAGGCTTGCGGCGGTGCCGTCAGCTGCTGACGCACGGGATCCCCGCCCTCCGGCCGTCGCGACGGCCGCGATCACCGCCGCGGGCGTGGAAGCAGCAGCCGACCAGGGCACCATTGCCCATGCTCACGACACCCACGTCCGGGTCGGCGCTGCCGCGGACGATCGCTCCCCCGTAGCCGTCACCGGCCAGGTACACGCCCCAGTTGAGGTACCGCACGCCGGCCGAAGTGGTCCCGGGCTCGAGGAACCGCTCGCCGACGGGCCGGACCCGGCGCTGGAGGATGTACGGCCCTTCCAGGGCCTCGCGCAGCTGCCTCTCCCACTCGGCCTGGCTCATCGTCCAGCCGGCCGCGACGCCGAGCCCGCCGTGCATCAGGGTCGGCTTGAGGATGAGGTCCTCTCGCCGTGCGCACGCGTGATCGAGCAGGTCAACCTGCTCGCCGTCCACGTGGACCGGCCCCTCCCTCAGGGCTCTGGTCCAGGGCAGGAACCGGTCGATCAGCGCGAGTTCACCGACCGTGAAAGCACCGCGGTTGCGCTCGTCGGACAGCAGCGCCAGTGCGCCCTTACTGCCGTACAAATCGGAGTCGACGGGGGCGAATACCCGGACATCACCGCGTTCGGCCGCGGCGAGTACCCGCTCCACGGGCACCGGCATGCCGGGCCCGTCGAGCAGATCCTCGATCAGGAAGAACCGGTACACGATGTCGATCCGCTTGCCTTCGACGAACAGCGCGCCCGAGCGCTCCTCGATCTGGCCGATGTGGCAGGCGATAGCATCGAACCCCATCGGCCTCATCGACTGGGCCATGAAATTCAGCCGCGGCCCCAGCTCGGGGAAGCTCGCGGGCCAGTCGGCCAGCGCCACCACCGGCCGGCCGGCGATGTCGAGGTCCGCGCACTGCGCCATCATCGTGCCGGCGATGCGGCGCAAGGTGTCGGTGAACTCGAGCCCTTCGGACTCAACGAAGGCGCGGAGGTCCGGATCTTCCAGGAGGGCGCGGTTCAGCTCGGCGTTATCGAAACCGCCCAGGGCGCTGCCCAGGTTGAATTCCAGCAGCCGGAACCCGTCGTCCTCCTGGTAGAGGTCGGCCCGGCCGAGCCGGAGCGGGCGCTCCGCGGCGCTGCGCAGGACCCCCTCGATCTGCACCGGCGACATGCCGACGGCCCGGCCCATCGCGGGGATACTGCCCCCGAACAGGCGCGCGGGCAGGGAAGTCAGCAGCTCATGCAGGCCACTCAGGTCCGATTCCAGGCCGGCCCGCTGGCCGGCCTGGAGGAACACGGGCCTGTCGAGCAGGCGCTGCCCGTAGGCGACGGTGAGCAGTTCCGAGTCAAGCGCATAGCGGGACAGCCGCGTTCCGGCGGCACGATGCCGGAAAAAGCGCACGGTGAGGTCATTCTCAGTGCTCATCCGGCGCCTGGAAACCTGCTCGGGACCAGCAAATACGTTTTGCCGGACCGTTGACTCGACGGTCACAGTCGCTCTCCCCGTTCGTCCTGATGGCGTGGTCATCGCGGTACGGTCCCCGCCAGTCCAGATCCGCGGCATCCGGGCTGGGCTCGTACAAACGGACAGAGGGATACCGCCGGGAGCCTGATACATCGCGCCGTGTCCCGGACCCGGGCGAGATCAGCGTCCGGTTCCGGGCCGCAATCCCGGGTGCGGGCCTGACCTGCCGCTCTGCGCCCGGTAGGCCGGCGGGGAACATGGCGGCGGCGTAGAGAGCGTTATGCAAAACCGGCTGCGAGAACCAGGCCTTCTGGGCCTGCGCGAGCGGTCGGTGCAGGTAGCACGGGCAGCAGCCTCAGCGGTTCTTGCATAACGCGAACTTTTGCATAAGACACAGAGCCTCGTCCGTTCGGCCAAAATTCCCGGTCGCGGCGGGTCCTTCCCTCCCCCGGCCCGGTCCCGGCGTCGCGGGGAAGGACCGGGGAAGGAGCGGTGCGTAGCGTTACGGCGTCAATAGCCACCACGAGCAATGAGGAGATCATCGTGGCCATTTCAGGAACCATTCCTGCCATCTCGCACGTCGCCGTGACCGTGACCGACCTGTCGGTCAGCGAGGCCTGGTACACCCGCGTCTTCGGCGTCGGGCCGGTCCTCGACGAGGACACCGGGCCGTTCCGGCACATCGTCTACCAGCTGGGCGGCACCCTGTTCGGGCTGCACGGCTTCCCCGACCTGAACAGCAAGGACCCGTTCGACGAGCGCAGGCCGGGGCTCGACCACATTTCCTTCGGCTGCGCGAGCCGCGCCGAGCTGGCCGGATGGGCGGCCCGCCTGGACGAGCTGGGCGTACCGCACGGCGAGATCAAGGACGCGGGCTACGGCTCCGGCCTGTCGTTCCGCGACCCCGACAACATCGCGCTGGAGCTGTTCGCGCCGCCGGCCTGACCGCCCGGCCCGCGGCCGGGCGGCATCACCCGCCCGGCCGCGGCGGCGTCGCGGGCGATCGCGCCGAGGGCGTGGCGGCACCGCTCGGCGTCGAGGGGCTGCCCGGCCCGCTGGAACTGCCCGGCGGCCCACTGCAGCCGCGTCCGCGCCGTGCCGGGATCGCCGCCGGCCAGGGCGACCGCCGCCTGCGCCTCGGCCAGCCCCGCTTCCCAGGAGGTGCCCTGCCAGGCCGGCCCGCAGCGCTCGGCAACCGCCAGGTGCCGGCGCGCGCCCGCCAGATCACCGTCCCGGGCGCACGCGATGGCCGCGGGCACGGCGAGCATGATCGAGCAGAACTGGCAGAAGTCGTCCCAGCCCAGCATCGACTCGGCCCGGTCCACGACGTGCCGGGCCTCGCGGCGGCTGCCCGCGGCGCGGATCATCGTGCCGAACGTGCGGTGCAGGAGGTGCTTGGCCACCACCGAGGTCCGGGCCAGCGGGAGCGCCCGCTCCAGCAGCCGCCCGGCTTCCGCGGCGTCGCCCTGGGCGACCCGTACCTCGGCGAGCCGCTGCAGCGAGTGCGCCTGGCCCGCGGCGGATCCGAGTTCGCCGTGCAGGAGGCTGGCCTCGGTCAGCTCGGCCGCGGCGAGGTCCAGGTCGCCGGACAGCAGCGCCGCTTCGCCGGACAGCGCCCGGGCGAACGCCGCAGCCCGGCGCGCCCCGCAGAGCTCGGCGGTCCGCCGCAGGTCACGAGCCAGTTCCAGGACCTCCGGGTAGGGCATCGGGCCGTACAGGACATACTCGGCCGAGCACAGGTACCCGTCGAAGATGGCGCCGGCCACCGACGGGTCGTCCCGGGTCCGGTGCAGTTCGGTCCGCATCTGGGCGAACCAGCCGTCCGAGCGGTGCGCGAGCAGGCCCTGCAGCGTGACCAGGTCGAGCGCCTGCCAGTTCCGCGCGCCCGCGAGGATCAGCCGCTGCGCCTGCGAGGCCGCCGCCTGGGCGGTGCCGAAGTCCGCGGTGAAGTACGCGTACTTGCCCCGGGCCAGGAGGATGTCGGCGTCGTCGGCGCCGCCGTCGGGGTCGAGGCCGTCCAGGGCCGCCGCCGCGGTGGCCAGGTCGCCCGCCATGACGGCGCTGTGCGCGAGCCGGGCGCGCAGCCGCCGGACCGCGGCCGGCCCGGCCCCGCCGAGCGCCTCCCGGTAGGCCGGCACGGCCGCCGGGTCACCGAGCGCGGTCAGCAGGTCGGCGCGCAGCGACAGCGCCCTGGCCCGGTCCGCCCCCGCGGCGTGCGGCCGGGCCGCGTCCGCCAGCGCCAGCGCGTCCCGGTAGGCCCCGACGGCGGCCTCGGTCGCGGCGGCCCGCAGCAGGTACGGCACGGCGGCCGGGCCCGCGCCGGCCCGCAGGAGATGATGGCCGATGCGCGCGGGCGAGGCGCCCAGCCCGATCAGGCGCCGGGCGGTGTCGCGGTGGACCTGGCGCCGCCGGTGGGCCGGCAGATCGCCGGTGAGCGCGTCGCGGATGAGGCCGTGCCGGAACCGGTAGCCCGCGCTGGCCGGCTCGATGATCCCGGCGGCCAGGGCCTCGTCGAGGCGGGCGAAGGCGTCCTGCTGGGCCTGGCCGGACAGGGCGACGAATTCGCCGGTGTCGAACGAGGCGCCGGCCACGGCCACGCGCTGGAGGACCTCGCGGGTGGCCGCCCGCAGGCCGCCGAGCAGGCTGGCCTGCAGCGCCCGGGGCCAGTCCGGCCCGGCGGCCGCCCGGCGGGCGAGTTCGGTCACCGCGAACGGGACGCCCCGGCTCAGGGTCGTGATCAGCTCGACCAGCCCGGCCGCGGGTTCGGTGACGTGGCGGCGGACGAGGGCCGCGGTGTCGCGGTCGCCGAGCGGCCCGAGGCAGAGCTCGGCCGCCCCGTAGCGGTCGAGGAGGCTGCGGCGCGTCGTCGCCAGCGCGTCCGCCAGCGGAGCCGGCCGGTGCGCGAGCACCAGGCACACCCGCTGGCCGCGCGCCGACCGGGCGAGGTGGTGCAGCAGGCGCAGGCTGGCGTCGTCGGCGTCGTGGACGTCGTCGATGGTGAGCAGCAGGCCCTGACCCCGGCCCGCCGCCGCGGCGCGGACCAGTTCGGCCGCGGCCAGGAACAGCGGCTGGTGCGTGCTGCGCCCGGCCCAGCAGAGCTCCGCCCCGGACAGGGCCCGGCCGATCTCCTCCCGGTGCTGGACGGCCAGGGAGCCGGCCAGCGCCGGGTCACCCCGGCACACGCCGCGGAGGGCCTCGATGACCGGGGCGTACGGCCACTCCCCCTCCACCGTGGCCGCGGTTCCGTGGCCGGCCCGCAGGCCCAGTTCGGCGGCCCGGGCGGTGATCGCGGCCAGCAGCGACGACTTGCCCGACCCGGCCTCGCCGCCGACGATCAGCACGCGGCTGTGCCCGGCCGCCGCGTGGAGCAGGGCCCGTTCGGCGACGGACAGCTCCAGGTCGCGGCCGATCAGCGGACCGTCGCGGCGGGGGAACACGTCGTACGCCGCGAGCAGGCGGTCACGCAGGGCGGACGCCTCCCGGCCCGGAGCCACCCCCAGCTCCCGCCGCAGCGCCCGGTCCAGGCGCTCGAACTGGCGCAGCGCGGCGTGGCGGTCGCCGCTGGCCGCGTGCTGCCGCATCAGGGCGAGGTGGGCACGCTCGTCGCCGGGCTCGAGCTCGACCACCGCCTCCCAGCGGCCGGCCAGCCGCATCAGGTCCAGCTGGTGCCGCCGCAACTGCTCACGGTGCGGCTCGGCCCACTCCTCGTACCGGTTCGCGGGCAGCAGCTCGCCGCCGTACCACGCGAGCGCCTCGCGGGCCGCGGCGGCGTCCCCGGCGGCGAGCGCACGGCGGGCCAGCTCCTCGAACCGCGCCGCGTCCACGGTCAGGCTGGCGTCCGGGCCGAGCAGGACGTGGTCGCCGCGCAGCACCACCGCGCCCGGCACGCCGAGGGCGCGCCGGGCGAAGTGGGCCGCCTTGTGCAGCTTGGGTACCGCCTCGGCGAGCATGTCTTCGGGCCACAGCAGGTCCATGACCTGCTCGCGGTGCAGGCGCCGGCCCGGCGCCAGGGCGAGCACCTGGACCAGCGCCGCCGCGTGGCGGCGTTTCCAGCTGGCCTCGGGGACCGGGACGCCGCCGACCGTCACGGCGAACCCGCCGAGCAGCGTGACGGCGATCTCGCGGGCCGGTTCCTGGCGGGACGGCATCCGCGGGCTCTTCAAGACCGCTTGCGCGCGGTGAACAGCAGGTACTCCCACTCCATGACGGTCTGGCCGGTGCCGCGGTCGTGCCGCCGCGCCAGCCCGGCGAGCTCGGCATCCAGCGCCTCCGCCCGCTGCGGGTCGTCCGCGAGGCCCCGGTAGACGGCGATGGTCGGCCCGTAGCGGGCCTTGAAGTAGTCGCGGAAGTCCTCCGGGCGGCCGAACAGGCTGACCCGGACGGTCTGGCGGGTAGCCCGGACGCTGGTGACCCGGTCGCCGAGCAGCGACCGGACGTGGTCCTCGCGGCCCCACAGCGGAGGCGGCTGGGCGCCCGGCGGAGGCGGCGGGGCGTACGGCTTCATGGTGGCGAACATCTGGCCGATGAAGCCCTCCGGGGTCCAGTTGAGCAGGCCGATGGTGCCGCCGGGACGGCACACCCTGACCAGCTCATCGGCGCTGGCCTGGTGGTAGGGCGTGAACATGACGCCCAGGCAGGACATCACGGTGTCGAACTCCCCGTCGGGGAACGGCAGGTCCTCGGCGTCGGCCTGCCGCCACTCCAGCTCCGCTCCCTGCCGGGTGGCCTCCCGCCGTCCGGCCTCCAGCAGCTCCGGGGTCAGGTCGCTGGCCACCACGCTGGCTCCGGCCCGGGCCGCGGGAATGGCGGCGTTGCCGCTCCCGGCGGCCACGTCCAGCACCCGGTCCCCGGGCCGGAGCTGGCACGCGTCGACGAGGACCGGTCCGAGGTCCGCGACGATGTCGGTGGCTACCGCCGGGTAGTCGCCGAGCGCCCACATGGCGCGATGTTTCGCCTTCAGCTGCTGGCCGGCCTGGGTGGTGTTCGTCGTCGATGTGGTCATTTCCGGTTTTCCTCCCCCGCCGTCTGATCCCGGCGGCGCTGCGCTGACCGCGCCGCCTTGTCGCGGCGCTGACCGCGCCGCTATGGGAACTGACGGTAGGAAACGCCGGGCCCGCCGGCTAGTACAACATCTGTACCTGCGCTGGCCTGGCCCGTTGCCCGCGGCTTAGGCTGCTGGGCATGGGGTCCTCGTATCATCAGTTCTGCCCGGTGGCCAAGGCGATGGAGCTGCTCGACGAACGGTGGACGCTGCTGATCGTCCGGGAGCTGGTCACCGGGAGCGAGCGTTTCAACGAGCTGCGGCGCGGGGTTCCCCGCATGTCGCCTACGCTGCTGTCCAAGCGGCTGAACCAGCTGGTCCGGGCCGGCGTGGTGGAGCGGCGAGGGGACGGCGGCGACGTGCGGTACGTCCTGACGCCGGCCGGCCGTGAGCTGCAGCCCGTGGTGGAGGCGCTGGGCGTCTGGGGCATCCGCTGGATCGGCGAGATCGGGGACGAGGACCTCGATCCCAAGCTGCTGCTGTGGGACATGCACCGCAACATCGACTACGCGGCCGTTCCGTCCGAGCGGACGGTGGTGCAGTTCAGCTTCCCCGACGTGCCGACCGCCACCCGCGACTGGTGGCTGGTGATCAACTCACGGGAAACGGACGTGTGCGACGACGATCCCGGCTACCCGGTCGCGGTCACCGTGACCGGCAGCCTGCGGCGCCTGACCGAGATCTGGCGCGGCGACGTGGGCTGGACGGAGGCCCTTCGCACCGGGACCCTCACGATCCAGGGCCCGGTCTCGCTCCGCCGGGCCGTGCCCCGCTGGTTCACCCTGTCGGCCTTCGCCCCGGTCTCCCGGCCGGCCTGACGGTCTCCCGGATATCACCTGGCCGCGATGGCCTGCCTGGCTGGGCGGCTTGTGCGTCAGGCGGCCTCGGCTGCGGTACCGAGGTAGATCACCTCGCGGGCGGCCCGGGCGAGCCCGGGTGACAGGCTGCGCGGCCGGCTCACCACGGTGACCCAGACGCCCTGGGCGGCGAGGCGTGCCGCCTGTTCGGCGAACAGGTGATCACCGGACCCGATCGCGATGTGGGTGAACCGCCGGGCGACGTTCTCGTGCCGCAGCACCTCCAGCAGGGCCAGGTCGGCGCCGTCGGGCCCGGACCGGACCCGGTAGTGGGCACGCGGCCAGCCGAGCGCCGCGTTCAGCAGGGTCAGGTGGCTGGAGGCCACCTCGACCTGGTCCATGGCGCCGAAGGCGAGGCAGCCGGCGTACAGGCGCTGCGCCTGGCGGACCTGGCGCAGGCTTGGCCGCTGGTCGCCGGCCAGGTTCTCGATGTCGACGAGGTGCAGCCGCCGGGCCGGGAACCGGCGCCGTGTACCCGCCCGCTGCGGGCTCTTGTCGTCCCCGCTGATCGTCCTTGGCATCCCCGGGCCTCCTTCGTGACCCTGGCACCCCCCCCGGGCACCTGCTCCCCTCCATGTACCCCCCGCCATGGACTGTCATGCAAGCACCCCCGATGACACCGGCCCCTGGCAGCGCATGAGTCACACTTCGGGGCCCGGCTTACCGGGCGGCGCGGCTGGGCTAGGGGGCGTCGTCGTACAGGGCGGCGATCTGGGCCGCGTACTGCCTCATGATGATGTAGCGGCGCACCTTCAGCGTGGGCGTCAACTGGCCGCCCACCTCGGTAAAGTCCCCGTCGAGGATCACGAACTTCTTGATCGCCTCGGCATGCGATACCGCCTTGTTGGCGTCATCGATGGCCGCCTGGATCTCCGCCCGCAAGGCGGGGTCGTCGCGAAGGTCTGCGATGGTCGCCGTCTCCGGCCTTCCGTTGTCCGCCTTCCACTGGGCAAACATCTCCGGGTCGCCAGCCACCAGCGCCCCGACGTAGGGCTTCGCGTCGCCCACGACCAGGCACTGGCTGACCAGCCAGTGGGCGCGCAGCCGGTCCTCCAGCACGGCGGGCGCGACATTCTTGCCGGCCGCGGTGATGATGAGGTCCTTCTTGCGCCCGGTGATCGCGAGGAACCCCTCGTCGTCGAGGGCGCCGATGTCGCCGGTGTGCAGCCAGCCGTCCTCGTCGATCATCTCCTTGGTGGCGCTGTCGTTGTTCCAGTAGCCCTGGAAGATCATGTGGCCCCTGACGAGGACCTCGCCGTCCGGTGCGATCCGGATGGTGCAGCCGGGGATCGGCCGGCCCACGGTGCCGATCTTCTGCGCGTCCAGAGTATTGGAGTTGGTCGCGGGGCTGGTCTCGGTCAGGCCGTAGCCCTCGAGGACGTTGATGCCGCACCCCCGGAAGAAGTGCCCGAGCCGCGTGCCGAGCGGCGCGGCCGCGCTCCAGGAGTACTGCACCCGGCCGCCGAGCGCCGCGCGCAGCTTGCCGTAGACCAGGCGGTCGTACAGCGCGTGCCTCAGGCGGAGCCCGAGGGCGGGACCGCCGGCATCCAGCGCCTGGCTGTAGGCGACGGCGGTGGCCTCCGCCCGGGCGAAGATCTTGCCGTGACCCTCGGTGCCGGCCTTGTGCCGGGCGCTGTTGTAGGCCTTCTCCCACAGCCGCGGCACCGACAGCACCGTCGTCGGCTGGTACGCCGGCAGTTCGGCGGCGGCGTCAGCCATGTCGGCCAGGCCCAGGACGGTGCGCGAGTAGATGGCGCCGTACTGGATGAGCTGGGCGTAGCTGTGCGAGAGCGGCAGGAACAGCAGCGTGGAGGCGCGGGAGTTGAACACCCGGCCGAAGCCGTCGTTCTGCATGCAGTTGCGGGTGTTGGCGACGATGTTGCCGTGGCTGAGCATGCAGCCCTTCGGGCGGCCGGTCGTGCCGGAGGTGTAGACGATCTCGGCCAGATCGTCGGCGCCGCGGGTCCGGCGCCGTTCCTCCACCTGCTCCGGGGTCACCTGCGCCCCGCGCGCCTTGACCTCGGGCAGGCCATCGAAGCGGCTGCCGTCGATCTGCCATACGTGAGCAAGCGCGGGCAGGCCGGCCCGCACGGCGGCGACCTTCCCGGCGTGATCATCGGTCTCGACCACGACGGCAACCGCACCCGAGTCGCCGAGGATCCACTCCACCTGCTCGAGCGAGGAGGTCGGGTAGATCGGAACGGTGATGGCGCCGGCGGTCAGGATCGCGTAGTCCACGAGCGTCCACTCGAACCTGGTATGAGACATCAGCGCCACGCGGTCACCCGGCTGGATGCCTACGGCGATGAAGCCGGCGGCGGCGGCCCGGACCTGCCCGGCGAACTCGTACCAGGTCACCGGCGTCCAGGTGCCGTTCACCTTGCGCTTGAGACCAACCTCGTCCGGCCAGTTCTCCTCATTCGTGAAGACGTCATCCGTGACGTTGTCAGCGGGCCTGACGACGTATGACACGGGCACAGTCAATTCCTGCATCGGTGCCTCCCGGGGAGGAGTGCCTGGTGTCAGCCCTCCCTGTTCAGACGCTAAATATGACGGATCTCACCAGGCCAGGGCAGAAGGTCCCGGGCCGCGCTACCATGCGGGCAGCAACGGAGGGGATGGTTCATGCGCGAGATCGCGTATGCGGTGCGGGGATTCCTCACGGTCCGGAGGGATTCCCTGCGGGTGCCCTTGGCCGGGTCGCTGACCGTTCACGCGGATCAAGACTCGGGTCTGTTCTCCGGGGATCTCGCACTCCAGCAGGCCACCGTCAGCCGGGCGGTCCTTGGTGCCGGCCTCTTCGGCGCTACCGTCCAGATCCAGGCCGAGTCCCCCGTCATCGGCAGGGTCGATGACGAAGGCCAGATGTTCGCGACGGTCACGGTCGACGCGGTCATCGCCGCCGTGCGCGCGGCGGGGCGGACAGTGATCAGCGGTGGTTCGTGCCGCACCGCCACTTCTGCCGTCGTGCCGCTTCGCTCCAGGCCCGGTTTCGACCTCGAGCGGGGCGGCCGCCTGGCAGGCAGATACCAGCGACCGCCCTTCACCGGGTGCGGGTGGATCACTCCGCTGGTCAACCTGCTGGTGGCCGGCCCAGGGAACGCCGTCGTCATCGACCTGATCCCGGCTGCCTTACGAGGTCTGGTCTCGGTTCGGTGACTCGTCGCTGGCCCAGACCCGGTCCAGGAACTCGCTGATCTCGGCGGTCAGGCGGGCAGGGTGCACCCAGAGCTCGGCGAAGGTACGGGTGCGGATCAGCCTGGCATCGGGAAGCTGGCGCGCCAGCCTCTTCGCGTCGGCGAACGAGTGGATCAGGTCGATCCCATGCCCCAGGACCAGCGCAGGCACGGTAATGGCCCGGCGCTGATCGATAGTCGGAGCGATGGGCCCCAGCAGGACGCCGTGCAGCACGGCGGCGATTTCGTCCGGATCCGACGCGGCGGCGCTGATGAACGAGTCGAGCGCGCCCAGCCCCGACGGGGGGAGGAGGGAGGCGGCCCGGGAGACCAGCCGCAGCACCGCCCGGGCGTAGTGGACCTCGAGCAGGAGCGGCGCGAACACCAGCGCCGCCGCCGGAGCAGCCCACTCGAGCACCGGCATTTCCAGGACCAGGCCGCGGACCCTCCCGGGTGCCTGCACCGTGGCGAGCAGGCTCACATTGGTCCCCAGCGAGACCCCGCCCAGGACCACCTGATCCACGCCGAGCTCGTCCAGGAGAGTCAGCACCTGCTCAGCGTAGAGATCCATGCGGTTGGGACCGGCGTGACGAGGCTTATCGCTGCGGCCATGGCCCAGCAGATCGAGCAGCACGACCCGGTTGCCCCTGGCGGCCAGCCTCCGGGCCAGGCCGCGGCTGAGGTTGGCGTCGAGCAGCAGACCGTGCAGCCACACCAGCACCCTGTCACCCGAGCCGTAGATTTCATAGGAAAGCCGGTACTGACCGAAGGCCAGCGTGTGCCGTTCGCCGTCGATGCCCGGCCCGGAGCGGTCCTTCGCTGATATGTCAACACGTGAGCTGCGCCGGGCGACCGCGGGCACACCGCGGGGGATCAGGCTTTTCATGACTCCATGATCGCCCGGCCCGGAGTTCCGCGGGCAGATGAGAAGGCCACCGGATCATGGGCCCGACGACTCTGCGCTGGTGACATTCGTCCCTAACGAAGCACCGGCGTGACCAGGGATTCTGCGTATACAGGCGCAGCGCTACGCGAAACGGTACAGGCGCGCGGAGGATCCAGTGGCCGAAACTCACAGCACCCAGCCAGACCACTGGCTGGCACTCGAGTCGCCCGGATCCGGCAGTTCCCGGGGATGCCGGATCGAGAGCGTGGGCGTGAAGCTCCCCGCCCGGCGGCTGACGACCAGGGACCTGATGAGCCGGACCAGCCACCGCACCCGTATCCAGCTGGAGCGCCTGACCGGTATCCACGAACGTCACGTCGTCGGACCGGGCGAGAACTCG